>OJQM01000132.1_pt1 | contig 49815 bp, 62 predicted proteins | sample 1598751 | NCBI WGS metagenome assembly OJQM01 (sample SAMN03922455, study PRJEB24848) | human gut metagenome | isolation source: stool sample | host: Homo sapiens | place: Germany | collected 2009-11 | reverse complement strand
TAGTTTGGAAATGCCTTTAAAATTGCTGATTGATAATTGTTTTAATCTAATTTCCTTCAAATTAATTCCCCCTATTTTTAAATAAGTATTTAATCTAAATCTTTGTCTATCAAATTTTCTAGAAATTTCATAGCATATAAATATTTTTTTATATCTTCTTTATTTAATTTTGAAAATTTATTTTCTAAATTATTGCTTAATTTTTCTATAAAATTTTTAGCTATTTGATTGCCTTCTTTAGTTAAAACTATTATATATTTTCTTCTATCATTAACAGTTTTTTCTCTGCAAACATATCCCTTTTCACTCAAATCATCTATTAAACTAGTTAAACTGCCTTTTTCTATATTTAACTTAGCACATAATTCTGTCATGTTTATTTCACTATTACCTTTTAAAAAAACTAATGCTTTTAATTGAGTTTTATTAATATTATGCAGTTCAGAATATTGTTTTAAATATTTTAAATATAAACTAGAATAAATTTTTGGAAATGTGTTTGATAAAAAACTTATTGTTTCTTGTACCGCAATATTTTCCATTACATCCTCTCCTATTTAAAAAATTCTAATGGCGATACATTTAAAGCTTTTGAAAGTCCTTTTAAAACAAATAGAGTTGGATTTGTAATTTTTCCATTTTCTAATTTTGCTATATAACTTTCTGTAACACCAACTGCGTTTGCTAATTCTGTTCGGCTTTTTTTCATATTTAGCCTTTTACTCCTAACATAACCCCCCTATGTTCATTTGATTACCCCCTTATAAGTTTCTATAAATTCTAAAATTGTAAGTGTCGGATACTTTTCTGCTATTTTTTTTAAGGTTTCTATTTTGCAAATCAATTTAATCATCTCCTTCTGCATTAGCACACCACCATGCTCCAACCACAAAACCTATACAGAAAATTAAACTTATTTCTAAAAATTTAATTATCATTTATACTCCCCCTTTAAATTAAAAAGGTATGTCATCATCATCTATAGCTTGAAATCCATTTGGATCTAACCCTGGATTTGTTATATTATTTGTTCCTTGTTGATTATCTTTCGGATAATCTAATGCTTGTACACTTCTACCACTAACCTTAGTAAAAGTTCTATTTTCTCCATCTTGAGTTTGATATCTATCAACTCTAAGATTTCCTTGAATAGCAACTAATCTACCTTTTGTTATATAATTAGCACAAAATTCAGCTGCTTTTCCTATAATTTCAATAGGTATAAAATCTGTTTCTTTTGTTCCGTCTTTTTTCTTATAATCTCTGTCTATTGCTATTGTAAAAGTAGCAACAGGTGTTCCAGAATTAGGTATGTATCTTAACTCTGGGTCTTTTGTTAATCTTCCAACTAAAACTACACTATTCATTTTTCTTTTTCCTTTCGTCAACCTTCATCATTAATTCAGCTATATTTGCTCCTGTTTTAGTTAATTCTTTATTATTAAAAATTAATTTTTCATTATTCATTTTTAGTAACTGACTTTTACTAATCAATATTAAATTATCTTTTTCTAAATTTAATTTGTTTTGATCTGCAAATATAACTGCATCATCCGATGTTAATTTAACATTGTGATATTTTTCATACATAATTCTATGCTTTAATCTCCACGCATTAGGTTCTTTTACTTTAATTAAGATATATCCATTAATATCAATTCTTTCACTACCAATTTTCTTTTTATTTCATGGCTCATTACCTTTTTTAAAAGAAGTTTTATTTGGACCTGTAAGTCCTTTAGTTCCTTTATTCCATGTTTTGTGTCCTTTTTTAAATTGGCCATTAAAACCTGTGTTATATCCATACCTTTTAATTGCATTTTTTATTTGCTTAACTTCAAACTTGTATTCGAATTTTTCATTCATTAAATCAGTGATTTCTTTGTGATGTCTACCTGGAGTTATTTCTTTAAGATATTCTTTTTCTTCATCACTCCATCTATGAATTGATTTTCCCATTCTATTTTTTACTCACCACCTTCAAGCATTTTAGGAATTTCTTTTTTATCTTTTCCATACTCTAGTTGTATTGATTTTGCTCTTAATACAACATTTGCATTAGCAATAATTTGTTTTGAAACTCCTATGACTGCTTTGCTTCTTGTAATTTCATCTTCTAATTTTTCTCCTGTTATCTCTTCATCATTTAAACGTTCTAATTGAGCGAATAAATGATTGTTTAGGTCACCCAAGGTGTTGCGTGGCATAAAATCATCCTCCTTTATTTCTTATAATATTCCCATTTTAGTTTTTCACCTGTTACTGGATGATTCCCAGCTGATTGTTTTTTATTTCTGCAACAGTCACTTATACTAGAGTAAGATGTTTCAGTTTTTATACTCGCTTCTTTTAAAGAATTAAATATTTCCCCTGTAGTTATACATATAACAGGTTTACTTAACTTTTTGCTCATTTCTTTTTTGCTTTCAAGTGTATGATGCTTTCCGTACATAGGATGTTTTTTACCTGCATTTTTACCTTTTAATGTTTTACTGATTCTCTCTCGTATGCTTCCGTAATTATTATTGTATTTGTAAGTGCACCATTCTAAATTATTAACATTGTTATTACTGGGGTTTTCATCTTTATGATTAACGCATGGATAATTATTTTCATTAGGTAAAAATGCTAATGCAACTAATCTATGCACAGTGAATTGTTTCACTTTGTTATTCTTACATAAATTTACTTTTAAATAGCCGTTATCACTTCCAGGTTTTAATTTTTTATTTGATAAGCAACTATATACATCACCTAAGTTACTGACTAGATATAAACCTTCATACCCTTTGATATCTTTCCAAATCTCATCTTTGGAGCCTAAAGTATTTCTTGGCACTTGCTATACCCCCCTTTGTAATCTCCTATTAGGTACATTTTTAAACTCAATTATATTTTCTTTGCACATTTCTATAATTCTACTAGCTATAGCTGCATCATAATTCATTAACTCATCTAATGTTTTTTCTGTGCTTACTATAATCGATTTTTCTGTCATGTAACGATAATTTATTATCTCATAAATATACTTTCTATCAGTTTCACTTGTTTGTCCTTTTAATAAGTCATCAATGAATAGTACAGTGCAATTTTTATATTTATCCATTTCTTTGTTGTAATTAATCACATCCATACAACATTGTTTAAGGCTCATAATTAAACTAATATACTCTGTATATTTACAACCTACATTTTGATTTACAAGCTGTATCATTATTGCGATTCCTAAATGGGTTTTTCCTGTGCCTGGGCTTCCAGTTAATAAAAAGCTACCTTTTTCATTTTCGAACTTCTTACAATAACGCATAGCTTGTAATTTTGCCTGTTTTTGATATTCTGTATCTGTTTCAAAAGAAGAAAATGTCTTTTTCTTGAAAGAATCTGTTAAGCCGCATCTCTTTAACTTTTCCAATATCTGTCTTTTTTCAAGACACTCACATGGTTTAGCTACGGTATAACCTTTTTCATCTTCCTGTAGAATATAACCTAAATCTTTGCATTTTTCGCATTGATATCCTATAGCCATTTAAAGCCATCTCCCATCGCATCTAATTCTTTTTGCAGTTTTTCTATTTCGTCTAGATCTTCTTTTTTGACTGGTTTCATTTGTTCAGGATCTATATATCCTTGTAAATCCTCGATGTTTGAATTTGAATTGTCTTTATTTTTGTGTTTGTTTGAATTGTAATTACTGAAGTTGTCTTTTTTTAATGGAAAAACTCCTTGCCAACAGTTTTCTATTGAGTTCTCCAATATTTTTATTTTGATATCATCTGTTGTTGCTAATTTGTCTAATTTATTTAGTATTCCTTTAAGTGCTCTTTCTGTAACAGGTTTTTTAATGCCCTTTCGCATTTTTATAAAATCTATTATTGTTTCCTGCAGAAAAGAGTTTGAAGTATACTCGTTTATAAGAACATCTAAATCAGTTCTTTTTTTCTTTTTTTCTTTTTTATTATTTAATAGACTAGTATTATTTAATAGACTAATTTTTTGTTCCGGATTTATTTCCGTACCCCTATCGGATTTATTTCCGTACCCTATCGGATTTATTTCCGACTGTATCGGATTTATTTCCGATAGATTTTCTATTAAATATTTATAGTTTTCACCTAATGTATAAAATGAATATGTTCCATTTTCTTTTACAGTTTGTCTTTTTAAAATTTTATTTTTTTCCATTTTCTTTAATCTTCTGTATAAAGCATCTTTTGTTTTTAATTTTAATATTACTAAATCTTCTAGGAGTCCTTCATATTTAATCCAATAATATTTATCATTATCAATTATTTTATATACCATTTTGCCAGAATCTTTAAAATCAACAAACCATCTAAGAATTAAAGCATCATCATTATCCATTTTGTAAAAAATTAATTTATTTTGTAAAAAACCATGAATTGTTGTCTTCATGATATCACCTCTAAACTTTTTGACTTTCCTTTACTAATTTTTGAAGTTTAGATTGATCTATTCCTAGCACATTTGCTGCTTCATATACTTGAAAAGCTTTTATTATTTTTAAAACTGTGTTGTAATTTTCTTTACTTAAACTCTGTAAATCTTGTGCTATTTTTAATCTTTCTTCGTATCTAGTTGGCATTCAATTCCCTCCTTCGTTGTTTTTCGTTTTATATTTATATTATAGTCTCATTTTCAACGTAGGTCAACGAGTTTTTATATTTTTTTATTTTATTTTTCTCGTTTTTAGCCGTTCATAAATTAATTCCATTTGTCATTTTCAACGGCTTTTTTAAAAAAATTCGTTTTCTTTATTTCAAAATGTGTTACAATTAATTTATAAAATATTAAAATAAGGAGGTACAATATGGGTGAAAAAGAAATAGGCAAAAGAATTGAATTTATAAGAAAAAAAGAAAAACTCTCGAGAAAGGCTTTTGGTAAGATAATACATAAAAGTGAAGATGCAGTATATAATTTAGAAAAAGCAAGAGCAAAATTAAGTAATGATATAATTGATAATATTTGCAATACTTTTTATATAAATAAGCAATGGCTTTTAAATGGTGGGGCAGAAAGTATGTATGCATCAAATTCTAAACATATAAGATTAGCAAATATAGTTGGTAATCTTGAAAAAGAAGATAATTTGTTTGAATTAACAGAAATGCTTTTAGAATTAAATGATAGACAGATAGAAGTTATTAAAGATTTGATAACTTTATTTAAAGAATCAGAAAAAAAATAGGTACATTGTACCTATTTTTTATTATTTTTTTCTTTATTTGATTTTTTTATTAAATATTGATAAATAAATCCTATTGTGTCGATATTTTGATTTTCTTCTAATAAACTTATAATCTCTTTTTTTAATTTTGTTACATAATCCATAGTATCTCCCCCAAAATAGCTCAATAATCCAAACTTATGTTCTATGTAGGTATATTATAATACTATTTCTCATAAAATTCTATCATTTTTATTTATTTGAATATTAAGAATAATTTACCTACACTTATATTATACTGCCATTTATTGTTATTTTGTTATATTGTCCCGCATACAGGGACGCTATTTATATTCAGAATCAAATAAATCAGTTATCCTACAGTTCAATGCTATTGCAATTTTTTCTAATTTTACTAAATCAAGTACAGTTTCGTCATTCTCCAATCTAAAAATTGTACTTTTGCTTAGCTTTGTCTTATAGGCTAACTTTCTAATACTATGTTTTTTGTCAATTCTTACTTTTGAAATCTTGTTTATTATCATGAATTTTATTTTAAAATAATAACTTTTCAAAGTAAATATTAAGTATTTGGTTCTTATTCCAACAAAAACTAATTCAATAAAAAATCCACTCAGGGGATTGAATAGAGTGGATCATAGGGATATGTGCATTTTAGGTTACTCAATTAGTTCAACTGAGTAAGAAAATCTTATACTTAAATTATATCACCAAATAAAATGTTTATAAATCGGAACATATTCCTATTTAAACACATAAAAATAACCACCCAGCAAGGCAGTTATTTTTTTAAACAGGAGTATTTTACTAAAGCAATATAGCTAAAATTTGTAAGTTCTATATCTAATATTAGATTAACACCTTTTACTTTCAATTTCAATCGGAACATATTCCTATTTATTCTTCATGTGGTTTATAATGTCTTATAGTGACTAAGGTCCCATTTTCAATTTTAGCCTTAATTTTAATAATTTCTTCTGTTTCATCTACTTCTAGACTTTTAATAGCTTTATAAACTATATTCATGCTACTATTATCAGTTTTAAAATAAATACAATTTTCATAATTTTTCATGGCTACTCTTGATAAACTAAAATCTATACCACATAGAGGTAAAGCATATATATTAACTTTTTTACCTTCTAGTAATTTAAAAAAATTCTTAATATCTACTTGTTTAACTAATTTTTTCATATCATCACTCCTCTATTAATTTTGGTTATACAACTTTTTAATCTTATTTTTTATAAATATCAGTTATATGTTTAAAAGGTTTGCAATCTATTAAAAATATCGATTTTACGCCCTTTATAACACGTTTCTTTAAATTAGCAATAAAAACTAAGCTAAAGTTGCAAAATTTCATTACAAAGCCGAATATAACTTTAAATCAAGATTTATATATAAAGTTAATTGTTTTTATATATCCTTTATTTTCTATATCTAAATAAATGTTAGAATATTTACTTTTTCCTCTGTTTTTATACTCTTGAGACTGACTTATAATATCAAATTCTTTTTCTATCTTTTTAATTCTTCTGGCTTTTCTCTATTGTATGTAATTCTTATTTTTAGCATATTCTCACCCCCTTATTTTGGAATATCTAAATTATTTTCTGTAGCATAATGTAATACTCTACTTTGTGACAAATTGCTTAAAGAATTAAAACCATTTTCAACTGCTGCTAAATATAATTGTTCTTCTAAATTATTATTGTTATTAGATTTAGACTGTCTAAGCTTATCGTCTAATTCATCAGATGTATAATTTTTATAGTGTTCATTAAATGTATCGTGATATTTTGTTTTTACTGTATTTGGAATACTCTTTGAAGTTTTATCTTGCTTCTTAAAACTTTTTTGATCTTTTAAATAATCTTCCAATGTTTTAATATTTTTTTGGTCTAAAACCTCGAATACTCTTTTTATATATGCATATTTTTTTAATACAGTATCAGAGCTAGCAGAAATAAACACTTGTTCAAATACATCTAAATCAAATTTACTTGCATACAACTGAAGTAATTTTTTTGCATGTGGTGTAAACTTTTTTTCTAATTTAAAGGTTTTATATAATTCAATTACTTTTTCTTCGTTGTTAACAACAACGTTATTAAAATTGTTATTAAAAGAACTGTTGTTATTAATAATATCCCCTTTGTTTTGAATGCCTTCATTTTGAATGCCTTCGTTTTGAACACCTTCAAAATTAATGAATTCAGAAGATATAGTATTATCAATGGGTCTATCGTTATTTGTTTTCGTTTTTGACTTTGTTTTTTTCGGTTGATTTTTCGATATATTTGCCACATCAGAATCGTTAATACAGTCTTCTTTTTTTTCGATTACTTGTTTGATAATATATAGATTACTTGCAGCAGTCCACTTTTTTAAATCCTCATCGTATTTTCTACGTTTTTGGACTTCTATATATCCATATTTCACTAATAGTTTAAAGTGTTTATAGTATCTATTTTCACTTATACCTAAATGATATAAAATTGTTTTTACTTCAGGAAAAGCACTTTCACCGTTACCTGCAAATGACGATATATAACTATAAATTGCTTTTGCTTCAATGGTAAGATTTCTATCTGTCGTTACCATTTTGGGTGATATTCCATAACCTTTACTTAATATGCCTTCATAAATAACTGCATTCTCTGATTTTTTTTGCATTTTTATCTCCCCTTATACGTTGGATTTTATGTTCTTGTAGCAGTTTTGCCTATCTTAGAATTGAAAATATAATGAATGCATGATATAATATAAATACAACATTGATATATGTAATACAAGATAGACCTACTTTGCTACAGTTTCTGTACAATTTGATTGTTGGCGCGATCAAAAAGTAGGTTTTTTTATGTTTATTTTTCTTTATTTTTCATGTAATTAATAAGGATATTCTCTGCAAATTTTGACATTGATTTATATCCTTCCTTTTCCATTAACTCTTTTAAAAGAGCCTTGTCTGCTTTTGAGAGTTTCACATTTATTCTTGTATTGTCTTTTGAAACAGCCAAATAAAAAACCTCCTATCTGTAAAGTGTGTCACTTCTCTTTTTTTAAAAGTGTATCACTTTAAAAAACAAAAATCAATATATAATTCTAAAATAATAATATTGGTTAAGATATTAACATTATTTTAACTATAAACAACATTTTAATAAAATATTAACTAAAATATATATTAATATATTAACAAAATTTAAACAATAATTAAGATGTTATTAATATTTAAACTATTTTATTGACTTTTGTATTTTTTTATCATATACTTTAATTAAGATATTATTAAAATATCAACTAATATTAGGAGGGATTTATATATGGCTAAAAAAGATGTTCAATTTATAGGCTTTGATGGTGGTAGAGGTTACATTAAGGCTTATACAGAAGTAGATGGAGAGGCAAAACAAACAATATTTAAGTCAGTATATGGTGATGGACGTTCAGGTAAAGTTGACTTTGAAAATTACGAAAAACCTAAATACTTAAATATAGAAGGTGAAGACTATTTCGTTGGTTTATTAGCAGAAAGAGAATCTTATTCTTCTATAAGAAATTCACAAGATTCAAAAACAAGTGATACTATGAAGATATTATTTGCATCAGCATTAAACGATATAGCAGTAAAAGATACTGTAAAAGTAGTATTTGGAGTACCATATAAAAACTATAAGAAATCAGTATTAGCTGACATAGTAAATACATATAAAGGCGAAACAATCACTATAAAAGACAATATAACAAATGCAACTAAGAAAATATTTATAGAAGATGTAACAATCGCTAGAGAGGGCGATGCGGCTTTATACTATGCTATTAATGGAAAGGTAAATAAAGATAAGCCAGTAGGACTTGTTAACGTTGGTTTCAGAACTATGGAACTATCATATTTTGATAAAGGTTTCCAATTTAATGACAGATTATCTAATACTGTTGAATACGGAAATAGTACAATGCTAAAAATAATACAAGATAATTTAATGGCAAGTGGAATTGCAAAAAGTGTAAACGAAATAGATAGTTCTGATGATTATGATCTACTTAAAAAGAAAGCATATAAATTAGGTTCTGAAAAAGTAAATCAAATAGTAGAAGAAAATTGGATAAACAAAGATGAAATGAAGTTATATTTAGCAGGTGGAACTTCTTTAAATCTTGAACCTTCTGATGACTTTGATAGAGTTGATAATTCTCAAATGGCTACTGCAATTGGATTATTTAAGTTTGCAAAATTAAAATTTTAAAGGTGATTAATTATGGCAAAAAAATCAAGTACAGTATATATAGAAGAAAATTTTTGGGATATGATAAGCAAGTTTCAAGCAGAAAGAGATTTATCAAGCAGAAATGATGCAATACAAGTAATATTAAGTGAGTGGAATATCCTAAAACAAATTGACTTTAACAATATACAAGTTAATGTAAATATCGGTGATGTTTCACAAGTCGCTAGACAAATAAAAAATACAGAACAAATAGAAGAAGATGAAGACCAAAGAATTGTAAGAGAAAGTCTTATTAAAATGGAAGAAGAAATGCCTGATTAAAAAGATAAGCTAAGGTTTCAGATAGCCTTAGCTTTTTTGTTTATTTACTATTAATATAATCATTTAAAATTTTATTAATTAAATTTGTTAAAGACCTACAATCGTTTTTTGCTAATTCTTCTAATTTGGATTTTAATTCCCTATCCATATTTATAAGCACTCCGACTTTACTTTGTTTAACTGCCATAGTATCACTTCCTTTTTTATAAAATCTTACTATATATAAAAATTATAGTCAAGTTATATAACTTTTTACTTGATTTTTATATATAAAAGTTATATAATAGATATATAAGGAGGTGACAAAAAATGATAAAAAGTTATAAAGTAAGACTGGAACCTACAAAAGAACAAATAGAATTAATGTTTAAGACTGCTGGTTGTACTAGATTTGTATATAACTGGTGCTTAGGATTTCAAAAGGAAAGATTTGAGACAGGTGAAAAATTTGTAAGTGCTATGGGTATGAGTAAATACTTAACTGCTTTAAAAAAAGACGGCGAACATGACTGGTTAAAAGAAGTTGATAGTATTGCACTTGTTGGAGCTTATACAGATGCTTGTACTTCATTTAAGAACTTTTTCCAAGGACTTAAAAAAGGTCAAAAAGTTGGCTATCCTAAATTCAAAGCTAAAAAACATACAAAGCCTTCATTTATGCCTAACTATCAATCAATTAAATTTAACGAAAATCAAGTTAAATTGCCGAAGATAGGAATAGTTAAGTTAAGCAGAAAAAACTATATACCGATAGTAAAAAAATAGGGTATGAAACTATAACTGTGGATTAATAAGAAAACGTACTTTGACAAGTGAATATAAAATTTATTACTTAAAATAACTTTAACTGTGGAAATTATAACTTTAATTGTGGTATAATAAGGTATATTTATCAGAGGAGGAAACTAATATTGGATAGAAATAATTCAAAAAAAATAAAATCAGTTAATATCGTTTCAGCACATAGAACAAATAATCAATTTGATGACTTAGGATACTATGAATATGATGAATTAGAAAATCTAGATATAGCTCCTAGAAGCAAGGTGAAAGTTAAAGCAAATATAATAAGGAGGAATAATATGGATAAATTCCCAAGTGATGATTATTTGTGCGAAATATATAAAGGGTCTAGTTTTTTTGAAAATGGAATATATGTGCATTATGATAATGCTAAAGGGATTGACAAGAACTTAATACATCCATGTGGGTGGGATTTTATAAGTTTTAAAAATGTAAATGAAGAGTATCCAAATTATAGTATCTATGATTATATATTTAGAATAGAAGATATATCTAATGGCGTATATTCTCCACATCCATTGGAAGATTTAACACTAGAAGAAATTTTAGAAATAGTAGGAAAAGACGGATGGAGTTTTGATAAAAACAACGAATGGAGAGTTACAGGCGAATAAGATGAATATATTAAATTTACCAGAATTTGAAGTTTTAGACACAATACAAGATGACCATGATATGACGGTAATAGTAAAACCAGTTAAAGAGCCTGTAGCTTGCCCAGAGTGTGGTGGAGTTGAATATTATAAGCATGGCAAATCTAAAAGGTTTGTAAGGGATTTAAACAGCTTTGGGAAACGTGTAGGGATTGAAATACATACACATAGATATAAATGCAGATACTGTGATACTACATTTAGTCAGCATTACGAAAGTATAGACGATAGAGATAAAATCACTATACGTTTAAGAGAACAGATAGAAAAAGAATCTCTTAAAAAACCATTTGCCAATATAGCAGAAGAATATAGTGTTTCTCCTACTACAGTAAAACGAATATTTAATGCCTACATAGAAAGGCTAGAAAAGGATATGACCTTCCTTACTCCAGTTATATTAGGAATAGATGAGGCACACCTAAATAAGTCAATGAGAGCTGTTTACACCGATATAATTGGACGTAAGGTGCTTGACATACAACCAAGCCGTAAGAAATCCGATGTAAAGGATTTCTTAAGCAAATTGTCTAATAAGGAGAACATAGAAGTAGTAACCATAGATATGTGGCGATACTACAAAGAGGCAATATATGAGGAACTCCCAAAGGCTCAGGTAATCGTTGATAGATTCCATGTGATACAATTAGTAAACAATGCTTTAGAAGGCGAGAGAAAGTCGTTTAAAGGCTCATTAGACAAGAAACAGAGGTCTAAGCTATTAAAAGATAGATTCTTGCTACTGAGGAATAAAGAAGATTTAAATGCTAGACAGATTTGGGATATGCAATTAATGTTTCTGGACTTCCCACAGTTAAAGTTAGCCTATGAGTTAAAAGAACAATTTAGGGATATCTATAAACACGATAACCGAGAAGATGCTCTAAGGGCTTATGAGGACTGGAAAAAGGCTGTTCCAAAGGACATGAAATATTACCAAGATGTTATCAAAACAGTTGATAACTGGCAGTATGAGATATTTAACTACTTTACTTGTAGAATCACAAATGCTTATACAGAGAGTTTAAACAACTTGATTAAGAACATCGAGAAAGCTGGTAGAGGTTACTCGTTCGAGGTGCTTAGAGCAAAGGTGTTATTCGGTACATCAGCTACTAGAAAACCTAAATATACAAGAGCAAATACAAGTAACAAAACATATACATTTACTACGGCATTTAGTTGGAATGATTTCGTAGGAAGTACAAAATTAACAGAAGGTTTTGGAGTAGATATTCCACAACTACTAGAGGTATTAGAGAGTGATAAATTTTAATTCACTCTCTTTTATTTTCCACACTTAAAGTTGTATACCCAAAAAATATAGTAATCCTAGAGTTACTTTTGACGGACTTAATTGGTATATATCTGTCGGGGTTGAGGAAGAAGATTACGTTAGTTTAGAACTTAATGGGACAATAGGAATTGATTTAGGTTTAAAAGATACTGCTATTCTTAGTACAGGTAAAAAATATAAAAATATTAATAAAACTGCTCATGTAAAGAGAATAGAAAAAAGACTTAAAAAGCTACAAAGACAAGTAAGTAGAAAATATGAAAGCAATAGACAAGGAAAAATATATAATAAAACTAACAATATAGAAAAAATCAATAAAAAAATCAACAAACTACATAAAAGACTTGCTAATATCAGAAATAATTATAATCATAATATAACTGCTGATATAGTTAATATGAATCCAGCTAAAATCGTAATAGAAGATTTAAACATCAAGGGAATGATGAAAAATAAACATCTATCAGATGCTATTGGAAAGCAAGGATTATACGAGATAACTAGACAGCTTGATTATAAATGTAAATATAAAGGTATTGAGTTAGTAAAAGCAGATAGATGGTATCCAAGTAGTAAAACTTGTTCTAATTGTGGTCATATTAATAAAGACTTAAAACTAAGTGATAGAACTTATATTTGTCCTGAATGTGGGACTGTAATTGATAGGGATTTAAATGCAGCAATTAATTTAGCAAATTATCAAACCGAACAATAATCACTAGCAAGATTAGTTCGGTATGTAGGGAGGTTTAACCCCGAATTGATGCTCTTGGAGGATTAAAACCAAACCCGAGTAGCTTATGCAAAAGGGAATTCGTTGAAGAGAGAACCTTGTTGATTGGAATATGTTCTGTTACTGCATAATTATTGAGATATTAGCAACTTAATTCTTGTATTAGTTGGTACGACTGAATTAGAAGTATATGTTAATGCCTTGTTGAATATGTTATTTTCAAATATATATTAGTTTTTCAAACATATTGGAAACTACATCAACTGCTACAAGTATTATAATTACTTAACAGACTATATTCCAGTTAAACAAGGATTAAAACACGATAGATTATCTAATACTGTTGAATACGGAAATAGTAACAGACTATATTCCAGTTGAACAAGGATTAAAACCTGGAGGTGGACCATTTGGACGGAAACCAAGTAGAAGGTAACAGAATATATTCCAGTTGAACAAGGATTAAAACAATTCTACTTGACCCTTTTGATAGTCATCTAAAGTGTAACAGAATATATTCCAGTTGAACAAGGATTAAAACAGCTTTCTGTATAAGCATTTGTGATTCTACATGTAAGTAACAGAATATATTCCAGTTGAACAAGGATTAAAACTATAATATCACAATTTGAAAAATGATTATAAACTTATGTTAAAAACCACCCTTATCGCCATTAGAGTGGTTTTTTGCTGTCTAAAATAAAAAAGCTAGAGGAGAGTATCCCCTAGCTTTTAATATTATCGGTCGCTATCGGTCGCGTCCGATAGAATTATTTTTCAAATACTTCTACATATTTTGGGCTGGCAGTGATATATACTCCTGATTTTAATTTATACATATCTGTTCCAGTTCTTTTTATAGTTTCTACTACAGTATAAACTCCACCTTTTGTAACAACCCCTATTACGCTTTTGCTTGTAAAGTCTGGTTTACTATGCATATTTATATCCTGTAATATTCTTACATATTTCACTTTATTATTTTCTACTATACTTGGGACTATTGTAACCTTACCTTTACCATTCGTACAATTAACTATTTGATTAACAGATATTTTGCCTGCTTTTAGGTTATAACAATCCAATCTAAATTGTTCATATTTATCTTCGTTTAAAACCATGTAAATTGGACATAATTTATAAGCACGACCAACTACATCAGTATGTCTAATTATATCCTTTTTAGGATTAAGTCCTTTATTAGCACATAACCAAGTACATAACCATACCATAGATTTATATGTAGCATCTGTATAATGATTATCAGAACCTGTTGTTGCAACTTCGACTCCTATTGCATAATCATTTGCACTATTAGTACAATAGCATTTTTCAGTTGTAGGTATTAACTGATAGATAGTACCGTCAAGATCTATAACAAAGTGAGCACTAGCATATATATATTTTCCATTAACTTTGTACCCGTTAGCAACTACATTATTAAAATAAGATACAGTCTTATAACCTGGTACATCTGCTTCACCAGTATAGTGAATTGCTACTTTTGTGTAATTTAATGGAGTTCCAGGTCTACCATATTTGTTTTTCTTTTGCCATTTTTCAACTATTGTTGGTTTTACTATTGACATTATATCATCTCCTATTTATTTTCAATTAAAGCCTTGAAACTTTGGTGCAATCCTACACTAGAAAGCCCACTTAAAAGCCCTCCTAAGAAAACATTCATATCAAATGACTTAGATATTGCTATGTTTAATACAACACCTAATACAGCCATTATGAAAGGAATATACTTGTTTGGAATAAAGTCAAAGCTAGTTTTTATAACATATCCTATTCCACAACAACCTAATACAACTCCAATGACTAAATAACTATTAATAACATTTAAATCTATCATAATTAACCTCCTATTCTTCTAAGTGATCTATTCTGTGATGTGCAGACTTTGTTGAATCTTCTACTTTTGCCATTCTTTCTACTAAATTATTATGTTTATCTACTCTAGTTGATAAAGTTTTTATATCTTCTTTTATACCTTTGATTTGTTCTTGCATTACTGCAGTAGTTTTACTATTTGCAAAATAAGAACCAGCTAAAGTTCCTATAAATGCTATAATAGCAACAATTATTTCTGTTTGCATATTAATACCTCTCAATTTTCTTAAGTATGTTTTACTCTATCTCTAAGTTCTCCTTTTTTACCATCGTTAAATTGTCGAACTTCACTTAAATAACCTGTAATTCTTCTGATTCTTTCAAATGAAACAGGAACAAGTTTATATTCTAAATCTACATACCCTTTATCGTCTATTGTTATATTTAGATATTCAATTTCTCGATTTGGATATTTTTTATGAATATGTTTTATGTAAGCTTCGATTTCTCTTTGTTCAGCATGAACTCCTTCTGGAGTTTTTATATTTATTTTCATCTTTTCAAACTCCTTTTTACAAAATAAAAGGGATTACAAATTAGTAACCCCCTTAGAAAAAATGGTAAGTGCCTCTAAATACTATATACACATATAACTTTTAAAATTAAAATTCGATTAAAATATAAATGTTTTTTTATTAAGTCCACATTGGAATCACCCTCTTTCATAGCCAATAAGCAAAAGAAGGACCCACTCTAAAAGTAAGTCCTTTCCGGAAAAGGTTATTAAACCGATTCCTTTGCTCGTTGGGGTTTCAAATGAGAAATTATTTTATCTACAATTATAGTGTAAATTCCCAATAACAAATTTGCAATCGGAACATATTCCTAATATTTATAATTTAAGTGTTAAAACTTTGTTAATTAGTAATATTTTTATATATATTTTGCATATGCTATGATATGCGAAGCGTTTATGAAGTAGCGACAGCGACCGTAATAAACGTAGAGCGGTTATATCAAGTTTATAGCAATTTAGGTATACTATGTGTATTTTTATCTAGCACAGGAATTTATATATTTTTATATAAATTTACATAAAAATAAGGAGGGATAACCTCCTTTTATTTTGGTAATCTTACCACAAATGCAGAATATACATTATCTTCATTTCTAATAAGGCAAAGAGCATGATATCTTTTTAGTTCTAGTAAATCCGTTTCTGTGTATCCTTCCTTATTAAATAATTCCTTAAGTTCAATAAAACATTTTACATCAGCTCCAGCAAGTAATAAAAAACTACATCCACTACTTAGAATAGCATTTTTACACTTTTTTGTACATTGTTCTAAAAAGTGTAAGCTTATAGTAGGAATTAAAGAATATTTTCTACATTCTGTGAGAATATCTTGCAGGATAATTTGTGCTGTAGGAAATAAATTAATTTCGTCTATAAATAATTCTGTGCGTGTATTAGATCTTATTTGTTTTGCTAACCATACTTTAGAAAGATAAAATGTTGCTATTAAATCTCTCATATTTCTATTTGTGAAATCTTCTTCTTTAGCCTTTATAATTATAACTTTATTTTGGTCTAATGCTTTTACAAAGTCTATATTATTATTTCCTGGTGTATTATAAGCTAGTTTTGTATATAAATTAGTTTTTAATACGCTTATTCTATCTATTATTCCGTCTATCTTGCTATCATAGTTCTCTATATTTCCATTTTTATTGACTTTATCTAAATCGTATAAATCTTTAATTTCATCTGCAAGTAAAGATTTTTCATTTTCTGAAAGTTTTTCTAAAAGATTTTTACGCACATCAGGATATAAAAGTATCTCTATAATTTCTTTGAAACTAGCGTTAAAATTCTTATAAAATACTACGGTACAAGCTGCATAAAAGTAACGTAACATTCTAGGAGTTAATTTTGTATCAGCATTAATAGTATTAAGTAAAATGTGTAATTGTGTACCTTTTTCCATACATTTAGCTAATTTTCTATACTTATCACTACTATTACACATCAATTCATTATAACAGAATCCTTGTAATTGTTCAGAGTTACTACAATCTATTTCTATTAATTTATCTTTCGGAGTTATTTGTTTAATAGATTCTGCTAGACTGCAATCTCTTATTATATCTAATACCACAAGGCCATCTCCTTTTGCTATTATAGATTTAGCTAGATTTTGCATATAATAAGTTTTGCCACATCCCATACCTCCCATAAGAACTCTTCCAAGTCTACTTATTTCTTTGTCCGTAGAATAATATACAGGCGTATTTTTTATAGAATTTCCAATTAATATATCTCCTGTAGCTAGACATTTAGGAAAATCTTTATTATATACTCTATTATGGTTAATTTGTGGAAACTGTTGTATTATATCAGCTCCTGGAAGTGCTATAAAATTACTACACTCATACACAGATGTATTTAAGGTCCTTATATTTCTTTTTATTTTCTTACATATAAATTCATTATCATCTGATATAACTGAATATGAATTTGATATCGTATCTATAATAGATTTTTCTCTATTGATTGTTTTAGCCTTACCAGATAGTATAATTTGCGTTTTACATATATCAGAAGTAGCCTTCTTATTTGTATTATTACTTAGTTTGTTGAAATTAACTTGTTTATCCACTTGTTTTACATCAAATAAGAAATTTAAAGTAGAATTAATAAAATCTATGCTATAGGACAATATTTTAATAACTACATTAGCTACGGCATTTGATGCATATTTTATATTTGTATTCTTATATTCCTTAATAAACTTCTGGCAAGTAGATTTAAAGTAATTACATTGTTTTTCTGAAGTAGGTATAAAATTATATAATATTCCTGCTTCTTCTCCATCTTGTAATAGTTCTATAGCAGACATATTTGCTGATAACAAATCGTTATTCCTCATATCTGTAGAAGTAGATAGAAAATCTTTATTTTTATAGATTAATTGATATCGTGATCCAGTTATAATCGGTATCGAATTAATTTCTTTTATTTCTACTGATTTCCAAATTTCTTTAAACTTTACTCTAAATTTAGAATAAAATAATTTAGGAACTATAAAGTAAAAATTAATTTTTTCTTTTGTTATGTGAATATAATAACTAGCTTTTAATTGCGTTCTTATAATTAATTTATTATCTTCTATCTTTATGAGCTTATTAAGATTGATATACATTTTATTTACAAGTTCCAATATAGAATAAGTCCTATTATTCCTAATTGATTTACTTGGTATTAATTTAAGATATACATATTCTTGATTTTGTATCTCAAAATATTTTGCTATAGGAATACTTTTAAGCATGAGTAATTGCTCCTATAACTATGTTAAGGATAATATATATACAAGGTATCATAAATGCCCATCTCTTACCTTTCTTATACCCAAATACATATAATAAAAGTGCTATAAAACCTGCTATAAGGCATATATCAAAAGATAGATTTTGTATAGCAACTAAAAGCTCATATCCAGTTTCTTTAATAAATTCTATCGGATGTAAGAAATTATCTAAAATATTTATAACTTGATTTAATTTTTCTTCCATATCAATACCTCCTAAAATCTAATCACTGAAAAAAGTTTCGGATAAAAACTTAATAATATATAAATTAGGAAATATTGTATTCCAGATGTTGTTGCTTGCTTAAAATCTGCCCCTTGTAAAGCATTTTCTATAATGCTTTTTATTCCCATACACATACAACCATATTTAGCAAAGACCATTAATAAACTAAGGATTTGAGTAGCTACGTTTGATATTTCAGTTTCTGTAGTTATACAATAAGAAATTAAATTCTTATTCATAAAAATAGCTATTAAAACAATAATTCTTTTGTATTCTTTTTTATTCATCTTTAAGTTATTAAGAAATTTTTCAATTAAAGTGCAATCATTTAAAGTGCAATCATTTTCTGATATTAACTTATATTCCTTAAAACTATAAGATTTCATGTATAAAAATCTCCTTCCTGTTTAAAATAATAATTAAAATATGAATTGACCGAGGTGATAAAAATGAGTGAAGCATTATTTTGGTTCGGACTTGCTTTTCTATTTGACTTTTTGAGCAAACTCATTTGATTCTTTTAGCATTTCTTTTCTAAGAATGTATTTTATATAATTACTTTTATTACCGTATTCTGCAAATTTATCTTCTAGCCACGATAATAAAAGTTTATCATCCATGTTATTTTTAAAACTCAATTGGATTACGGTTTTATTATTTTTCATAATCTAAACCTCCTTTTACTTAATTCTATGCAAAAGTATGGAAAAGATTACACTTTTTATAATTTTTTAATAAAAAAGAGTAGCTATTGATTTAGCTACTCTTATGATCTTACTTGGTATTTACTTGGTATTTACTTGGTAAAATAGGTTCGCAATCTTTTTAAATTGAGAACTAAACTGTTTTATATTTATCTTTTGTATATAGATTATTATTAGTTAGTTCTTTATCAGTTAAAGCTTTACTATAATATCTTATTTCTTTAAATTTATATTGCCCAGTATTCGCCCCACAAAGTATAGCAGACCCAGATGAATCTATAGTAGTTATATTAGTTGTTACATATCCGATAGATGTACCATCGATAAACACCTCAACCTTTGTAGGCATAATTTTAAATGATATAGTAACAACATCATCATTAACATGATTCGATAAATTATTTTTCTTTTCAAACCATATATTTCCTATGGTTCCCCCTAAATTTCCATTTGAATATAAAAATACTTTAGATGGCATTTGTGGGAATTTTGTAATCAATACTGTCTTTGATTTGATTTCTGATACCAATTTTATGCATACCTCAAGGGTATATTCTGTTTTATTTACATTCGTATTATCTTCTATTACTCCTAAGTTATCAGAATCAAATGAGTCAAAACTAAATCCATCTGAAGAAAAATTATTATTCGCTACTACAGTAATATCTTGTGTTTCATCAGGTGCTTTAGGGAATTTTAAATTATCATTAGATATAGTATCTTTAAAAATCAATACTTGATTTGTAGAATCAATTTCTCTTGCACTATCGTCCATAAATAACCATCTTGATTGTAATCCTTCTGTTACAAGTCTATCTTTATCTTCAATTTTATCAGTTATAGTGATAGTATATGTAGCTTTTATACTTGAATTCGATACAGATGTAGCGGTAATAATTACAGTTCCAGTAGTTTTAGTAGTAACTAAACCATTTTCATTTATAGTAGCTATACCATTATTATTCGAACTCCAAGTAACAGACTTATTACTTGCATCTGTAGGTGATACAACAGCACTAAGTTGTATTGTATTACCTACTTCAGTCGTTGTATTACCAGTTATAGTTATAGATGCCACATCAACTGTAGATTTATTAAATAAAGTTTCAAACATATTATCCACATATGTGCATCTTTCATTTATAAAAGTTTGTATTTGTTCAAAACTTGTAATATCTTTACTAGGAATATCAGTCCATTTTTCACCATCTCTTGTATAATATTCATCTGGTAAATGGTTCTTGAATGCTGTAAATTCAGAAATTAAATTTGTATTTGACAATACACCTTGTCTTAATTCTCTATATCTAGCATATAGTTCGCTTGGGAATAATCTACATATTTTTTCAAATAATAAATTATATTCACCGTTAGCTTTATTAGTAGCATATGTTTCATAATCTTCGGGACATCTATATGTAGAAGATACTAATTTACTACCATTCCAATATAATCCAAATGTAGAATCTAAATCATATAATGTATATATCCATGTATTACCTCCGTCATAGGAACATACTACTTGATTTTTGCCTAACCCATCTATATCACAACATAAATAACAGAATATATAATAATCTAATAATGAATTAATGTTAAAATGTTGGGATAGCTGACTTATAAAAGTAGTATCATCGCTAGTTCTAACAAATGCCTCTGCAATTTTCCATTTATCAAGCACTCCATCTGTTCCTATCGAATCTCCTGGATATTCTTCTGACCAATGTTCATGTGTTGGTTCTGCTCTATATAAGCAATAGTCCGTAGGTACTTCACTACAAATTACTATTTCAGAATAATCTTTCTCTGTCATACCAAACATCCAACCATCTTTTGGAATATTCCAAGTGTACAAACCTAAATATTCATTATTTAAATATATTTCAACAGGGAATCCATCTATAAAACCATAGTTAGAAGCATTTTTTAATTTCTCTGGTAAATTATTATAATCACTTCTAGTTTTTAACATTTTAGCCCCTATCCTTGCAGATACAATATTTCTTGCATGAGTTTTATCTATATAATTTGCTTTAAAGCAGAATTTATTTTCATTTCCCCATTTTCTACTATCAATATTTAATTGAATATTAATTTTTTGTTTTGTAGTTTTAGTATTATTTTCATAAAATTTTCCAGTATAATTCTTTTTGGAATAATTTAAAGATGAACTACCTTGCCATTTTAATTCAGCAAATCCATTGCATATTAGATTTCCAAAACTAATTTTAGACTGTACAACAATAGGATTATCTTTTTTCATAGTGTCCCAAATATCAGAAATAAAATCTATCCTTGGTATAGTATTTCCTATAGTAACTGCTAATGGATTTACTGGTTGATTTACAGTTCCATAAATTTTATTATAAATTTCTAATAATATATCTTCTAATGTTGTAGCTTTAAATTTTCCACTTAGTTTTTCTTTTGTACCTATGTTCGCAATATCTTTAAGTTGCGAACGTGCATCTTTATCCTTATAGTATACAATTTCACCTGTTTGTGAGTTTTTATATCCACATGCATATTTTTCATTATCTGCCATTTAAACCACCTCCTAGATTGTTGTTAACTCATTTTCAGTAGTAACCGAATTAAACACTAATAATTCGTTTGTCTCATCATATGTAATACTTGTTGTTCCACCTGTTCCAGGATTAGGATTTTCAGGCGTAGCATCTGCAGTAGCACTTGGTGAAACTGTATAAGGGAAAGTTTTACTACTTACTAGTTTTTCTAAACTGTTTTCTATAAAAGTATCAAACAATTCACAGTTACAATCTCCAGCTTGATTTGTAAATTTAGTTTCTAAATCAAATCTAAATATAGCAATTTCATCATCTTCACCTTGAATTTTTTTACCTGTTTTATTAACTGTTTCTCCAGTTTTAGGTTTTTTAACTTTTAAATTTAAACTGTGATTAGTAACTTCTGAATTTTTTAGATAAGCAACAATATTATCGTTATTAATTGCTTTTAATTTTACGAATAAAGTTGATACATTTTTATCTGTAATAAAAAAAGAAATATAATCTGAAGTTATCTTTCCTGTTATTAGATCAAAATCAATTGTATAATCTCTTAAAATTTCTTTCATGTTGGCCCTCCTTATCCTTGTATAGTAGCAACTAATGTACAAGTCCCTTCATACGTAGCATAATGTGCTTTATCGTAGTCGGCTTGTACACCAAATCCTGCACAAGTACCATTTTTTATAGCATTTAATACAGTGGCATCAGTTATTTCAATTGTCATTGAAGTATTTATTGTCATTACGAACTCTTTACTCCATCCAGATGTGAATACAGGAGCAGTAGAAGGCTGTATTGTATGATTGTGCATTTTTAATATTCCTGTAACATTTCCGTATATTCCACTTTTTAATCTACTAACAATTAATGATATTTTAGTGATATTTTTTCCTTTTAATTTGTTAGCAAATTGACTGCCAAATAGCCAAATTCCATCACAATCGCCAAAACCATAATCACCCTGGCGTACAGTATTGTCGTTTTTATAGCCCGTATAGATATTATGTCTATATGTATTACCGCTATTGCTATATATAGTTACTGCAGATGTAGCAGTTGTAGTATTAGTATTTGTTCCTACATTACTTGTATTATCCTTTACTGCTCCAAATTCAGAATATATAATTTGAGATGAATTGTCTTTAGATATTGTACCATTTACAGTTGTACCATCATTTATATAAATTGTTCCGCTTAATTCTACCTTTTGAGCAATACTATTAACTTTACCTGTAACATTTGATTCAAATACTCTTCCTCCTCTATTTGCTAATATTCCATTTTCACTACCACATAATTTACTATTTTCTATATCTAAATAAGACCCTCTTATAGATCCCACAGTATAATTGTTAGCATCTCCTGTTTTACTATATAATTCTAAATTATATATAGCAACATAAGGGCAATTACGAAATACTGCAGCAAAATTATATCCATCTTGAGTTATCAATTCATTGGGTTGTATAGCTGTAGATGTTCCACTTGTTTGGTAAACTTCTTCTTTTACCATATATGAAGTATTTGTACTCATCCATCCACTTTTTCCATTATATGTAGTATAACCCCATCCGTTGCTGTTAAAATCTGTAAGTAATAATACTGCTCCAGAAGGGACTGTTTGAACGATATTATAAGAAGTATCTCCACCAGTACGCATGTTTACATTTCCTGTAGTTTTATAATTGCTGACTAAAACTTGTGTAGTTGTTCCGGTTCCTTGTAATAATATTTCTGCTCCACAATTATGGCCCAGTATATTGCCGTAATTATTTTTATTAAACAGAACGTATAAAGTTCCACCATTAAATCCTTTAATAGTTATATTTTCATACAATATTGAATTAACTGCTATACTTACTGTATATCCATTAAGATTTTTTGGAATAGATTCAATTGCTCTTTGTAAGGAATTAAATTTGCCGTTATTTTCAAATATATTTGGAGTATCTGTTATAGATGTATCAACTGTAAGACTAATATCAGATGTAATTCCGTCATTAAAATAATTAAGTTGTCTAACATTTAATGCATCTGCTGTTAATGTTCCTGATACATTAAGACCATCTACTTCTAAGTCTGAAGATATTTTCCCACTTGTAGCTTCTATATTACCTTTAAATTTTCCATCATTAGCTTCCATATTGCCATTTTCATCAATTTTAAAGCCACCATTAATAGTGGTATAACCTTCAAGTTTTATATTATTTGCTCCTAGAAGTATATCACTAGCTGCTAACAATTGTATAAATGTAGGTGTCAATGTAATACTTGACTCATCTTCTCCATCTGTTGCTATTAAATTCAATTTCTTTGCTAATAAAACAAGAGCTGGTACACCTTGACCATCAATTAATATTTCTCCATCATTGCCTTGATAGAATATATTTCTTGTACCACCTTCTGTTAGAAGATCTAAAATAGTTTCTTTTGTAATAACTTTACTTTTTTCAAGCTTATCTGTCGCAATATTTTCATCTTCTTGATTTAATGCTGTCCTTATAATTTCAGCATTATTAACATAAGATGCATGTGCCTCTTCTAAATCATATACATCATCCTGTTTTATTTCTTTGTTTGCTATCACATTAGTAAGTATATTAAATAAAGCATTATAACTATCAGAGTAGTTATTATACTCTCTAGTTACCGTTTCTTTGTTCATAATAACCACTCTCCTTAAGATAATATTCTTGGTCTAGCTACAAATAATAATTTGTCTGAAGTAGTAGATTCAACAGATTTAACTCTTACTCCATTTTCACAGATAGTTGCTTCTATTAAAGACATAACTCCGTCTACTTCACCTACACAAATTGCAACATGTGATATATTCATAAATCTTTCATTATCAAAAGTATCACTATCATAAAATAATAAATCTCCTGCTTTTAAATTCGTAAAATTAGTTAAATCAGCCTCATTTAGAACCCAACCTTTTTGAATACAATATCTAGCTTGTTCTGATGCTATACGTGGAAATTTAAATGTCCAACTATGATTGGTGTTTTTAACTAATTTTTTTAAAGAATGATTATTATAAGCACTATTTTCATAAGTTATGCCTAAATAAGCAAGCATCACTAGAGAACTACCATCTATATTTGCTTTATTTACACTAGAATCGTACCATTTATTTAAATTTCCGCTCATATTATTCGGAAAATTTGTTGGCTCTAAGTTAATTTTAAAAGAGAATTCTCCATATCTTAAACCAGTTTGATTTAAATATGTTTGAGCTATTTCAGATACTTTAGCTCCGCCAACAAATGTAGTAAATTCTTTATAGCTTCCACCATTGCTTATTCCAGTAACAGATCCATAATATTTTTCCGATGTTAATTCTTTATTTGCATTTGGCATTACAATTATATTATAAGTAGTATCTGCTTTAGGAATTAATTGTCCATTTATACAATCAGTTCCTTGTAAGTAAACTATTTTAGACTGAGAATATTTTATAGGTTCAGAATCTTTAGGTGTTTTGAAAATAATTCTACTATAAAATGAATCGGCAACTACTGTTGGTAATAAAAATGTAAGTTCTTTTACAATGCCATAGGTATATTTTTTATTTGCTTGCATAACTATTGACACAGTTGTGGCATCTATAGAAGTGTCAGGATTTTCTTCACTAGAACTTCCTGTATTACTCTTTTCTTTATAACCTATAGGTGTTGATAGTAGCTTGCTTACTATTGCATTATAAAACACCATCTTACTAGTATCATCTTTAAATCTATATCCATCAGTTGTATATTCTGAATTTAAAACACCTGTGTAAGTTTCAACATCGCTAGAAATGTCTAAAAAGAATATATTGTCTTCTTCATTACAAAATGTTTTTAATTGAGCATTGAATTCATCTATACTTGTATTTACTGTTTCATAGTTTGCATAAACAGTTCCAACATGTAACTCTTTTAAAATAAATACAGGAGTATTTCTATATTTATTTTTCATAATAATAGCTAATGTTTTTATACCATCTATGCCTTTTTGTGTTAAATCATTTATGCCAAAATGTATAAGTATATATGGCGTAACATCAGGATAAACTTTATTATCATCACTGTAAAAACCTTTTACTTGAGTAAGAAGATTATTATTATTATAAAAATCATATGCATTTGCTAATCTAAGCGCTTTTATATATACTTCGTTAAAATCTGTTTCTTCAACTGGAGGTGTTTCCGTATTTGTTATATTATCAATTTCTGCTAAATCATAAGGTCTTAAGAAAAATGCTGTACCTTTATTGATATAATAACTAATATTAGATATCTTTATTGCATTTGGCCAATATGCCCATTGTGAAGAATGTGCTACTTTTCCATCTCCAATATAAATCATAGTATGATGTGTTGCTTTATATTTCGTCATTGTAGTTTTATTGCAATTACTAGAAGTAACTACAAAATCAGCATCCATAACGACATCACCAGGCTTTGCCTCTGATAAACTCGCATTTGTAACTTTCCACATTTTATATCCTTCTTTTGCCGTTGCATATTTTACGAGTGTCCCTGCAGCACATAAAGTATCGCTATGAAACAAACTAGACACTCCAGCTTCTCCATAGCAACAACTAACAAATGAAGAACAATCATAACAAATTGGATTTTTTATTCCCCAAAATGTACCACTACGTTTATTAGGTTTTTTAAAATTCCAAGTTCTATATGATTGGTCATAAGTTGCAATTTTTAAATCTACATGTTGTGATACAATTGTTTTTGCTGTTTCCACTATTTTATTTCTAGTGTCTGTTGAGCTTAATTGAGCTTGGGCTTTAGGTGTAGATTTTCCCACTCCATAACCTAATTTGTCGCCATTTTTATCTTTATAATAAGGTAATTGACCATTTACAATTTTATACCATTGCAAGTAACCTTCAACATTTGTTGGTGTACCTAATCCTTTAGTATCTTTAAAAACTTGCCTATAAGCAGCAAAATTAAATTTTAAACTATCTAATTCTTCATAAACTTTAGTTTGTACTTGATTAGATTGTTTACTTAAACTATAAGTATCTACAAATGTATAGTTGTAAGTATTACAAACATATTTGCTTATAATCCAATAAAGTGAACCTATACCCATATTATATGAAACAAGTGCAGCAAAAATATTACCATGACAAGTGTCAATAGCTTGTCTAAGTAAATGGCAACCTAATTTAATTTGATTGGATATGTTTTTATCTACTGTTACTCCACTAATTATAGTTGTTCCGCCTTTACCTGGAGTCATATTAGATGTACTTGGATAAAAACTTTCACTTGTTCCATCTAAATATTTTATAGTTGTTGCTTTTGTACCTTTAAATCCTTGAAAAAAAACTGAACGTTCTATTCCAAATAATCCATAACCACTTCCAGCGCTTTGTCCATGTACAGATGGATTGCCGCTAGATTCTCCCATAATAACAGCATATATCAATTGAGGATCTAAACCAAATTTATTACTATAATAGTTAACCATAACATATAATTTATATTGATTGCTACTAGCCATTACATTTTCAAGATATGAGCTATTTTGCTTTTTACCAATATTATATTGTTGATACAGTGATAAAGCTTGAGTGTATTGATCATTTTCTGAATCTACATTAGATACAGTGTTGGAATGTTTTATATCATAAAATCTATCATCACCAACCCAAACACCATTTTTGTAAGTAGTTAAATAAATAGGCTCATATTTGTCCTCATCTCCAGTTGGCGGTTTTGGTGGAGGGTCAATAATATCATATATTTTTTCAAATAATTCATCAATTTCTTTTTTTTCTAAACCCATTTGATTAAGATATTCTTGAATTTTAGCAATATCTTTATCGGTTAATTTTCCTACACCTATTCCACCTAAAAATTCTAAAATTTCTCCAAAAATATCGTCAGTATTAGATAAATTCAATATTTTACTTTTTACCTCTTTATAATTAGATAGAGTACATTTGCTTTTATTGTGCCAATCAGTAAAACTAATTTCTAGCTTACTAACTCTAGCCTCTAAATATAAATTAGGTGTATATTCATGGTCTATAGCATAAACTGTATCTCCAATATCAATATCTTCATTAAATAAAACAATACTAGTTTCATAATCTATTTTAGGTTGCTTTCTGGTTTGTAGTTCTTTCCATGTTTCATCTAGTAAATCCGCAGAATTATTTGCATTGCTTTCATATGTTCCTGTAATATAGCTTCCATCATCATTGTGAAAGTACTGATGTGCAGTTTCATCTACAACAAAATCTTGATTTAAAGGCTTATCAGTTGGATTACCATTGCTTTTTATCCATTCCACATCTTTAAAATCTATACCATTTGCTCCAACTCCTATTAATGCTGAACAGAAATCAGTTAAATCTTCAGTCTTTTTTATATTATCCACATTAGTAGAATATTCAAATCGAGCATGTGTATTTTTCCCTCTTTTTCTATATATATTTACATATTGTTTGCTTATTTTATTATTTTTTATTTCTACAGTAAACTCAATTTCAATATTATAAGTTGCAAGATTGTTTTGAATTACAGTATATATAGGTGTAGGCTTTTCTATGATTACACTTTTAAAATCAGTAATGGTAGAATCTACATAGCCTAATTCAAAACTTGAATCTTGTAAGACTAGTGAAAAAAAAGTTGATACATCTCCGTCTATTGTAGATTTTCTTACTACTTTATTTATAAGTTCAAGACCAATAGTTTCACAATAGCAAGATTTTATAAGTATTCCATTAATATGTTCGTTTTTTGAATTCATTATTTGAAATAATTTAAAATTATTTTTAAAATTAAAAAGAACAAAATACCCATTTTCTATATTGCTAGTTCTTTCATTAAAAATAGTAGAAAATTCAAAGGTATCGGCTCCTGTATCTAAATACATTGTAAAAAGATCATCAAAAAAAGGACTAGAAGGATTAGTCCCATTATTAGATAAAACATCTATTATTTTCTTTTTTCTGTCTAAAATATAAATTTCTGTTACCAGTTTTTCCACTAATCCAACCACCTTTCATTAAAAATAATAGAACTTGTAATACTAGCATCAGAAGAGATTTTCATTGTAAATGAGCCAGGAGGGATTTCAAAAAAACTACTTCCAACATTAACATATTCCATATTTTTGATATTATTTATTAATACTTCATTATTTGCAAAATCTACTTGAAGTTCATCTCCTTGTTTAAATCTTATAATGTCTGTATCTTCTTGTGTTGTTTCACTTAATTTTTTTATAAGTAATCGATTAAAGGTCATTGTATCAACAACTTCTTTATCTGCATATTTTGCAAAATAAATGACAATGTGATTTAAAGATCCTGTAGGATAATTCTCACTCTTAATTTTTTTGCTTTGTAAACTTCTTTCTACATTGCCTTGAGAATTGTATTTTACAATTTCTGCATACCATTCATTTTTATCTCGAACTATTCTAAAATAACCTCTAAATTCATTCCAATTTCCGTATTTACCACTTTTTAGATTTTTTATAGTTACAGTTAGATTATCATCGCTACCAGATGAAGTAGTACTTTGTTTTGGTTTTGGAACGCTAAAAGAAAAATCTTGTAAAAAATATACATTTCCTACTTGAATTAGTGGATATGTTGATTCATAATATTCATTTTCATCACACAGCATTGCTTTAAAAAGTTTATTACCAGCTTGATCATAACCATAAATCTCGATTATTCCTAATTTATCTTCTGCAGTTTCAAACTCTTCATCAGTATCTATTTGTACTTTATTCCCTTCGATTATGTATTTAGTATGAACATATCCTGTTATTCCGTTATATTTTACTTGTACCCAATTGCCAGATTTTGTATTTGTGTAAACGATTAAAGGTTTATTTTTAGGAATAACAGTTAAAATTCTATAATTTGTACCACGACCTGCTCTTAAATTTAATTCATCAGTTGTATAATAAGTTGTACTTACAGTAGTTACCTTAGTAAGTCCAGCAGATATTTTTACCCAACCAGTTTTGCCATTATATGTTGTGTTTAGCCATCCATCCACAACTTGTATGATGTTTAAATATGTACCTCTTTTCATCTGAGTAAGAATAGCAGAACTGGTAGTTCTGCTTGCTCTCATATTAAGTAAAGATACCGTAACTTTATAACGAGATGATTCTTCAGTAGAATAAGTTTCATTGTATTCGAGTTTTCCTGATGAATCATGATATAATTCCATTTTACAATCAAAATCAGTTAAATTAGAAGGTAAATTGTAACGTAATGCGGGACCATGCCACTTTTCACCAGTGCCATAATCAGATGCTTTAATGCACCAGCTACTACCACTTGCATTTGGTTGTATAGTACCTGTGATACTTCTATTTGCATCAACTTCTCCGTTTACAGATACAAATCTTGAAGTGGTTTCACAATTTTCATCAACAACAACAGAAGATGTTTCTACTTTTGTGTTCATCAATGATGGATATTCACCAATTAAAACTGCTTTTCCATCTTCACCGTCAATTTGACAATAGGTAGCATCTCCTCCAAAAGCCACATTTACAATTCCAGGAGTACTTACATTTCCTTCATTTTTAATTTCAATTGTTTTTTCACCACTATAAAGTTTTGCAGTTGGGTTGTGTGAAAAAGGTATAGGACAACTAAAAGACATTTTTATTCTCCTAATTCCCTTAGCAATTTTATCTTGATCTATATCTCCGTTTGGAATTGCTAAGTAAATTCTTTTATTATCATCAACTACTAATTCTTTTGGCTCGTCAACATCAAAAATAGAGCAAAGACTATCAGCTAAATTTTGAACTTCTGCATCCGTATTACCTTTTATGTCAAATTTAACCTCTATGTCTTTGTCATTATATTTGTATCCCTGATAACTTGTTCCATTTCTTGAAGGATTTTCTTTAAAATAATTGGTTCTTGACATCATTGGCTTACTAATTTCTATAACTTTTACATATAGCTCTAAATCTATGCCATTAAATTTGAACATTATATTGTTACCCCCTTCAATCTATTTAATCTTTTAGTATCAGTTTTATTAAAATTTTCAATTGGTTTAGCTATAGTTTTAGCAAGTGTACTTTCTCCTACTTTCGTTTCAACTGAAACTGGTCTTTGTGCATTAGCATCTGCTAATTTTTGAATATCTTCATCGCTTAATCTAAAATTATTATTAGTTGTATTAATAATTTTACTTTCGTTGTTATTACTAGCATTTAAATTAAATAAAGCAATTTCGCCATGAACGGCTGCTTTCATATTTTCATTCATTTCTGTTGTTATACTTCTAGCAACTGAATATAATTCTTTAGATTTGTTTTTCATACCTTCAATTAAACCTTCATCTAAATATTCACCGTATTTAGTAGTTATCTTTGAAGGAGAATTTATCTTAGCAGTCTTTTTCATTTCAGCATTGACTTGATTTACAAGACTTCTAGCAGCACTTACTGCTCTAGCAGTACCATTTCTAATACCAGTAGCCATACCACTAGCAACTGCTTGGCCTATTTGAGTAGATTGAGTCCTAGCCACATTCTTCATAGAAATCATTTGACTAGTAAAGTTGTTCCTTGCTTCCCTACTTTGAGTTGTTATAACCTTTTTCATAGAAATCATTTGAGTTGTAACGGCATTTCTTGCTGCTGTAATTTGTGTATTAGTTACATTTTTAATTGAAATCATTTGTGTTGTTAAAGCATTTCTAGCATTTGTTACTTGATTTTTAATAATATTGCTAACTGATACAAATTGATTTCTAACTATATTAGACACATTTAAACATTGATTTCTTGCAACATTAGTTATACTTACAAACTGATTTCTAGCTATATTGGCGCATCCAACTAAACTAGTTCTCATAGTATTTTGCATATTTGTAAAACTTTGTGAAATAGAATTAGAAACATTTTGAGCAGTTGTTTGTAATGCTGTTAATTGAGTTTGTAAAGCTTTTATTTCACTAACATCCATACTAGAAAGTTTACTGTTTATTTTATTGCTATTTTTACTGTTTTTCTTGTTTGTACTAAGTTCTTTTTCATTTCCAGTTGTTTCAGCAGCATAAGATTCACCAGTAAACCAATCAGATATTTTTGTAAAAAATCCAGTCAAACCTTTAGAGAAATCTGGTTTGGAATGTGTTAACCAACTTGTAGCTGCATTCCATAATTCACTTGCCCTTCCGACTGTCCTAGATTTAAGATTTTCAATTAAACTATCAATAAATATATCTGCAAAATTACCAGTCAATGATTTTATTTCTTCACTACCTTGTATCCAAGAATTCATAACAGATGCTACTCCATCTAAAGCATCATGAATATCTTGTGAATTATTTTTTATACCATCTCTAATAGCATCTAAAATAACTCTTCCGGCCTCTTCTATTTCTGGGGCTACATCTCTAACAAATTCAGAGATTTGTTTGATTGCGCTTGAAATACCTTCTCTTATATCGCCTCTACTATTTATAATACCTTGGCAAATTTGATGTATAATTTCTTTGCCTATGTCTAATACTCTACTTAATCCACCTTGTGTTATAAATGTATTTACTTTAGAAATTGCTGTTTGTATTGCTCCTGTAATATCTGCATTTTTTATATCATTTAGTAAATTATCTAATGCCTTCTTTAAATTATCAAATGTATATAAAGCTTGACCCTTTTCGGTTTCGCCACTTGAATTTCCACTTCTCCAAATACTAAAAAAGTTAGCTAATTTTTCAGATGCACCTTGAATAGCTGGCTTTAATGCTTCAAACCCTTCAATAGCAACATCTTGTAAAGCAGATGATAATACTAATAATTTATTTTTAGTAGTTTCATCCATTGCTTCAGCCATTTTTTCTGATAAACCTGTAACTAATTTTAAATTGTCACAATACATTTTAAATTGTTCATCAGATAAATTACAGATTTCATTTATTTCATCTAAAGAATCAGATAAACCTAAATTACTCAACGTTGCTTCTCTAGTAGATTCATCCATTCCTTTAAATTTATTTCTTAATTGAGTTAAATTGGCTATTAAATCTATTTGTCCAGTTGATGCACTTTTGGCATTTAATCCGTATTCTTTTAGTACCGCATTTGCCTCTTTTAAAGACATATTAGGGCTTAATTTATCAATTATTTCTTGTTTGCTTAAAACTCCATTTAATTTTTTAGCATTATCTACTATACCTACAGTATTCTCATTTATCATGTCACAGGTAGCGCTATAGTCAAAAGCATCATCATTAATTTCTCTATAAGTTAGTCCTAATTTTTTAAATTGTTGTTGTTGAAATTTTGTAGGATTTCTCATGGCATCTAAAACACTAAATAAATCCTCTACATTATCAGATGTTACTTTTGCATTAGAGCCTAAAACTTGTAATGCAAGTGCCATGTCTTGAGTTGTCATATTAAAAGCTGCACCTAGATATTCCGTTTCACCAAGTACCTCTTTCAATGTTTCTATTCTATCGCTACACTCTTTACCTGTAATACCCATTTCACCTAAATTTTGATTCCAGTATGAAACTGTTTGAGTAGAGTTTTGAACGCTAGCAGTTAAACTATCATAAGCCTCATCAGTTGCATTAACAATAGCCAAAAGACCTGTCATACCAGTTTTACCAGCAAGATTTTTACAAGCGGCCGCTTGTTCTACTAAAGGTAATCCTTTCAAACTTGTTCTTAAATTTCTTAAAGTTTTATCCAAGTCTACAGAACCATCTTTTGCAGTAATAAGAGATATACCATATTTTTGCATAGCAGTTGCCACTGAATCGGTAGGAGCACTTAAATTTGATAACAATGTTCTTAATGCAGTCCCTGCACGACTTCCCTTCACTGAACTATTGGCCATAAGGCCTATAGCTACTGATAAATCATCCATGGATACGCCTAAAGTACCAGCAACACTACCTGCGTATTTCATTGTTTCACCCATTAATTCCACAGTAGTATTACTTCTAGTAATAGCTGCAGCCATATAATCAACAAAATTAGAGGCTTGAGATGCTGACATCGATAGTGCAGTTAACCCATCAGTGACAATATCACTAGCTGTGCCTGAGATCTGTGGCTCCAATCGTAGTTAAATTTAAAACATCTTGGATTGACGCGAGTGACTCTTGTAATGAAAATCCGGCCATACCCATATAGCTAAAAGCTTCACTTACCTGTACACTGGTGTACCTACTGGTTGCTCCGTATTGTCTTGTAGTTTCAGTTAAAACACCTATATCGTCACCAACAACACCCATTATAGCTGACACTCGTGCCATAGAACTTTCAAATTCAATTGCATCTGCCATTAACGAACTAAAATCAAATGAAAAATCAGTGACTTGACTAAAACAATTTAAAATTGTACTTGTAGCATTTTGAACAATGCTTACAATTGGCTGGAGTTTTTCTGATATATTTTGTAAATTTTCAAAGAAGTTTTTCTTACTTGCATCATATAACTTTGTAAAAGCAGTTACTATTGTAGTTATAGATGCGACAACACCAGCCGCTACTGGACCTACCACCTTTTCTAAGGCCCTAAAAGTACTTGAAAATGTATTTACAAGAGAACTCATTTCGCCAAATACATTTCCAACACTACCTAAATCCGCAAAAGCATTTTTAAGTTCATTTAATTGGCCTTCTACTTTATCACATTCTAGTAAAACTTCTATAACAACTTTTCCATCTGCCGCCATTTGCTCTCACCTCCTTTTTTAGGCATAAAAAAAGAACACCGAAGTGTTCTTGAAATTAATCTATTAAACTGTAATATGCTTGTGATTTATTTAGATAATCATTATAATCATCTAAACAATGCTTATAACTCGTATCAAATTTATCTCTTCTATTGACTTGAAAATAAATATAATCATTATAAGCTTGCATTGACTTATTTAAATATTCAAAAGTTAATGCTAAATTGTTTTGATCTGATTTATATTCTTCTTTCAAATTAAGATTTCTTATATCATCAGCTGAATTTTTTGTTTCATTATAAATTTTCTTGGATATTTTCCCGCTAATACCTTCATCTATTAAATCAATACTTTCTTTGTAAAGTTTATGATACTTAGAAAAAACTTCTTTAGTTTCAGTATCGTTTAAAATATAAATTTGTTCAGTATTTTGTATATCTTTCTCATTTTCTGTATTTGCTAATGTTTTAGCTACAACAACTAATATGCTTAAACTAAAAATAATTATTGCAATAATAAAAACAACTTTTAAATCGATTTGAGATTCCTTTTTCATAATTCATCCCCCCTATATATATTATAGTACGAAAATAAATTATTGTCTTAATAATTCTCTAGGATCTTCACCTCTCATCAACATTTCGTTTATTAAAGCTTGTTTTTCTTTTTCTTTAATCGAACCTGGTAAAGCATATATTTTTTTCATCTGTTTGTAGAAATTTTTTCTTTCTTTATCTTTGATTTTAGATAAATCAACATTTCTATATCCTAGTATTTTCATGAATTTACAATCATCTGTTAAAGAATTAAATAAAGCTTTAAACTTCCACCAATGTAAATCTTCAATATCTTGAAGGTCTATTCTGTAAATTTGTAAAAATGCAGCATAAATATATGAACTATCGTATTCATAATCATATATTTTTTGAGTTTCTGAGTTGTTTTCTCCGTTATCTTGAGAAGTTTCTATTTCTTTACCACATCTATAAAAAAGTAGCATTTGTTTTGTAAATTCATTCATGTTACTTGTATTAATACATTTAATTGTTTCAATTTCATATCCAAAATAGAGATTAAGAGCCTCCCATGGTTTTTTTTCTTCATCAACATTGTCATCCATCATTAACTGTTCAAATAGAATAGAAGTGCGAAAATCCCAGTTAATTGGATATCGCACTCCTTGAACTTCTATTGTTGTAGGTAAATAATCGGTTAAAATATTTAAGTTCATTGATTATATTTTTTTCTAGCTCTACGTTGCTCTCTATTTAATGGTTTTTCACCAAATACATCAATATCTAATCCAGTAATTTCTTTTAAAGTTTCTTGGAATAATTTATCATGTTCTAATTTAGCCTTAGCTAAATCTTTTACTGCCGTTGTACATTTCATTATATTTGTTTTTCCTTGGAAAATTTCATAAGTCTTTTCTTCACCAAATAAATCTTCGAACATATTAACTATTACTTCACAATATGCTTTTCCAAACTTTGTATCAAAATCTTTATGCTCATTACTTAATTTTTGTATTTTTTCATTAGCTGTTAAAAATATTGCATCAAAATCTTCCTTTTCATCCATATCAAAAAAATCAAACTCTACTTCAACACCATTTATTTTAAAATTCATATTTTAACCTCCTATTTTTTATTATTCAGTAGCTTGGTTTTGTTGTGTATTAGAAGTTTGTGTAGTGGTTGGTGTAAATGTTTTGGTAGTTACATTAAAAGTTCCTTGAATAGGATCTCCTATTGCATGTAAAGTACCTTCTACTTTCATTTTTTCTCCACCTTCTCCACTAAAAGTCGAAACTTCATTTGCAACTCTAAATTTTCTTGCATTGTAAGTTCCAGCACTATCTGAAACAGGGTCAAACATATCTACACGAACATAATCCCTTTCTGCATCTGTTCCAGTTTCATGGTTTCTGCCAGTTAAGTATAAACTTTTTATTGCTTCTTGTTCTATTATAATTTCAGAAGTATAAGGGAATTGAGTTTCATACTTAGTTATAGTTGTAGAAGAAGTTTCATCATTAATATAACAAGTTGTATCAGTTTGAGCACCTGGTTCTTCGTCTAAACTTTCAACACCATAGCCTAATAATACATATGATGCTTCTTGTGTTTTACTTACATTTAAATAATCAGCAAAATCTTTTCTTTTTAAAGCCATTATAATCCCTCCTTTTAGGCTATTCAGCCATTTTTGTATAAATAAATTTCATTTGAATAACATAAATTGCTTTATTAGCACTCATTTGTTCAACATATCCATGAGTTAAAACTTCAATTTTTTCAGGAATAAGCGGGTAGTTTAATTGAGGTAAATTTCCTTGAATGTTTTGTATTTCAACCCATTCAGCTAATTTTTCATAAAAGCTAATATTTTTCTCGTTATTGTATGCTTCGACACTTTCTCTACTAGTGAAATCAAATATTAATTGTCTTTCTGTAGAACCATCAATATAAGTTTTTATGATAGTTTCAGAAGGCGACCCGTCAATTGAATAGATTTGTATCTCATCTCCTATGTAATCAGCTGAAATAGGTGATTTTTCATTAATTAAAGGGCAAGATAAAAAAAAGTCTATTAATTTATCTGTAACAGTTCTTTTTTCAATATCATTTAAGTTAATTGTCATTTTGTAGCTTTTCCTCCAATGGTTTTAGCAACTTCATTTACTATTGAATCACCTTCATTGACCCACATTCGTGGAACCCACATTCTACCTCTTTTTCCACCTCTATTCAAACCTTGTCTTCCCATACCTGCATTTGTATAATAATTTTTAGCTGCATATGATTTTAAACCTCTGTGATAAGGACTATATGTAATACTTTTTTTATTTTCTTTAGCAGTATTTTTTAAATCTCCACTTAAAAAAGGTACATATGGGTCAGATTTACTTCTAACAAGACTTACAAATTGTTTTTGCCCTTGCTCAAGTTTACTTTTACTTATAACTTTGTCATAATCTATTTGAATTTTTGCTTTTGCTATTAATCCTCCCAATTTACTCACATCCTAATTCAAAGTGCTTAGTTAATTCACACTTAGTAACATTAATAATTTTAACTACATCATCATAATTTCTTTGAATATCGTTAAACTCTTGAGAATTAGTGATTTCAATGTCATGTATTCCTTTTAGGAGTATATCTTCTCCTTCGTTGAATGTATAATAATTACTTTTATCTTCAAGTTGACTAAATTTTTTAGGGCCTATATAAGATTTGCCTTCATAGGCCCCATATTTTACAAATATTAAAATTTTATTATCTATATCGGCAGATGAACCAGTTGTCTTTAAAAATTTAACTCCTGTAGCTTGTTGCCAATCTATACCTGTTAAAAAAGTACGGTGATAAACTGGTTTTCTTTTTTCATCTAAAGAAATATTAAATAAAGTTGCACTATCTTCGTCATATCCAAACATATTTATCACCTAACCCCTCAATTTAACTGCTGCTACAGGTAAAAGTTCCTTTATTTCATCAGTTATATCATAAGCTCCACCTGAATTGATAGAACTTACACTTTCATCAAATGTGGTTTTCTTATTCCCTTGTGAAATCGATTTAATTCCCTTTACGCTTGAATAGTTAGCATTAAAATTAATAGCATTAGAAACCAAAAGAAACAGAGCGGATCCGTACTCTGTTTCTAATTGTTCAGCTGTTATATTTCTATTAAGTCTATTCTTAAAATAAAGTAATAGCTTTTGAGTAGCTAATTGTTTATGCATAGCTAAATCAGATTCATTTATATTAGGGAAATGTTTTTGTAATAACAAATCATAAGAAGTCATTTATAACAACCCCTTTAAAGCTTTAATTAAGTTTGTTTTTGTCATTGTACTATAGCCTTTAATCTTTTTTTCTTTAGCCAAGGTTTTTAGATTATTAAAATTCAAAGAATCAATATCAACTGATGAAAAATTTTCACTTTTCTGTTCGTTTAAATCCTTGATTAATTCATACCCTTCAGCAATATATTTTTGTACTTGTTCCATTGTTTCTACTGTTCTATGGACATTTTGTTTTTTTATTTCAAACATAAAATTACCTTATTAATTACTTTATTGATTAGGTTTTGCATCTTTTATATTTGCATATACCCCTTCTTTTTTACTTTCTAATACCCATAAGTCATGATATCTTCTATAGTCCATAGCCCATGCATTTGCACTTTGGTTAGTTTCAGGATCAAATATTCTCATGATATCTTGTTTAGTTACTGCTAAAGGTAAATCTAAAGGCATGATTAAAAAGTTAACATCTAATCCAGAAGTTGCTTTAATGTATCCGCCAGTAGTTTGACCACTAGTCGAACCATCATATAATTGGATTGCACTATATAGTCTATTTTGTGGAACTGGTATAATTGGGCATCCATCTATAGCTGGAACTTTAGTGTTTATTCCACCTTGGGAAAAAGATACAGATGCTAATTTACCTAATGCAGCTTCTTCTATAGCTAGTTGTGTGTCATAGTTGCACATAATAACTAGTGTTCCATTATGGCATTTTTCTCTTAATGTTTTTATACCTTTTTTAATTTTAGCTATAACAGTTGAATTTGCTACAGTGTATCCGTATTCTACGTTTTCATCATTAGCCACGCTCATGGCAGTTGTTGCTAATTTACTTAATCTATAAGCATCTACTTCAGGTATAACTTTAGTTCTTTGGAATTCACCCATTATTGTTGTTGCTGTTAATACAAAGTTAGTTTCATCAACATCTTGAGAGTCTATTTGGAATTTACGTCCTCTATCTTGTGTCATTGTGTAAGTTTTGTATTCGTATTTGATAGAGCCTTTAGTATATCCACTATCAGCTTGTTTATCATAGTTAGCAAGTCCATCCATTGATAATTGAGGTATTTTAACTTCTTTACCACCATTATATTTAACTTGACCTGCATTGGCATCCATCCAGCCTGTTAATGATTCGTGTACCATTTGTTTGTCTAATGCATTTTGTAAAATTTGTGCGTATTGTATTGTGTTAGCCATGCTAAACACCTCCTAATTAATTTATTTTTATGACAAGCCTAAAATTTGATTTACTTGAGCTTGAACATGATCAACCGGATCCCCATTTCCTCCACTGCTAGGATTAAATGGATTATTTGTCATATCAGTTTTAAGGACTTCTTGTCCATATTCGCTAAATGCATTAGCTAATTTATCAATATTTTGTTTACTGATATCCATATCTTCACCAACTACAAACTCTAAGAAATTTTCGACTTGTTTTGGATATTTCATTTCTGCTAGATAAGTACGACTTTCTTTGATTCTACCTTCTTGAGCTAATTTAGCTTCGTTTTCTGCATTTTTCTTTTCAGTTGCAGCATTCTTTTCTTCCATCTCTTTAAGTCTTGCTTCCATAGCTTCCATTTGTTCTCTTTGAGCCTTTTGTTCAGGAGTTTCATGTTTTGGAGCAGTTGCTTTTTTTATTTCACTCTCTATAATTCCAGGCATTTTTTTTGTTTTAAAACTTTCAACACCTTTAGATACAGCACTATCTAATTGAGATTGATTATATCCTTGTATCGCTTTATTTGTTTCAAGAATATTTTTATAATCCTCAACAGTCAATTTATTTACATCAAAAGGTATTTCTTTAACTTCTGCTATTCCATCAATCCCTTTTAAGATTTCAGTAACATCGGCATTTTCATCTATATCGTTTAATTTTTCTAACAAATCTTTTTTGATTATCATTTTTTACCTCTTTCCCCATGAAGTACTAGCCCTCATAGTATTTAAATAAGAATTTAGTCCCTCGGAGTACTAGCCCCCAAAGTACTTAGTTTACCCTCGTTTCGGAGCATAAAAATAAGCCCTTTCGGACTTTATTATCTTGTTAATTTATATATTTCGGTCAATATTATATCTGTGATATATTGGTCATGTACATAAGATTTTTGATTATACTCATTTATCTTATCGTTGTATAATTGAGCTAACTCAAACCAATCTACATTTTTACACTTTGCTTTGTTGAATATACTTGCTACTACTTGGCTTTTTACTTTATCCTTAGTGAAACTTTTATATTCGAAAGTATAATAATTTTCATTATCTTCAGATAAATAATAAGTAGCCCCATTTAATTTTAGTTTCTTTAAAGGTTTCTGTTTTGGTCTTTTTATTACTTTAACTTCTATAGCATCACTAGGTAATGATACAAAATCAAATAATTTTTCCATTTAATCATTCTTTATGTAATTTCTATTTATTTCCAAATGTATAAACTATCAAGGGACTTTTTACAAGTACCTTAGAATTGATTTTAGAAGGTTGAATTATGTAAACTTATCTTCTATTTCTTTCCCATTTAGTCTTTTTACTTATTCCTTGCATTCTTCTTACATAATTATTAAAACTTTCTGACATCCAATCAAACGGAATCATGTAATTCACCTCCCCCGCTTTAGATAGTCCTAATAATTGTTTTATATCAAACATACTATTCCTTCTTTCTTTCTATCAATTCTGCTCTTTTTATATTCAATCTTACTACATAAACAATACTAAGTATTGATAGAACAATACTTGCTATCCAGTCTATAGCATTTGATAGATGTATATGAAGTATTGCTAATACTATTGAAAATATTGTGTATGCTAGAGCGTATACTCCTACAAAGGCATATATGCCTAAAAGGAAATCATAATCTTCTTTTCCATACTTATTTTTGCTCAACTTTGTAATTCTCCCATTTCTTATAAGCATCTATGTACATTTCTTTTTTATCTCCATTGTATGTACATTCATAATACATTCCGTCAAATAAAGTTGTACTTAATAATGCTTTGTTATTTTGTAAAACTTTAGCACACCAAACCATAAACACGTCATCTTTTGTTATTTGCTTGTTATCTGATTTATCTAAATGATTATTCGTATATTTTACAACTTCATCTTTACACCAATCTAAAAACTCTTGTTCGTTCATAATTTCCTCCTATAATTCTATATTTTCTATTTTTGCTCTTTCTTCTAATACATTTCTGTATGCTTCCATATATACTAATTGAGTGTGTAATATTTCATATGAGCAGTTAGGAGTAAAATTAAGTGTTCCATTTTTATATCCTTCTAACATTCTTTGTAGTCCAGCTATTCTATTATCTAGTTGATAATATTCAGCTTTAAATCTATCTTTAAAATCTGTTCCTAACATTAAATCTACTGTATCTTGTAATTTCATTTATTTCTCTCCTATCATCTTATAACTATAAAATAACATTTACAGAAGTTATGCTGTGGTATTAAATCATAAGCTTCTTCAGCGGTTAAAATAGTACCATGCATACTTTCACAATCACTGCATGTTCTTTCTTCTAAAACTGAACAATACATAAATTTTTTATCTCTATTACAATAAATAAAGATATCATTTGCTATTCTACTAAGCTCAGATATCAATATTCCTCTTGCTCTTTTTCGACTCATCTTTTGTCTAGGTGTTAGCCATGATGCAATATTGTATAAATTTTTCTTATTGTAAGCTATTTTTAATCTTTTTTTAGTTCGATTATTTATTTTAGCCATATTACTCTGGATTCTTTGTTTATATGTTTTGCCTTCGTATTTTCTGTTTAATATTTTCTGTTTTTCTTCATTGTCTACAAAATATCCAAAGTACTCTACAATTTCTTCAAACATTTCATCAAAGAAGTTATCTATTAGATCTTCAAGCCATTCATCTTCATCATTAAGCATTGAAAAAACTGCTATTACAAGAAATCTTTCAGCACTTTCATAATCCTTTGATGTCTTTTCTATTTGATAAGCAAAATTAGCAGTTTCCATTAACTCTCTAATCTGTTTATCGGTCTTATTCATCTTTTTAAGATATTTCTCAAGCTCTTGTTCTGCTTGATTATATGCTTTTTCCATGAAACTTTTAGTTTCTTCAGCATTTCTATTCTTCGAAGTTTGTTTCTGTGTGTTGGTGTTTATTGCCATACAATTCACCTAAACTTTCATCTTCCCTTTTCATTTCTTCTTCATATTCTCTTTCAATTTGTCTTTGTTCAGCATCTAAATCTACTATAAATCCAAATCTACTTGATGCCGTTCTCTTAGAAATAACTCCAGGCGGTACTTGACTAAGCATTTGAGCTGTAGCTAAATCGTCTTGAGGGATATTTGCAGTATAAATAATTTTTATTTTTTTCCAATCAAAGTTTTTTGCTTTAAAATAATTTATATAATTGCACCAAAATTTCAATCTATTTGTAACTATATTTGAATGAGCATTTATTTGAAGTGCGCATTTGTTTTCAAGTGCTATTAATCTACTTCTAAGTGTAATCCCACTCAAATTTGATTGAAGCCTTTCATTATGATTTATGTGACAACTTATTTGATACATATCATCTTTATATCTATCTAGCGTATTTTGTACAAAAGTATCATTAATTTGTTTAATCAACCATTGTATCTTCCCATCTTTACCTACCATCAAGATGCCTTTTTTCTTCATTTCTAAAATCGGATCTATTTTTGTTTCTTCTCCAGTTTCTTCATCAATAACTACTTTTTCTTCTTCAAATTCACAATCTGTCATCAGCATATATGCGTTTCTAAAATCTGAAATTTCATTTCCTAAGTCAGATAAATTAGTTTCATAAGCATCTTGTAAACCTTTTAGGTCTTTATATAAACTATCTTCTGTTAATTCTTCAGTTAATTTACCTACTGAAACAGGTATTATACCAAATCTATGGTTTGTTGGAGGCTCTATTTGATTGAATTCTCTATCTAAATGATAAACACATTTTTTTGTATAAACATCTATGTGATAAACATCTACATCTAAATGTTCTACTTTTACATCCATATAAAACAAAACATTGTCATATTCATCTTGATATGCATATCCTGTTAAAGGTGTTGAAATAATGCTTTTAAATCCTTCTTCATCATATCGATAAATTTCAAATACTTTAGTAAAAATAACCATATATTTCATTAAATCACTGTCATGATTTTTATTCCACAATGCCATGGTTGATGTTAATTCATCTAATAAACCAGGTTGCTCTTTACTTTCATAAGTAATAGGATTTCCTACAGTATAAGAGACCTCTTCTTTTACAAACTTTTTAAAAAAATTAGTATTTACTTTTAAGTTTGACCTTTGTGTAATTGTTTTATAATCGGCCATAGCATCTGTATTACCTTTATAATAGTCATACATCTTTTGATATTTATGTAAATCAGACTCAAAACATTGATACATATATCTGACAAAATTCATATGATCAGGAATGTTTAAATCTAGAGTCATTCCTTTTTTTAGACCATCTATAATTTCAGCTATAGTCTGCATTATTTTCGGCCTCCTTTCTTATTTATATATTTATTTTTGCTCTTATTTTTTTTAACTTCTATCAGTTCTTCAATAAATTTTATGTATTTTTCATCGTTTGAAACCCTTGCATGACTTTTAAGTACATACAAGTTATTCGTTTTAGGTTTTCTTTTATAAATTACATTTTTTATTACAATTTCTGAAATAGCTCTAGAATTTAAATGAGAGTGACCATTTTCCCACTCTTTTTTCGTGTTATATACAATAAATCCAATTTTTTTATTACTTTTAACTTTCAATATAATAAATTCCTTATTTTGATATACTTTTTCCGACTCGGTATAATTTATCTTATTCCAATTCGGTTTTTCTTTCATTAAGCTTTCAGATTCCCATAATTCTTTAGGAACATCATAAACACTTATAACTTCATCGATAGGCTTATATTTTTTCATTTACACACCCAATCTCCTTCTATCCATGAACCTAATTATATTTTTTGTTTTTATTTTTAGTATTTTATTTGCAAAATCAGAAACAACATCTGCAGCATCATCATGTAGTGTATATGCAGTTCCTTGAAAGTCTAATATCTGATCTGTAAATGCTTTATTATTATCTGCAAATATAATTTGACCATTATTAACTGGATCTTGTATAGTTGCAATACGATTATCTTTATTTTTATTATTCATATCATTAATAAATATTAAATTTCTTTTCTTTAGTTCAGGTATCTTTTCAATCATTTGTTGTATAGTAGTTACATCTGAACCTAAGTAGGTATTTCTTTCTATAGATATATGAGTTATATCAGTAAATTCTAATAAAATATCAATAATTGTATTACAATACTCTGTAAAACTCATTTTTTCAAGTATCATTCTTCTGATATATTTAAAGTCATTTTCTCCTAATGAACCTACTATCATTGCAAATGAGTCGGTTTTCTTTTTCTTATTCGAAGAATTATCTCCTGCAGGGTCAACACAAAGCATTGTTTTTAAAAAAACATGGTCTTCTATCTCCTCTACTGATTGAGTTCTTATAGATTTGAACCATTTTTCACCTATACTACTAGCATCATTCATCTTTTCTGACATAAATGATTTTCTATTACTCCAGTATTTAACTGCTATATCTATAAAAAAATCCCATTTTTCTTCCCATAATAATGGATATTTCATTTCATCTATATGTTCTTCATAGAATTTTCTAGCTTTTATTTGAGGATCTTCTATTTTGTCATCAAAATAAATCTTTTTACATTGAATCCATAAATCACTTTCAAAGATATCATCAACTGTTTGGCCATCTTCTAATAAAACAGCTCTATTCATAATAGTGTGATAATCTCTATTTCTACTAAGCTTACTTATTAAGCAATCAATGTGTAATACAGTTCCTATACTTACAAACTTAGTTGCTGACTTAACTTTTTTACCTTTTCTAAATACTGCAGTATCTCCAACCTCCTCAACTTCTTTACACCATCTATTCCATTTCTTTTCTCTAGCATCTTCGGTTATAATATCAACTTCTGATTGATAGTCATCAGCAATAACTACTGTAGGTCTTACACCTCCCCAGTTAGCACCACGGACAGAAGTGGTTGAACCTACTGCTCTTATGTATGTATCATTAGTAAACTCAATTTCTCCTGAGTTAACTTTGTAATAATCTTTCGAGTTAGGCTTTTTACCTTTTAAATCTATTAAGTTTCCGAATACATCTTTTATAAGCTCATTTTCTAGAAACTCTTTTTTTATAGAATTTAAGAATTGCTCGGCATCATCTGCAGTTTTTGCTCCTAATAGAGTAAACTTTGATTTTTTATAGCAATGTAACCATATTGCAAGTGTTTTATCACATATAGTTGACTTAGCAAGTCCCCTAGGCTCTACTATATTAAGTTTATCGTATAGATCTTGTACAAAAGCCTCCGAAAGAACTTTCCATATTTTATAATGTTCTTCACAAAGTTCCCTTGCACTGTTGTCATCACTTGGAATAAATGTTGTCCTAAGAAAATATAAACTAAAAAAAGTTATATCCTTCTCTCCAATTACTTTTGCAACTTCATTAGGAAGGTATTTTTGTTTGATATTATTTTGATTTTTAGGGAAATATTTCTTTAAATATTTATCAATCAAGTATATAGAGTATTTATTGTCATTAGCAAACTCTATATCATCAAAATAAATCATCTAACCACTCCTTTCTAAATTTATTTGCATTAAAAAAGAGCAGTCAATTAATAACTACTCTTTAGTTTTTTTCTTTTTTATATATTTTCTCTTTGATTTATTTTTTTTCTTTTTAGGAAAAGTCTTTTCTAGTTTGCTTTTAGTCATCGCTCTACCATTTAGGTAGCAAATAACTTCTTCTTTTTCTTGTTTACTCTTTTTAACGAGATTATGAGAAGTCTTTCCATTGATAAATTTATCCATAATCCCAAAATTTATAGAGTTTTTATCTTTTTCAACATTTAAATAAGCTAATTCATATAATTTCATAGACATTCTCCTTTTATATTAATGGCTGGCCTAGTGAGATTTGAACTCGCAACCTATCGGTTAACAGCCGAGTGCTCTACCTGTTGAGCTATAGGCCAATATAAAAAGAGCAACTTAATCGCCACTCTTTAACAACATATAATCTATTATATATAGCAAAAAAACCACTCAAAAGCCAATAAGAGTGGTTTAACAAATAAGTAATTTTAGAACTACCACTCTAGCGCAAATAGAATGTAGTTCTCTTTTTATATTTATATTATAGTATATTATGTTATTTTTTTCTATTATTCTAAAAAATATATTTATATAAATTTGATATTTATTGGAAATAAAAAGCCAGATTTCTCTGACTTTTAAAATGTATTATTTCTTCCAATATGGATTTTTTTCTATATTATATATTTTATTTCTAGCTATACTAGTTTCAAATAACAAATCTTTGAAACTTGATGATACATATTTATACCATTCTACTTCAGAAATCTTTTCAGAGATTTGTTTGTGAAGTTGGTTATTTTCTTCTTGTAAGTTTAATATTATATTTTTTAAAATGTCAATTTCTTTGATATTCTTAAGTTCACTTTCTTCTATTCTTACAATTTTGTTTGGTTTGATATATTCTTCTTCCCATTTAATATTATCAAATTTTTCAATTGGATCTATAGTTATATCTTCCACAAATTCAGTATTGTATTGAGGTTTATATTTATTTATAAAATACATTTCTTTCATGGCCATTTCCACTTGTGATTCACATTTAATACATTTTATAGTACAAACTTGTTTATAACATTCTGCTGGCAAATGACCTTTAGTAAAGTGGTTTTCCATTCTACGCTTAATATTAGTTGTTTTTCCTACATATAAAACGTTTCCTTCTTTATCTAAAAACTTATATACATTATATTGCTTTTTCATACTAATCTCCTTGCTTATCTTCATACTCTTTTACAAGTTTATAGAAAGTATTTCTTTTTAATCCTAACAATTCCATAGCTTTTGCTCCAGTAAATTCTCTATTTTTCCATTTAGGATAAACTTCATCCCAATTACTTGGAAAGTCTATTTTCTTTCTCCCCTTATAAGCGCCTTTTTCTTTAGCTATAGCTATACCTTCTCTTTGTCTTTCTAGTGTATTAGTTCTTTCAAATTCATATATAGCACCTAACATAGTTAACATTAATTTTCCTTGTGGTGTAGATGAATCTATATTTTCTTTACTACTAACAAGATTAATCCCTCTAGAATTTAAATTTTCGACTAGATCTAATAAATCTTTTGTACTTCTAGCAAGTCTTGAGAAGTCATGCACTATTATTGTGTCACCTTCTCTTGCAAAGTCTAACATCGCTTGTAACTCTGGTCTATTTGTATCTTTTGCACTTACTTTTTCTTGAAATATTTTCTCTACTTTGTATTTCTCCATTGTAACTAATTGTCTATCTTCGTGTTGCTCCACTGTACTTACTCTTACATATCCTATTATCATATACTTATACTCCTTTCAAGTTTTAAAAAATTATACTGCATTTTTATAGCGCTTGGCGCACGCCTTGAAAATGCTAAATTTTAGAATGTACCCCTTGGACCTCATTCCTTTGTTACTATAAGTATATGTTAATGTTTGCTTAAAGTCAACTTGTGTAAACAGTTGTTTATAAACAATGTATTCCATTCTAAATAAACAAAGTTACAAGTGATTTTGTTTATTTGTTTAAAGTATATCCTAAACAAATATATGTTCATAGTTACTTTAGTATCTTGTATAGGTTTACTATCTACCCTCTTGCCTTGCACTCCCTATATAGCCTTATAACAAGTCTATTCTTTGTCACTATGTTAGTATATTGTTACTATATATAATCGTGTTACGTTCTTTGCTATAGCTTTTATCAAGGTTGAGTTATGTTTCGATTGTTTTAACCGCCTTTACTTCACATGGACGGACCGCGATAAGCGCCTTTATGTAATCCCCTATGAGATATCACTTTCTCTTATATCAACTACTTTACTTTCTATCTCTACAACATCATCAGGAGCATTTAAATCTTCCCATGAAAGTTCTTCTTTAGCTTTTTCTTCTATTTTAGGAGCAGTAATTTCTCTTGTTTCCACTTTTGAAACTGGAGTTCCGACAAGTCTATTAAGTAAGTATATGCTTGCATCTAGCTTAACTTTATCACTCTTAGAGTTTCTAGATAAATCATAAATGCTTTTTAAAATTCCATTTGCAAATCTTGCAATCCTTCTATCTACATCATCTTTAACCATTGCATATTGTCTATCCATTTCATCTCTAAATTGAGGTAGCTTTTTCCATCTTAAGACTGTTCTTTCAGATACTTTAATAGTTTCTGCTACTTCTTTATTAGTTGCTCCATATACTAACATTTCAATAGCTTTTATTTGTTCTTCTGTTAAACAAGTTCTTTCTTTACCTGCCATAATCAATTACCCTCCTTCCTTTTTATTTCTTCTCTTAAGTGATAATATAAAATTTTATGTACCATTGAAGGTGATTCTTTTCTATTACATGCAATAATATGAAGATTATCAAATTTAGCCATTAATGAGATTACCATAGCCGCGCTAGCGTTAGGATGAACATTGCTTATATATTGACCTTTTAGGAGTTTAATATAATAATCTTTATCTTGTATCAATAAGAATAATTTAACTCCTGCTGCTTTTGCTCTTTTTAATTCTCTTATAAAACGGTTATCTTTATTTTCATCTTTTACTGGATCTAATAGATTTCCTAGCAATTCATCTAGGTTTGCTTTTCTTTCTATTAAAATATTAGGTATATATTCTCCTTGATATCTAATAGCATAATCTCCAGTATCTAATTTTTCTCTAGCTGTTTTTATTCCTTTTTTTATAAGAGTATCTTGAATTAATGTATCCTGTTCCCTTGTATCGCATATAATTTCATAATCTTCTATTTTTATTTTCATATTATCCCCTTCTATAAGCTAAAAACATTGAAATTGCAACAATTACAAAGGTTTATGCCGTAGGCAATTAAGAGAAATTCTGTTCTGTATATAATATATAACTAACAAACTCTAAAAATAGGTTCTAAATGTTGATATTACTTAATTTAGCTTTCTTATAAAAAGTTTACTTTTTGCCATTTTTTCCCCGTAAAAAGTTTACTTTTTTGTTTTAAAGGCCTAATTTTAAGCATTAAAAAAAAGCCATGAAAGAGTTTTTCTATTCTCTTCTAGGCTATTTCCTCCCCATATTACAGCTGGATTTATTACATAATAATCTTTTATTCCATATCCACTGTCTCTTATACACATCTGACGCTGCCGACGA
>OJQM01000129.1_pt1 | contig 49934 bp, 54 predicted proteins | sample 1598751 | NCBI WGS metagenome assembly OJQM01 (sample SAMN03922455, study PRJEB24848) | human gut metagenome | isolation source: stool sample | host: Homo sapiens | place: Germany | collected 2009-11 | reverse complement strand
GCCGACAAAAATTTCCACAGCCGGTTGGACAAAGCGCTTGCCCAGTTCCGGCGAAATCTCCGTCATGAAAATTGCGGTTGCCAGGCTGAACGGTGTAGCAATCGCCAGCGCCAATGCGCAGGTAATAACAGAACCGAAGATAAAGATGGCTGCACCAACACTGCCGCCGCCCTCAGCGCTGTCACTCGGCGCCCAATCTGCCGAAAAAAGAAACTCTGCAATACTGTGGTTGTAGGTAGTAAATGTGCCTACGCCCTTGTAGCACAGGAAAGCGCCGATAGACAGCGTCAGAACAATGAGCGCCAGACCACAGCCGGTAATAATGTAGCGCCACAACGCATCCTGCCTATAAGCATTTGTTGTAACCTGTTGCATAAACTATTCTCCTCTGATGTAACTCGTGAATATTTCTTTCGTAAAACTAAAGGCTATGCAGAGGCTCGCAGCTGATAACTTACCAGCTCCTGCCCGGCACAGCCTTGATATTTATTCTAAAGGGGATGAGAAGACCGGTAAGACGCATCTCTTGGCGTATGCTGTCTTCCTGCTTCTCGTTTAGATGGAAGCGTAATAATTGTTTTGGGATTGACGCTAATGCGCCTTAGCCGAAGTCCGAATTATCGTTTAACCTGCATTTTAGCAGTAACACCATAACCCTGCTTTTCAATTTCCTTACCATAATCAGCAGAGATGATGAAGTCCAAGAATGCTTTTACAGCGCCGGTAGCTTCGCCTTTAGTATACATATGCTCATAACCCCATACAGGATATTTGCCGTTATAGGTGTTGTCCAGAGTAGGCTCTACACCGTCGATTGCTACGGTTGCAACGTCTTTGTTATTTACAAGGTAGGACAGAGCAACATAACCGATAGCGCCTTTGTTATCCTTTACGCTTTGCAGCAGAGTGCCGGAGTCATCAGTTTCCAGAGATTTGTTGGTTGCTTCTTTAGCACCGCCCAGAGCGAACTCCTGGAAGAGAGCGCGGGTACCGCTTGTAGCAGGACGGGTAATCAGAACGATAGGTTCATCCGGACCGCCAACCTGTTTCCAGTTGGTTACCTTAGCAGTGAAGATGTCGGTCAGCTGAGCCTTGGTCAGGCTTTTTACTTTAGCTGCCAGATCTTTGTTGATAACCGGAGCCATGGTAACTACGCAAACCTTGTGGTCTACAAGTCCTTTGGCAACTTCGGGTTTCAGCTTGCTTTCTGCCGGTACGTCAGAGTTACCGATGTTAACGCTGCCGTCCGCAACCTGTTTCAGACCGGTGCCGCTGCCGCCGCCGTTAAGGGTGATGGAAACATCCGGGTTAATAGCTTTGAATTTGCTTGCTGCATCCTTTGCCAGCGGCAGAAGTGCGGAAGAACCGCTGCCGGTTACACTGCCTGTAACCTTGCTGCCTGCTTTGTTATCAGCAGCCTTGTTATCACTGCCGCAGCCCAGAGCACCGAGTGCTACCATAGCTGCCAGACCTAAACATGCGACTTTTTTCAATTTCATAATATATTTCCTCCTTCAACCATCGTCAAAAAATTTATTTCCGATAAGGCCTGCGCCTCATCAGTAGGGTTCGTGGTTTATGATGCTAGTATAATATATCATTGTTAAGGAAGTATTATGCTGATGTTAAGAACATGTTAAATAACAAAAAATGCGCACAAGAAAAGCACCTGCCTATCAGTTGTATGATAAGCAGGTGCTTTGAAATTTAGGTTAGATTAGCTTACTTGCCCTCTTCGAGGATAGCGCGCTCAAAAATTTCTCACTTCGCAAAGCTCGTGACAAATCAGGTCTTACTTGTCCTCTTCGAGGATAATTCGACATTCAGTTTCTCGCGGCGCTACGCTTGCGACAAACTGTGTCTTATTTACCAGTTCTGCCACGTTTGGTGAACGGTACACCTTTAGCGCACAGCGGACAGGTTGCCGGATCATAGGTTTCTACATTCAAGTGCAGCAGAGCTTCGGTGCGAACGCCGAAATCTACCTTGCCGCCGCTGCGGTCAACCAGCAGGCCTACGCCTACAAGCTCGCCGCCATGCTCTTTAACTACTTCCATAACCTCTTTAACGCTGCCGCCGGTGGTTACGATATCTTCAACAACCAGTACGCGGGTGCCTGCCGGAATTTGGAAGCCGCGACGCAGAGTCATTTTGCCGTTTTCACGCTCGGTGAAGATAGCACGGGTGCCCAGAGCCTTGCCAACCTCGTGAGCCAACAGAATACCGCCGGTCATCGGGCCAACTACCAGTTCAACATTGTCGTTTTCATAACGACGTGCGATTTCCTGGCACAGACGCTCGGTATATTTAGGATGCTGCAGTACGTTGAATTTTTCAACATACATAGGGCTGTGCAGACCGCTGGTTAGCAAAAAGTGACCATGGAGAACTGCTTTAGTTTCCTCGAGCATTTTCATAACATCTTTTTCTTCTAAAACTGCCATTTGCTTACACTCCTTTAATCTCTTCTACAATTGCCAATGCTGCTGCCTGTCTTGCCTCAGCCTTAGTAATAGGTCTGCCTACTACAATGTGGCTGCTGCCGTTTTGCAGAGCGCCTGCCGGTGTTGCTACGCGCTTCTGGTCATCCAAAGAGCTGCCCGCAGGACGTACGCCCGGGGTAACAATCAAAAACTCAGGTCCGCAAGCCTCGCGGATTGCTGCAGCTTCCTTAGGAGAAGCAACAACACCGTCCATGCCTGCTTCCTTCGCCAGCTTAGCCAGGCTGATAACCTGCTCGGCAATGGTATTATTATAATTCAAATCAGCAAACTGTTCATCATCCATGCTAGTAAGAATGGTTACAGCAATCAGCTTCGGTGCCGGACGACCTGCTGCCTCAGCAGCCTCATGCACAGCCTTAACAGCCTCTGCCATCATCTTTTTGCCGCCGACAGCATGAACGTTCATCATATCTGCACCCAAATCGCTGAGTACGGTAAGTGCATGAGCAACAGTGTTAGGAATATCCTGCAGCTTGAGGTCTAGGAAAACATGCTTGCCCTGTTCCTTCAAGAAGCGGATAATTTCGCTGCCTACTGCATAATAAAGCTCCATGCCAACCTTATAGTAGCTTACTGCGTCACCCAATTCGACAACGCAAGCCTTAGCCTGTTCCAAGGTAGGAAAGTCAAGTGCGACTATTAATCTATCATCATGTTGCATGAGAAAATCTCCCTTATATCATACTTTATAGACGCTGGAGAATAATGTTATACAGCGTCGTTAAACAACGGCATGCTTGCTTTGCCGTTTGGCAAAGCCAGACCAACAATTTCAGAAATGTTCTGCGCGTTGTGTCTGTCCAGATATGCCAGCATACCATGGGCAATGGTTTCAGCGATATCAGGCTGTACAAAGTTTGCGGTACCAACTGCTACCGCACTTGCGCCTGCCAGCATGAACTCAATTGCATCCTCGGCACACATGATGCCGCCCATGCCGATGATGGGGATATGCACAGCCTGCGCTACCTGGTAAACCAGGCGCACTGCTACCGGACGTACAGCAGGACCGCTGAGGCCGCCGGTTACATTGCCAAGCACAGGACGCTGACGCTCAATATCAATCTTGGTACCGAGCAGCGTATTAATCATGGAAATTGCATCCGCACCTGCTGCCTCTACAGCCTTGGCCATTACCACGATATCCGTTACATTAGGAGAAAGCTTGGCGATAACCATTTTGCCGGTGTTGGCCTTAACCGCACGTACGACTTCGGCAGCTGCTTCCGGCACAGTGCCGAAAACAATGCCGCCCTCTTTAACATTCGGGCAGGAGATGTTGATTTCTACCGCATCAACACCGTCTACGTCCAGCTTTTTGGCAACAGCGCCGTATTCCTCGGGAGTATGGCCGTAAATGTTGACAATCACAGGAACATTATATTTTTTCAGCTCAGGCAGAGTGTGCTCCAAGAAGTACTCACTGCCGGGGTTTTCAAGACCGATGCAGTTCAGCATACCGGACGGGGTTTCTACCGCACGCTGGCCCTTATTGCCTGCCGCAGGCTCTAAGGAGGTACCCTTTACGGTAACAGCGCCAACCTTTTCCAGGTCGAGAAAATCGGTAAATTCCAGGCCAAAGCCAAAGGTGCCGGAGCCGGTAGTAACAGGAGTAGCCATTTTCAGGCCGGCAATATCAACTGCCAGACGGCCATCATACAATGCTTTTACCATTCTCCTACCTCCTCTGCCCAGAATACCGGGCCGTCCTTGCAGACCTTGATGCGCTTGCCGATGCCTTCGCAGGCACAGGACAGGCACGCACCCAGACCGCAGGCCATGTATTTTTCCAGAGATACCTGACATTTTACGCCGGCTTCTAAGCAGGCATTGGCAACTGCGCGCATCATCGGTACAGGACCGCAAACGTATACGCAGTCATAGCCGCCCTCTTTTAACAGCTGCGGCAGCAGAGCCATTACGGTGCCCTTAGTGCCGACACTGCCATCATCGGTGGTCAGATAAATATTTTTGCTGAGGCTTTCATAAAGCTTGGTCCAGAACAATTCCTCGGCACTGCGGCCGCCCATCAGGATATCGGTATTGCCCTCACCGAAGCCCTCTGCCAAAAACAGCAGCGGAGCCAGGCCCAAGCCGCCGCCAACTAGCAGCGGTTTTTTGGCGCTCATATCAAAGCCGTGTCCCAGCGGACCGACGATGCTCAGCTCGTCGCCGCTGCAAACGTCAGCCAGAATATGAGTTGCTTCACCGATGATACGATAGATCATGGTGATGGTTCCCTCAGCCTTGTTAACTCCTGCTACGCCGAAGGGACGGCGCAGCAGCGGAGCAGTATTCTTGCACACCTTCACGTTGACGAACTGTCCTGGGACAGCTTCGTCAGCGATTTCCGGTGTATAAACATTTATTAATTTTGTCGTACTATTTAAAACTCGTTGACCAATTACCTTGGCACTCGCAATAGTTTTAGACATAATCAATCCTCCCAGGTCAGGTCCTGCAGAGCGGTAACTCGTACAACGCTACGACGACGCATTGCGCTCATAACGTTCAGCAGCTCGCGTGCAGTATCCATAGAGGTCAGGCAGGCAATTGCATGCTCTACGGTAGAACGGCGGATCTTGAAGCCGTCACGTTCAGCGTCACGGCCATGGTTGGTGGTGTTGATAACCATACCGATGCGTCCGCTCTTGATATCATCAATCAGGTTCGGATGACCTTCGCTTACTTTGGTAGCAACCTCAACAGTTACACCGTATTGCTGCAGATATTCCGCAGTACCGTCGGTTGCAATAACAGTGTAGCCCAACTCTTCAAAGCCGCGAGCAATAGCAACTGCCTCAGGCTTATCCATATCAGCAACGGTAATCAGAATTGCACCCTCGTGCGGTACATTGATACCGGAAGCGATGCAGGCCTTATACAGCGCACGGCTATACTGGTAGTCGCAGGCCATAACCTCACCGGTGGATTTCATTTCAGGTCCAAGGGTGATATCTACATTGCTCATCTTATTGAAGCTGAATACAGGAGCTTTAACAGCATAGTAGTCCGGGAAGAAGCGTAAACCTGCTTGCAGGCCCTGCTCTTTAAGGCTCATGCCCATTGCGCATCTGGTAGCAACGTCTACCATAGAGATGCCGGTAATTTTGCTCAGGAACGGTACGGTTCTGGAGGAACGCGGGTTAACCTCGATTACATATACATGCTCGTCACGAACGATGTACTGAATGTTGATCATGCCCTTAACTTCCAGGCCCAGAGCCATCTTGTTGGTGTATTCGATAATGGTACGGATAACACTTTCGCTCAGGCTGCGCGGCGGATATACGGCAATGGAGTCACCGCTGTGTACGCCTGCACGTTCAACGTGTTCCATGATGCCGGGGATTAATACTTCCTTGCCGTCGCAGATAGCGTCAACCTCTACCTCAGTACCCTGCAGGTAATGGTCAACCAGTACCGGATGCTCGTGAGAAGCCTTAACGGCATAGGTCATGTAGTTGCGCAGCTCGTCATCGTTATAAACGATTTCCATAGCACGGCCGCCTAATACGTAGGAAGGACGAACCATAGTCGGATAGCCAACCTTGTGAGCAGCAACCAGCGCACCCTCGGTATCGAATACGGTGTGGCCTTGCGGACGCGGGATATCGCAGCTTGTCAGCAGCTCATCGAAGCGTTCACGGTCCTCGGCACGGTCGATGCTGTCAACGGAGGAACCCAGAATCTTCACGCCTGCGCGGGAGAGCGGGCCTGCCAGGTTGATAGCGGTCTGACCACCGAATTGAACGATAACGCCTTCCGGTTTTTCTTTGTCGATAACATTGAGAACATCCTCTACAGTCAGCGGCTCAAAGTACAGTTTATCGGAAATATCGAAGTCAGTGGAAACGGTTTCCGGGTTGTTGTTGATGATAATGGTTTCATAGCCCATTTCCTTCAACGCCCATACGCAGTGTACGGAGCAGTAGTCGAATTCTACGCCCTGACCGATACGGATAGGACCGGAGCCAAGTACAACTACTCTCTTTCTGTCGCTTACTTCAACCTCATCCTCGGTTTCGTAGCAGGAATAGTAGTACGGAGTTGCAGCTTCAAATTCCGCAGCGCAGGTATCAACCATTTTGTAGGTCGGCAGAATGCCGTTAGCCTTACGCATATCGCGGATTTCGAACTCAGTCTTGCCTACGCGTTTGCCGATAACAGCATCGGCAAAGCCCATTCTCTTAGCCTTACGCAGCAGGCTCGGAGTCAGCTCGTGAGTTTCCAGAGCTTTTTCCATTTTAATGATGTTTTGGATTTTGGAGAGGAACCACAGGTCAATCTTGGTGATATCGTGAATCTCTTCCAGAGTAATACCGCGGCGGATAGCCTCAGCAACAACGAAGCAGCGCTCGTCGTCAATGCGTTTGATGCGGTCATGAATTTCTTCATCACTCAGAGCCTTCAGCTCAGGCATTTCCAGATGGTTGAGGCCGATTTCCAGGCAGCGAACTGCTTTCAGCATGGAAGCTTCAAAGCTGCGCTCAATTGCCATAACCTCACCGGTAGCCTTCATCTGAGTTCCCAGGGTGCGGTCAGCGGTTACAAATTTATCGAACGGCCAACGCGGGAATTTCAGTACGATATAGTCAATGGTAGGCTCGAAGCAAGCCTTAGTCTTTTTGGTAACAGCGTTTTCGATTTCGTCCAGGTTGTAGCCGACAGCGATTTTGCTGGTAACCTTAGCAATCGGATAACCGGTAGCTTTGGAAGCCAGTGCGGAAGAACGGCTTACACGCGGGTTAACTTCAATTACATAATAGTTTTCGGAGTACGGGTCGAGAGCCAGCTGTACGTTACAGCCGCCAACTACACCCAGCTCACGCACGATATCGATGGAAGCCTGACGCAGCAACTGTACCTCTTTATCGCTCAGAGTCTGTGCCGGAGCCACAACTATGGAGTCGCCGGTGTGTACACCAACGGGGTCCAGGTTTTCCATGGAGCAGACGGTGATGCAGTTATCAGCAGCGTCGCGGATTACTTCGTATTCGATTTCTTTCCAGCCGGCGATGCTGCGTTCAATCAGGCATTGGCCGATGGGGCTGTAGCCCAGGCCCTTTTGCACGATATCAATCAGCTCTTCCTCGTTTTCAGCAATACCGCCACCGGTACCGCCGAGGGTATAAGCAGGACGGACAATCAGCGGATAGCCGATTTCCTTGCCGAAGTCGCAAGCAGCCTCAATGGTTTCTACAATGGTGCTTTCAGGAATCGGCTGATGGATTTTCTCCATAGTTTCCTTGAACATTTCGCGGTCTTCGCCACGTTTGATTGCGCTGATCTGAGTGCCCAGCAGACGAACATTGTACTTGTCCAAAATGCCTTGCTCTTCCAATTTCATAGCCATGTTCAGACCAACCTGACCACCAAGAGTTGCCAGCAGGGAATCAGGACGCTCACGTTTGATAATTTTTTCAATGAATTCATCGCTGATAGGTTCAACATATACACGGTCAGCCACATGCACATCAGTCATAATGGTTGCAGGGTTACTGTTAATCAGTACAACCTCCAGGCCTTCTTCCTTCAGAGCGCGGCAAGCCTGAGTGCCTGCATAGTCAAACTCTGCTGCCTGACCGATGATAATAGGGCCGGAGCCGATAACGAGAACCTTTTTAATATCTTTAAGTTTCGGCATAATTAACGACCCTCCATCATATCAACAAAATGTTTAAACAAATAATCATGATCGCCGGGGCCAGGGCAGGCTTCCGGATGATATTGAACGGTAAAGGTAGGATGCTTGGTGTATTCCAGGCCTTCGATAGTACCGTCGTTCATGGAAATATGGCTGATGTTGATGCCCTTGCCTTCCAGAGATTTTTCATCTACAGCATAGCCGTGGTTTTGGGCGCTGATGTAGATGCGGCCGGTTGCCAGGTATTTTACCGGTTGGTTGATACCGCGATGGCCGAATTTCATTTTATAGGTATCAGCGCCGTTAGCCAAAGCCATGAGCTGATGACCGAGGCAGATACCGAAAATCGGTTTCTTGCCGATTAATTTCTTAATGTTTTCAATAACCTCAGGCAAATCCTTCGGGTCGCCGGGGCCATTGGACAGGAAGATACCGTCCGGGTCGCAAGCCAGTACTTCTTCTGCGGTAGCGGAAGCAGGGAATACTGTCAGGCGGCAGCCAAAGGCTTCAATGGATTTCAGGATATTGCGTTTAATACCGAAGTCCATCACAGCTACATGCAGCTTGCCCTCGCCCATGGTGTAAACCTCGGGAGTGGTAACCTCCTCAACCTGGTTGCGTACTGCCGGTAAGTCCAACAGTTTCTGTACTTCCTCATCAGGCATTTCTGCCGGAACGATTACGCCCTGCAGTACGCCGTGATTACGGATTTTACGGGTGATAGCACGTGTATCTACACCTGCTAAGGTCGGGATATCCTGTTCAGTCAGGAAATCCTCCAGGCTCTGCTCATTGCGCCAGTTGCTGGGGCAATCGCACAGCTCGCCGATTACGAAGCCCTGGAAGAAGCATTTCTTGCCTTGGTTAAACAACGGATTGCAGCCATAGTTGCCTACCAGAGGATAGGTCATTACTACAATCTGACCGCAGAAGGACGGATCAGTCAAGGTCTCCTGGTAACCGCTCATGCCGGTGGTGAATACAACCTCACCTACAGCATTGCGCTTGCCGCCATACAGAGTGCCTTCAAAAACGCTGCCGTCTTTTAAAACTAATTTTCCTTTTCTTACTTTTTCGTGCATACTACACCATTCCTCATTACAAAATTACCATGCAGCATAGTAGCAACAGCCTTGCCGGTGCAAGCCTTGCCTTCGTACGGGGTGAATTTGCCGCGGGTATAGAATTTGGAGCTGTCAACAGTCCATTTTTTATTCAGGTCCATAATAGTGATATCAGCAACGCTGCCTTCTTTCAGAGTACCGCCGGCCAGCTTGAACAGCTTAGCAGGCTCACAGCTCATTTTGCTGATAATAGTATTCAAGTCGAATACATGGGTGTGATATAAGTCAGTCAGAATTACTGCCAGAGAGGTTTCCAGACCGCAGAAGCCGTTCGGAGCATAACGGAATTCAACATCCTTTTCTTCCGGTGCGTGCGGGGAGTGGTCGGTAACGATAGCGTCAACAGTGCCGTCTAAAACAGCCTCACGCATAGCCTGTACGTGGTCTGCACTGCGCAGCGGCGGGTTAACGCGGGTTGCAGAATTATAATCTGCGCAAGCCTCATCAGTCAGAGTCAGATGATGTACGGTTACTTCACTGGTAACATTTACGCCGCGTTTTTTAGCCTGGCGGATGATATCGATAGCACCCTTGGAAGCAACGTGGCAGATATGTACATGTGCGCCGGTGTATTCAGCGATGATGCAGTCACGTGCAACAGCGATATCCTCACTGATTGCCGGTACGCCTGGTACGCCGATACGTGCGGAAACAACGCCTTCATGCATGTAGCCTTCGGAATCCAGCTCAGGATCAATTGCATGGCACAGCAAAGGTTTGTCAAAAGCAGTTACATATTTAGCAGCCAGCACCATCAGGCGGGAGCTCTTTACATAGTGGCCGTCATCAGAGAAGCCCATAGCGCCTTTTTCTGCCATATCGCCCATCTCTGCCAGCTCTTCGCCCTTTTCGCCCTTGCTGATTGCGCCGATAACTTCAACGTTAGCGTAGCTTTCTTCGCGAGCACGTTCTTTAATACCGCTTACTACGATGGAGGTATCGATAACAGGCTTGGTATTAGGCATGCAGGCAACGGTGGTTACACCGCCGGCAGCAGCAGCCTTGGTACCGCTGATAATATCTTCCTTAGCTTCCAGGCCGGGCTCACGCATATGAGTGTGTACGTCAATCAGACCGGGAGTTACTACGAGGCCGGTTGCATCAAAAACCTCGTCAGCAGCTTCGGCAATATCCTTGCCCAAAGCTTTAATTTTGCCATCCTCAACGAGGATATCCATTACAGCATCTAATTGTTGGCTGGGGTCTACTACCCTGCCGTTTTTAATCAACGTTTTCAATGTGTTTACCTCCTGTCAAAGTCAAGAATAAGAGTGCCATACGTACAGCTACGCCGTTTTGTACCTCAGTACGGATTGCGGCGTTATCGCAGTAACCAACCTCCCAGGAGATTTCCAGACCACGGTTCATCGGGCCGGGATGCAGCACGGTTACGTCAGGCTTAGCCAGCTTCAGGCGGTTTTCGTTAATACCGAAGATACGTGCATATTCACGCGGAGACGGGAACAGGCCCTTTTGCTGACGTTCCAGCTGAATACGCAGGATATCGATTACGTCAGCGCCTTCGATTGCTTCTTCAACGCGTTTGTGTACGGTAACGCCCAGAGAAGCAATATCATGCGGCAGCAGAGTCATAGGACCTGCAACGTGTACCTCAGCGCCCATTTTGGTCCAGGCAGCAATATTGGTGCGGGCAACACGGCTGTAGAGAATATCACCGATGATTGCCATTTTCAAGCCCTTCAGATTTTTGCCCTGCTCACGGATAGTAAACATATCCAGGAAGCCTTGAGAAGGATGTGCGTGTGCGCCATCGCCGGCGTTGATGATTACAGGGTCTGCAACCTTAGCAGCATATGCTGCAGCGCCTTCAATGGGGTGACGCATAACAATCGCATCACAAGCCATGGATTGTACAGTCAGGATGGTGTCGCGCAGGCATTCACCTTTGACAACACTGGAGGAGGATGTAGTGATGTTTACTACATCGGCACCCAGATATTTGCCTGCCAGCTCGAAGGATGTACGGGTACGTGTACTGGGCTCATAGAACAGATTGATGATAGATTTACCGCGCAGTGAGGGCACCTTTTTGATATCCCTCTTCATAATCTTCTTCATTTCCTCAGCGGTTTTCAAAACCAGCTCGATTTCCTCAACGCTGAGGCTTTCCAGATCCAGTATATCTCTGCCACCCAGAGATACATTTGATTTAGCCATTAGCTTTACCTCCTGTTTTTTATAATAAAATTGCATAATAAAAGGCCTTCTCGTCCCATGATGGTGCAAAAAGGCCTTAGGTTTCATAATAACTTATACCTTGCAGTCTCACAGGACCAATTTAAAGGTGCAAATTGATTGTATATATTTTACACCTTAATGAAGAATACGTCAAATACTTCGAGGTAAAATCTTGGCAGGATTTTTTTACTTATAGTATAATAAAGAAGATTAAAAATTAGCGAGGTACTTATGCGAAACACCATTATAGATAATCTGCGTGGCATCTGCATGCTTGGCGTCATCGGTATTCATATCGGCAGCCTGGCACTTGCCCCCAACAACTTTACTCTTTACTTATTACTGGAGATTTTAAGCCGTTACAGTGTCCCCTCCTTTTTCTTTATCTCCGGCTACGGCCTGGCCTGTACGGATAAAGGCCTATTAAGCGGCAGCCGGCTGAACTATATCGACTTTATGAAGAAGCGTCTGCGGGGAGCAGGCCTGCCCTATCTCGGCTGGTCGCTTTTTTACATGCTTTACTTCTGGCTGATTCTGCCACCGGGCTTCGTCAGCTGGAATCCGCTGCATGTGGCCTATGTGTTATTCTTCGGCCTGGGCTGCTACCATTTGTATTTTATGGTCATCCTGCTGTGGTTTTATGCAAGCTATCCGCTCTGGCGCCAACTTCTGCGTATAATTATACACAAAAGCATACCATTTATGCTAGTGCTTTTATTCATATTCCAGCTTGCATTTAACTGGTGGACAACGCATCCTGGCCTGAATACAGCGGGTTGGAGCGTCATAGCTAAAAATTTCTTTGATTATCGCCTCAACTATCTTCCCTTGCATTATTTACTTATTTTTATGAGTGGCGGCTTGGCAGCCTGCTATTGGGAAAAATTCATCGCCCTCCTGCGCAGATACAGCGCCATGGTATGCATGATTTTTGCTGCAAGCATGGCCTGGGACGTGCAAAGCTGTTACGAAGCAGTTACGGTCAAAGGCTACACGCTGATTGATCTGGCCAACACCTATCACCAGCTCAGCCCGCAGGGACTCTGCTACACCGTAGGCTCGCTGCTCTTCTTCTGCCTGGCACTTGATTGGCTGGAGCGCAAGGCGCAAAGCGAAGGTTCCCTCGCCAACCTCCTCTATAAAGCCATCAGCATTCTTTCCGCCTACTCCATGCTCATCTACTTTGTGCATCCGTTGCTCTTGGACTGGCTCAGCAGCGCCTATAACCATTTCGGCATTATCATGACCGTCAAAAAGGTAGCCCTTTCCTACGTGCTGCTGGTGCTCGGCTCGCTGGCCCTCAGCATCCTGCTAACGAAGGCATTTGCAAAATGCAGTACGGCAAAGCTGCTGTTTACAGGCAAACGGTGAAAATAATACATAGCAAAAAGACGTTGCGTGCTTTTTCAAGCATACAACGTCTTATTTTTTATTCTATTAAATCAGAGCTGAGCCTTCATTAATTTCTTATATACCTCAACGCCGGGCTGGTCAAATGCATCCACATCCGCCAGCTCGCCCTCATAGGCAATCGTCAGCATCAAAAAGTACATCAGCTGACCAAGATAATACTCATTCAGCTTCGGCAGCGTAAAGCGCGCATTGTAACGGTTATCACCCGTCAGCGCCGCTTCATTGGCATTCAGCGCCGCTTTAAGAGCCTTCGCCATATCCATGCCCTCGTACTTATCAAAGAACGGTACATCCGCAAAGGGATTGTGCAAAATTGCCTCCTCCTCAGGGTTGGCAACCTCCAGGAACTGTACCACCTTGTTCAGACGGCCGTCCTGATGCTGCTGCGTCTGCGCATGCATATCCGTCGTGCCAACAGCAACAATCGGCGTTCTACCGTAGTAAACAACCTCACCCTCACGGTTGCAGCGCTTGCCCAACGATTCCGCCAGCAGCTGCACGTACCATTCGCTCAAGGATTTCAGGCGCATGCTGTACGGCATGAACACTTCTATATCACGTCCGCGCTCATAGGCCATAAATTTCAGTAAAGCGTTGAGCAGCGCAGGATTCTCCGCAAGCTCTGCCTGCCGGCAATAGATGTCCATATCACGCGCACCACGCAAAAATTCTTCGATATCTCCGCCCAAGGCAGCCATCGTCACTAGGCCCGGGTCCGTCATGATGCTGAAGCGTCCGCCGATGCCTTCCTTGATATCAAAACGCTCCCAGCCGAATTTTTCCGCCAGCTGCAGCAGCGGCGCAGATTCAATCGGTGCCTGCAAATCGGTAACCACCGTACAATCAAGGTCGATGTCTGCGTTTTGAGACAGATTAGCATAGAAATACGTAAAGGCAGAAATTGTTTCCAGCGTAGTACCGGATTTAGAAATCGGCACCAGCATAATCTTTAGCTTCTTGCCTTCCTGCGCACTTACTCCAGCCATACGGCGCATCTTGAACAGCAGTGAATTGCAGTCCACCGGATCAAGATTATTGCCGGAAAAATAAATGCAGGGCTGCCCCTGACGCAAGGTTGCGCTGGTATTCCAGTGATAACCGCCAAAGGCATCAAACAGCACCTTGTTGCCCAAGTAGGAGCCGCCAACGCCCAAAAAGATTACGACATCTTTACTGCGCAGATGCTTGCTGTAGCGCATCAGCTTGATAATCGACTGCTCCGTATTGGGGTTGCCGTCAGCAATATATGGCATGCGTGGAAAATAAACATGCTCAGGCGTGCCGTCCTTAGATAAATGCTTCTTGGCAAAGCCGCTGCGGCGCAGCTCACACACAGCCTTCTCGGCTACGGCTCCCTGCTGCTGCAGTGCCTGCTCCACTTCCTGCGGCTGCAGTCTGCCTGCTCCCAGCATATTATTGAAATCAAAAACGATTCCGCTAGGCACCACAATTCTATAATCCACCATAAACACTCCTAAATATCAGTTGCAAAATGCACGTATGCTATTGTACCATATCAGCACTGCAAAATCTATTGCCAAAGCAAATTGCATTTTACTGTATGGCAGCAGCAATACTTTATTTTACCTCTACCAGCTCAATGTGGAAGTTCAGTTCCTTGCCGGCCATTTCATGGTTAGCGTCAAAGGTAATGTTGGTATCATCCTTTTCGGTTACCAGTACAGGAACAGGCTGACCGAATTGGTTCTGCAGGTAAACTCTCTGGCCAACGGTCAGGTTTTCAGAACCAGGCAGCTGGGCAATCGGCATGGTGAAGATAGCCTTCGGATCAGCCTCACCGTATGCTTCTGCCGGCAGCAGATGGATGTCAACCTCAGCGCCAACCTCCAGGTCTGCAACAGCTGCATCAAAGCCTTTAATCATCTGGCCTGCGCCGCAAACAAATTCCAACGGCTCGCCACGATCATAGGAAGAATCAAATTGCTTGCCGTCATTAAAGGTACCTTTATAGTGTACGCGACAGGTTTTTCCTACATTACGTCCGGTTAATTCATTGCTCATTATTAAATCACCTCATAAAAATATTTGATATAAAGCCGGTATAAGCGTATATCAGTCACAGTTATGTATATTATACTATAAATTTCGCCTTATTTCACCTCAAAAAAAAAACGGCAGCCAGTTAAATTCCGACTGCCATCATATTTCAGGCTCATCACATCAGCCCTTTTATTCACCTTCCTGCAGAAAGATACTGCCTCATCAGACCCTTAAAGCCCTGCTTTTTGAAGTCCTTCAACGGTAAAAATTCAATCTCAACACTGTTATTAGCGTATTCAGACCTCATTTCATTGAACTCTTCCACAGTCATATCTGTTTCCTGCGAAGCATCTGCCTCACTCCTGCAGCTCATGTTGCGGTAAACGCCAAGGCCGTCATCCTTTGGCCAGGTAAAATAAAGCTCATAGCATCCTAGGTTGCCGTCAGGCTGCAAATGCTCAACAGCAAGCACCTGATGCGAAATGCCGGTGCCGCCTCGTGTCACCAGATTGTCATTTGCCATAAGCTGCAGACTGCTACGGCTCCAGCCCTCCGCAACGTATTTCACGCTGTCGTCCGCAAAGGTGTAAATCGCATAAATCTCCTTACCGTAATGCCCCGCGCCGCGTTTTTGGCTAATCCAACCGATAAGCAGCTCCGGAACACCGTCGCCGCTGATATCCTGCAGCGTGTAGCCAAGCTGCTGCAGGGCCGCCTCCCGCTTGGCGAAATCCCGCACCTCACAGATGCCTGTTCTTCCCTGCTCCGGCAGGTTATCACTCGTACCGTCAGCGATAAATTCATAAACACTGTCTACAACCTTTGCATATTCCTGCTCATAGGCCGGCGCTGCTTTGGCAGCGGCCTCAGCCTTAGGCAAATCCATCTGCGGTAATACGGAATTTTTTTCTGTGCCGCAACCGGCAAATGCCGCCAGAAGCATTGCCAGGCACATGCTCTTAAACAGCTTACGCTTCATTACGCCACCTCCTGTCAAAAGATGTTTTTAGCAAAATTTGCTTCATCCGTCAGTTCGCTAAATGAACATCACTCTCACAGTACATAATTTCTGCAATCACATCACGAGAATCCAGTTTTACATAAAAGCTCTTATGCAGGCATTTTTGCCCCCTTGCGTTGTATGCATATTTTACCCAACCGATCATATGATGCGTATCCGATATACCCACACCCATAGAATCGTTCTCCCAGCCATTCATTTTCAGGTACCCGTCCAGAGCAATCTGCCTGTCTGTGTCAAGCTGCTGACCGACAGCATAGCCTGCCATGCTGCCATGAAGTTTATTAATCTTCACATCATTTACTTTGTTTCTCGCTGAATCTATATAGAACAGACGCGGTCCGACCTGCATCTTTTTATCAGCATAGGAGATAATATCATCCGTATTCTGTTCCACAGGCCCCGGGTAATAGGCACCTGAAGCAAAAATCTCGGGATCCATAATCCAATCTGCTTCGAGGGCAGCATTAAAGCGTCCTGCCGCGCTGGCAGCTCTCGGGGTTGTATCAAGATATTTGCTTGCCATAAAACCAACATGGCCCCTTTCAGTAGTTCCAAGAAGCCATTTGTATTCACTGTTTACTACATCTACAACCATGCTTACATAAAATTTATCTCCCCTTTGCAGCATGGTGATAACATCACAGTCAGTATTAGGCTGTGTTCTGACATTAACATCGGTTGCGTTGCAATATACCTCCAGCGGCCAGCCGGGATAAGACCTGAGCTCGTTGGCCAAATAATCTGTATTAACCTCGGCAAAGGCAGTGTTGGCAAACATTGCCAGACCAAGCGCTGCGCTTAAGAATATTCTCTTTTGCATATCCATCCCTCCTATTCCTGCCATCTGCGTTACGGGCAGTTGTTTTCCTGATTATATTTTAACTTGAAAATAAGCAAAGCGCCCCACCCGAAAGCGTGAATTCGGGTAGGGCGAGAGGGAAATTTGGGGAGAAAGGATATATTTTTATGCCTCATCAAGCTCCTGCAAACGTTTCAACCATCTTATAACAGAGCCACTTTCGATAAAGCCTAATAACGCACCATCACAAAAGCGCTCTGCCCTAAGAGAAGCTATCAGTAAAGCCAATATGCATTGAGCATCTAATCCAGAAGCATCGGCTTTCATCATGGAATCATAACCCCATTCTATGCCATTAGCATTAAGAATATCTGCATATTTACTCGGTACTATCTCATCACTTTCTTTGGCAAATTTATAGATATCATCTGCCAACTTCTTAACCGTTATAGAATAAATGACGAAAGGAAGGTGCATCGGTCTTTCCTGAGAACCATCATTTTCCTTATCACAACTCCATTCACCAGCATTATCATTTTCCAAAAGATTGATATGTTTTGTCAACACAGAGTATTCTTTCATCACACTTCCCCCTCTGCCAACCTCTCCACGGCATCATAACATGACAATTCATTTTTATTGTCTATATTATACCATTAAAACCCGAAAACTTTCTTGTCTCATATACCATTTTCAACAATTCAGTGTATAATTAAAGCATAAATAATTTTTCAGAAACGGAGAATCCTCACATGAAATGCTTACTCATTAAAAACGCGGACGTCTACGCTCCGCAACCCCTCGGAATAGTCGACATTCTGATCATCAATGACAAAATCGCCAAAATAGGCCAACAGCTTGCAGCACCGCAAGGCTTAGACTGCCAAATTCTTGACGCCCAAAAGCGCAAGGTAGTCCCCGGTTATGTTGACCAGCACGTGCACATCATCGGCGGCGGCGGCGAATCCGGTCCCTACAGCCGTACACCGGAAATCAACCTCAGCGAGCTGACCAAGGTTGGCATTACTACCGTAGTAGGCGTTTTGGGTACAGACGGCACCTCCCGACACAACGAAAGCCTGCTGGCGAAGGCCAGAGGCCTGACGCACGAAGGCATCACCGCGTACATGCTCACCGGCTCCTACGAAATCCCCCTGCATAACATGACCGGTGATGTGCGCCGCGACATCATCCTGATTAACGAATGCCTTGGCATCGGCGAGGTTGCCTTATCCGACCACAGAAGCTCGCAGCCTACACGCGAAGAGCTGGAAAAGGTGCTTACACAGGCTCGCCTGGGCGGTATGCTTTCCGGCAAGGCCGGCGTTGTGCAGTTCCACATGGGCGTAGGCAAGCGTGGCATAGATGTCCTGCTGGCTATTGTACGCGAAACGGAAATCCCCGCCCGTCATTTTATCCCCACCCACGTCAACCGTGCCTTCCATCTTTTTGAGCAGGCCAAGGAGTTTGCCCGCTTAGGCGGTTATGTAGATATCACCTCCGGCATCAGGGAGCAGGACGGCTTCCCCGCCTGCGTCAAGCCCAGTGACGCCATCAAAATTCTTTACGAAGAGGGCGTGCCGATGGACAAAGTCACCATGAGCTCGGATGCCAACGGCTGCATGAGCGTTACACTTCCCGACGGCATCCAAAAGCAGCTTGCCGTTTCGCCGGATTCCTTCCAAGAGGAAGTTAAGGATGCTCTGCTTGCAGGTGTTCCCACAGAGGTTGTGGCAAAGGTTGTCAGCAGTAATCCGGCGCAGGCCAACGGTCTGTATCCGCAAAAGGGCTGCCTGCAAGCCGACAGTGATGCCGATCTGATTATTTACAGCGACAGCTATGACGTAGATACCGTAATCGCCAAAGGCCAAATCATGGTGGCAGCAGGCGAAGCGCTTGTCAAAGGCACCTTTGAAAAATAAACATTGTAACGAAAATCCCCTGCACAAGCCTTTGCTTATGTAGGGGATTAATTTTTTTATGATATTTTCGTTATAGCTTGACGCACTCAGGCCGCTGCTTATCTGGCAACAGAAAGCTGCTGCTGCATCAGCGGAATCATTTCCTCGATAGTTTCATATGCCAGCTCATGATTGACATACTGCGGCTGAACGCACTGCAGAATCTGCTTGGCTGCCGTTGTAGTAAAAGGCTTATGCAGGTCAATCGCCGCAATATGACGCCAAATAGCTTCCGCATTCAAATCAGCCGGCACCTTGCGTTCAAAGCTGCGCAAATACTTGCCGGAAAGCGAGCTTGAAAGATGCACGCCCTTAATCAGCTCAGCATAAGAACCGAGCTTGTCCACCGTGCGGCAGACAAAATCCGCTGCCTCCTCCTCCGTGCGCAGACGCGGATTGGTATTCATCAGGTGACCGGTATCCAGCATAATACCGACGTTTTTGCGCTCAATGCGCTCAAAGAAAAACTTCACCTTGCGCGCATCCGTCAGGCGCAGACCTGGCCACCACAAATTTTCAAACAGCACCGTAACGTTGGCAGGAATCTCATCTGCCACAGCATTAAAAACATCTGCCGAAGCAGCCAATACCTCACGGTCACCATAATGGAAATCAAAGGTAAAGATTGTTTCGGTATCAGCCTCCGCCACATGCCACACCAGATATTCCGGCTTCTGCGAAATGGCAGCGCAGATATTACGGCGGATTACAGCCAGCCATTCATCACAGCTCATGGCTGTCTTAAAATATGTCTGGCGTTCGTGGATACTGCGGAACTGCTGCTGCAGGCGTTTGGCCTTTCGCAGCCAGAAATCCATCCAGTACGGCCAATAATTCAAATGTGCACCAAACGTCAGCTCCTTGTAATCAGGGAAAGCTCCCGGCTCTCTGTAAACAAACTGTTCAATACCGTCGACCCCCAACTGCTGCACTAAACCGGCTAAGGTCATCCCCTTACGCTTCAATTCATCTTCATACCAATCAATCGGACAATAGTTAATAAGATGCTTCGTCATTTCTCACCCTTCTTTGCTACATACTGCACGCTCTTAGCGTTTGCTCTAACTGTGCTACCGGCAAATAGCTTGGAATTCTTGTTTCATAAAAAAACTGCGGCGGTCACGCTGCAGTCTTAATTTAGCTCACGCAAGCAGCACTACCGGAATACTAAAGATGGTTTTACCATCCTTCCCTTCACCTGTACATCGCAAGCTCGCGGAAAAAACTTTTTGGCATAGGCACTCTGACTAAGCTCATCACCAGGACAGCATCTTGTGAGGATATGCGCTGCCAGGCTCGCATTACAGTTGCGGTACAGTACCAGGTTCGCACTGGTTTTCCTTCTGCTCAAAGCATATTAAGTTTTTATTGTCTTGCTTCCTTTATCTAACGAAAATTGTGTAATAGTAACATCTACTATTTATAGCATGATTAGTATATCATTAATCAGCTTTTTTGGCAATAGAGTTATAAAATTTTTCCACAGCTGTACTGCAGAAATAATAAACTCCCGCAAGCATGTATACTTTCGGGAGTTTAAATTTTTTTATTAGTTTATTCGTACTCCTCACCCTTCGGGTATTAGCACGACCAACATGTTCTCGCTTCACTACGCTTGCGACAACATGGGTCTTTGCGTCAGGAGCCGCCATGACGCTGACAATGGTTTAGCGACAGACTGTAATAGGAACGAGGGCGGGCAGCCCATTGCTACACGCAAACTCATCCGCCTGCACGCGGAACACATCCGCCAGCAGCTTGGACGTAACAATTTCCTTAGGCTCACCACTGACTACCATGCGTCCTGCCTTAATAACGGCAACATAATCAGCGTACTGAATGGCATGGTTCAAATCATGGATAACCATAACCACCGTCAGCCCCAGCTCCTTGTTGAGCTTATCAAGCAGCTGCATAACCTCCAGCTGGTGACAGATATCAAGATAGGTCGTAGGCTCGTCAAGCAGCAGTACCTGCGGTCTTTGCGCCAGCGCCATTGCTATCCAGGCGCGCTGACGCTCGCCGCCGCTCAGCGTATGCAGAAGACGGTGGCTCATCGACGTCATATTGGTCTGCTCCAAGGCCCAGGCAACGTGCTGAGCATCGTCCTTATCACCGCGCCCTAAAAAGCTGCGATGCGGAAATCGTCCCATCTCAACCAAATCCTGCACCGTCAAATCGGTAGGCGCAACCGGTGACTGCGTCAAAATTGCCAGACAGCGGGCAAACTCGCGGTGCGACAGCCTATGGATATCCTTGCCCAGGAAGCTGATGCTGCCCTTGGCGCACGGCAGAATGCGGGCAATCGCCTTCAGTGTTGTACTTTTGCCGCAGCCGTTGGGGCCGATGATAGCGGTAATCTTGCCCTCGGGTATCGCCAGCGATAAATCATGGATGATTGTTTTTTTGTTAATTGCTATATCAACATGCGTTGCCTCTAAAACAGCTTTAAAGGGCGCTGCATTATTTTGTTTCATCAGATTTCCCTCCTTAACAGGAATAAGAAGAAGGGCGCGCCCAAAAAGGCCATAATAATACCAACAGGCAGTTCAATCGGCGCAAAAATTACACGCGCAAAGGTATCACTGAGCGTAACAATGGCAATGCCCAAAAGTGCGGAAGCAGGCAGCAGAAAGCGGTAGTCGCTGCCTATCAGCAGTCGCGCCGCATGCGGCACCACAAGGCCGACAAAGCCCAGCAGGCCGACAACGCTGACAGCGCTGGCTGCGAGCAAAGCTGCAATAGCCGTAAGGATAATGCGCGTTACCTCAACATTGACACCAAGACCGCGCGCCATCTCATCACCCAGCTGCAGGATGTTCAGATAAGCGGCACTGGCAAGCGCCAGAATCAGGCCGATAACAGCATATGGCAGAATAATATTTACATGCGGCCAGCTGCGTGCGGCAAGACCGCCTACCATCCACATTAAAGCACCATGCACTCTGTCACTGTAAAAAATCATCAGGCCGCTGATACCTGCACCCAAAAAGGCAGATACCGCAACACCGGCCAAAATAATACGCACCGGCTTAATGCCGTTTTTCCACGCCAGAATATAAATGCAGACAGCAGCCAGCATCGCACCGATGAAGGCAACAGGCGTAATCAGATATTCCATCGCCGGGAACAAAATCATAATCACAACACCTGCCAGTCCTGCGCCGGAGCTGATGCCGATGATATGCGGGTCTGCCAGCGGATTACGCATAATCGCCTGCAGAATCGCACCGGAAAGCGACAGGTTGATGCCGACCAAGGCACCGACAATGGTGCGCGGCATACGGATGTTCCAGATAATCTGACTGCGCGGATCATTACCGGGATTAAGCAGAATATCGGTAATCTCCTTGATGCTGATAATGCTGGAGCCTTTTGTTAAGCTCAAAAAGCTGCCCAATAGTGCCAAGAACAAAAATATCACAAGAATAGTAATACGCCATTTATTACGGCCTATACCGAAATGCTCCGTCTGCTCTGCAGACTGCTTATTTTCCATTAGTAAAGACCTCCGGATAAACCTGCTGTGCCATAAACTTTACAGCCTCAGGATAGCGCAGGCCGGGGTTAATTAAAAACAGCTTTTCCGGCAGCACATATACTCTGCCTGCTTTTACAGCCGGCAGACTGTTCCATGCGGGGTTATTTTTAAAGTCGGTGCGCAGACGGTTTTCAATTTCCTCAGGCTTGCCCATAGAGGTAATAAAGATAATTTCCGGGTTCTGCTCAACCAGTGTTTCCATGCTGTAAGGAGTTTTGTTGGATTTTCCCTTGAGCGCTGCAGCAGCAACGTTTTCAAAGCCCAGGATATCGCTTACACAGCCGGCAATGCTGTGCGAGCCTTCTACCGTAACGGCGCTGGCTGTTGCATGCATAATGACGATGCGTTTCTTTTCCTTAGGCAGCTTACTGGTAACGGCGGCAACCTGTTTATCAAGCAGCTCATTTTCCTTTTGGGCCTTATCCTGCGTACCATAAATATCGCCCAAGGTTTTGATGGTACCCTTTACATCCTCAAAGGTTTGGGTATCAAACTCCACTACGTTGATTTTGTTGGATTGCAGCATCGGAATAAATTTATCATGCTGATTTTTGCTGGCCAGAACCAGATCAGGCTTCAGGCCCACAAGCGCTTCCATATTAATATTGTAGACCATGCCTACCTCCGGCACAGACTTCATAGATTCGGGAATTTTGCCTACCTTAGAGCTGGCGCGACCGACTACGGTGCCGCCGACAGCCTCAATCATACTCAAATATGAAGGGCTGAGGCTTACCACTCTTTCAGGCTTTTTGGCAAGCGAAACCTGTCTGCCTGCAGCATCGGTAAGCTGCAGATAAGCCTTGTCACCGCCAGTTTGCGTTCCTACACCGCCGCAACCGGCAGCAACCAGCATAGCCGCACATAATAGACCACAAGCAATTTTTTTCAAGAACATGTTAATCACCTCATACTCATCTTATATTACCCAAGCCCAAGGCTTTGGCAATATATATAACTCTCTGATAAAAAAAGCTTAATAATATTGCCCTCATAATAGCACAAATCAGAAGTGTAGTCAATGAAAGTTGCTAAGAAGCGCACATAATAGTATAATTAAATGAATAAGCTTGTTATAACAAAGGAGTAAAAATATTATGGAAATCACTGCAATGATTAACCGCATAAATGCATTAGCCAAAAAGAAGAAAACTTCCGGTCTTACCCCGGAGGAGTTGGCAGAACAAAAGGAGCTGTACAAGGAATATCTGGCCAACATCCGCAGCCAGCTGAAGGCTCAGCTCGATAACATCGAGGTAGTCGACGAGCATCCGGATAAAAAACAGCTGCACTGATGGCTGCTATCCTGTCGCCATCCATGCTGGCCTACGAGGACGATTTTCTGCTGATTATCGATAAGCCTGCAGGCATGCTGGTACACCCCACCGTCAGCGAGCGTGGCACTACGCTCTACGATTATGTAAAGGCATATTATGAAGCCAACGGCATTAATGCCGGTATACATCCCGTGTCGCGTCTGGACCGCAACACCTCCGGCCTCGTTATTTTTGCCAAGGAGCCTATTGTACAGCACTGGCTTAGTCAGCAGCAGGTTGAAAAGGAATATCTGGCGCTGGCCTGCGGCCGCTTTGAAACCAGCGAAGGTATTATCGAAGCGCCCATCGCCCGCAAGGAAGGCAGTATCATTGAACGCTGCGTTGACTACACGCGCGGCAAATACGCCAAAACAGCCTATGAGGTTTTGGCGTCTTACAGCAATCATACGCTGCTCAAGGTCCGTCTTTTCACCGGACGCACGCACCAGATACGTGTCCACCTTGCTTCTATCGGCCACCCGTTAGTCAATGACAATCTTTACGGCACGCCCGGTCCCCAGGCGCGCCATGCGCTGCATGCCTACCGCCTGGCCTTCAAGCATCCGGTCAGCGATGTGTTTTTAGAAATTACCCGTTCTTTACCAAATGATTTACTGAAACTTCTGTACTAAATAAGCAGACCATGATATAATTAGTGTATACTAATGTAAAGACAGAGTAGCTGTAAGACTACCCTGAATAAGGAGGAATAGACAAATGCCCTTAGTTACATCTACTGAAATGTTCAAAAAAGCTTACGAAGGCCACTATGCTGTTGGTGCCTTCAACGTCAACAACATGGAAATCATCCAAGGTATCGTTGCTGCAGCTCAACAGGAAAAATCCCCGCTGATTCTGCAGGTAAGTGCCGGCGCCCGCAAATACGCCAACCACATCTACCTGATGAAGCTGGTTGAAGCAGCAATCGAAGACACAGGTCTGCCTATCTGCCTGCATCTGGACCATGGCGAAGATTTTGACATCTGCAAAGCTTGCATCGACGGCGGCTTCACCTCCGTTATGATTGATGGCAGCAAGCATCCTTTCGAAGAAAATATCGAAATGACTCGTCGTGTTGTTGAATATGCACACGAAAGAGGCGTTGTAGTTGAGGCAGAGCTTGGCCGACTGGCAGGCGTTGAAGACGCTGTTAAGGTTAACACAAAGGATGCTACCTACACCGATCCCGATCAGGCTGTAGAATTTGTTGAACGCACCGGTTGCGACAGCCTGGCTATCGCTATCGGCACCAGCCACGGCGCTTACAAATTCAAAGGCAAACCGGAACTGGACTTCGCTCGTCTGGAAAAAATCACCAACATGCTGCCCGGTTATCCGCTGGTTCTGCACGGTGCTTCCACCGTTATTCCATCCTTTGTTGAAGAATGCAACAAATACGGCGGCAAGCTGGACGGCGCTCAAGGCGTACCTGAAGACATGCTGCTGCAAGCAGGCAAATTCGGTGTTTGCAAAATCAACATCGATACCGACCTGCGTCTGGCAATGACCGCTTCCATACGTAAACACCTGGTAGAAAACCCCGGCGACTTCGATCCTCGCCAATACCTGAAACCCGCACGTCAGGCTATCCAAGACATGGTAGCTCACAAAATGCGTGACGTACTCAACAGCAGCAACAGACTGTAAGCTATAACGATTTAAAAACTAAAATGCACCATTCCCGAGTGTTAAGGAATGGTGCATTTTTTATTTATGCAAAGCGTATATCATTTTTTCTTACAAATCCTTCAGGATATCATCCATGTACTTATGCAGCTTTTCCAGCTTCTTGCGTACCATAACAGCCTTATCCGGGTTACGCGCCACAATCTGCTCGATTTTGCTGCGCTGCAGCAGATAATCGTGTTCCATGCCACGCATGTAAGCACGCAGGTCGATAGCAGCAGGCTCAACCTGAACCATTTCGGATTCATGCATCTGCCACTCGGTACCATGGATTTCGGCGCAGTCACCAAAGTGCGGTATGTAGGTTGCCGTTCCCAGATTGCGTCCCAAAGAATCTGCCAGCTCCATAGCTGCATCAAGCTCGCCATGCGTAACGAAAAAGGCCTTAGGCACCTCTTTCATGCTGCTGTACCAGGCTAAAAGCTGTTGCTTATCCGCATGGGCGGAAAAGCCCTTCATATTGTAAATTTTGGCGTTGACTCTGATATCCTCGCCCATAATCTTAATGCGCTTAATACCTTCTATCAGCCTGCGTCCAATAGTGCCCTCCGCCTGATAGCCGGCAAATACTATGCTGCTGTCCTCACGCCACAGATTATGCTTAAGGTGATGCAGAATACGTCCGGCATCTGCCATACCGCTGGCCGAAATAACAATCTTACTGCCCGGAATTTCGTTAATCGCCATAGATTCCTGCACCGTGGCTGTAAAGCGCAAATTATGCATAGACACCAGCCTGCGTCCCTGCATAGCGTAAAGCGCCCGCGCTTCCTCATCGTATTCATCTGGATTCGTCATAGTAATCTGCGTAGCTCTGTTGGCCATAGGACTATCTACATAAATAGGAATCTCCGGAATTTTGCCTTCCGCCTGCAGCTTTTGGAAATAATACAGCAGTACTTGCGTACGCCCGACAGCAAACGCAGGAATGATAACGTTACCGCCACGCTCGACAGTATCGTTGATAATATTCGCCAGCTCGCCTTCCTTATCGTAAGCTTCGTGGATGCGGTTGCCGTAGGTAGATTCCGTAATAATAAAATCCGCACCGCCTGCTACCGCCGGGTCCTCAATAATCGGCTGATTCGGCTGACCGATATCGCCGGTAAAAATCAAGCGCGTCTTTTTATCGCCTTCAGTAACAGACATTTCTACAAAAGCAGAGCCCAGGATGTGTCCTGCAACGCGGAAGGTTACGGTAACACCGGGAACAATATTAAACGGTTCGCCAAAGCTGCGCAGCTTGAACAAATGCAAAGCGCGAGAAGCGTCATCAACCGTAAACAACGGCTCGACAATCTTTTTGCCGGCACGCATACCCTTGCGGTTGGCGTATTCCGCCTCACCCTCCTGAATGTGCGCACTGTCCGGCAGCAGAATCGAGCACAGCTCCTCCGTCGATTTAGTGCAATAGATGGGGCCGCGGAAGCCTTCCTTGACCAGCTTCGGCAACAGACCGCTGTGGTCAACATGGGCGTGCGTCAGTACAACAGCCTCAATCTCTCCCGGATGAAACAAAAATTCCTTTTCGTTCAGCGCCTTAATCAGCTTGGAGCCCTGGAACATGCCGCAGTCTACCAAAAACTTATGTGCGCCGACCTCCAGCAGATAACAGGAACCTGTAACGGTGCGCGTTGCACCTAAAAAAGTTATTTTCATCGCAAAGCCTCCATTCTGCAAGTAGTATTTTCAGTTATATTTTATAATTCTACAAAACGAAGGAAAAATCCTTTTTATAGGGGGAATTAGTGGGATGAAGAAAAGAAGCAGGCTCTGAGTTTTCGCTCAAAATCTGCTTAATCAATCATTATATTTTAAATACGCTATTCATTCTCACTTCTAGGCATACTACGCTCAAGGTATTTTTTGATAATCTCTAATTGTTCTTCAACTGTTTTTGGCGAATCATCAAGGACGAATCCCTGAAAATCGTTATTTCTATTGTCACCTACAACTTGTTTTTCTTTTTCCATTACTAAGCGACTCCTCTTCATAAGACCAAATATATATTCACTAAAACATTTGACACACTGTAATATATGGCGTTATAATAGAATTATAATATGTAAACATTCTTTCACTAATAAAGGGATATAAAAATAAAATATTACCCGTCAAAAGCACTACCGCCAAAACACCTTAGTACTAACCTACCAATCTATTGATTACCACAAAACCGAAGCGTGAAAGCTTTTGATCTGATGTTTCAATGCAAATTTTTTAGAAAGGATTTTTATTATGAAAGACGTAAAGAGTACAATCAACGCCAACGGCGTAGAAATTCGCGTGGCAAGTTCAAACGAAGCAGATTATATTTCATTGACGGATATAGCCAAAAAGCGCAATCCTGAATTTCCGGCAGATGTTGTTAAAAATTAGTTACGTTCGAGAAGTACAATTGAATTTTTAGGATTATGGGAAAAGATTTATAACCCTGATTTTAAACTGGTCGAATTCGACCAGTTTAAAAATGCAGCTGGCGAAAACAGCTTTGTTCTAACACCACAAAAGTGGATAAGCACTACTAATGCTATCGGTATTACATCTAAATCTGGACGCTACGGCGGTACTTATGCTCATTCCGATATAGCATTCGAATTCGCATCCTGGATTTCTCCGGAATTCAAGTTGTATATAATTAAAGATTATCAACGATTAAAAGCTGATGAAAGCCACGCCAAGTCCCTAGACTGGAATATAAAACGCGAAATAACAAAATCAAATTACCGTATTCATACCGATGCGATAAAAGAGAATTTAATCCCTAATCTTACTCCACAGCAGATAGCTTGTAAATATGCCAGTGAAGCTGATTTGATAAATGTTGCTTTGTTCGGACAAACTGCAAAACAATGAAGAAATCAGCACTCTGAATCTAAAGGTAATATACGTGATGAAGCTACAATTGAACAGCTTATAGTTCTAGCCAATCTCGAAAGCTTGAACGCAGAATATATCAGGGAAGGAATATCGCCTGCTGAAAGATTATCCAAATTGAATAAAATAGCTATTTATCAGCTTAATTCTTTGTGGAATAACTCTCTCAAGAGTATAGAAAAACTAAAGAGCTTAAAATAAAAATATCAGAACGCTGATGGCAGGAGAATTTTGAGCATAATTCCGAAACGGAAAAAGTAATTCAAATACTGTATTTAGTCGCAAAAACAAAAAGAACCGCATTCTCATGCGGTTCCTAAGTTTTAAATTTGGTCGGGGCGGCGAGATTCGAACTCACGGCCTCTTGTACCCGAAAACGCACCTTTGACATTTCTGTCATTCTAAAAAGCTCTCAAAACCGTATAATTACTGGCTTTTTGTTTTTAATCAATTTACTTCATTCTAACGAATTGCAGTCTAATTATTGCACATTTATTGCACGTTTTAAAACAATTTATTACGAGCTCCTAGTTTTTTCAATAAAAGAATTATGCATAAAAAATAAGTTCCCTCTTGAAACAGAGGGAACTTATTTTATTTAACTGTTATATACAGAATAGCACTGCCGGCAATAATCTGCCAAAGCAGCCGCTGCCTTTTAATGCGCTTCTCCTCGCGCGCGGATGCCTGCAAGGATTTGTTGGCACTCTCCAATAAGCTGCTCTGAGCTTGCAGCTCTATCTGCAGCTTTATTGATTCCGTCTTGAGCTTGCTCAATTCTGTCTTCGACTCGCTCAGCGCTGCTTGTGATTCTGCCAGCGCTTGTCTGCTGGCTCTTGTTTGCTCTAATAGCAGATTCAAGCGACTGTCGAGCGCTGTCATCTCCGTTGCAGTCATCGTGTAGGTTGTAGCCGATGATGCCTCCGATACAGAGGCAGATAACAGCAAGCACAATGTAGCTGCAGTAATTGCGCAATATTGTTTTAAGCACATCTTAGCCCTCCCAAGTAAAGTATCCTGGAACAGCTCCACCCTCGCGCATATCCACATGCACAAAACCGCCATCAACGTAGGTACCCACGCCATCGAAAATCTGCTTGCAGATATTGGCCAGCTCACGCACGCCCATGCCGTCTACATAGATATCTGCTGCAGTGCCTTTTACGTGCTGGCTGTTCCAGACGCCGCCCACAGCACGGTTATGGTCCGGACAGCGGTAACCGCTGCTAATGTTAATCGGTCTGCCGATGCGCAGGCGCAGACGTTCCAAACCTAACAACAATGCCATGCTGATGCCGGTAACCGGTAACTGTCCGCAGCAACGGCATGCAAATTCAGACTCAGCAAAATGTTCAGTTAACATAGTAATCAGCCCTTTCTCTTTTTAATGATAGCTGCCAGTTCCCCGACGGCCTCAATGCCTGCATCACTCAAATTCTCACAAATCGACAGCAGCTCCGTGATGACCAAGTATCCAGCCACCAAAGGAACGGCCCACACAGGCTGATGCAGCGTAATCATCGCCAAATCTACAAGCACGGCAGCAAGCACGCAGAGGATGTACACTATGACCTTGCCAACAAAGCGATGCTTCATCACTTCCGAGGAAATTAATCCTTCGGCGCGCGCCGCCTGCCGCCTCGATGCCGCCTATAATCTGCATCACAGACGGAGTTTGCCCCATGCCCTGCAGGCGTTTGTATGACAGGCTCATCCAGCGAGTGAAGCAGTCCAAAAATACCAACGCGGTAAAAACCATAAATAGCACCGCGTGTTTGTGCAGCAGGACGGCCAAAATCGCGCCGATAACTGATTTATAAGTAAAACCATGAGTCAAAGTGTGTGCCGCGTTATATACGGCGTAGCGCAAAGCTAAAAAATCCATTTCTCAACCTCCTATAATTCCATGCAAACAACTCTTACTTCATCCGCAGTAACTGCAGCTTCAACCTGCGCCTTGGCGACTCTATACGCTGTGTGCAAAGCATTACTACGCACAGCAACAGCGGCGATAATCATGCGCAGGTCCTGAGCCGTTACCTCCGCATCCTCATTGTCTGCCGTGGTCCAGCTGATTTTAGCGCCTTCTCCCTGCACGTCCAACGCAATTATTGCTGCTGCGATGCGGTCGCGCGCTTTGTCATCGTAATCGTAGAGGCGTCCGCCGTAGCTGATTGGCTCAACCTCTGCAGCATCACGCTGGAGCTTCAGCTCCATGATTTTGCGGGCGCGGATATTTCCAATCGGCTCTTCCGCTTCCGCCACGACAACGCCCAGCTGCTTCAAGTCTGTATCAGATATTGTGCGTGGGATAAATGTGCCGTCATGCGCCAGCGCCTCTGCCAAATCGTACAAGTTATCGTAGCTGTTAGCCTTGTATGTATACGTTTTCATTATTTGCTCCTTAGTTAAAGATTAATTCCACTTTGAATTGTTTACCGACGTTTGCCTTTGAAAACATACTCGCAGCGTCAGAAGTTAGATTCTGCGTATATTCATAGAAGCAGGAGACGTAGCTCTGATATTGTATAATCGGAAATTCAATGTTCGCCGTGGTATTTGTTTCCATTGATGTTATTTTAATGGTAACATTGTATCTTCCACTTGTTACACCTTCGACATTAAAGGCAAAGTCAAGAAAAGAACTATAATAGCAAAGCATTATTAGCGTTACAGCTTTTCCTTCATGCTGCACGTTGCCTTCAACCTCACCGAAAGAAGCATTGTAGCGAGAATAGCCATATTGATAGCCTTGCTGTCCCATGGTCATAATAAAAACATTATATCCAGCAGCAGTTTTCTTTGATAATAGCAATCTATTAAGTCCCATTTCGTCACCTCACGACAATGCACTTGCCTGTACAACACTTGACAAATCACCGCTGCTACTTTTGATTAGCAGTATATTTAATAGTAATCCGTTAACTGTGATAGCTAAATCGGACGCATTACCTACATATTTTAGAGTGCCAGCATTAGTGATGCTCAGGGTGTATGCACCATTTGCAGTAATATAGGCAGTAAATAAAGTAGCGTCACTATTACTTAATAATCCTGCTAATACTGACATATCTAGCGTAAAATTGCCTTGCACATTATATACTGCCACAGATGAGGACGGATTATCAATAGTACCGCTAATGCGAGGTGCATTATAACTTTCAAAGTTAAATTTCATTTTTTGGAAAGTCTGTTTGCCCGTCCAAGTGTTAGATTCCGACGTACTTACCCCACCGCCTTCGCTAACATTAATAGCTACATTACCATTGGTATCGGGTGCTGTGCCGTTGACAGTCTTAACAAAACCACTAATATCGGTTTTCTTAGCGTAGGTATCAACAATGTTATTACCTGCACCATCCCTAGTAGCTGCATATGCGGTGGAATTTACACCTAACTTAGTGCTCAGCAACGCAGATACATCAGTTTTACTAGCATAGGTAGTAGAGATTGTATTACCTGCAGCATCCCTTGTTGCCATAGCTGCCGTCCCTGTATAGTTAATAGCGTTGATAGAGCCTATAGGCTGTGAGCCTTGTCCCCATGATATTGTAGAGGTTGCACCCATTAAAGCGAAACCAGAGAAAATATCAGTCCCGACTTTATTCAACAATGCATTATAGATAACCTTGTTTTGGACAGGGTTAGTGCTGGTATTCGACAGCTCAGCGTCAATGGTAACCTTTTGCATCAGGCCTATAACCGGGTTACCGTCCGCACCTGTCGCCTTTACTCCGTCTGCCAAATCGGCAGCGGTGACGGTATCACCGGTAAGGTCTACCAAGGTGTTACCGCCGTATATAACTTTATTCACTGCCATTTTTTCTACGCTCCTTAGCCTATAGTAACAGTTTTACCACCCTGAGCATTGTCGCTCTCGTTGTATGGGATAGCGTTGACGGTTACCTGAGTAAGATAATTAAACCCCTGAGCACTGTCCGGCAGAATGGTCTGCGCCGTGGTCTTAGGTGTAGCAGTCTTAGCCTGCGCCTTAGCTCCCTCAGTGCCGCTCATGGTGCCCTCAACGCCCAAGATGGATACACCAGCACGGATGTTTGTTGCGATAATCTTTGCCTGCTCCGTGCTGGAGATGGTTACCTTGCCGCTGCCGTCATGGTAGCCGATAGGGATGCTGTACGCTTCAGCTTTTTTGCTGATGCTGCCGGTAACCGCACCATTGTTTCTCATCTCGCCGGTAACTTTGATTTTATTAACATAAGCGGTCTTTCCGCTTAAAATTTCTGCGCTGGCAGCAGTCGCATCGCTGGTGTCAGCGTCATAGGTGCAGGCACCGGTAATAGCCGCGCCGCTCTTGTCATGTGCGATAACGCCGCTAAGCAGCTTATCAGCGGTAACGGTATCGCTGGTCAAATCAATCAGCGTTTTGCCGCCGTATACAACTTTAGATATAGTTTTCTCAGCCATAGATTTCGACCTCTCTTTCATCTCCTATGTAGATTGTAATACCGTCTGACATGTTAGAGGTTTCATAATACGGTATCTTTTCAACAGTAATATTCTTTGTTAATTGTTTGTTTGCCGTCGGCAATATCTGCACTTCGTTCGCTTCTGAGTGTACGCTATAAGCACCATCATAAATTTCTGCATCAATAACGCTCCGTGCCGATAATGTGCCGTGTAGCGTTGCTGATGTTGCTGACAATGTGCCGTGTAATTTTTCCATCAGTACGTCACCTCTTCCAGGATGCAAAATTCGTGTGGGGGAATAATGGTATCAACGTAGCCGTCAGCACGTTTGAGCTCGATATCATAGACATACGCTCCAAATGTTAAGCCTTCGGTGTCCGACGGATTGATGGTTAATTCACCGCCCGTGATAATCTTCTGCAGTACGATGTTTGGATTTCTAACAGTCCTGCGTACTGTAAAAGTTAAAACATCCTCATCGTTTAACGCAACTTCTTTGCCATTCATGTCGGTAACAGTGATGCTAAATTGTCCACTGTCGCCTCGGATTAAGCTGATGTTATTATCATTCACTCGGAACACTCTCGTCACCTCCCAAAGTTATGGCGTTCACCTCGTCAACACTCTTGCATGCAGCTACTTCTTCCTGCTTCGCCCAGCCTGCCTGCTTGCAGGTGCCGATATGCATCGACAAATCCGCCATCCACTGCATAACCTGTGACGGCTTCAGCCAAAACACTTCCTTGCTGTTCTTGCCTTCCGCAATGCCACGGACCGGGCAGCCATCGGGATACTTCTTTGCAAACAATGGTGTTTCTACATTCAAGGCAATGCCCTGCATGGTCAGTTGCGTTTCCTTGTCACTGTCATAGCGTACAGGTTCGCCACTTGCCTCGCTTACAAAACCGCCCATGATGCTGGATGCTGTCCACTGTGTAACCTCATATAGCTTGCGCTGCTTAGCGTACCACAATGGCTCAACGTCTGTGTATTGCTCCCACAGACTATTCCATGGATAGCAAATGCGCTCGTTTTCTCTTGTCGGACTGTCTGCGTTGATAATGTTAATAATTTTATTGTTTTTATCGACTACGCAAATCATTTATAACGCCCCCAGTTGTTTGATGGTAATTGTACCAGCCTCGCCGTTAGCAGCGGCTGTTTGAGCATTAGAACCTTTTGCACCAGCTATGCCGCCAGCGGCACTAACATCACCACTATTTTTTATGGTAGTGGATATGATATTAATTGTTCCACCACCACCACCACCACCAGGAGCAGTATGATAGCTCCTTCCATTTTCGCCATTGCCACCATTAGCAGCAATCTTACTGCCTTCCAATAAGGCGACCTCGGGAGCAATAATTGATATGCCATATCCGCCACCCCCGCCACCGCCAGACGTCTCCCCGGGATAAACATTAGCACCGCCGCCGCCACCACCATTGCCGCCATAATCAATGCCTATTCTAATACGTGAGCTACCGCCTGCAGCACCTTTAGTTTTATTACCTCCGCCGCCTGCACCACCGTAGCCACCGCCCGTGCCGTCTTGCCCTGTTGTGGCAGCTCTGTACTCATTGCTATCTTCATTACCAGTAACCCAACCGCCATCGCCGCCCGGTGCACCACCTGCACCGCCTTTGCAGTTTGCACCAGGACTGCCGTTGCCGTTAATAGTGCCTGCTATAACAACACTGCCTGTTGCTTTGATAACTAATTGCTGATTGACGCTTACAGTCACGCCAGCTTTGATAAATACCCTTTTATAATTCTTCACGCCGCCAATAGTGCAATCTGCTTCCGGAATAAAATCTCCATCACTGCCATCGCCTCTGTCAGTGTACCAGCTAGGGTATTTATTGGACTGCACCGCAGCCAACGTGCCCATGCCTGTATAACTAATCTGCACAATCTTGCCAGCATCAACGGCAGAAAACTCTATCAGTCCTGTGTTCCAATTATCGTTGCCGTCTGCTTTGGTTGAATAATCGGGGCGAAACTCCCCCGTTGCAGGAGTTGCCGCAACCTCGGTCAATGCTGATGCAGTGACTGCACCTGTTGAACTGTCTACCCATACTGCTCGGATGTTGCTCGGGTCTTGCTTCTCGGGAACCTCATTCAGCCTTATCACATAGGGCGATACGCTTGGAATAATATGCGTTTCCGTCAAATTGATGTAGGTTGTTGTTCCTCCGTCACCTACAAACGGATTGATTCTGATATTGCTAGGTTCGCTCATTTACTTGCCACCTTTCCTGTTTTATTTGTTGCCTGCTGCAGCAATTCATTGTTACGTGCATTGCGCTCAATATCCAGCAAATACTTGCTGATGGGAGGTGTCGGAGGCTCTCCGAGCTCCATATCACACGTAATGCCCTTATCACCGCTGACAGTGTATTTCAGCTTGGTGATTGGATATTTACGAGCCTTGCCGTCTGTGTCTGTGATTAACGCTTGCCCATCTACAGACAGCCTGCGCACCCAGAACACACCATCAGGCTTCGGGTAGTTAAGCTCTACTCCGCCCACCTTAGCGGACAGCTTAGGCTCTTTCAGCTTGTCAAGCTCTGACTGTCCCCAACGTTCTGCATCCGCTGCTGTGTATGCTGTTGGTAACGTCCACACTGCTTCAGACACGCCGTATTGCTCTTGGCTTTGCTTATCCTCTACTGTTGCAAGCCAGCTCTCGCCTGCTTCGTCCACACTTGCACCCTTGATGCGAGCGTAATTCACTATCTTGCTTATATCTTGGTCGGGCAGAAAACTGTTCAAGTGCGCCCCTACCCAAAAGCGGGCCTCTTCGTTTATCTCGTCAGTACGTGGCTTGAAATAAAATTCGTGGTATTCATCCACACCATAAACATAATCAGTCGCAAATTCGGAAAGCTGCTCTAATGCTTCTTTAGCGCTCACACCATCGAAAACAATCTTGCTTATGCGGTAACCGACATTGTAAATCTTGCTGCCGTTAAACACGATGCCTGTTTTTCGCTCAACGAGCCTGCAAATCTCTCTCACAATGTCAGCTATTTCTCTGTTAGTGTATTCGGCAAATATCAGCACCTTGCTGAGCTTATCAAAAAAGCCATAGCAAGTAATTTTAAAATCTGTAGCAGTGCCGCCACTGTCGGGGCGAGTCAAAACTTGCCCACTGTACCAGGGACGTTTATCACCGAACAAATAAATATCTACACGTTGGCCATACATGATTTCCGTAAACGCAGGAAACTGCTTAAAAGTAATCGTGCAGCTTCCACAGCCATTCTTCGCAAGCTCAAACTGCAGCTGCGAGAACGGATTATTTTCGGTGCCGTTGGAAAATATAGCGGTCTTTGTGCCGTCTTTATTGAAAAACACAACTTGAACAGCACCAGGAATATAACTAATATCGCCATAATCACCGCCACCTGTTCCGCCTCCGCCTTTCTTTTTTGGCCCTGTGCCCCATATAAACGAGCCGTATAAACTTGATCCGAAAATAATGTTGCTCATGCTAACCACCTATTACGCCATTTGATAACCACCTTGCCCTCGCTGCCTTTAATCTCATAGGTATTCGTCCCAGGCTTTGCAGTCAAAAAATGGCCACTGAAAGCATTGATAGCATTGTTTGCATCACGCCGCACTGTTCCTGCTTTGGTGTCTATAGTCAATACTGCAGGATTCGTGAGCAATGTGTCAGCCACACGCATCGTCTTGCCACTCTCAATGTGTCTGAACGTCACATCAGCCATTGTCATTCCGGTGCGAGGAACTAAAGCAACGCTCAATGGTGTATCTACAGAACCTGCGTTAATAATTGTTACTGTTGTTCCCTCATCAGGCAAGATATATCCTGCCTTGCTACTTTCGCTGTCTGCATACCTAAACGGGTCAGCCAGCAATAACGTAATATCAACATCAGCTCGCTGCCCTTGATAGCCTTTAATCCATTTTGAATTGCTGGATGGCATGCAGGATACATTATAAAAGCCATTGCCCACAGACAAGGTGTAGTCCTGTTGGTAAAACAGCCTTAGCAATTCATTCAGCCGCCAATCATAATCAGCTTGATTCGTTCCACTGATTAAAAAGCTCAGCTTAATCTTTTTGCCGTCTATATAGCCGTCACCTGTGATTGTCGAGCCGTGGCTGTATCCACGTTTTGAAGCTGTTGCTCTTACTGTCAAATCAGCGCATGATTCTAAGCTATACCTGTATGGGCGCTGCTGGCCATTGATAATAAGCGGATAGGTCACCCTATCGTTATATTTTGCTCTCATAAAATCACCCCCGCATTCCCATCGCAAGTGTATATTCAAAATCTGCCATCAATCCGTCATAGTCAGTGCCATTGTTAATGTCGCCGTAGTTGTTAAACTCAACCACTGTACCGCCGCCACCGCCACCGCTGCTTACCGCTCCACCAATGGCATAACCATTATTCAAAGCATTCAGCAAGGGCAGTCCTAGCCTGCGTACAGCCTTAGCATTGATAACATACTCGCCATTGCTAAGCATTGCAGGTATGCTATCGCTAGTGCCCGTCCCTGCACCAAATACAGGGCCACCATTCGCCTTCTGCATGATGTTGCCTGCCGTGATACTGCCCAAACCAGCCGCTGTCATTGCCGCTGTCGCCGCTGCATATGCTGGCGGACCTGCTATAGGGCCTAATGTGGCAATACTCTTTTGAACCGCTGCAGGGACGGCCGCTGATGCTTCTTTCGCACTGTTTGCCGCATTCTCAACGGCTTGTTTTTTGCTAAGCAACTTCTCCAGCACAGCCGCTGCCTGCTTCTTAATCATGAACTGTATAAACATATTGACAATGCTTTTCGTGATGTCCTTGAACACATCGGACAGCTTGCCGCCCTCTGTGATAACATCAGCAATGCCACTTGCAAGCTGATTCTTAATTGTCTCGCCTGCCTGCAGTTCAAAGTCAAGCATGTTTTGCTGGCTCTCCATACGCCAATCAAGTAACTGTTGCCGTAGTTCCTGTTCCTGCTGCAGTGCAACCATTTTTGCCTCCTGCTCGGAATTGAGATACTCCAGGAACTTTTCCCGTTCCTGCTCATTGAATGCAGCATTCATATCGGCCTTCGCTGCCTGCAGTGCTGTCTCAAGGCTGATGCTCTTTTCATATGCCTGCTGGTCGATAGCATCTTTCAATGCCTGCTCTTGAGCAAGGCTTGCCGCATATAACGCATTTCGCTCATCGTACAATGCTTTTGCTTTGGCTATGCTTTCCGCATTGCCTGTACGCTCTGCACTTGCTCTCAACGCCTCTGCTTCCTGCACCGCCTGCAGCTGCTTGCTCAACATCTCGTCAACAGCCTTCATACGTGCTTGCTTCTCTTGGTCAATCTTCGCAAATACTTGGTCGCTGCCCTTTAGGCCTGCAGTCGCTATGTCTAAGCTCATCTTGTCGAAGTTCTCTTGCAAGTCCTTTGTTGCCTTGCCTGCTCTGGTCAAAGCTTCCGAAACTCTGTTGACTTCACTTTCGAGCTGGCCGAAACCTCTACTGCCGCCGCTGCCTCCACTACCTACAGAACCTACCTTCGGGACTGCTAACCCCGATAAATTTACAGTGCCTTTCGGCTTCTTCGGTGCTGGGGCTTCTTCTGTTGGGGCGATTGTCTTGCCCTGCACCTGTTTCGGCGCGGTCTTAAACACTTTGCTGAGGAAATCACAAGCCTTCTGTGCAAAATCCCTAAAATACTTCAAAGCATTATTCAGCCATGCTCTCAAATCGTTCACCCACTCAGGGCAGTATCCTGCGAACTTATTAAACATATCGCCGACCATCTCAACAGCTCCGTCTGCCATTGCATGAATCAGCATCACAATGCCTTCGGCCATCTTTATAACAGCCTGCAGGACTATGTTCACCGCTATTGTTACGGCCTGTACTAACTCGTCCCAATACACAACAACAACACCAATGGCAGCTCCCACCAATCCCAACGCACCAATAACGGGGAGGCTCACACCGATAAACGTTGCCATTGCTGCAGCTGCAGCAATCAATCCACCGACAAGCACAGTACCTAACACTGTACCAACCGCCGCAATGCTTGCTACAAGGGCAGGTGGAACGCTGTCCTTGATAACATCTGTAAAGCTCTTTCCTGCATCCCTGCCAGCCTGCAAGGCCTGTGTGAAATTGCCCAGCTCTGTGCCTACACTCTTTAAAACCGCCTTAATATCAAGACCATCTACAAGATAATCACCAATCACAGCCGCAGTAATGCCTACTGTTTCTTCAATGTTGGCGCAAAGGCCTGTAATCTCTTCAGCAGTTTTGGCCATCATACCACCATAAGTATCATTCATGCCGTCGGTCAAAACCTTTACGGCCGTCAAGCTGTCAATCATGCCACGCTCTGTCATCTCTTTAATTTCTAAGATGCTCTTGCCGGATGCTTCGGCCAACATTCCCCAAGCATCAATTCCGGCATTAGTGAGCTGCATAATGTCTTGCGTCTTAAGTGTGCCGCTAGTCCTAATCTGTCCCATTGCATAGGCTATCTGCTGAACACCTGCAGTTCCCTTGCCTAAACCGGATGCAGCATCACCCAACGTGCGCAGGGTAGGGATAATCTCTTTCGCCGTGAAGCCAAACGCCATCAGTTGCTGGCCTGCCTGTACAACACCAGGAACGTCAAACGGAGTATCAGCCGCAAACTTCTGCAGGTCTTTCATCATCTGCGTGCCCTTGCTGGCACTCTTAAGCATTGTCTGAAATGCTATCTCGTATTGACGCATTTGTGCTGACGCCTTGATGCAAGATACGCCCATGCTGACAATTCCCTTGGCAATATCAGCAATAAAATTGCCCACCTGCACAGCTCCAATAGCATTTATGGACTTGTTTACGCCGTCAAGTGCCTTGCTTGCCTTGCCGCATGCAGTGTTGACCTTTGTTGCGCTGTCCTTTACCCTGTTAGCCATATCATCAAACTTCTTGCCTGCGTTGCTGGCCTTGTTGCCTGTGTTGTCAATCTTCGCCCCTGCATCGCTCGTAGCTTTTGCTGCGCCCTGCATGGTCTGCTCGAATCTCGAACTGTCTGCGGTAATCTCAACTTTAACTTGCTTAGCCATCGCTCTCACCCCCTCCATATAACTCGTCAAGAAATGCACGATCATCATCGGTTATTCGCCCGCCAAATCGCCCATCACTGAATATATCTTTTAACTTCAAAGTCTTTTTTGAGGACTTGCCAGCATAATTCGCAATATACACCGTCACCAATGCGGCCAGCATATTTTCCTGCTGTTGCCGTCTCCACCTGTACCCATTCCAGATGTTTATAACATCTGTCGGCGTCATGTATGCACATTCTTCGGGAGTCTTTTTCAGAATGGCGTAGAAAATCCATTCTACTTTAGAAAGCCACTCTGAAAAAGAAATTACTTCCCCTCGGCTTCTTCTTCCTTATCTTCCAGAGCAGTCAAAATCTCATCGAACGGGCCTCTGTCACTCACTACCAGGCCACAAATACCCAACGCCGCCAACATTCTCAGTCGCAGGTCAATCATGCCGTTTTCTACCTCGGCACAATAATCCGCAATCCAGCTATCCAGCTTGTTGCGGCTGATGCCTCTTTCATACACCTTCAACGAGCAATACAGGCAGGCAATAATTTCAGTGACGCTCCATTGCTCTTTCTGCATCAAAGAAAAAACATTATGGCTCGGCAACATTGCCTCCAGCTCTTCCAATGCTCCAATCGTGAATTTTGCTTCTCGTTCTTCACCGCCGATTTTAATATTTACGCTCTTTTTAATCATCTGTTGTTCCTCCTAAAAAAATAAAAGGGCAGTATAAAATATACCGCCCCCACTCTTAGCCTCTCGGGTCTGGCATTGCATCCTGCGTTTTGGGAGCACCTTTGCCCTTCAAAGTGACGCTCAGAACCGCTGCATCATCATGAGCTGCAGTTTCTTCCATGCTAGTAATGCTATACCAATTAATGACGCTTCGGCCGCCCTTGCTCCATCTCAGCAGGTGTACAGGCTCGTCAGCTTCAAACGCTGCCCATAACTCTTTCACTGCTGGCTCGGTAGGCTTTACAATCAGCTCTACAGTAAGCTCGGTACTCTTCACGCCTGCTTCTGCATCACCATAACCACCGCTGGTCTTGTCGGTCAGGTCAATTTCTTCAGCGCTTGCGCTATAATCTGCGCTACGCTGGCCACCAAGCAACGTCCACTTCGGGCTCTCTTCGCTTGCAGCCTCTCCATAATTGAGGAACACAAGCACATTCTTGCCTAACAGCTTCTCGCTGGTACTTTTCATCTTAGGTCGTACAGCCACCATGTTATACCTCCATATCATATTCGACTTGATATTCCAACAGCATTGCTACCGCCTTTGTATTGTTGGCCACTGCCCCAAACACAATACGCTTGACTAAGCCGTTGTCAATCATGCCACCTAAATCGTTATTATGCAACACCTCAAACAGGGTGTCGCTCAAATCATCAATATCAGTTATTCCGTTAATATCCAGCACATAAATGCTATAAACTGCCGTTGCTGTGCATACATCATACGCATCCTGCTCAAAGGTAACCTCATCGCAAGAAATTGTACCCTCAACACCTTTGCCAGCAGCAGCACCTACGATATTAACGTTCCACTTTACGCCCGGCACTGCTTCCTTGATAATGTCAGCAAGTGCATTTGTAACTTCTCTCGCTCTGCTCATCGATTAACCTCTCATAAGTTTAATAGTAAAACGGCTAGCACAGCCCGTACCTGTAAAATCATTCGCGTTAATCGTGGCAGCTAACATCTTTACTTCCTTACCGTACAGTTCAGCCTTCTGCACAAACACATCATCATGCCTGCTTCCGTCAAAAGTCACGCTCGCATCTGTGCCAACACTGGCCACGGCACGCATATAACAGGCGTAGGCAACGCCCAAACGCTTCACGTTATGACTTATAGGCTCTTGCATCTGTGCCACGCCGTAGCGCGCCGCTATGCTCTCCAGATATGCATTTGCTTCATCAACATCTTCTTGCGTGACAAGCAAAACCCTGTCGGCAATGTTATCAAGTGTAATAATCTCCACTACAAGCCCTCCGCTAAATTATCAAGTGCTATCTGAAAGCGCTTTTCTATCTTTGGCAGTTCCTTTTCTGCGGCCGAATACAAAAACGGGTCGGCCTTTATGCCAGGGTGTCGCACCTTTTTTGCAAAGATGAACTCGTTACCATTCACCCATCTTAAAGCCTGCTTACTTCGTGGCACTATGTTATGCGCCTTCGTACCTTCATGCAGGAATACGCCGTAGGGGACTGCTGGGGACAGGAATATTTCTGCCCGTGAATCTTCCACCGCAGTTTCTACACCCGAGCGTTCCATATTGCCCGACCTTGTTTTGTATCTATGATGAGTGGCCGCATGCTCTTTAATGTCACGTGCGGCCATCTTCATTTGAACTCGAACCATCTGCCGAACCTTTTCCGGCGCTGCTTCAAATGCCTTGACTAATTTTTCAAGGTCACAATCAAGCTTCAGCTTCATCTTTCGCAGACTCTTCCTTTACAGGCTCTTTCTTCACGGGCTCTTCACTGGCCTTGTCGGCACGCTTTTTCGGTGCTTTGCACTCTTTATAGCCGCTGCCTTTGAACGCTGCAATCTGAACATCATTCTTCAGCTCTAAAGTTTCTTTGCCGTTAGTGAACCACATAAAGCTGTCCCTCCTTATTCGTGAATGTGTTTGTAAATTGCCACTGCTTTGTTGGCCAGGATGAATGCATCATAGTAAATGCGGCCTTCAACCAATGCACCATTGATGCCAGGCGGGTTATCGTGAATCTTGTACTCCGCAAGTTTGATGGGCGCACAGCATGCAACTGGATGGGTGATAATAAAATCAGTGTTGGTAGGCATATAAGAGCTGGGTACGACAATAATTGCCACACCATCCACCATGCCGACCTGACCTTTAACAAGCATGTCCTGCGCAATGTCGGATGCCTTCACGAAGGTAGAATCCAGTTTGATGGCCTTATAAAATGCAGGGGTAACATATGCAATGCGGCCTCCCAGCGGTGCTTTTGCATCGGTCAGCGCAACTTGACCATCAAGCAATGCGGAATATGCATTTTTCTCGGTGATGGCCGCAGCGGTAGAGGTTGTACCTGCACCTGCAGCAATCTTGCTCAGGCGGTAAATGTCAATCTCAGGAATAACCTGCTCATCAATCTGACGAGCCAATGCCTTGCCTGCTTCTTTCAGCATCAGCTGGTCGGTTAAATTGCCTTTGTCAATGGTGAAGGTAAATGCACGGTCACGGGTAAGCGTCAGCTCCTGCAAGCTGTCCTCCAGCTCTTTCGGAGTGCCATAACGGTTCGCACCGGAACGAGTGTAGTCCCCCAGTGCAGTGGTCGGGATGGAATAAACCTTTACAGTCTTCACGCCCTCGAAACTGTAGTCATTGTTTACTGCCGGGGTAGTCACTGCGCCTAGCTTAAATTTTTCGTCAATCTTGGTAGAATACTTTTCCGCTAAATTGATAGCCATAATAAATAATCCTCTCTTTCGTCATTAAGAATTAAAGCCACTGAGGAACGGATCATCAGAACCGCTGCCACCGCCATTGCTGCCGCCACCGCCTGCACCGTTGGCCTTAACTGCCCAGCTGTTCTCCTTCAGCCAGCCGTTAACGCCGTCTTCCAGGCTGATTTCTTTGCCATCACTGCCGGTATATGCAAGGCTTTCATCGTCTTTTACAACAATACTGCCTTCCAGCAGCTTGGCCATATTCTGCGGGCTCGCAGCGTTGCCCTTGGTCAGCAGCTCAACAGCTTTAGCCATCTTCATGCCGTCAAGGCGCTTGGTCTTTTCGGCTTTGGCGGTCTCGGTCATCTCAGCCAGCTGCTTAGTGACCTTGCCAACCTGTGCGGTTAAGTCAGTAATCTGCTTTGCGACCTCATCAGGCTTTTTGCCGCCCTGGGCAAATTGGTCTAATGTAGTCTTGAGTCCCTTGGCTTTGTCTACCACATCGTCACCATCGTCCAAACCAACAGCCTCCAAGATGCTTTTCAGCTTTGTCGCACTCTGCTCTCCTGCCGTGCGGTGCTTCTTAGCTTCGTTGTTGAGAGCGTTAATTTCGCCTTTGATAGCAGCGATGAGGTCAGCACCGTTCTCAACTTTTTCCAGTGCTTCGTAAACCTGTTTCATCTCCATTGTTCTGATACCTCCATATCATGGGCCTCCGCCCTATATTGTGCCCTCTCCTGGGCAATAAAAAAGCACGCTGTTACACGTGCTTGATTAACGATGTTAAATTATTACATCCCCAATGAAAAAGCAGACTCTGAGTTTTCGCTCAAAATCTGCTTGTAAACCTATATTTATCTTTCTAAATCGTCAACACCAAGCACAAGCGCTAGTCTGCGGGAACTCACCATTTTTTACAAGCAAGCTAACCCTGACCATTGCCATCCCTTTATACATTCCAGAAACATTCTTGGCATCTTGTACAACAAAACGCTTTGCAGGCTCTTTAACATCAACCTGTACAATACCAAAATTACTTTTATCATCTTCGGGGAAAAACTTGTATTGTACGTATTCATCTGTTAATTTTAATAATTCAAGCGTCAACATTTTTTTCTCTCCAGTACCTTTCAGCTAGTGAGTAATTATATTTCGTATTGGTTAAATCATGTGCTTCATCGTAATTATACCCTATTTTTTTCATAATAGCAAATTCTAAATGTTCATGTTTAAGCATCAATACATCATGTTCTTGAATATTTTTACCTTCCAAAAGTCTTTGAAAAGATTGTGACATTTCAAAGTTCGGATAAAAACGATGATGTCCATCAGCTAAATCGTACTCATTAATAAATACATGTTTAAAAATGCTTTCCAGACGCTTTTTAGGATACCCTGTATTTTTGTGTATTTTATTAACAAAAGCATGTATACCATTCTTGCGACGTGCTTCATAATATTTTTCCGCATGCTCATAACGTCTAGTATAATCTGGGTCGTTCTTATCATTCAAAGCGCCAGATATAGCACCTGCCGACAAATCACTCAGCCTGCTCTCCGCTTCCCGCAGTCCAGCATAACCACGCATATACTTGCGCCAGTCTTCACCATCTTTCCACGCCTTCAAACCGTCACGCCCCAGCACCTGCGCCCTGCGTGACTCCGGCAAGCTATTCAGCCATTTATCGCCAGCTTCCCGCACCTGGTCGCGCTGCTGCTGCATATCAACTTCGCCTTCAATGACTTCCACGTACCGGCATAAGCAATGCGGGTGCACTGGCAAAGGCGGCAGCTTATCCTTGGGATATATACCTGCACCCAACCCATACATATCAGCTTTGGCGTACATATCGCAGATGTCGAAAACAGGGTGACGGCTGCTTAATTTGAATTTCACAGCCACAATATCAGCGTCTTTTTGCATCTTAGCTATGAAGCCATCAGCCCATGCTCTCGCCATCTCAGTTCTGGTGATACGTTCGGCAACATAGCGGGATTTTTCATTGACAGCAACTTCCACGGCCTTTTCAATAGCCTTTTCGTTTCCTTTTTGTACTGCTTCCATCAATTCATTGTAGGCTGCCTGCAGCGCCTTGTTGGGAGCGCCATTTCTGGCCAGACGATTGATTTTGTCAATGGCCTGCCTTTGTTCAGCCAATGCCTGCAGGTCGTTGCCGGTAGCCATCCTTACCTTCTGCAGATATTTCGGCAGGTCCTGCCTGCTGATAATATCCTTGCCGCCGTTATATACGTTTTGACCATCTTCGCCATAACCGTCATACAACGCCCTTGCAGCCTCAGTCCAGGTCTTGTTCCGACGCATCTGTTCCTGCAGCGTACTTACAATAGCACCGCGCATCTTCACGCCTACGCCATGCAGTTTTTCAGACAGCGTCATGCCGCTTTCATCCCATTTGCCAGCCAGCTGCTCGCCCATCAGCTTGACCTGCGCCGTAGTTAACACGCTTGGAACAATGCCATAGGCGCAAGCAGCTGCTTCTACAAGTGCAGGCCTCAGTCCCGGTAGCGTAAACAGCTTACCATAGTGGCGCTGCACATTATCTAGCGCCTCTTCAAACTTCATGCCACTAGAAAGTAGCCTTTGTAAGTAAGCTATCGCTTTTTTTGCATCCTTACGCCAGCTCTTATTCAGTTTGTTAATCAGCTGCGCCAGTCTGTCCGTTGTCGCCATCATCGCCACCGCCATTATCACCAAAAGCATGGCTATAATCCAGCTTTTCCTGCTCCAAGTGCTCTTCGTAGGTCTTCACCAGCGCGTCAAAGTCATCAGCCTTAAGCTCCGGCAGATAGCTGGTAAGCACACGCTTGAATACTTCCATGTTAAATTCATCGCCAAAGTTCAAGCCTTTAGCAATTTCAGCATTAGCAAGCTCCTGCTCAACCTCACTGATTTTGAAGTCATTCGGGTAGTTCACACTGTATTCCAGCGGCACACCGGTCCAGATACTGAACAGCCTTGCCAGATTCTCTTCCGCTGCTTCCACGAGGTCTGCAAAATCGGATAAGATCTGATTGGTTGCCTCATAATCCCACGCTTTCGCCTGCCCGCTCTGCTGCTTGCTGGAGCCTGTTACGTTGACCACAACTGCCATGCGGTAAATCTCCTGCTGCAGCGTAGCAATCTGCGCTGCCAGCACCGTTGCAGGGCCGTCAGGCGGAGCGATGAACGCAGGTGCGTGGCTGCTCTCCGGAGGATATCCTAACGCATTATTGGTACCAATGGTGATGCTGTCCGGGTCGCTCGAAGGGTAACACAGAACGCTGAAGGTCTGATTGACCAGGATATCAGCCAACCAGCTGCACATATTGTAGATAGCAAGGTTCGTTTTTGCTACGCTAAGGAATTCACTAGGCGGGAAAGGATTGTGACTATTCCTCACTTTGCTAACCAGAGGGACAACCGGCACGCGCCCAAGATTCCAGGTTCCGCTGTGCTTGCCTTTGCTGTCGATAAGCTCCCAGCCTTCTACCGTCAGTGTGCGTGTTGCCATCGTCTGTTCCTGGAATGCATCCGGCTCCACGAAAACGAACTTTGTGATACGTCCCAGCTTATCCTGACAAATTTCTTTGACGGCGTTGAGGTTAACCACAAAAGCATAGGGCAGGTTGTTGCGATCTGCTTCCAGGTCTGCCACGCGCATATCCTCTGTATCGCCTTGCGCCTTATCCATAACGATATAAGCGACACCCTGCAGCTTCGCACTGCAGGCAGCCTGCTTCATAAGGTTCTGGATGCTGGTGCCCAAGAAGTCAACATCCTTACTGAAGGTTTCCCACAGCGCCGAGCCTGCGCCGCTCCAGTCACGCACAGCCAACGTTTTGAAGATTGGCGCTACATGAGCATTGACGCAGGGTGCAAGATAATTAAGGTAGTACGCCAGCTCGCGCCTCATGCCGTACTTTCCTGCATCCTCACGCGGGTGCTGGGTTAAATAGCTGCCGTCAAGGAAACCTCCACAGCCTTCATACCCATCTTCCAGCATTTTGTATAATCCATGTTTATCATTACGCATTTTTTCACCTCTCTTAATAGTTGACGCGCATCGGTTTCGGCCTTGCCACCTCCACAATATCCTCACATACGCCTGTCAAAGCATCAGGAGCATCATCGTGTGTGTTCTTGCCTTCCTTCTGGTACTTGCTCAGCGCCGCATAAAACTCCGGCCAGCGGTTCTTCCAATCGCTTGGAAAATAAATATGCTCCATACACCACGTAGCATTAGACAAGATTCTTGCAGCCTTGTTCTTATGCTGCGTAAAGGTTTCAATGGTTGTATGGTTGCTATGCAGCAGCTTCTTCACGTTCCTGGCGAATCCACGCCCGCCATTGTTGCTTTCGAAGCGTGCCACATTCGTGCTGTTGCGTTCTAGCGCCTTCGCCGTTGCCGGTTCAGTAACTTCCATAGGCGCCTTTGTGTACAAAACATCAAGCACATACGCTTCATCCGCGAAGGTACGTCCATAAATAATGCAGCAAAGGTAATCGGCGCCGGTATCAGCTGTATCCGTATAAGCACGAATCTGCTTGAAGGCAGGCAGCGCGCCGTCATAGGTCTTGAAGCTGCTGTACAGCCTGCCCTTGATGTCTATCGGCTCCTGTTGGTAGTTGGCACTCCAAATATCAAGCCCCATGAGTTGCTTCTTCTCCATGCAGCTTTCAGCATCCAGCACGCCATCACACAGCATGCTGCCGTCATCCTGCACTGCCTTCATGTTGATATGCACGATTTTTTCTGCCGGATAATATTCCAGCACCTTGCCTGCCAAATCATCACTAGCCCAACGCGTCATAATGACGATGATTTTATAATTGCCCTCGCCACGTGACAGCATGGTATTGGTGAACCAGTCCCAATGCTTTTCCTTAACATTTTCGTTATAGGCTTCTTCCGCGTTCTTGATTAAATCGTCTATGATCATCAGCCTGCAGCCGAAGCCTGTTGCCGTACCGGTTGGCGATGTAGCAAGGTAACTTGTCTGCTGTCCTTCGAGGCTCCAAAGATTCATAGCGCCGTCGCCACGCTTAATTTTGGTGGCGGGGAATACATCACTATAGACCGGCTTATAAATATCCGCCTTAGCCTCGCTGATGCTGTCACGCACGTTCTTACTGAAGCGCGTCGACAGTGTTTCATTATAAGAGCCAATCATGACCTGCAAGGTGTTATCCCTGCCTAGCGCCCATTCCACGAAATTGCTGGCCGTGTAGCTTTTGCCATGACGCGGAGGCATGTTCAGCACAAGTATCTTCTTGTCTGAGGTCAAGAACCATTGCAAGGTATCGCACAGCTCCTGCAGGTACTTGCGGTCGCTTCGGTAGAAGTCCGGGTTCTTCAGCTGGGCGTAAAAAAAGAACCTGCGTCTTGCAAGTTCTATCTTTGCTCCCAATGTTATAAGCTGCTTATCCATCCATACCAGCCAGCTTTTTCAGTTCTGCATCCGTCAGCCCTGCAAACGGATTAGCAAGCTCACCGGAGATTTCCACATTTTCTTTAGGCTTCAGGCCTACGGTATCGCGATAAATTTCAAAAGCCTTGATGTTGCCACGCTTAGCCTTCAGCTTCAGCGCGTCCAGCATCTCCTTGCGCTCATCGTCGGTCGTGAAGTCAGCGTCCAGCTCGCGGAACGACTTCAATCGGCGGCGTGCTTCACCGGATGCCTGACCACCTTTTCTCCCTCGTTCTCTTGCTTCGCTCTTGCTTCTTACCGGTTTTAAATTATCCAGTTGTTTCTTTGTAGGTATCCATCTCACACCACCTTAATCCCACATCATCAATAATATCCCAAAATTCTTCCACATCATGCGGCACAACGTAGAAGCCTGTTTCGTCTTTCTCAAAATCAATCCCCACATGATGCAGCTCATGCCTTAATAATATTTCCAGCTGCTTTTCGCTAAAGCCAACTACATTCGGCTCATAAACCACAATAAAAAAATCATAGGGGCAACACCAGCTGTAGCGGTCGCTCACTAAGTTACAATCAGCAAATATCGTCCGCTTATTGCGCTTCTTCTCTTCCAGGCTGGATAAATAGGCTATTTTTACTTTAGCAGCCTTTATATCCGCAAACTCCGGCAACGTGCGTATCAGCTTATTTGCTATTAACCTATACTTTTTACTATGCTCCATGATATACCTCAAATTCTTCTACCCTTGCCGGACGCGCCGCATTGCAGTGCGGTGTCCTTGCGTCCGGAAAGAAGGTGTTCTATTCCGGCGTGGTAAAAATTTACAAAAACCCACGCCCGGCAAAGGCAGAAAATATATAAGGGCAGTCACCGCAGCTTCTGCCCCTCACTACTTCGCCCGCAGGCTTTTCGTTGTTCTTTATGTGGTGCGTAGAGCTGGAATTGCACCAGCGTTGTATCTTACGTCACGGATTTACAGTCCGCTGCCTTCGCTACTCGGCTCACCTACGCATATAAAAGCAGGGGGAAAGGGATTCTTGACGCCAGCTGCACAGCTGCGCTACGAATATTTGCAATGTCCTATTCGCAACTTGCATCTACTCCCATTCGGGAACCTTGCCCCTGCACCCGGGTATCTTTAAAATCTTACCATAACGCCACCCATGACGTTATCAGCTCTGCCGGCTACCCAACCACCAGCATTGCCTTTCAGCGGGAAGTTAATAACACCTACCGCGCCATCTTTAGAAACACCAGCACCAATGCCCCAGCGCCGCGTTTTATCAACTACCGGTATCTTTATATTAATATCCGTGCTGCTAGTCTGCGTCAGCGTCAGTTTATTCTTGTCAAACAGGTACTGTTCATTCTCTGCTTTGGCTACAACGAAGGCCTTGTCATTAACCTTAACATTCAGCACCGGCTTGTTGAGCTTCACGTCAATATCCGTTTTTTCCGGTTCGCTTTTAGTGCTGCCAT
>OJQM01000110.1_pt1 | contig 53504 bp, 81 predicted proteins | sample 1598751 | NCBI WGS metagenome assembly OJQM01 (sample SAMN03922455, study PRJEB24848) | human gut metagenome | isolation source: stool sample | host: Homo sapiens | place: Germany | collected 2009-11 | reverse complement strand
GCATAACATTGGGCGCAACACCGTCAAACGCGCCGAAAAATTTGTCAAAGGCGTCGATGCTGCTGAAAAAATCGAATGTGGCGTAAAAGATGCTATTCTTTCCGGTAAGTCAAAAGTCCCCAAAACCGTTATTGCGGGTATCCCAAAGATGCCGCCACAGGAGCAGCGCGAAGTCATTACCGTGGCGAAAACGGGAGGCGCTTGGCCGCCAAAGAAAGAAGCGACCGGAAGCAAAATTGGGTATCCCGCCGAGCGGAGACAAATCAATGCCGTCATCAAGGGTGCAGTTGCCGATCTGCAAAACACAGAGAGGACTATTGAACACACGATTGATGACTTGCTGGAAGACCTCAATGCAATCATCACAGATTTTCAAGGCAAGGCGCGTCGTTCGATTGCAAATCACAGCACATTGTTGCAGGACGAAACTTCTAAGAAAAAAGTGATTGCCGCCCTGTCGGAAGCAGAGACGGCAATCGAAAAAATGAAAGGATTATTACTATGAACCATAATACACCAGAATACGAGTATAAGCAAGTCAATACTCGGGATATTGTTGTTGATACGCTATACCAGCGTGAGCTGAACAGCCGGAAGGTGAACAAGATTATCAGCAATTGGAACCCGTACTTGATTAACGCTGTCAAGGTTTCGTGCCGAGATGGGAAAATGTTTGTTTTTGACGGGCAGCATACTATCGCGGCGATTAAAACGAAACACGGCGGGCGAGATTGTATGGTCGACTGCAAAGTGTTCTACGGCCTGACGCGGCTTGACGAGATGGAATTGTTTATCCAGCAGAACGGAGAATCCTCCGCAGTTGCAACGCGCGAGAAGTTCCGTGCATTGTGGCACATGGGAGACCCGGATGTTTGCGGCATGGTCAAGGCGTGCGATATGTGCGGATTGATTTGCGACTTTGCCGCATGGCAAGCAACCAACAGGATCATTGCGGTCAGCACTCTTTTTAAGGCGTATAAGACGCTTAACGAAGAAGAATTCAAGGATATGCTGATGATCGTTAAGGAAGCTTGGGGCGGTACGCCAGACAGTTTGAATAGCGAAATTTTGAATGGAATGACAAAATTCTACCGTGCATATTGCGGCGATTTCGATAGAAAAGCGTTAGTAAGACGGCTCGCAAAGACAAGCCCTACGGCAATTGTTCGAGATGGCAAGGTATCCAATACCGGCGGCACTTCAAGATATGCCCGAGTGATTCTTGGAATCTACAATCAGAATCGCTCGACCGGGCGGTTAGACGAGCGATTCTAAAGAAAAGCCCTGTTCAGCGTAGCAGGCCGAACAGGGCACCGGACAAATCTCACCACAAGATATTGTGTCCGTGCTTATTGTAGCACGCGAGAAAGGAAAAGGCAATGATTAAAACAATGGATCTGAACGAGTGTGCGGCATACTTACGTGCGCACGGGCTGAGCATTTCGAACGAATCGCTGGCAGCCGGCCTTGAGCAGCGGGTTTACCCCTTCGGCGTGTGCATCCGCGGCGGCAAGCGCAGAATCTTCCAAATCTATACTCGCCTCGTGAACGAGTGGATCGCGGAACGCGAGGTGGAGGCATGATCGACACGTTAATTTTCGGCGGCATCGCCGCTGCGGTGATCGCGCTCAATGGCTGCGACTTCACGACTGGGCTCGCCGTCATCGGCGCGTGCGCGGTGTGCAAGGTACTGTATGATCTGCTGCCGTTTATCGACATGGGGTGCAGACATTGAGACGGCACGACAAGCGCACGAGAGAGCAGCGCAAGGCCGATGAATCGGCGCTGTTTGCGGCGGCGTGTTTGGGCGCGACGATCCTCTTGATCGCGATCTCAATCCTCGCCACCAGCGCGCAGGCGGTCGATGAGGAACCGGAAGGAGCACCCATCGTAGAGGAGTATGACCCCGCGTGGGACATTCCCGCGACTGAAAGCGCGGTGTGCAACGACGTTTTTCTTGGCGAGTTTACACTCACGGCCTATTGCCCCGGACGCTGCTGCTGCGGCAAGTGGGCAAGCGGCTACACCGCGACCGGCACGCTGGCGGCCGAGGGACGCACAATCGCGGTCGACCCGGAGGTGATCCCTTACGGCACGCGCGTCCTGCTGATCTGGCCGAACGGCACTCAGCGCAGCTACATCGCTGAGGACTGCGGCGGCGGCGTGAACGGGAACCACATCGACGTGTTTTTCAACGACCATCAGGCAGCGCGCGTCTTTGGCGTGCAGAGCGCGATGGTTTACATGGAGGTGGAGGAATGATCTACCGCTGCACGTGCTGCCACCTCATTTTTGACGAGCCGGACGTTATGCGTCGGCGCGAAAATCTTGACGGCGAGCGCGGCTATGCCCTCGTGACGGAAAAGTTCTGCCCGGACTGCGGCGCAGAGGAAATGTATTTTGAAGAATTGGAGGAGACCGAAGATGGATAACTCCCTGATGAAAGTGACTCAACTCCCCGTGATCGAGGAGCATTTGAGGAGCCGGAAGGAGCAGACGGAGCAGCGCGTCGCAGAGGCAATGAGCCTTGTCTGCACCGACGAGACCTTAACCAGCGTGAAGAACATTCGCGCCGAAATGAACCGCGAGTTTGCCGATGCCGAGACCCAGCGCAAGGCCATTAAAGCCGCAATCATGGAGAAGTACGACAGCTTCGAATCCGTCTACCGTGAGTGCATCGCCGACCCGTACAAGCGCGCCGACGCAGACCTGAAAGCCAAGATCGACGCAACGGAAAGCGAGATCAAGAGCCACTGCGAGGAAATGCTGCTGGGCTATTTTCAGGAGCTGTGCGCGGTCAACGAGGTCGACTTCCTTTCGTTCGGGCAGACCGGCGTTAAGGTCGATATGGCGAGCGCCAGAGCCAAGACGCCGAAGAAGCTCATGGAGCAGATCAAGCTAAAGGTGGACGGCGTGGCGCAGGATATGAAAACCATCGGCACGATGGGCGAGAACGCGCCGGAGATCATGGTGGAGTACAAAAAGAACCTCGACCTCTCGCTTGCGATCTCCGTTGTCAACGAGCGTCACCGCCGCGCCGAGGAGGAGCGCGAGGCCGTGAAACGCCGCACGGAAATGGAGGAGGCCCGTGCTGCCGGAGCACCCGTCCGCGAGGATCCCGGCGCAGCGGCCCCGCAGGTCGTCCCGAAGCGCGTGGAGCAGGCGGCGGTCGAACGCCTCACGGTGTCGTTCCGCGTGACCGATACGCGCGAGCGCCTACGCCTTTTGAAGCAATTCCTTGTCAGCAATGGCTATCAGTACGAATGATTGTTTGAGGAGGACATTACGATGAACGAAATGCAGACCTACAACAGCACCGAAGTTGTGAGCGCCAAGAGCGTGAACACCGAAATGATGATCTCCCGTCAGGCACAGGAAGTGCAGGCGGCAATGGTCGTCGCCAAGCGTTTCCCTCGTGACGAGATCGAAGCGAACAACCGCATTCTCAACGCCTGCAAGCGCAAGAGCTTTGCCGAGCGCGCGATCTATGAATACCCGCGCGGCGGCGAAAATGTGACCGGCCCATCGATCCGTCTCGCCGAGGTCATGGCGCAGAACTGGGGCAACCTCGACTTCGGAATTGCCGAGCTGGAGCAGAAGAACGGCGAGAGTACCGTCATGGCCTACTGCTGGGATTTGGAGACCAACACCCGCCAGACGAAGATCTTCACCGTGCCGCATATCCGCTACACCAAGAAAGGTAGCGTTGCCCTCACCGACCCGCGCGACATTTATGAAATGATCGCCAATCAGGGCGCGCGCCGTATGCGCGCGTGCATTCTCGGCATTATCCCCGGTGACGTGGTGGATGCTGCTCTTGCGGCGTGTACCAAGACAATGATGGGAAAGAGCGATGAACCCATGATTGACCGCGTGCGCAAGATGGGGCAGGCGTTCAAGGACGACTTCGGCGTACCGATGGAGTGCCTTGAAAAGTACATCGGCTGCAAGTCCGAAGCGTTCACGGCGCAGAGCATCGTGCGCCTGCGTAATGTGTATACCTCACTGAAAGAGGGACGCGCGAGCCGTGAGCAGTATTTTGATCTCCCGACCGTCGAAGTGGACGAGACCACAGGCGAGGCCAAGGACGATCTGACATTTCCCGCTGATGCCATCGGTACGCTGGACGACGGAAAGACCGTCACCCCCAAGCAGGTGAGTATGAATGATCTGTAAGGTCAAGGTCATTTCGACCGGCTCCAAGGGGAACGCCGTACTGCTGAATGATGAAATCCTCATTGACTGCGGCATTCCCTTTCGGGAACTCGAACCGTACTGCAAGGGATTGAAGCTCGTCCTGCTGACGCACATTCACGGAGACCACTTCAATCCCGAGACCATCAAGCGCCTGCACTTCCTGCGCCCTGCGCTGCGCTGGTGCGTCCCTCCGTGGCTTATGGAACCGATGGAACGCATCGGCGTGGACCGCCGCGTGACCGATGAGGCTATGCAGCGTCACGATCTGTTCTACCTTTTATCCGAAAGCACTTCCGCTTATGTATGGTACAACTCAATTCCGCATGATGTTCCAAACTGTGCGTGGCATATTCAGTTTGCAGACGGCGAGAAATCGGACGGGTTCGACAACGTCTTCTATGCGACGGACTGCGCGTCGCTGAATGGGGTATCTGCGTTGGCCTATGACCTTTATCTGATCGAAGCCAACTACGGCGAAGAGGAGATACAGGAGCGCATGAAGCGCAAGCTGGAAGCGGGAGAATTCAGCTATGAGAGCCGCGCAATGGAGAGCCATCTATCCCGCGAGCAGGCGCACGCATGGATCTCCCAAAACGCCGCCATCGGCAAGAGCCACGTGCTCTATCTGCACCAACACCAAAGCGAGGAGGAATTGAAATGAGCATGAATCGAATCTGCCTGATGGGACGCATCGGTCGTGACTTGGAGCTGAAAAAAACGAACAGCGGCGTATCCGTTGTGTCGTTCCCTCTTGCCGTTGACCGCAACGGCAAGGAGGGCGGCACAGACTGGATCGACATTGTAGCGTGGCGCGGAACGGCAGAAGTGCTCTGCAACTACGCCGGACGCGGGCGGTTGATCGGCGTCGAGGGGCGCTTGCAGATGCGCGACTGGACGGACATGAACGGCAACAAGCGCAGGAGCTACGAGGTGCAGGCTGACAGCGTGTATTTCGCAGACAACAGGCGCCCGGAGGGTAACGATACTGCCGCACCGCAATACGCCACAGAGAGCGCCGTAGGCGGCTTTGCAGAGATCGGCGAGGACGACGGCAAGCTGCCGTTTTAAGGCGGTGACGGCATGGCGGAGAGCAAGGAATATGTCAAGCTCTGGCTGAGCTACGAGGACTATTTCCGCGAGTATGACGACGAGTCGATCGGGGCTATCGTCCGGGCGATGCTCGCTTACCGGAAAAACGGAGAACAGCCGAAGTTTGAAGGCCCCGAAAGGTTTATTTGGCCCGCAATTCAGCGGGATATTGACGAGTCCATAAAGGCGCAGGAAGCCGCCTCCAATGTTTACCGAGAGAACGGCAAAAAGGGCGGCAGACCGCCGAAAACAAGCGGTTTTTTGGAAACCAAGGAAAACCAAAAAAACCAAAGCGGTTTTTTAGAAACCAAAAAAAGCCAAGGACAAGGACAAGGACAAGGACAAGGACAAGGACAAGGACAAGGTGTTATTTCGCGCGCGAAGCGCTTCACGCCCCCCACACTCGCAGAGGTTCAGTCCTATGTGGCTGAACGCCAATCGCCCGTAGACCCACAGGGGTTCATCGACTTTTACGAGTCAAAAGGGTGGTTGGTCGGCAAGACCCCCATGAAAGACTGGAAAGCGGCTTGCAGAAATGCGGAGAAGTGGGAACGATGGGCCAATAAAGCACCGCAGATACGGCCGGGCGGCGATGTATTCGCTGAGATGCTGGAGGAGGAAAAGAACCGTGGAAAGATCTGACGTAATTAGCCTTTTAGGGCGGCTAAAACAGGCTTATCCGCAGGCTTACGCCAAGATGACCCGCGCAGAAGCCGAAGAGCTGGTTTCCCTCTGGTCGGACATGCTGGGCAGTGAAGACCCTGCCGAGGCGATGGACGCAGTGAATGCGATGATTGCCGAGGATGCGAAGGGATTCCCCCCGAAAGTCGGCCAAGTGCTGGCAAAAATCAGGGGCGCAGTTTCCCCGCGCGTCTCGGTAGCGTGGATGAAGCCATACATCGAGAAGATAGCCGAACAGGAGGCATTTATGCCGAGCGTTTCGCGTTATGCGAGGGAACACGGGATGACGTGGGACGCGGCTGCTGCCGAAATGGAGGGAAGCAATGGGCATTGATATTTCGCAGCTTGGCAAGGACGCTCAAGCCCAGGTCATGGCAAAGATGGCCGTGCGCGAGGTGCAGAAGCGGGAAAAGCGCAGTAAGTACAGGAGTAAATTTACCCCGCGCGTCATGCCAAACGGAAAAGTGCATAAATTCAAGAGCGCCAAAGAGGCGAGGCGTTATGACGAGTTGGCTTTGATGGAGAGACGAGGGCTTATCCGCAATTTGCAGATAGAACGAGCGTTTACGCTGCAAGAGCCTTACATTCAGTCGGATGGAGCGCACGTTAAGTCAGAGCGATATTTTGCGGATTTTGTCTATGAGCGGCCAACCAAGCCTGACTGCAATGGGCAAGTTTACTGGATACAAGAGGTTGAAGACGTCAAAGGGAAACGGACGCAAATGTATCTAAGAAAGAAAAACGAGATGTTGGCGAAGTACGGCATTACGATCCGCGAGGTGTGAGATGACAGCATTTGAGCATTGCCACAGCTGCAAGCCGCCTGTGAGGCATCCGGGCTGTCACAGCGAGTGCCCGCACTATCAGGTGGATATCGCCAAGTACAACGCGGCGAGGGATGAAGAGCAGCGGGAAGCGCAGGAGAAAGACGATTACTTGAGCGCGCGCCATTTCAAGACGCGGCGCTATCAACGGCTGAAATGAGGGAGCAAGAAAAGATGTTGACAGAAAAAGAGTTGGGCGAACGGCTCAAAAATATTCGCAAAATGCGAAATATCAGCCAGTTTCGGATGGCCGATATGATGGGCACAGAACAGTCAACCATTGCCAAACTCGAAAAGGGCGCGAGCTATCCGAAGGTGTCGACGCTATATAGATACGCCGAATGCGTTGGCTTGACGTTGAGCGATATTCTGGCGGAATCCCCACCGGCGAAAAAAGGCATGCTGTCGCCGGAAGAGATCGGCGAGAACATCAAGAAATGGAGTGCGCTGCGGGGCATGAGTATCAAGGGGCTTGCAGAAAAGGCGGGATTATCGCGCAGTAGCATCTTAAACCTCAGAGAGGGACGATGCATCAGCTACATGCCGACGTATCAGTACATTGCCGAAGCACTGGGCGTGACCGTCGGGACGCTGCTCGGAGAGGTGCAGGAAAATGAGTGAGAACACGAACCACGTGCCGTTTAAGACGGTCGTATATCCGCAGCTCAAGAAAGCCTTGCAGTCATCGGGCATGACACCGCCGGAGTTGAGCAAGAAGATCGGCGTCTCCCCGCTCTGCGTGTGGAGATGGACAACGGGGAAGAACGAATTCAGCATCGGCGTTATCAAGGCAATTCTTGCGGTGACGGGGCTGACATTTGAAGAGGCTTTCGGGGAGGCGCGCGCATGAGCAAGATCATGAGACCGAGAACGCCGTTTGAGTTCTGCGTTTATCCGGCGCTCAAGGAAGCACTGGGAAAGACGAATTACAATCAAACCGAACTGGCGCAATCCCTCGGCGCGTCGCAGTTTACGGTGTCGGCGTGGGTGCGCGGCGACCGCGATGTGACGGTGAGGCTGCTGCTGGCGCTGGAAGAGATCACGGGGAAGCCGTTCCGGGAGCTGTTCGGGGAATGCGAGGGGCGGAGATGAAACATCTCGGCGATATTACGAAGATCAACGGCGCGGAAATCGAAGCTGTGGACGTTATCACGGGCGGCTCACCGTGCCAGGATTTGAGCATTGCAGGAAAACGCGCTGGATTGGCCGGTGCAAGGAGCGGATTGTTCATGGAACAGGTTCGCATCGTAAAGGAGATGAGAGAACATGACAGAGCGAATGGACGGACAGGTGACATGGTCAGACCTCGGTTTATGGTATGGGAAAACGTGCCCGGAGCATTCTCAAGCAACAAAGGGCGAGACTTCGCGGCAGTCCTCGAAGAGATCATCCGCATCGCAGAGCCGGAAGCCCCCAATATTGAAGTGCCTGAAAAAGGCTGGAACACCTGGGGGGGCTACCACGATGAAGTGGGAGGACGATGGAGCGTGGCTTGGCGAGTGCATGACGCGCAACACTGGGGAGTCCCCCAACGCCGCCGTCGTATCTCGGTTGTCGCAGATTTTGGAGGCGACACCGCAGGCGAAATACTCTTTGAGCGCAAAAGCGTGTCAGGGCATCCTGCGGAGAGCGGAACGGCGCGGGAAAGACTTGCCGGAAACGCTGAAAGCGGTGCTTCTTATGCAGTCCGAATTAGGGGGGGCTGTGAAGGAGGAGGAAAAGGCTCTTTAGTGCAGGAGGACAAGAGCGGAACGCTCGGCATCGGCAACGACCAGACGATTTTCCAAAACTGTCTGACGCAGTGGGACTGCCAAAGCAAACGGATTTTTGGCACAGAGGGAGCATCCCCGACGCTACAAGGTGGCGTTGGCGGCGGAGTAAATAACCCGGCGATTTTCTGCATGGGAACACAGCAAGGCGGGGCCGAGGTACGAGGCGATGACCGTGCACCGACCTTGACCGCTTCCGCAGGCATGAGCGGGAACAACCAGCCGGTTGTATGCGCCGGGTTTAAGCTCGGCAACAGCGAGAAAGCGCGAAGCATCGGCTACGCCGAAGAGCAATCGCCAACGCTGAACGCGGAGTGCGGCGGCAACAAACCCGCGGTGGTTGCACTGGATATGTCGCACGCCTGCGATGTCATCAGAGACTGCGGCGAGGTCGTTCCGAGTTTGCAAGCAAGAATGGGAACAGGCGGCAACCAAGTGCCGCTGACGTATCAAATGCAGGGCTTCGGTGATTACCGAGAGGGGGACGTTGCAAGCAGTTGCAAGCAACGGGACTTTAAGGACGGAACAGACCTTGTGTGTTCCGTCGATTGTCGGAACTTTTGCGAGGGAGGAGAAACAAACGGTACATTGCAGGCCAAATCAAACGGCGGAATCAGCTACAATTTGCAGAATACCGTGAGAACGGGCATGGTGGTGCGCCGCCTTACCCCGATGGAGTGCGAACGGCTGCAAGGCTATCCGGACGGCTGGACGGACATAGGAGAGTGGTACGATGGTCAGACTGGCGAAGGCTATTGGGTCGATAGTCTTGGGAAGCGCCACAAAACAGCGGACAGCCCCCGCTATAAGGCGCTCGGCAATTCTATCGCGCTGCCGTTTTGGGACTTTTTGGCAAAGCGCATCAGCGCGCAATATTTGCGCCCTGTTACGATGGGCAGTTTATTTGACGGCATCGGCGGCTTTCCGCTGGTGTTCGAGCGGCACAACGGCAAAGGCACGGCACGCTGGGCAAGCGAGATCGAGGAGTTCCCCATTGTCGTAACAAAATTGAGATTTGGGGAGGAATGACCATGTACATTGGAGAACCATTCAGCTGGAAGCCTGCCGCCTTTGAGGGCAGTACCGGCATTATGAGCGTTACCACGAAAGAGACGACTGCGCACGGGCGCGTCGTCTACATCAACGAGGCGCACCGCTACTTTACGGCGGAGGCGAATATCAATGGGAATAAGCTCAGAGAGAGCTTTAAATTTTAGGGAGGTAAAGATGGACGCAGTAGAGTTTTTGAAAGAGCGTAAACGGCTGTGCGAAGTTTACTTTGAAAAGACCGAATGCAAAGAGTGCCCTTTGGAAAATATGGGTTGTTGGACAGTTGACTTTTGTGCAGACGATTCTTGCGAAAAGGTTATCGCCATCGTCGAGCAGTGGTCGAAGGAGCACCCGCGCAAGACGCGGCAGAGCGTGTTTCTGAAAACGTTCCCTCATGTGATACTGAATGATAAAGGACAACCCGGGTACTGCCCAAAGATGTTGGATACCGAATACAAACCGGTTGGCAACTGCGTTCTCGACGTCGATATTTGCCAGAGGTGCATGGATAATTTCTGGGGTCAGGAGGTGGAGTGATGGAACGACTGACGAAGCGTTTATTCAGTGGGGCTTCTGATTATAATTATCCCAAAAGTTGTTACTTTGATGATAATTCTGGGCCAGACAGAATAGCGCAAAGTGCTTTTAGACAAAGATGTGTTGAACGGTTGGCCGATTACGAGGACAGCGCGTGTGAACCGGAAGAAGTCCTACCGAAAGATAAGGCGGACGAGATCGCGCTGAAGCTCATGCGTCTTGCTGATTTAGAAAGCCTTTGCAACTATACCCGCTTGCGCGAGCTGGCCGAGGCCGACAAGGATGGGCGGCTGGTGGTGCCGCCGTGCAAGGTGGGCGATACGGTGTATTTTGCTTTGCTTGGAAGAATCATTGAGAAGCAAGTATTTAGCATCGTTTCATTTTCAAATTCCACAAGAATTTACTGTGGCGGAACCAGCGAATATTTCAGGCCAGAGGATATAGGAAAAACCTTCTTCCTTACCCGCGAGGAGGCGGAGAAAGCATTGGAGGCGATGAAGAAATGAGTAAGGTTGTTATGTTGAGCATCCGCCCGAAGTGGTGCGAGAAGATTATCAGCGGTGAGAAAACCGTTGAGGTGCGAAAGACCCGTCCGAAGTTGGAAACGCCGTTTAAGTGCTATATCTACTGCACCAGCGGTAGACCTGACCTGAACATTCCTATTTCACCGGAACGTCTGATGCAGGACTACTTAGATACGGGGTCGATGAAATCACTGAACTGCCCACTTGGAAATGGTAAGGTAATCGGCGAGTTTGTGTGCGACCGGATATTTCCCATCAATGTTTTCGACAATGGTGGCATTCAGAACTGGTTTTTCGAGCACATGGAGCGATCTTGTCTTACATACGAGGAGCTTGCTGACTACATCGGCAACGGGAGAACCGGCTATGGCTGGCACATCTCCGACCTAAAAATCTACGATACGCCGAAGAAACTGAGCGAGTTCAAGGGTCTATGTAAAGTCGAGTCGGATTGCTGTGCCTGTCCTTATTACAACTACAGCAAAATGGACTGTGACGGCCGGACAATCAAGCGCCCGCCTCAGAGCTGGTGCTATGTGGAGGCGACGAAGGATGTATGACCTGAAACCTTGCCCGTTCTGCGGCGGAGAAGCAATACTTGAAACAGTAGATGGCAACAGCCCAGAAGAGTGCTATATATACTGTACGAGGCGGAATTTGGAGGGGATGAAGATGGCTGAATGCATTGAGCGGGAAGCGCTCATTACCAAATTCAAGAAAATGGGGCTTGGAGAACATGGTTTGGTAGAAAGACTATTTGCGGATGGAGTATATGCTGTCATCGCAGCGTTTCCCGCCGCCGACGTTGCGCCGGTGGTGCATGGGCGGTGGGTAGATGGAAAGTGCTCAAACTGCGGCGTGGATATTCCGACAGATGATGCACACGATGCAATCTTTGAGAATGAGTGCCGTTTTTGCTATTACTGCGGGGCCAAGATGGACGGAGGGAATAGTTGATGGTTAAAGTGTTCTGTGATATGTGCGGGCGCGAGATTGACTACGAGGTTGACGGTGTGAATCTGGATTTCAATCACTACGGCGTTGTGAATTTTAAGACACCATTTTCTGCGGAGAAACAACTGTGCCTCTCCTGCGCGGCCAGAGTCCGCAACTTTGTGGAGAACTCTGCAAAAATGGACGGAGGTGACAGCGATGCGGCTGATTGATGGCGACGTGCTATGGGAAAAGCTTGATGACGAGCCGTGGTACGACAACGCAGATAGGGACGAAATTGCTTTGCCCATCGTGGCCGCTGCTCCCACCGTCGATGCTGTGGTCGTGACGCGGTGCAAGGACTGCGCGCACAGCACATTGCCGTCAGAGCTTACCCAGCGATACGGTAAGCCGGGGACGCTGACGTGTCACAACAGGCGCGCGCCATGTAATAGACGCAATGTGGGCAGCACCGATTTTTGCAGCTACGGCGAGCCGAAGGAGGTGTAACGAATGGAATCTTTTGTTGAAGGCGTTGGAATGTTCTTTATAGCGATTGGCGGCATTGCAGCGATTCTTGCAGCGTTATGCTTTTTATGGTGGCTGGTTGAGACTGCATGGATTGCAGCAAGCAACAGATTCCGCGATATCTGCAAGGCGGAAAGCCTGATTTTTGAATATCGACGAGAGCGCAAAGAATATCTGTGGTGGAAAGAGCACGTGAAAGGGAACGTATATGCTGACGATCACGATTAAAGCCAACGTCCCCGCCGCTGACGCGCAGGGCATCAAGGAGCGCATCGCCATGGATATTGAGCGATATGGTGACTGCAAGGTCGTGAGCATCGTGAGCGACCGGGGACGGGAAGAACAGATGAAAATGGAAGGAGCCAAGCTATGAGCATCAACGTAAAGAAGTACACCAAAGACCAGATGGCGAAGATGGTGGAGGAAGCCACCGAAAGGCAGGAAGCGGCGGAAGCCGAGGCGGCGGCACATTTTAAGGCCGGAGTAAAACTGTCCGAGGAAAATGAAAAACTGCGTGGAGAAATCGGCACGCTGACGGAAAAGCTTGACCAGATGAACGGCGAGGCCATCACCCGAGAGAACGAGATCGCAAACCTGAAAGCGGACGCAGATGTGCTGCGAAATAAGCTCGCCGATACTGAGGCGGCGCTTGGGCGGGCGAACGACGATCTTGCTTTTAAGGGGACGGTCATTGATGTAATGCGTGACAAGCGCTACAACGCCGAGCAGCGCGCCAATTACGCAGAATCCCATCCGTGGAGAAACCTGTGGGCGTGGGTGAAGCGGAAGGTGGCGCGCCATGAGTAACGATCCGTTTAAATGGAGTACACCGCCGAGAGGGAGCGCACCTGCCAATAGCCCGTGCATCGAGCATGACAATGTAAGTCACCCCGCGCATTACACGGCGGGAGGGGTCGAGTGCATCGACGCCATTGCGGCCGCATTGACGTGCCAGAAAGACCCGATGCAAGCATGGCTGACGGGACAGGTGCTCAAGTACATGTGGCGCTGGCCGCTGAAAAACGGCAAGGAAGATCTGCGAAAGGCGAGATTCTATCTTGACAGGCTGATCAACAGCGCGGGAGATGATTGAGGTGATGCGATGAGCACGTTTCCTGATCGGCTGCGGAGGTTACGCGAACGCCAGCAATTAAAGCGCTGCGTTCTGTCTGAGCTGTGCGGGCTGAACCGTAACACCATCAAGCGCTATGAGATGGGGACGCAGAAACCGTCAATGGACGCGCTGATAAGCATTGCTGATTATTTCGGCGTGTCGATTGACTACCTGCTTGGCAGGTCGGACTATCCAAAAAGTTTATAAAAATATTTTGCAAAACTCACTTATAAGTGAGTCAGGGTATTGCAATCATGAGAAAATTGAACCGCAGAGGTGTAAAAGCCTTTGCGGTTCTCTCATTTATGGCGTTTACCTCCTGCGCCATAGCGGGGCGCGGTGCTTTTCATCTTTTCACACCGCCCCCCCGCGATTTGCCGCACGCACGATGCAGCCCACGATCAGGGCCGAGAGGTCGCACCTCTCATGCGGCACAGGACCCCGCGCACCTCTCAACGATGTGGCCCAGCGGGGACATATGCGGCGTGCTGATGCAGAAGCGAAAGCAATGGCTATAGGCAACATTGCGGACGTGTGGCGGCTCAATACCGTCTCGCCGCTCCAAAAGAGGAAAGCCGCTGCCTTTGGCAATGGGCAAAGCGCCCGCCTGAAAGTGCGGCAAGTGTAGCCCATACGGGCGGGGAAAGACTGTTACTGTAGCCAAGGGGTGGGGGCTGGTAGCAAAATCGATGTGTGAGGTGGTGGCAATGGCTGCGCGTCTGACAGACCGACAGAAAAAGAAAATACTGGCGGACTATGTGCAGACGAACAACTATTGCGCCACAGCAAAGATCAACGGCGTGTCCGCAACGACGGTCAAGAACCTTGTGCGGGCAAATGCCGACATTGTGAAAAAGTGCGAACAAAAAAAGGAAGAGAACACCGCCGATGTGATGGAATACATGAACGACCACAAAGACCTTGTGTGTTCGTTCATCGGCAAGGGACTTGAAATGCTCAACGACCCGGAAAAGCTGGCGGCGGCAAATCTCAGCCAGATCACAACGGCAATGGGAACGCTAATTGATAAGTGGGCGATGATCGGCGGCAGTCCTGCCGACACGGTGAGGGAAGATGCGCTTAGTCAGAGCCTGCGCGAAATGGCGGAGGAGTTGGAAAGCGATGATTAGCCAAAAACAAGCAAAAATCCTTGCCTTTCCATATTCCAAGTATGACGCGCTGATCTGCGATGGCGCTGTGCGTTCCGGCAAGACCTCCATCATGATGTGGGCATTCGTCCGCTGGGCGATGGAGAATTTCAACGGTCAGCGCTTCGGCGTGTGTGGCCGCACGGTTGACAGCTGCACCAAGAACATCATCGTGCCGTTTACGGCGATGAGTTTGGCAAAGGAACGCTATATCATCCGCTGGCGGCGTGGTGACAAGGTTATGGAAGTGCGGCGCGGCGCCGTGACGAATTACTTTGAGGTGTTTGGCGGTAAGGACGAGGCAAGCTATACGCTGATTCAAGGCCGCACGCTGGCGGGCGTGCTGCTGGACGAGGTAGTATTGATGCCGCGTTCGTTCGTGGAACAGGCGCTTGCTCGTTGCTCTGTGAACGGTGCAAAGCTGTGGTTCTCCTGTAACCCCGGCAGTCCGCATCATTGGTTTTATCAGGAGTGGATCAAGCGGCACCGCGAACGAAACACGCTTTATCTACATTTTGAGATGAAGGATAACCCCGGCTTGAGCGAGAAAACTCTTGCGCGCTATGAAAACATGTATGCCGGCATTTTCTATGACCGGTATGTGCGCGGCCTTTGGGTGGCGGCGGAGGGCGTCGTCTACAAAGACTTTGCCAATAACACGGAAAAGTATTTGATCGACGATCCTTTGAAATGGGCAGAGGAACAGGGAACAAAATTCTCTGTCATTTCCATTGGCGTTGACTTCGGCGGTACAAAGTCCGCAACAAAGTTTCAGGCGACCGGCATTACAAAAGATTATCGGGTGGTTGCGCTGGAAGAAGAATATATAAAAAATGAAGAGATTGACCCTGACGCGCTGAATCGGCGCTTTGCTACGTTCTGCCAGCTGATAACGTCAAAGTATGGTTACAGCCAGACACGAGCGGATAGCGCGGAAACAGTGCTGATTCGCGGGTTAGATCATACCGCGCAGAAGATGCGCCTTGGGACGCAGGTCAAGAACGCACTGAAACTGCAAATCACAGATAGAATCCGGCTTGTTGTTTTGCTAACGAAACAAGGGCGTTTCAAGGTTTCGCGGAGCTGTCCGCACCTGATCGATGCGTTGCAAACTGCGATTTATGATCCTGATAAATTCGAGGACGAGCGCCTTGACGATGGCACGTCTGATATTGACAGCCTTGACGCATTTGAATACAGCATCGAGCCATATTACAAAGACCTGGAACGCGCCGGGCATATGATAGGACGGTGAAGTGGTGAATATCCGCAGAGCATTAAAAGAACTCGGCTTTGATACGGTCGATAGTAAGTTTTACTCGCTGATCGATGTATGGAAATCTTGGTATGACGGAGAAGTGAAAGACTTCCATAGCTATACAGTGTGGAACGGAATCGAAGAGTTGGAATGCCATAGGTATTCCGTCAATATGGGCAAGAAAGTATGCGAGGACTGGGCAAACCTTCTGATGAATGAGCGCGTGAATATCACGCTTGAGGGGAAGAAAGAACAGGAGTTCGTAGACACTATTCTTGCCAATAATAACTGGGAAGTCAAAGCAAACGAATCTCAAGAGCGCAAGGCGGCAGTTGGCACGATTGCTTATGTTCCCATTGTCGAAGAAATGGGCGTTGACCCAGATACCGCAGAAGTAAAAGACACAGGCAAAATCCATATCAACTATGTTACAGCTGCGAACATCTACCCGCTGACGTGGGACAACGGCATTATCCGCGAGTGCGCGTTTGTATCGAGAAAAAGAGTTGATGACAGAGAGTACACATACATTCAGGTGCATCGTTTGAACGGCGGGGAGTACGACATCGAAAACCATCTGTATGATGCAGATGAAGTTCCGCTTACAAGCGTAAGAGGATTTGAGACAATTTCGCCTGTCGTTCATACAGGCAGCGACAAGCCGCAGTTTGTCATTGACCGTTTGAATATTGCGAACTCTGACGAAGAAAACCCGATGGGCGTTGCAGTGTTTGCTTATGCCATCGACCAGCTCAAGAGCATTGATATTACATACGACAGCTATGTTAATGAGTTCGTTCTCGGGAAAAAACGCATCGTGGTGCAGTCGGAAGCGACTAAAGACATCAACGGTAGACCTGTCTTTGATAAGCGCGAAACAGTTTACTATGTTCTGCCGGAAGATCGCGCGGCGGATGGGAACATCTTGCAGCAGGTCGATATGACGCTGCGCACGACTGAGTTTAACACCGGCATGCAAGATATGCTCAACGTGTTATCGAGCAAATGCGGATTTGGAGAGAATCATTACAAATTCGACCAGACGAGCATTGCAACGGCCACGCAGGTTATCAGCGAAAACAGCACCATGTTTCGCACGATCAGGAAGCATGAAATTCTGCTCGACCAAGCAATCACAGAATTGTGCAGAATCTTGCTTCGTATGGGAAACCGTTACATGGGCGCGGGGCTGAATGAAGAGGTCGAAATTTCTATCGACTTTGACGATTCAATCATTGAGGACAAGCAAACCGATTTTTCCCGCGATATGCAGCTCTTGCAGGCAGGCATTATGAACGATTGGGAGTTCCGCATGAAGTGGATGAACGAGGACGAAGCGACTGCAAAGGCGGCGTTGCCGAAGATGCAGGACATGACAGCCGAGGAAGAAGATGAGGTGGAGTGATGGGCTTTGGAGAAAATAATGGGACTTTTGGGGTTGTGAAAAATGAGCCGGTATCCATTTACCCCGGAACTACTTGATGCGCTGCCGGAAGAACTGGCGGAACTGTTCCGTGCGCTTGAAATCACGCTGCTGGAAGAAATCTGCTCCCGTTTGAAAGCTGCGGATGAGCTGAACGAGGTAACGGTGCAAGATATTCAAGCGTTGCGGTCGCATGGCATTGACCTTAAAAGCATCGAAGAATCTATTAGCAAAACAGCAGGAATTAGCAAACAAAAGCTAAATAGTTTGCTTAATGACGTTGTAGAGCGTAACCAGAAGTATTACACCGAAGTCATCGACCTTGCGCATGTAACGCAGCCAGAAACGCTTGTAGATGCGGCTACAGTGGATGCAATTAAGCGGCAGACCCATGATACATTCCGCAATTTAACGGCTTCTATGGGTTTCCTTGTGGGCAACACGATGTTAAAGCCCGCTCGCGCTTATCAGTGGGCTTTGGATAACGCAGAGATGCAGATCCAGAGCGGCGCAATCAGCTACAATCAGGCTATTGCAAACGTTGTAAGGCAGCTCGCAGATAGTGGCATTAGAGTTGTAGACTACGAAAGCGGGCATCGTGATTTCATTGATGTAGCGGCGCGCAGGGCCGTGATGACTGGCGTAAATCAAATTTGCGCTAAATATACGGAGCAGTCGGCGCAGTATCTCGAAACTCCGTATTTTGAGGTTTCCGCCCATGCTGGCGCGAGAGATAAGCCTGGGCCGTCACCGTGGTCAAGCCATAAGGACTGGCAAGGCAAGGTATACAGTATTCGCGCAGGGGACATCTACCCGAGCATTTACGATGTGTGCGGTCTTGGGGCTGTTGATGGACTTGAGGGGGCTAACTGTCGGCATCGCCGCAACGTTTGGGTTGAGGGCGTAAGCGAACGCACATACACAGACGAACAGCTTGCCCATATTGATGATGATCTCGGATGCGATTTTGACGGAAAGAAATACACTGCATACGAAGCAACGCAGATGCAGCGGCGCGTTGAGCGCGAGGCACGCAAACTAAAGCGCGAAAAAGCTGCTTACAAGGCCGCAGGATTGCATGAAGATGAGACTGCGGTAAACATAAGGCTGCGGCGGTTAAACGCGAAATACAAAGCGTTCAGCGTGGCGGCAGGACTGCCGGAGCAGCGGGAAAGAATGAAGGTGCTGTATTGAACTGGGAAGAAGTCAAAAAGGCAATCGATGCAATTTTGAAGCGCGGAAACGATGCTGAAATACGCCGAAAAGGCGACGGGTACATCGTTTTAGAGGTCAAGAAAACAATCAAATATTCAACTCCCGCGTAATAGGGCGCGGGAAAGGGCAATAGGAGCCAGCTACCGAGTTTTTCTCGGTGGGTGGCTCTTTTGTTTTAGGTAAAACCCTCAAGGTACAGCGGTTTTTATACAACGTTCGCCCCCGAAGAATTGGGGCCAAGGAAAAGGAGAACGAATAACATGGCGAAATTTACGAGAGCGGAAATCAGGAATATTCTCGGCGAGGCTTGCACCGAAGAGATCGAAAATCGCTTGGTTGCGCTGCATCTGGGCGTGGTTGACCCCCTCAAGGACGATCTCACGAAGTACAAGGCGGACGCGGAGAAGCTGCCCGGTGTCCAGAAGGAATTGGACGACCTCAAGGCGGCGGGTGACGGCGGTTACAAGGAGAAGTACGAGAAAGAACACTCGGCCTTTGAAGCCTTTAAGACCGACATCACGGCAAAGGAAAGCAAGGCGGCAAAGGAAAAGGCCGTGCGTGCTTACTTTAAGAGCAAAAACATCACCGGCGCGAATCTCGACCTTGCTATGCGCGGCTGCGGCGAAGAAATGGCCGCATTGGAGCTGGACGGAGAAAAGATCAAGGACACCAAGTCTCTTGATGCGCTCGTAGACGGCACTTACAAGGGGCTTGTCTCCAAGCAGACCGTTCGCTTCGACACTGGCGCGCGCTTTAACGGCGGCGGGAAACCGATGACAAAGGACGAGATTATGCAAATCAATGACAGAGCGGAGCGGCGCGCTGCAATCGCCGCAAATATGGATTTGTTTAGAAAGGAAGAATAAAAATGGCTGCTGATCCTAATCTCATTAAGAAAGCTGACCTCGCGCGTGTGCGCGAAATTGAATTTACCGAAATGTTCGGCTATTCCATCAAAAAGCTGATGGAGGCCTTGGGTGTGACCCGCAAGATCGCAAAGCAGGCTGGAACTGTGCTCAAGAGCTACAAGGCCACTGGCACGCTGGAGAGCGGCGCTGTTGCTGAGGGTGAGACCATCCCCCTTAGCAAGTACAAGACCGAAGCCGTGAACTACAAGGAGATTACGCTTAAGAAGTGGCGCAAAGCCACCTCTGCCGAAGCAATCACCGATCGCGGCTACGATCAGGCGGTAGAGATGACTACCGACGAAATGCTCAAGGACGTCCAGAAGGGTATCCGAAAAGACTTTTTCGACTTCCTCGCAACCGGCACGGGCACGGCATCTGGTGCGACCTTCCAGGCAACCTTGGCACAGGCATGGGGCCAGCTGCAGGTGCTGTTTGAAGATGACGAGATCGGTGCGGTGTATTTTCTGAACCCGCTGGACGTTGCTGACTACCTCGCAAGCGCAAACATTACCTTGCAGACCGCGTTCGGCATGACTTACGTTGAGAACTTCCTCGGCCTTGGCACCGTGATTCTCAATTCCAGCGTTCCCAAGGGCAAGATTTACGCCACCGCCAAGGACAACATTGCCCTGTACTACATTCCTGTGAACGGCGCTGATCTTGGCGAGGTGTTCGATTTCACCACCGACGCCACCGGCTATATCGGTATCCATGAGGAGCCCGATTACACCAACATGACCGCATCTGACACCGTTATCAACGGCATGGCTCTTTTCGCTGAGCGTATCGACGGCGTGGTGGTCGGCTCTATCACTCCGGCGGTGGGGGGCTAACTGAACTGCTGAATGAGCCTGACCCTGACACCCCGGCTTTCTCCGACATGACAAAAGCTGAAATGCTTGCGTATGCCGATGAAAACGGGGTGGAAGGGGTCAGCAGTTCGATGAAAAAGGCTGAAATTCTCGCAGTTTTGGAAGGAGGGCACTGATGACTTACGCAGACTTTGAATACTACTCCGGCACTTACATGGGAGCTGTGAGTGAAAATGACTTCCCGCGTCTTGTTGTCCGCGCCAGCTCATTCCTCGACTACTACACGCGCAACAGAGCACAAAACCACGCCGATCTGGACGCGGTAAAGATGTGCTGCTGCGCGCTCGTTGACAAGTATGCGGTCATTGAATCAGCGCAGGCGCTTGCCGTGAAAAACCTTGCAAACGCCGCGGCAAATGACGCGGAAGTCAAAAGCGAAACGGTAGGCAGCTATTCCAGAACACTTGCAACGGGTGGGGAATCCGCCCTGTCTGCACTCAGCGCAACGGACGGTGCGAAGAAACTGCTTGCGGAAACATGCATGGAATACCTTGCCCATACCGGGCTGTTGTATCGCGGAGGTGGTTGTAGATGTACACTCCCCACACTGTAACGATCTACAACATCGTGCAGGAGGTTGACCCAACAACGCTTGATGAGGTCGAGAAAGTTTATACCACAATTCTGCGTGGCGTGATGCTGCAAGCATCGAAGGGTGTGAACGTGCGCGAAAGCGGTCTTGAGGGCGCTGATGCGGTAAATCTGTATATCCCGTTCTCCGTGGAAGCGGTGGACGGGGTAACAGGGACGCCGAAAACCTATATTGGCCCGCAATCGTTTTTTAAGGCGGCGGACAAGTCTAACCTATGGACGCTCTCATACAAGGGTAACGGCGGCATGACGTGCTTCGTAAAGGGCGAATTTGTTTCGGACGACATGACCGTCGTACTGAGCCATGACGATTGCTACAACGTGACCAAGGTTGATGCTATGGACTACGGCAGCGCCGATATGCAGCACTGGGAAGTCGGAGGTGCGTAATGGGCATCAAGTTTTCCGTGCATACCGATGGGATGGACGCGCTTAGGGAAAAGCTGTCGCAAGGTTGCAGCAAGGCCGAACATGCTCTTGCTCAGCAAATACGGGCGGATACAGACCCGTTTGTCCCTGCGTTAACCGGTAGTTTGGCAAACAGGACGCGAATTGAGGGATATACCGCTGGGGACTATGGACCATCTGGCGGAAACGTTATCGTTTACCCCGGCCCGTATGCTCGGTTTTTGTATTACGGGAAAGTAATGGTCGACCCAAACACCGGCAGCACATACGCCCCGAAGGGCGGAACAAAAGTGGTTACAGATCGCAACTTGGTATTTAACAAGGCGATGCATCCGCAGGCGCAGGCGCATTGGTTTGAAGCATCTAAGGCACAAAATCTTGACAAGTGGCTGCGCGTAGCAGAAAAGGCGGTGAAGAAGTACGGAACAGATTAAAAAGACGGTCTCGGCAGCGGAAGAGGATCAAGTCTCCCGAAAGTTGCTTGCGTGGTTAAACACATTCCATGACAAGCCGGTTGATTTGATTCGGTTCGAATTTCTTCCCGCCGATACTGCGGCGATGGCGCTGTCTACGATTCAGGCGGCATACATCGTACAAAAATACATACTCGGTGGATATCAGGCGGAATACCAATTCAAAGTCATCTACCGCATGAAACCGGGGAACAGCAACGACAAACGGCTCAAGGCTGACGAGCTGCTTAACGCCTTGGGCGATTGGGCGGCAAGCGAAACGCCGCCTGACATTGGCGATGGTCGCCGCGTCATTCGCATTGAGCCGGCAACGCGATCCTCTCTTTTCGCCATGTATGAAAACGGCGATGAGGATCACCAAATCCTTATGAAAATGAACTACGAGGTGATTAAAAATGGCTGATACGACCTTTAACACCACGGCTGGGCAGACCGTAGACCGCGAACTTCTGATCGCGTATCTCAACACGGGCGAAACCGGAACCCCCACGTGGTCTCCCCTCGGTACGCGCGTTACGGATTCCAGCATGGAATACGACTGGCAGGAGGATTCTTCGAAGGATATTCTCGGCACGACGCGCACGACCATGAAAAAACCCATCATCACGCAGACCTTTGACCCGTCCGATCTGGACGCTGGCGACCCTGCCATCGTCAAGATTTGGAATCTCGCGGTCAAGGAGCAGAACGCGGCGGCACTGGCGAATCAGGACGTGCTGATTGTCCACGCCTATGCAGGCACGGCAAAGACCGCAGTATTTGCGGAGCGCTATTCGTCCTGCATGGTTAAGCCCTCTTCCCTCGGCGGCGAGGGTGGCGGCTTTATCGGTATGCCTATCGACGTGACGCTTGGCGGCACGCGCACGGTCGGCACTGCCGCTATCTCTGGCAGCACGATCACGTTTACCGAGGGCGAATAAGAAATAGAGGGCTGGCGTTTGTCAGCCCTCATTTTGGAGGAAGGTATGGAACTCACTTTTGATTCTGGCGTAAAAGAATACACAATTCGCGGCGTAAACGGCGTTGTTACCGTTTACTTTAATCCTGCGGACGTGAACTTTGCAAAGAAAGCATATAAAACCTTTGATGACCTGCGCAAGAAGCAGGAGACCCGTGCAAAGACGCTCGAAAAGGATATCCCCGATGATGAGCTTTTTGACATGGTTGATTCTCTCGACAAGGAAATGCGTAGCATCATCAATGATTTGTTCGGACAGGACATTGCCGATACGCTTTTTGGCAGCGTCAACGCATATTCCGCGGCCAATGGTGCGCCGGTTTGGCAGAACTTTATGACCGCCATCATCGAGCAGTTTGATGAGGCAGTAAAGCGCGAACAGGCGCTTGCCGATGAGAAAATCCGCAAGTATACGCAGAAATACCGCAAATGATGTACGATCTTCCAACCTCGCTGAGCGTTTGCGGCGTTGACTATGAAATTCGCTCGGACTATCGCGCGGCGCTTGACGTGCTGGCGGCATTTGCTGCGACTGATCTGACAAACGAGCAAAAAGTGATTGCGGCGCTGGATATCTTTTATCCAGACTTCTTAAAAATGCCGGATGAGCACATTCCAGAAGCCGTGAAACAGATGACATGGTTTCTCGACTGCGGCGATGAAGGCGATAATCAAAAGCGACCTAAATTGATGGATTGGGAGCAAGACTTCCAATACATCGTGGCTCCCATCAACCACGTTGTGGGACATGAAGTGCGCGCAATGCCTTATTTCCATTGGTGGTCATTCGTCTCGGCGTACTACGAAATCGGGGATTGCTTGTTTGCAAACATCGTTCGAATTCGCAACCTGAAAGCAAAAGGAAAAACGCTCGACAAGTCGGATCGAGAATTTTACCGAGAAAACAGGCGGCTTGTCGATCTAAATAAGCCGATGACGGAAGAAGAAAACGACACGATCAATGCGTGGTTGGGCAAAAAAACGCCCGACGCAAAATAGCATCGGGCGAAGATGGTTACTTGTTTGCAATGAATTCAATTTCGTTTCCAGACCAAAAGTCGGGAGTAAAGCGGATTTCAATTTCTTCCCAGTTTTTGGGGACTTCGTATCCGACAACACCGGTCATTTTCTTACCGGCAGCAACGGCTCCATCTAACTGGGGTTTATCGGTTGCGATGGTGGCCGAAATGCTCAGATTTGTCGAGTAGTCATCAACATAGGCGTTGAACGATGCGATAGAGCTAACGGCAATATCTTTATCCGACTGGTTATCAATGGAGAATTCACAAAGCAAAAACACATTACCGTCATCAGGGGTGTTGAACTGCGATCCATTGCTTTCGGCGCAAGAATCAAACTTTACACTGATTCCGTTTAGCTCGGCGGTTTCTCCAACACTAAACGTTTGTTTCTCCGCGCCAGGATCATCGCCCATGTCGTTTAATGCGGCGGCAATCATGCAAATGCCGAAAATAGCAATGATAATCCCCAGCACTGGGTGGCGCTTTTTCTGCTTGGCTCCACACTGCGGGCAAGTGGTAGCGGATTTTGCGATAGATGCCCCGCATACCTTGCAAGTAGTCATCTTATCCATTTTTCATTCCTCCTTGCCATTATTTATGGCTGCTTGGATGATATCACGCAAAAAACCAAAAAGCAAGAAGGTGATATTATGGCTGACGGCGAAGTCGTATTTGAAGCGACTATTAGCGACAAAAAACTCCATCAGGAGTTGAACAAAGTAAAAAGCAATATCGAATCCTTACAAAAGGAGTTTAAAAGGCTCGGCGACCAGAAAACGCCGATGGAAGACCGGCTGCGCAACATCGGAGCAGAGCTGGATGCGGCGAAACAGGAGCTTGCCGATATGCGCACAGCGCCAAAAGGCACGTATGAGAAAATCGACGTGTCCGAGCAGGCCGAGCGCGTGCGAATGCTGCAAAGCGAATTTAACAAAACTGCAAATAGCATTGATAAGCTCAACGAAAAGCTCAACAAAACCGGCGATAAGATTTCCGACGCGAAAACGCAGGCAGTCGAGCTAACACAGCAGATCGAGGGCAGAGCCAAAGGCGCAGGGCTGCGCAATGCAACCGAAGCGGCGGCAGATTCCATGAAAGTATTTGGACAGCGCGTAAAATCTGTTGTCCGCAGCGCACTTGTTTTTACAGTTATTACCCAAGCTTTAACAAAAGTGCGCGACTGGGTAAAGAACGTCGTAATGGTAAACTCCGAGGCAAGAGAATCCATTGCGCAGCTTAAAGGAGTGCTTTTGACGCTGGCACAGCCTCTTGTAAGCGTAATTGTCCCCGCCTTTACACTGCTTGTAAAAGTTATTACGGCAGTAGTCTCGCAAATCACGCGTCTTGTGGCGCTTATCTCTGGCAAGAGCGTCAAGGCAACTGCTAACTCGGCAAAGGCGCTAAACAAAGAGACCAGCGCATTAAAGGGAACGGGCAGTGCCGCGAAGAAAGCGGCAAGTCAGCTTGCGGCGTTTGATGAGATCAACCAGATTTCCACCGATACCGCAAACGATGCGGGCGGTGGCGCATCCGCTGACGCAATCACTCCGGACTTTAGCTACATGGACGACATCAGCGACCGCTTAAAAAAAATCGCCGATGCAGTCATGCTCATTGCGGCAGGATTAGCGCTGTGGAAAATCAGCAGCAGCTTGCCGGGTGTGCTTGGCACTATTCTGCAAAAGCTCGGCGGCATCCTTATCGCGGTTGGAGGATTGATTCTTCTGTGGGACGGCTTATCCGACGCATGGAATAACGGCGTTAACTGGGGGAATCTGCTTGAAATGCTTGCAGGCACAGCGGCGCTTGCCGGGGGGCTTGCAATCGCATTCGGCAAAGTTGGGGCTGGCATCGGCCTTGTAGTGGCTGGCGCAGCAATGATTATCACAGCGTTTAAGGACATTTGTGATAACGGTGCAAATCTCAAAAACACGCTGTTACTGATTGCTGGCATTGTGGCAACGGGGTTGGGATTCTTCTTTCTGACCGGTAGTGTCATCCCACTTGTGATTGCGGGAATTGCTACGGTAGTTACCGCTGTGCTTGCTCTGACTGGCAATTTGACCGAGTTTGCGAGAAACCTTAAAGATAACATCCTTGGCGGCATTATCCAGTTTATCAAGGGCGTGTTCACTGGTGACTGGAATTCTGCATGGAATGGTGTCAAAAAAGTGTTTAAAGGCATTTGGAACAGCATCGTCATTATTGCTGAAAGCGCGGTGAACGCCATTATCAAGGGATTGAATTGGCTTATCAGCAAGATCAACACGATTAAGTTTACCGTCCCGAGCTGGGTTCCGGGTCTTGGCGGTAAAAGCATCGGGGGGCATCTTTCCTCGCTTTCCGAAGTACATCTTCCGCGTCTGGCAACCGGCGCAGTCATTCCGCCCAACAAAGAATTTCTCGCCGTGCTGGGCGACCAGAAGAGCGGGACGAACATCGAAACGCCGCTTGCAACGATGGTCGAAGCATTTAAGCAGGCAATGGCGGAATCCGGCGGCGGTGCAACTACGGTCGTGGTGCAGCTCGACGGCAAGGAAATCGCACGTAGCACCGTGAAGAATATCAACAACATGACGCGCGTGGCAGGTAAGCCCGTGCTGTTGTACTAAGGAGGGGTAACATGGAAGTCCTTATTATCAACGGCACGGACTACTCCGATTTTATCGCCACAAAGGGTTATGGGTGGAGCCGCAACGACCTCGACAGCGATAAGACCACCCGCACAAAAGATGGGAAAATGCGCCGTGACAAGATTACCAGCAAGCGAAAGCTGAACTATACAACGCGCTCTATGCCTCGCGATAAGCTGGCAAAGCTCGATGATGACCTTAATGAGACAACGGTCACGGCCAAGTATCTCGATCTGCATGGCGTCAGAACCAGCACGTTTTATTGCTCGTCGATGGAATGCACGCTCGAAGAAGCAGCAGACGACAATGAGGTGTGGGGCGGCGCGACGTTTAACTTGATCGAGGTGTGATATGGGGCAGACGACAAGTGCGCTGTGGCGCGAGCTGCTTCACAAGCCCGGGACGGAACGCGAATACAAATTTATCATCAATGGTGTGGAATACGGGAAAGACGCGGAGGTTTCCCACTCTGTTGAATCTCAGCTGTTTGAAGAATTTGGCATCGGCAATGCCTGTTGCGCGACGCTGAAACTCGCAGTCGTCGCGGACAATATCCCGCGCGCCGCGACGATCAATCGCTATCTCAGGCTTGTTAATGGCAGTCAGGCGACAGACTGGATCCCAAAGGGCGTGTTTTTTACCAACCGCCGTTCCTGCGATGGGAATTATTGGGAACTCGAAGCATACGACGCTATGAGAAAGGCTGACGTTGTGTGGGAGCCAGAACAGTCGCTTAACTTCCCGATGACTATGCCTGACGCTGTAAATATCTTTTGCCAGTTGATGGGCGTGGAGCTGGATAGCCGCACAGTGCTCAATAGCTCATATACCATCGACTATCCCGCAAATGATTATACCATCCGCAATGAGCTATGTTTTATCGCAGCGGCGCACGGCGGGAACTGGATTATTACCGATGCAGGGAAACTGTTGCTTATTCCGTTGTTGTCCATGCCTACCGAGACGAACTATCTCATTACAGAAGCGGGCAACGCTATCACATTTGGAGGGGTGAGGATTCTTGTCTGATAAATATTACGTCGGTGGCGACATTACGAGTTTTTCCGACAACGGCAAGTATAAGCCTATTTCCCGTGTGACGTTGCTTGTGGATGATGAAAACAGCCTGACGGCGGGCGATGATACCGGCATGGAAGTTATTGCAAGTTGCCCTCACGCCACGCAGCCAATGGTAAGCGCGTTACTGCAAACCATGAAAGGCTACCAGTATCAGGCGTACGAAGCAGGCGCGGCAAACATCGATCCGGCGGCAGAGCTGGGCGACGGCGTGACGGTTGGGGGCATTTATTCGCCGCTTTCTAAACTCTCTGATGATGGGCGCGGATACGCGGGTATTTCTTCCCCCGGGGAAGCAGAGATGGAAGACGAATACCCAGCTGAGGGGTACATCACACAAGAGTTCAATCGCAAGATTGCCGAAACACGCTCGACTATCACCAAGACCAGCGAGGAGATCATGCTCAAGGTCAAGGGCGTTGATGGGCGCGTGACGTCGCTGTCGACGTCCATTGACGGCATTGAGGCCAATATTTCGAGCCTCAACGGCAGCATTACCAACATCAAGGCCGATATCAACGGCTTGCGCACGACTGTCTCGGGCAAGATCGACGGCAGCACAGCACAGAGCATGATCGACCAGAGCATTGACAAGATCACGCTGAGCGTATCGAGCAGCAGCAGCGGTACGACGTTCAAAATTCTCAGTAATGGTGTTGTCGTTGATTCGACCGGTTCGATCGACTTGCACGTTGACGCCGTCAACATTGACGGCACGCTGACGGCAAGCGAGATCGAGGGCGACACGATCACGGTGCGCAACGACAACGGACGGCGCTGCGGTTACATCTATACCGAGTACGCCAGCACGGCGGACTACAAAATGACGCTCGAGAGCAAGGCTATGGAGTTGAACGCGACGAGCGGAAACCTGTATCTGTCGGGGAATAACGGAAGATCAGCGCTCAATTTCGACTACGACTTCATCGATTGCCGCGGCGATTTCGCCCCGAATGCAGATAACCGGTACAATCTTGGCGCACCAAATTTTGTTTGGAGCACGATCTATTGCAGCACGAACGAGTTGAACGGGTCCGACCGGAACATCAAGAACAGCATTGAGGCGCTGCCGGTGAAGTACGTGCGCATGTTTGAGCTCGTCGAGCCGAAGCGCTACAAGCTGAACAGCGGCACGAGCGGACGCTATCACACAGGCTTCATCGCGCAGGAGGTAGAGGACGCCATGCGCGCGTGCGGCATTGATTCGCAGGAATTCGCGGGCTGGGCGGCGGCCAAGCTTGATGACGGCAGCGAGACCTATTTTCTGCGGTACAGTGAGTTTATCCCAATTCTGTGGGCCAAGGTGCGCGAGCAGGAAGCGCGGATTAGAAGATTGGAGGCATCGGCATGAAAGAAGCAATGGAACTTTTGAGCAACGCGTTTGACACGCTGAATAACACGTTGGTTTTGGGCTCGGAGGCGGGCAAGATCAGCGTCGTCAAGGCGCAGATTCAAAAGGCTTATGAGATTTTACATCGCGAGGCGGAAGAGCAGGAGAAAGACAAGCGCGAGCTTGTCGCGCTGAAATATCAGCTTGAGGATGCAAAAAAGAAAGCAAAAAAAGTAAAGGACGGCGAAGCCGAAACCGCGAAAGCGCCCGAAGAAAGCGAGGCAACCGATGGCTGATAAAGCAATTTCCGACCTCACGCAAGCGTTACAGATCACTAACGAAGACCAGTTTGTGCTTGAGCAGGGCGGCGAGGCGAAGATGCTGAAAGGCGAAACGCTGCTGAAGTTTGTCACGCTGAGCGTTGTATCGGTCACGGTGACAACGCTGCCCGCAGGAAGCTCAGCAACGGCGACTTACGACAAGTCGACTGGTACGCTGGCACTTGGCATTCCGCAGGGTAGCAAGGGCGATACCGGCGCGACAGGTGCGACTGGCCCTACAAACGTGCTGACGATTGGCTCGGTCACGTCCGGCAAGGTGGCGAGCGCGACCATTACCGGAGAAGCCCCGAATCAGGTGCTCAACCTTGTACTCGAAAAGGGTGAACAGGGTGAACAGGGTAAGCAGGGTATTCAGGGTGAACAGGGTAAGCAGGGTATTCAGGGTGAAATTGGTCCACAGGGCAATCCCGGCGCAGATGCTCCCACGATTACTGGCATCACCATCCGGCAGAGCGACTATCACCTTATCGTGACGCTGTCGGACGGCACGAGCTATGACGCGGGCTATTGCCGAGGCGCTTCCGGCGCTGGTACGGGTGACATGCTGGCGTCTGTGTATGACCCTAACAACAAGCATCAGGACATCTTTGCATATGTTGACAATGCTATCAAAGACGTCAAGGTGACTACTGACGCAACGCCTACGCAGGGCAGCACCAATCCTGTGCAGTCTGGCGGCGTGTACTCGGCGCTTGCCAATAAGCTGGGCAAGACCGGCGATGGCAGCAACGTCACGGCGGCGTTCACTGTGGCAACCACCCGCGCAAACGTTGCAACGGGCGAAAAGCTCTCCGTGCTGTGCGGCAAGATTGCAAAGTGGTTCGCAGACCTCGGCAGTCTGGCATTTAAGAGTACGGTCGCAAAATCCGACCTTGCAAGCGACGTGCAGACGAGTTTGGGCAAGGCGGACAGCGCTTTGCAGAGCTACACAGAGACCGACCCGACCGTGCCCGAATGGGCAAAGGCGGCGACCAAACCGAGTTACACGGCCTCTGAGGTAGGCGCGCTCCCAAACACAACGGTCATTCCGTCCGTCCCCTCCACCACCTCCCTCCTCAAGGGCAACGGCTCGGGCGGGCTGGTGGCGGCGACGCGCGGCAGCGACTACATCGCGAGCGGAAACATCGTCAAGCAGACGCTTGTGGCATCGGAGAGCACACCCACTGAGAACTTCGCAATCAACTGGGTGTACGGCTAAGGAGGGGCGGAGATGGCAAACTCGCTTTTAAGTACTAAAGTCGCGGGTAGCATTATCAAAATCAAGGAGAGTGGAAGCCCTGTTGAGTTTATCGTGTGTAAGCACGACTATGAAAGTGAACTAAATGGGAGTGGTCGCACACTGGTGGTCCGCAAGGACTGCTATGACAACCGCCAGTGGCACAGCTCCAATGTCAACGCATACGCTACCAGCGACATTGATGCCTGGTTCAACAGCACCTACAAAAACCTACTTGATGCAGACATCCGTGGGGCCATCGGCACCACGAAATTCAAGTACACCCCCGGCAACGGCAACAACATCGTTAGCACACTGGAACGTGCTATTTTCTCGTTGTCTGCCACTGAGCTGAACAAATCGGAACGCTGGTTTAATGTGGAGGGCACGGCGCTGGAAATCGCCAGCTCTCTCAAGATTGCCTACATGAACGGCTCCGCCGTTGTTCAGTGGACCCGCTCCCCGTTCAGGAATAGCAGAGACTACGCCTGCCACTTGAACTCCGATGGAACTGTCGACGCAAACTACTGCGCCAGCTCCTACGGCTCCCGCCCCGCTTTCACTCTTCCCTCTGACGCCCTCGTCGACGACAGTGGCAACGTGGTCATCCCCAACCTCACCGCGCACAAAACTCTCGTCAACGGCACGACCTACACCGTCAAGAGTGGCAAGTGCATGGTGGGCGGCACGGTGTACAACATCCTCAAGGGCAGGACGCTCATCAACGGGACGGGGTATGACATTACGTTTAAGCCAAGCTACGACCCTGTATTTGCCAACAACACGTGGGAGCAAATCATCGCGGCGTGCCACAACAACGAAGTGCCGGAAACGTGGAAGGTAGCAGACCAGAAGCCCATGACCATCGGTGGCACGGATTATCTGATCGACATCATCGGCGAGAACCACGACGACTATTCAGATGGCTCGGGCAAAGCCCCGTTGACCTTCCAGCTGCATGACTGCTATAAGCTGGCGAAGGCGATGCACTCCACTGCTGCAAATACCATGGGTTGGACACAATGCTCTATGCGAGTAGAGCACTTGCCCATTATTTTGAAGCAGATGCCTGCGGACGTACAAAGTGGCATCCGTGAGGTGAACAAGATTTCCTCGAGCGGCGGTAAGAAACCCTCTCTTGAAACTACGAAAGATAACCTATTCTTACTGAGCGAGGTTGAAGTTTTTGGTAGTTCCAGTAACTCCCTCTCAGGTGAAGGCACGCAGTACGACTACTACAAAGCTGGTAACAGCACGGTGAAGAACTTTAACGGCAGTGCATACGACTGGTGGGAGCGTTCTCCAACTTCCAATAGCACCAGATATTACTGTAATGTCAAAAGCACAGGCAGTTCCGTAAACAGTAGTGCAAATGTTACCCGTGGCGTGGCCTTCGGCTTCTGTTTCTAAAGAAAGGACTGATTATTTATGGCAACTTATATCAAAGTCAACAACACCGAATACCCCGCAGAGATCAACGGCAACCCCAAAGACCGCTCGTGGGGCGAACGCGACACCAAGACCATCACACTCACGATGACCGCCGCCGAGGTCGTGGCGCTGCTGCCCGACAACACGCCGTGGAGCATCGTCATGCGCGAGACGGTGGACAAGCTCGACAACGACGGCAATCCCACGGGCGAGACCAAGGAGGTCGTCAACGAGTACGACAACAGCGAATACAGCCTGAGCGGGGCCATCACCGACCACCGCGACGGTACAGTATCTATCAAGATGGGCAGGCCTACGGAATCCGAGCTTTCGACTGCGACCGTCACGGCGCTGGTCGGCCAGAACATCACGCCGCAGCGCGCGGCAAAGCTGCGACCGATGATCGAGGCGGCGGCAACGAGCCTGCCGGACAGCGACGCGGCAACGGCGGTCGAGCTGTTCCCGAAGTGGGAGTACCCGCACGACTACGTTGTCGGCGACCGTGTGAACGACATCAGCACGAACAAGCTCTACAAGTGCGTGCAGGCGCATACGTCTCAAGCGCTTTGGGAGCCTGCCGCAACGCCAGCGCTGTGGGTCGTGATCGACGTTGCCCACGCGGGCACGCAGGACGACCCCATCCCCGCCGCGCGCGGCATGGAGTACACCTATGGCCTGTACTACCTCGACAGCGAGGACGGCAAGACCTACAAGTGCGAGCGCGTCGGCGAGGCGGACGGCGGCAAGATCGTCTTGCAGTATTTGCCGCATGAGCTGGTGGGGAATTATTTCACGGCGGTCTAAGGCCGCAGAAAGGGAGCGGGATATGGATAATGCAAAGCACTACGATGATGCGGCGATCGCGCTGATCGAAAGCCGATGCAAGAGCAATACGCATCGAATCAACGAGTTGCAGGAGCATCAAACGGCACTTGACAGGCTGGCAACGTCTGTCGAAGTGCTGGCGACCAAGCAGGAAACCGTCGAGGGAGACGTCAAAGAGATCAAAGAGGACGTGAAAGCCATCACGGGCAAGGCAGGGAAACGCTGGGACAGTCTGGTAGACAAGGCTCTCGCGGCGCTGGCGGGCGCGTTTATCGCGTGGCTGCTGAGTGGGGCGGTCGGATGAAGCGCCTTATCAAAAAGGCATCGAAATTGCGAACGAGGAACATCATTTTGATTATCGTTGGCATTTTTATCGCCGCTTTTGTGATCTACACGGTCATCTTTTACAGCATTAAGGGGTGGCAGTGGGACAACATCTTCCCGTACCTGCTGGGTACGGGAGGAATCATCGAAGCCTTTACTGGGCTTCTGACACTGGTAGAAATTATCGTTGGACGGAAACGAAAGGAGAACAACAATGAAATTTGAAATGAGTAACAAGGTGTACGATGTGCTCAAGTGGCTCGTGCTCATCGTACTGCCCGCCTGCTCCGGCCTCTACGCCGCCCTCGCGGGTGTGTGGGGGTGGGGCTACACCGAGCAGGTGACGACCACCATCAGCGCCGTGGCGCTGTTTATCGGCGCGCTCATCGGCGTGTCGACGTCCAGCTACAACAAAAACAAGGACGAGGACGGCAAGGGTGACAGCGATGTATCACAGTAGGGACATTGCTGACCTGCGGGCGGACGTGCGCGCAAACTGTGTCATTTTTCTCGCCCTCTGCAAGGAGGCGGGGCTTCCGGTTCTCGTGACGGAGACAGTACGAGACGACGAGTACCAGCGCTATCTTGCCGAGAACGGCTACGCGGCAAAGTCCGCGACGCGCCCGACGTTCCACGGTGTCAAGGCTGGGCTGGCGTTCGACATCTGCAAAAACGTCAAGGGGCATGAGTACGACGATCCGTCGTTCTTCGCCCGCTGCGGGCAGATCGGCAAGCAGGTCGGCTTTTCGTGGGGCGGCGACTGGAAGAAATTCCCCGACCGCCCGCATTTCCAGTGGGACGACCACCTCAAGTACACAGGGAGCATGATTTTGGCGGGCAAGTACCCGCCGGAAATGGAGGAGTACATGGATCAGGCAACGTTTAACAAGATGATGGATGCCTATTTGGCACAGCTCGGCACCAAGCCCGTCTCTTCGTGGGCGGCGAAAGACTGGGCGGCGGCAAAAGCGGCGGGCATCACGGACGGCAGCGCGCCGCAGAGACTTATCACGCGGCAGGAAGTCGTGACAATGATCCAGAGAGCGACAAAATAACGGTGCCCGATTTGGGCACAGAAAGGAGCGGGCGGCGAAAGCCCACGCGCAAGCGCCTCTGCAAGCCCTACACGGGCATGGACAGTCAGCACAGGTCAATCCGCGCGCAATTATCCTCTATGGCCCCCAAGCGGGCCGTGGCGTATATCTTATCCTTCGAGCTGCCAGCTGACGAGGCGGCGTGTATCATTGAGTGCGACGTGCGGCAGAAAAGCTGCGTGCAGGTGGCAATGGAGCAAAGCCTATCTGTTGACGCAGTGAAGAAATACCGGCGGCGCGCATACCGCAAAATGGCATCAGAAGTATATGAAAAAAGAAATGGCCCCACCGAACGGTGAGGCCATTTCTCTTGTGTAAAAGCAGGCCGGGAATGACCTGTAAAATTAAAATATCACATTTCACGTAAAAAGGCAAGGGGAACCGTTCGACGGTTTTCGACGCACTTTTCATACACTTTATGGGCGCTTTTGAGCGCCTATTTTTTTGTACTATGGACACAACAAAGGAGGTGCGGCGATGTACGACCGACTTTTAGCTTTGGGCTTTACTGAGCAAATGGCGATGGACATTTTGACGCTGTTCCCTGATCCTGACGAGCTGAGAACATACGTCTACTTTGCAGAGATGTTCCATGTATAGCTATTTCAACCCAAATCCAAACGGGCGCAACGTGTCCGACTGCACCGTGCGCGCAATCTGCAAGGCGACAGGAAAGGACTGGGGCGAAGTTTATTTGTCTCTGTGCATACAGGGATACTTAGACGGCGACTTGCCCAACGCAAACGCCTGTTGGGGCACATATCTGCGGTCGCTTGGCTATCGGCGCTATATTATGCCGGACACCTGTCCCGACTGCTACACGGTCGGTAAGTTTGCCGATGAGCACCCACGCGGGACGTATATTCTCGCGCTCTCTGGACATGTAGTGTGCGTGCAAGACGGCGTGATCTATGACAGTTGGAACAGCGAGAACGAAATCCCGCTTTATTACTGGGTCAAAGAAACGGAGGAATGAACATGGCATATCCCTATTTCAATCCCTATTATCCGCAGCCGATGCCGGACAACCTCATGCAGATGCGACAGATGCAGCAACCACAGATGCAGCCCATGCAGCAGCCCATGTCGCAGCCAGTGCAACAGAACCCTATCGCACAGGGCGGCGTGCAGTGGGTAAGCGGCGAACAGGAGGCGAGAGGCTATCTCATCGCGCCCAACTCTGCTGTGGCGCTGTGGGATTCTACCGCGCCGACTGTGTATCTCAAGCAGGCGGATGCAAGTGGGAAGCCGACGCTTAAAATTTACGATCTTGTAGAGCGCGCAGAAACGCCCCGCACAGCGCCGCAGGAAAAGAGCGTGGAATTTGTCACCCGTAAAGAGTTTGACGCTCTGGCAGCGCTTGTGGGCGAAATAAAGAGCAAGAAAAAGCGCAAGGTTGAGGAGGACGAGGATGATGAGTAATCCTTTTTTTGGCGCTCTTGGTGGCGGGAACGGCTTTTTTCAGATGATGCAACAGTTTCAACAGTTTAGGGCAAATTTTCAGGGTGACCCCAAAGCGGAAGTCGAAAAGCTTTTGCAATCTGGCGCTATGAGCCAGCAGGAGTTAAACCAACTTCAATCTATGGCAAAGCAGTTTGAACCCTTATTCCACTAATCTTATCGTGGCCACGATTTGATAAATAAAAATTTTTCAAAGGAGTGATACTATGTCTCTTTCCAACGGTGCTCCCATGATGACTATGCCGGTCGCGCCCGCGAACAATTACGGCGGCGGTATGGGTATGTGGGGCGACAGCTGGATCTGGATTATCGTTCTTTTCCTCTTCGGCTGGGGCCGCAACGGATTTGGCAACGGTAACGGCGGCGGTGTGATGGACGGCTACGTTCTGACATCTGACTTTGCGAGCGTTGAGCGCAAGCTCGACAGTATTGCAAATGGCATTTGCGATTCCACCTTTGCGTTGAACAATGCCATTACTGGCGGCTTTGCTACGACCACACAGGCCATCAACACCGGCTTCGGCAATGCCGAGCTGTCCCGCGCAAACCAGCAGGCGGCGCTTATGCAGCAGCTCAACGCCATGCAGATGCAGGCCGCAAATTGCTGCTGCGAGAATCGCGCAGCTATCGCGCAGGTGCGCTATGATATGGCGACGCAGGCGTGCGACACTCGCAACACGGTCAACACGGCAGCCCGCGACATCATTGACGCGAACAACCAGAACAGCCGTGCCATCCTCGACTTCCTCACGCAGAGCAAGCTGTCCGATCTCCAGACCGAGAACCAGAATCTCAAATTGGCCGCGTCTCAGGCTGCACAGAATAACTACCTCATTTCGCAGCTTCGCCCGTGCCCTTCACCGGCTTACATTACCTGTAACCCGTGGGCGGGCAGCGGCTATGGTGGCTGCGGTTCCGGTTGCGGCTGCTGACAACTGCATAGCATAGCTTTTTCGTGACCTCACGAAAATGGTCGGCCCCGTGCCGATACTAATCACAACGCGGCGGGGCAATAGCTCCGCCGCTGTATTTTAAACGGGTCGATTTCGACCCCTTTAGGAAGGAATGATTTTGTGAAAACAGTTGACGAACTCAAACAGGAATTTGTTGATCACATTGCAACTCTGGACAAGAGTGAAATGAGCATGTACGATCTTAGCAATTATGCCGATCTTTTGCGTAAAGCGGACGAATTATTTGCGCCCAGCTACGCGGAAATGATTGCAAATGGTGCGTTTGCCCCTTTTGGGGCAAATCAGAGAAAGGAGTGATACCAGTATGGCTGAATTTAGTAATTCTATCATTGCTTTGGTCCCTGCCGGCCAGAACGTCCCACTGACCGGAACGGCGGTCAATAGCAAGCCCTGTATCGTGCATCGCCAGGGCGCAGGCATTGTCACGCTGCGCGGCCTCACCAATCAAAACCGCGCTCTGTTTCGGGTCTCCTATGGCGGAAACATCGCCATTCCCACTGGAGGCACGGTTGAGGCCATCACGGCGGCGCTTGCCATCAACGGAGAGCCGCTGACCAGTGCAACAGCTACCGTCACGCCTGCGGCGGTAGAAAACTACTTTAACATTTATGTTTCCGCACAGGTCTGCGTTCCGAAAGGCTGCTGCCTGACGGTCGCAATGGAAAACACCAGCACTCAGGCCGTCAACTTCGCTAACTCGAACCTGACGGTTGAGAGAATCGCGTGAAAGGAGAATGGACATGAGCAAGAAAGCAATGTATGATCTGCGTAATATGCTGTGCGACGAACTCGACGAGCTGGCACGTAAGGGTGAGCTTGGCGCGGGCGATCTCGAAATTGCGCACAAGCTGACGGACACCATCAAAAACATCGATAAAATTGAGATGTTGGAGGACGACGGCTATTCCCGCGATGAAGACTATTCTCGCCGCTATTCCCGCGACGGAGACTGGCAGTCGGGTATGCGCGGCGCTTATGACCGCGATATGCCCAATGCAAGACGCGGCACGCATTATGTGCGCGGCCACTATTCCCGTGATGGCGGCATCAACAACATGAAACGCCAATTGCAGGAAATGCTGGACAACGCCGACGACGAAAGCATCCGCAGAGCCATCCAGCGTTGCATGGACACGATTGAGGGCTAAAGGGGGTGCGCCCCTATGGTCGACGAGAATGAGGTCAAGCGCTGGATAGCCCGCCTTGAAACAGAGGAATCCAGTTGGACAAACTATGAGCGCCTTGCCGTGCTGTATGCCATCCGTGACCAGCAAAGCGGCAGCAGAGAGAGGGCTTTGCCAATGGCATACTCCGCAGCGCCCGCGCCGGTTAGCGTCGAAACATACGGCGACAGCGATTTTCTGCGCGCAGTGGCAGATGTTCCACCGGACAAGGCATGGGAGATCATGGACGAGCTGATGGACAGCTTGAAAATTGTAAACGAGCGCGTCTATAATAGCGTCATGCGCAAACTGGTAACGTGATAGTAATTTGTTAGCAACCGTAAAGGAATTGCACAGAACGGCATCGGGTTTAACCAAAATATGTTTCAATTATGCCGAACTATTCCGCGCTATTGCTACAATATTCCGGCAATTTAGCTTTCGCACTTAATTGACGTGCATGGGGTCATAGGTTCGAGTCCTGTACCGCGCACCATCGGGAACCCTTGAAACCACTCGGTTTCAAGGGTTTTTTGCTGCCTCAAAATGGGTTTGACCCTTATTCTGACCCTTAAAGCCCCAGCACACCGGAGATGAACTGTTCCATACGCTGGGAGCTGGCTTGCCGCATATCATCAGTGAAATGGCCATAGACATCAAGGGTAAAAGCGGCGGTAGCGTGGCCGAGGTTGGATTGCACTGTCTTGATGTCATCACCAGCGCGGATGCTGTTGACGGCATATGTGTGGCGCAAGTCGTGGATCCGCAGGTTGGGCAAGCCGACCTTCCGTACCGTGCGCTTAAAGCAGTCAAATACCGCCCGCAGGGAGATATAGCGGCCAAATTCGTTGGTGAACACCAGTCCGCTTTCCTGCCATGCAGGGCCAGCGGCCAAACGCATCTGTGTCTGTACGAGCTTTTGCTGCCGCAGCAAAGTCATCACATAGGGCGCAGGGCGGATCGTCCTGCTCTTGTTGTTTTTGGGCGGAGCAAAATAGTAGCCCTCGCCCTTTTTCTGGCTGCGGTGCAGCTGTTTGTTGACCAGAATCGTACCCTTATCAAAATCCACACAGTCCCACATAAGACCCAGCAGCTCGCCCTCCCGCAAGCCGGTGAACAGGTCTACCTTCAGCAGCAGTTCATACCGGCAGCCCTTGATGGCTTCCAGAAAGAGGGCGGTATCACGGTCATCCATGGGATGGATCTCCTTTTTGATGATCTTCGGGAGAATGCAGGCATTGGTGGGGTTGGTACGGAGATAGTTCAGCAATACCGCCTGCTGCAATGCCTTGTGCAGGATGCCGTGGATGTTCTTGATGGACTTTGCCGACAGAGGCGGCTTTCCGTCGCGCTCCTCATGGAGAGAATTATAAAACCGCTGAATCGTATGGGGTTCCAGCCTGTCTAGCCGCACACTGCCCAGCGCAGGACGAATATAGAGCTTTGCTTGTCGCTGATACAGGTAAGCGGTAGACGGCTTTACGCCTGTGAGGTAATCCCTCAGCCAGATGTCCAGCCACTCGTCCAGCGTCATGCGGCATGGCTCCATATACGTCCCGTCATCGATCTCCGCCGTGATGGCAGTGAGCTTTTGGCGGACTTCTTTCTGCGTCTTGCCGTAAACCGATTTTTGTATCTGCTTTCCCGTCTTGGGATCAATGCCGAGGGTGTAGCGTGCCTCCCAGCGTCCGTCTGAACGCTTGCGGATGGTGCCGCCGCCCTTGGCGTTTTTTGTTGCCTTGGTCGTCAAAATAACCTCCTGTTCCTCTGAAATATAAAACGGTCAGTCAGTCCGTTGTTTTATCGCTGCTTGTCGCTGTCCAACCACGCCACAAAGTCTTCAAGGGACAGCTTGCCTGCCACGCAGGCATCGCGCTTTTCCCGCGCCGTCTTCGACCATGCGGTGAACTCTGCCTTGGTCATCGTTCCGTATCGCACACGGGCATTGTGGGCCTTATAAGAGCGCGTAAACTCCCTTGTGGCGGGGTTCTTCATCTGCCTGCTCTGATACTGCACCACCGCTCCCATCTGGCGGCAGGTTTTTTCCGAGCCTTCCATCAACCGCGTACAGTAGTCCTGCGTGATGTTGCCGGTCACAACGAAGTATCTGCCGCAGTTTTTGCACTTGTGGATCGCCAGCGGCAGGCGGAGACAGTACGCCTTCAAGTAGTTGTAGAGGTCGCGCACGGTGTTTGGGTAAAGCACCTCACGCAGCGCAGTCTTGATCCCACGCTCCCGCAGTATCTCCATGCTGTAATGGTAGGCGCTGTTATACGCCGGACTGTCCAGCATGACCTCCTCGGTGGCAAGCTCGCCGTACCTCATATCGTCGAAATGGAGCAATGCGTCATAGTGCGCCTCACGGTAACGCTCTGCCGTGGAGTAGTCCGGCTTGTACCGGTCATCCAGACATACTTCGATCAGCGCCTTTGCATCGCTGACGATGGCTTCAAAATCGTTGGCGAATGAAAGGACAATCGCTGCGTCAGCATCCTGATCGTGTGCGTATGCGGATTCCAGCTCGCTCAGCTCCCTTGCGAGCAGCCCAAAGAACGGATGCACTTCGCAAAGCGGCAGCGACAGCTCCAGCAGCTTCCTCCATGCAGCTTCGTCCTTTTCCGCTCGTACCAGCTTGTTAATCTCAGAAAGGACGCAGTATGTGTCATAGAAGTCTGTATCATAAAGGTCGATGAGACATTGACCGAGGTCCTGCGCTTGATCGAGATAGGTCATGCGGCTTCCCAGCGTCTTGTCATACAGTGCAAAGCATTCTTTTCGTTCCGGGGTGATGTAATACCGGAATTCCATATGTTCGGGAAAGACCATAGCTGCCCTCCTGTTAGATATATCAAAATAGATGCAGAAAATTATCTATTGACTTTTCCGCACCAACATTATACAATCAAACCATAGTAGTTACATTGTGCATTATAATCTTTATAGTCCATAATGTCAACTGAAATTTTCAAAGGAGGCCTTACATGAACAACAACTACGAAAATCTGCCCGCGGTGCTGAACGCCAATCAGCTCGCGGCGGCGCTGGGCATCTCCCGCGCGGGAGCGTATCAGCTCCTTAACACGGGGACGTTCCCCACGCTGCGTATCGGCAAGCGGTTGCTTGTGCCGAAGGATAAGCTCATCGACTGGATCGAGCAGAACACGGGAGGCGGGAATGGCAACTGAAAAAGAAACGACTGCCCCGATTCCATCTGTTGCACCAGATGGGGAGCAGCCGTCCGCGCTTGCACGCACAGACAGTATAACAGAGATTGAAGAAACGCACAAGCAGTTTGGAAAGATCCAGATCATGACCATGCCGGAGCTGATGGAAACACGCTTTCGCGTCCGCCCGGCGGTCATCGACGGACTGCTGCCGGCGGGGACTTACCTCCTCGCCGGCGCGCCGAAGATCGGCAAGTCGTTTCTCGTCTTGCAGATGGCCTATCAGGTGAGCATGGGAGCGCCCTTCCTCGGCTTTTCTTCCCGGCAGGGTACGGTTTTGTATCTTGCCTTAGAGGATACCTGTGAGCGATTGCAGAAGCGTCTGGCACAGATGACGGAGCAGGACAGCGAGCACTTGATCCTCTCCGTCTTTTCCGAAACACTGGACGAAGGCTTGACGGAACGGCTGAGCGACTTTTGGAGTGAGCACACGGACACGGTGCTGATCATCATTGACACATTACAGCGGGTACGTGGACGGACGCCGGATAACGGCAGCTATGCCGCCGACTATGATACGCTGGCAAGGCTGAAGGAGTTTTCAGACACCTACGGCGTCACCGTGCTGGTCGTTCATCATACGCGCAAGGAGGGGGCAGAGGACGTGTTCAACATGATCTCCGGCACCAATGGCTTGATGGGCGCGGCAGACGGCGCGCTGCTCCTACATAAAGATAAGCGCACAGCCTCGGACGCTGTTTTGGAGGTGGTCGGGCGTGACCAGCCGCAGCTCCGACTGCATCTCCGGTTTGCTGCTGCGCATCTATGCTGGGAGATGCTCGAGGCGGAAACAGAACGTTACAGAGAACCTCCATGCCCGCTGCTCGAAGTTCTTTCCCGGCTGGTAAACGAAGAAAACCCGTCGTGGAACGGCACGGCGACGGAGCTTGCGCAATGTCTTTCCAAGATGGACAGCAGCCAAAGCTTTACACCCAACTGGATCGTGCGGACGCTGAATGCGCAGCAGGATACACTGCTACGGAAATACGACATTCGCTATGTTGCCCACCGCACGAGAGAGGGCAAGAGCCTTTCGCTGCGGTGGGACGGTGTACGGTAATGTACGGTATGTACGGTAAAAATGGGAGTGGGGGTATCCCCTCAAAATACCGTACATTATCGGACATACCGTACACCGATAAGGTCATTTTCCGTGCCGTGAGGCGGCGGGAAATGACCGCTTGAGGGAGTCCAGAGGGAACGGCTGGCACACGGACTTTGGTACAAAGTCTAGTGTGTTATACCCATCACGACGGGGGACGGGAAAACTGCGCGGGGACGCCGCTCCCCGCGCAGCTTTGACCGGGCCGAAAAAGAAGAACGGCAGATGACGGTATCGTCATCTGTCGGGCGCACTTTTTCAGAAAGTCGTGATGGGGATTCTACGCTCCCTCGTCCCCAAAACGATAACAGGAGGAACAACGATGGCTTACGCTATTTTACGATTTGCCAAGCATAAGGGCGGCGCGTCCAAGGCGCTGAGCGCCCACCACGAGCGGACAAAGGAGTTTTACGCCAGTAATCCGGACATTGACAAAAGCCGCACCGTGCAGAACTATTATTTAATCGCGCCGCGTTGGAGTTACGAGCAGGAGATCCGGCACCGCCTCCGAATGGCGGGGTGCCGCGTGCGAAAAGACAGCGTAAAATTTGTGGACACGCTGGTGACGGTCAGCCCCGAATTTGCGAAGGCGCATGAGTCGGAAATGCCGGAATACTTCAACCGTGCATTTGACTTCTTGAAAGAGCGCGTGGGCGAGGAAAACATCATTTCTGCCGTGGTACACATGGATGAAAAGACGCCGCACCTGCACCTGTGCTTCGTGCCGCTGACGAAGGACAAGCGGCTGTCCGCAAAAGAAATTCTCGGCAACAAGAAAAGTATGATCCGCTGGCAGGACGACTTTTACGCCTACATGGCGGAACGGTGGCCGGAGCTGGAGCGCGGCACACCTGCCGTGGAAACGAAGCGCAGGCACCTGACGCCGCAATGGTACAAGAAAGTCACGGCGATGGATGCCAAACTGGAAAGGCTGGAAACTGCGTTGAATGACATCAATATGTTCAACGCAGGCAAGAAGCGCGAGGAGGCCGTTGCGCTGCTGGCGCAGCTGCTGCCGGATGTGGAATCGTTTCAGATAGAAACCCAACGGATGCAGAAAATAGTGGCACTTTCGATATCCCAGCAACGTCGCTGTACCGAGGAAAACGAAGCACTGAAAAGCGAACTAGCCTTCGAACGACGCAAGAGTTTTGAGCAACGAGCAAAGCTCGATGCATTAGAAAAGCGCTACAAACGAGCAGAAATGCTATTAAACAGCGTGCCGAAAGAGATAAGGGTACTTTTTGAGCGAGAGGGCAAAGAAGTTTAAATTAAAATTGATCAAAACCATTTACGGTAATTAAGAGCAAGGAGCTATGGGTAGTATGGATGATAGGAGCGTTTCATTAAATTACTATTTATCAAAGGAGTACAGAGATCCGCCTAAAGCGTTCTGGAAATACTATGATCTTTATCGGCGGAAGCAAATTACGTTAGATGAGTATGCAGTCATGACAGGATTGGCCCCCTCCGCGATCTGCCGTTATCTAGCTGCTATTACGGAGAAAAAGCCAAAAAACATTGAAAGATATCGCTAAATATGCTATGTTATATTTGTATAATTATATGGAGGGATGGAAATGCGGATTTCTGATTATATAGACGCTGATCTTTTAGATAGATTTGAGTTCTACAACTACAACCACGCTATTGAAATCATTACTCAAGCCTTTCCCAAGGAGTGGAGTGATGTCGTCGAGTGCCTAAGAAAGCTCGATATTACCACGGATGACCTGCGTGAAGCCGGCGGAAATGAGACTAAGATTCCCCAAAAATTTGATGATGTTCTCTATCCCTGCGGCTGGAGAGAAATCCGAATTTCTGGTGACTTACACATCAAGTTTTATCCAAGGCAGGCTGACCAAAGGGGCCGTTTTTCCAGCGTTCCCTTTGAGGAGCGAGTAACTGAAAATTATATTGACGGTCATAATATTGATTTTTTGAAAGGACGAATCGCATTTGACCTTGAATGGAACAGCAAAGATCAAACTTTTGATAGGGATCTGCTTGCAATGCGGACATACTACGATTGTGATATTGTAAGTGCTGGTATAATTGTTACCCGCTCACAGGAACTGAATGATGTGTTCAAAACCGTGTATGACTTTGACAAGAATTCGCATTCTTGGAAGCCTATTATGCGTAAATACGGTGCAAGTACTACTTGGATGGGAAAACTACTGTATCGCTTAGAATCCCGTCGCAATGGCGGCTGCCCTGTTCTGGCTATTGGCATTAAGAAAAATTGTGTCTCAGATTGGGAGGAGGGTTACATGGATGAGCACGCTACAGGAAACATCTGAGAATCTTCTTTCCTTTTGTGGTGATAAACGCTATTCGACGATTTATGCTGATCCACCTTGGCGCTTTCAAAACCGCACTGGAAAAGTAGCGCCGGAAAACAAAAAGCTAACTCGGTATGAAACGATGTCACTGGAAGATATAATGGCACTGCCTGTTGAACAGGTCGCTGCCGCAAAAAGTCATCTGTACCTCTGGGTTCCCAACGCACTTCTACCAGATGGCTTAGCCGTTATGAAAGCTTGGGGATTTGAGTATAAGGGAAATATCATTTGGGAAAAGGTTCGCAAAGATGGTGGGCCAGACGGACGCGGTGTAGGGTTCTATTTTCGCAATGTAACTGAAATCCTTCTTTTCGGTGTCAAAGGTGATAACTTTAGAACACTGGCTCCGGCCCGCTCACAGGTTAACCTTATTCGGACGCAAAAGCGTGAACACTCTCGGAAACCCGACGAGATTATCCCAATTATTGAGAGTTGTTCTCCAGGCCCTTTTCTTGAATTATTTGCCCGTGGTAATCGTGAAGGCTGGGATATGTGGGGCAACCAAGCTACCGCAGATTACGAACCCACCTGGAGTACTTATAGCAACCATACTGTAAGTGAAGAAAGGAAGAACGTTTAAATGGCTGCAAATCTTACGATGGTGCGTATCGCTACAAAATTAGATGATTTATTTAATGAAAAGATAGATATTTCTGACGTTAAAACGTCAGACGATGATAGATCTACATTTTATTCGAGAGCGATAGCTGCGCTGTCAATTATGATCCAATGCGGCATTGATGAGACTCTTTCTGGAAGTTGTGTTACAGATGGCTATCACGATATGGGGATCGATGCGGTATATAATGATAGTACACAGAAAAAGCTTGTTCTTGTGCAAAGCAAGTGGAGAAGAGACGGGACTGGCGGAATATCGCAGGAGGAGGCAGGCTCTTTTGCACAAGGAGTCAAGAGGATTATAAACTCTGAATTTGAGGGGTGTAATGCGAAAATATCTGCAAAGCAAACAGACATTATTGCTGCCCTAAAAGATATGGATTACCAAATTGAAGTGATATTTTGCCATACGGGGAACCAGTGTATAACTGATTATTCAAAAAGGCCTATAACTGATCTTTTGAAGCAAGTTAATGAAGAAGATGTGGCTGAAATTTTAGTGTTTAAGGAGATTAAATTACAGGATATCTACGATTTTTTAGCAAGTAGCCAAGCGCTTGATGATATCACAATTGATGATGTAATATTGAGCAATTGGGGAACAATTGATGAACCGTTTAAAGCCTACTATGGATCAATCCCTGCTTCTGCGGTAGGCGAGTGGTATCAGCGTTACGGGAATAGGCTCTTTGCTAAGAATATTCGCTACTACAAAGGAAGCACTGATGTTAATCAAGGTATCAAAGAGGTATTACGAACAGAACCAGAGAAGTTTTTCTATTATAACAACGGAGTTAAACTCTTATGCCGTAAAATCACAAGAAAAGCGGCACATAGTACTGATAGAATTACGGGGTTGTTTGCGCTTGAAGGAGTATCATTGGTAAACGGAGCTCAAACAACGGGCTCGATAGGAGCGGTATACGCCGATATGCCTGACGTAGTGGCAAGGGCTAAAGTATTCATTCAGATGATCGATCTTGCTGATACTGAAGAAGAGCAGGCAACCCAAATCACCAGATTTACAAATACCCAAAACAGAATTGACGGCAAGGATTTTGCGGCACTCGATCCAGAGCAAGAGCGAATAAAAAATGAACTGAGTTTTTCGGGTATCCAGTATCTTTATAAAACAGGAGCAACTATAGAGGATCCGCTTCATCAGATTACATTGGATGAGGCAATTATTGCCCAAGCTTGTAGCATAGATGAGTTGTCGATTGTTGCATTGGCAAAAAGAAATGTTGGTGCACTTACTGAAAATATCAACAAGACTCCCTATAAACTCTTATTTAACGGAGGAACAAATAGCTTCTCTCTTACCAACAATGTATGGATTGCTCGAGTTGTGGATTCATTCCTTGCACAGAACGAGTCTTCAGCGACGGGAAGGAAACGACTGGTGCTAGTCCATGGTAACAGATTTTTGTTACATATGATACTCTCCGAAATGAAGCAGTATGCTAATTATTTAACAGCATTTTTTGATGCTAAAAGTCTGCCAGAGTTGGTCAACCCGCTGTGTCAAAAGTATTGGGAACTGACTTTTAGTGCGATGGAAGAGAAGTATCCTGATGCGTATCCAGCACACATCTTCAAAAACATAGGGCGCCTTAGAGAGATAAAGGAACAAATATGTTTACGCGATAGTAAATCTCAAGAGGAGTAATTTTGTTTATTTATAGTACCACGGCGACTATTCTCTGCTTTGGAATAGTCGCCGTGGCGTAGCTTTTAACTATTGATTAAATCCCTTATTATTCTTTCTTCCGCTGCGCTGCGGATGTTATTCATGGCACCGATCCATGTCATCTGATCTTCAGCTTTCATCTGCTCGGTGATCCCCTGCGCCTGTGCCATCTGCTTCACCAGCAGCTCCAGCATCTCTCGTGCCTGCCGATCTGTCTCGTTTAGGTGCCGTGTCAGCTCGCCGGAGGTCAATAGATTGATGTATAAGACCTTCCGATGTTCCTTGAGGTACTTGAGCCGCAGACGGCCATAGCGTCCGAAGGACGCTTCTTCTTTTCTCGGTAAGGTAAGATTTGGCAGGTAAAAGCCCTCGTGGTTTGTGTAAGTGATTTCCATTGCGTGATACTCCTTTCGCACATTTTGGGATCGACCCTTATTCTGACCCTTTAGCGGGCCATCTTCTATAAAACAACTGGACTGACTGATACCATGTTTTATAGTTTCAGAACTGAATATCACATAATTTGATGTAATTTGTTGCTGAAAATCTTATTTTCCGAATTCGAGTCCTGTACCGCGCACCAGAGAAAAACCTTGAAGCTTCAATGGCTTCAAGGTTTTTTTATTGCCCTGAAACCCTGTTTAGCCTTATTTTTAGCCTTATTGTCCCTCAAGCATCCGAAACGCTCTTGATAAACTGCTCCATACGGGCAGCACTGTCCTGCTTCATCTGCTTCGTAACGTGTCCGTAAACATCTAATGTAAACGCTGCGGTGCGTAACCGAAATTTTCCTGCACGGTCTTAATGTCGTCGCCGCTCTTGATAGAGACAACGGCGAAAGTATGACGCAGATCGTGGAAGCGTGTGACCGGTGCGCCGATGTTTCGGACAATTGCGCATAGTGTAGGCGTTTGCGAACATAAGGAAGGGCCAGAGAGAAATTGGTTTACATTACGACTACACAATACTACACAGGTAAGGTCAGATGTAGTATTGCGTAGTCGTGGGTCGACAATACTATGCAGACTACAGCTCTGCAGGGTCGCCTGCTTTGTTGGTGCGCCAGATGAGTGTACGTTCTAACAAGTGAAAGCCCCGGATCCGCTCGGCAGTAAGAAGAATATAAAAAGAACTTGCCAAAATACATCAGACATATTATACTCTAGACCAAACAAACAATCGATACAGGAAAGAAGGCAGAGTATGAAAAAAGCGGTTGGGGGAAAAACGCGCGTCGATCTTGCAGTCGATCAGATCATTCAGGTCATTTTGGACCGCGATATGAAGGCCGGTGACAAGCTGCCGAACGAGTATGATCTGGCGCGCGAGCTGGGCGTGGGCCGCAGCACGCTGCGCGAGGCGATCAAGCGCCTTGTTGCCCGCAATATTTTAACGGCGCGGCAGGGCGCGGGCACGTTTGTCTCGGAGAAGAACGGCGTGCCGGAAGACCCGCTCGGACTGACGTTTATGATGGAAGAGGGCTCGGAGAATCTCGCGCTCGACCTGCAGGATATTCGATTGATGCTTGAGCCGGAGACCTGCGCGATCGTTGCGCGCGGCGCAACGCCCGAGCAGATCGACCAGATGCAGGCATACTGCGACGAGGTGACGCGCCTGATCGAAGCGGAGGAGGATTATTCCGCCGCCGACGCAAAGTTCCACCGGTATCTTGCCGAATGCAGCGGAAACCATGTGCTGCCCAATCTCATCCCGATTATCGCCTCGGCGATCGGCGTTGTGATCACGGTGACGAACGATGAGCACCGCTCCCAGAGCGGCATGGAACACCAGCGTATCATCGACGCTATCCGCCGCCATGATCCAGAGGGGGCAAAGTACAGCATGATCGCGCACCTGAATACCAGCCGCAATTCCATGGTCCATTCTCGGGATAACTGCGCGGCGAAGCACTGAAAGCGCACCATACCTTGAGTCATCACACAACTAACGCACAGAGATTTCGTATGCCTAACGAAATTTCTGTGCGTTTTGCAAAATAACTAAAAAAAGCGCAAAGAAATCAGACGAAATACAGAAAACATTGTGAATTAAATATCAACTATTGACGAACGGAGTTGTCTGATGTATTCTGAATTTACAAAATACATCAGACAACAGCACAAAGCCATCCACCAACCAACAAAAAGAGAGGTCACCAAGAACGTCACCTTCACCCAGCACGCCTTCGTTTACATCGTCCTCTGCATGAGCGACGATGCGTGGAACAAGATTCCGGAGGATCTTCGCGAGCCGTTCCTTGCCGCCGTTCAGGAGGGCGTCGAGTATGAGCGTAACCTGCTCAATGAGGCCAATGATGATGCCATCGCCAAGCTCAAGGATCTGGGCGTGAACTTCTATGATATCGACGTTGCCGAGCTGCAGGCCGCCTATCAGGCCAAGGCCGAGGAGAAGGGCTTCACCTTCGACCCCGAGTGGCAGGCTGCCGTTGACGAAGCGATCGCAAGCGTTGCCAACTGAGAGCGACAGATCGACAGCAACACGAACCGCACATAAGAAAAACGGGAGCAGCCGCGATCGGCGGCTCCCGTTTCCTTTGAAGCGCATGAAAAAAGTATAAAGCGCAGTTCAGGAGGGCTAAACATGAAAAAAGTACTGCACGCATTGCAGAGCCTGGAAAAATGGATCATCGTGATCGCGTTCGTCATCATGGTCGTCGCCATTTTCTGCCAGGTGGTCAACCGCAATATCTTTAAGATCCCGGTCTCCGGCTTTGAAGAGGCGGCAAAGTATTCCATGGCCTACATGGTTCTGCTCGGCACGGAGCTCGGCCTGCGTGACGGCACGCAGATCGCCATCAAGGGCGTTGTGGACAAGCTCAAGGGCAAGGTCAAGAAGGTAATCGTCATCATCTCCCAGATCATTGTGGTCGCGTTTGCCGCGATCATGACCAAGGCGAGCTTCGCCATGGTGCTCAAGCAGGCGGCGATCGGCCAGACCTCTCCGGGTCTCGGCATCCCGATGTCCGTTCCGTATTTTTCGCTGGTGCTCGGCTTCGGCCTGATCGCCGTGGTGCAGGCAGGCGAGCTTGTCAGCATGATCGTTCACTTCAACAAGCCTGAAGACGAGATGAAAGAGGAGGTAGAAGCATGACAGCATTACTGATGTTCGGCGGCTTTGCGCTGCTTCTGATCCTCGGCGTCCCCATTGCACTGTCGCTCGGCGTGTCCACGATGGCCGCCATTGCCGGCAGCCCTGACATCACCGTTTCCATCAACACCGTTGCCCAGCGTATTTTCGGCGGTCTGGACTCCACCTCCATCATGGCCATCGCGTTCTTTGTCCTTTCGGGCAACCTGATGACCAAGGGCGGAATTTCCCGCCGCATCTGCGAGTTTGCACGCTCCATCATCGGCGGCGTGCGCGGCGGCATGGCGCTGACGCTGGTTCTGGCCTGCGCGTTCTTCGCCGCGCTCTCCGGCTCCGCGCCCGCAACGGTCGTCGCTATCGGCACGATGCTCTACGGCGACATGGTCCGCATGGGCTATCCCGGCGACCGCACGGCCGGCCTTCTGGTCGTTTCCGGCGGCCTCGGCCCCATCATTCCGCCGAGTATCATCATGGTCGTTTACGCAACGATCACCGGCGCCTCCGTCGGCGATATGTTCAAGTCCGGTATGGGCATCGGCATCGGCATCATGATCGTTCTGATGATTGTGGTCATTGTCCTTGCACACAAGGAGCAGTGGCCGAAAGATGAGATCCACTTCAACCTCAAGGAATTCTGCATCAGCTTCCTCAAGGCCATTCCCGCGCTGATGCTGCCCATCATCATCCTCGGCGGCATTTACTCCGGCCTGCTCACCGCGACGGAGTCCTCTGCCATCGCGGTCGTGTGGTCCTTCATCGCGGGCATGTTCATCTACCGCGAGCTGAAGTGGTCCGATCTCTTTGATATCTTTGTCGACTCCGCCAAGAGCTCGGCGATGACGCTCTTCATCATCGCGACCTCTACCGCGTTTGCGTGGCTTTTCGCCTACGCCGGCATTTCCACGCAGCTTGTTGATTTCGTTGTCGGTATGCATCTGTCCGCCACGATGTACTGTCTGGTGGTGGCTGTCATCCTGCTGATCTTCGGCACTTTCCTCGAGGGCATTGCCACGGCGGTCCTGCTCGTTCCCGTGCTCTGGCCGGTGGCACAGGCGCTGGGCGTCAATGTGATTCACTTCGGTATGATCGTTTCCATCGCCAATGTGGTCGGCACCATGACTCCGCCGGTCGCGGTCAATATTTTCTCCGCCGCCTCCGTCACTAAGCTGTCGATGGGCAAGATCGTCCACGGACAGTGGCCGTTCTTCATCGGCTATGTCGGCTTCTTCTTCCTGGTCGTATTTATTCCCGCACTTAGTACATTTCTGCTGTAAGGAGGCTTTATAATGCGTAATCTTGAAAACAAGGCCCGTATGGAGACGTGGAGCGTCCAGTCTCCTGAGGAACCCGGCTTCCACGCGGTCATCACGCCGGATAAGAGCGAATGCCGCGAGGAATACATTTATCGTCTAAACCTGCCCAAGGGTGAGAGCTATACGCTCTCCTCCGGCAAGCTTGAGCTGCATCCCGTGCTCATTGAGGGCGCTGCGAAGCTCTCCGGTCATGCCGTGCTGAACGAGACGATGAAGCAGTTTGACGCCTTTTATATCCCGGGCGGCGACAGCGTGACTATTACCGCGCTGGAGGACTGCATCTTCTACATCGCCGGTGCAGTGTATGAGGGTATCGGTCATGCGTTCTTCCGCAGCTTCGACCTCTCCCAGCCGGTCGGCGACATCCATCAGATCCATGGCGAGGGCATCGGTCAGCGCGAGGTCATGATGACGCTGTCAGACAAGGATGAGGCGTCCCGCCTGATCTGCGGCCTTACATGGGGCGGCGAGGGCGCATGGACCAGCTGGCCTCCGCACCAGCACGAAAAGGATCTTGAAGAGGTCTACTGCTACTTCGGTATGCCGCTGCCGCACTTCGGCTTTCATATCAGCTATCTCAAGAGCGGTGAGGTGGAGGACATCGTGACGCATACGGTGCATTCCGGCACGATGGTGGAGGCTCCCGTGGGCTATCACCCGACGGTCGCGAGCCCCGGCACGCGCAACTCCTACCTGTGGGTACTTGCTGCGCACAGCCACTCCAGCCGCAGCTATAACCTCGCCGTGCTGGATCCTGCGCTGGAAAACTTCAATTCCGCGCGCTGATTTGATAAAGAAGGAGAATTTCCATGACGAATTTATTTGATCTGACGGGCAGCCGGGCCATCGTGACCGGCGGTACCCGCGGTCTCGGCCACGGCATGGCCGAGGGCCTGATGGAAGCGGGCGCTTCCGTCGTTATCTTCGGCTCGAGCGATAAGGTCGAGCAGGTGGCGGCCGACTTCCGCGCCAAGGGCTATTCCTGCCAGGGCGTGAAGGCGAATCTCGCCAGCGCGGAGGAGCGCAAGGCCGGCTTTGAGAAGGCCGTCGCGCTGCTCGGCGGACTCGACATTATCATCAATGCCGCCGGCATCCAGCGCCGCTATCCCAGCCCCGATTTTCCTCTTGAGGACTGGAACGACGTGATCGAGGTCAACCTCACCGCGCCGTTTGACCTCAGTCAGATGGCAGCGCGCGAATTTTTGAAGAAAGAGCAGCCCTACGGCAAGATCGTTAATATCGCTTCCATGCTCAGCTTTTTCGGCGGTTTTACCGTTCCGGCGTATGCAGCCTCCAAGGGCGGCGTGGCACAGTTCAGCAAGGCGCTGTGCAATGAACTGGCGGGTAAGGGCATTACCGTCAACTGCATTGCTCCCGGCTATATGGATACTGAGATGAACACAGCCCTGACCGACCCCAGCAATCCCCGTTATCAGGAAATTACTGACCGTATCCCCGCACACCGCTGGGGCACGCCGGACGACATGAAGGGCACGGCCATCTTCCTTTCCTCCCACGCCTCCGACTATCTCAATGGTGCGGTCATCCCCGTTGACGGCGGCTATCTTGTCAAGTAAAGGCGGGGGGAAGCAATGGCAAAATATCTTGTTTGTGTCAGCGATGAGCGCCATGCGAGCTATGAGATCGAGCGCGCCATTCTGGAAAAGGCCGGTGCAGAGCTGAAGCTCTGCCACTGCGAAAGCGCTGCGGATATCGCCGCGCAGTGTGCGGATGCGGACGCCGTGCTGCTTGACCTTGCACCTATGACCGCCGAGGCGGTTGCAGGGTTGAGAAAATGCAAGGTCATCAGCCGCTACGGTGTCGGTTTTGAGAATGTCGATCTGGATGCGGCGACCGCCGCAGGCATTCAGGTCACCAATGTTCCCGATTACTGCATGGAGGATGTTTCCGACCATGCGTTGGCGCTGATGCTTTCCTGCCTGCGTCATATCCCACTGCGCGACCGCGAGGTCCGCGAGGGGAAATGGAACATTCAGGCAGACAGCTTCCGGCTGAAGGGCAAAACGCTCGGTGTCATCGGTGCAGGCCGCATCGCGCGCGCGCTGATCCGCAAGGTCAGCGGCTTCGGTTTTGCCGAGGTCGTGGCATACGATCCCTATATCAGCGCCGAGCAGCTGGCTGAGATCGGCGTGCGCAAGGTGGAAAAGGAGGAGCTGTTCCGCATTTCCGATATCATCTCCCTCCATCTGCACGCCAATGCTGAGACAAACGGCATGATCTGCAAGGAGACGCTTGCACTGATGAAGCCGACGGCGATCCTCATCAACGTCAGCCGCGGTCCGCTCGTCAAGGACGAGGATCTGCTCGACGCGCTGCGCGGACACCGCATTCTTGCGGCGGGGCTTGATACGCATAATCACGAACCGCTCGGTGCGCAGTCGCCCTTCTGCCAGCTTGACAATGTTGTGCTGACCGATCATACGGCCTACTCCACGGCGGAGGGCGTAACGGAGCTCAAGACCAAGGCGGCGCAGAACGTTGTGGACGTACTGGAAGGGAGAACTCCTCGCTATCCGGTCAATCACCTGTAATTATTCAACTTGTTTGCCCGCAAGGGCGGGAGGTAAAAAATATGACAACATTAGAAAAACTTTATAACGCGGCAGTGGTGCCCGTCGTCGTGCTCGACGACGCGGTGGATGCGGTGCCGACTGCTAAGGCGCTGCTTGCGGGCGGCGTGGACGTGATGGAG
>OJQM01000084.1_pt1 | contig 59031 bp, 81 predicted proteins | sample 1598751 | NCBI WGS metagenome assembly OJQM01 (sample SAMN03922455, study PRJEB24848) | human gut metagenome | isolation source: stool sample | host: Homo sapiens | place: Germany | collected 2009-11 | reverse complement strand
ACCTGGGAGGATGCGGAAAGCAGTCTGCAGCGCGACGCCCTGCATCTGGCGCTCCAAAAGGCTGGACTGCATTCTACGGATATCCGATATCTTTTTGCAGGTGACCTGCTCGGACAGAGTATCGCCACAAGCTTTGGGCTGATGCAGTATGAACGCCCGCTTTTCGGGCTCTACGGCGCCTGCTCCACCTGCGGGCTGTCCCTCACCCTCGCAAGCCTCGCCGTTTCCGGCAGCTTTGCGGATTTTGCCGCCTGCGTCACCAGCAGCCATTTCGCCAGCGCAGAAAAGGAATTTCGTTTTCCCCTCGGCTACGGCAACCAGCGGCCGCTTTCCGCCTCCTGGACTGTGACCGGAAGCGGTGCGTTCATCCTCGCAAACGCTCCCTCTGGGCATGATCGCGCGATGATCACAGGCCTTACTCCCGGAAAAATTATCGATTACGGTCTGCGGGATTCCATGAACATGGGCGCCTGCATGGCTCCCGCCGCCGCGGACACCATCCGGCAGCATTTCGAAGATTTCGGCACTTCAGCAAATAGTAAAAGTTAGATAAAAAAGAAGGGGCAGCTTTTCGGCTGTCCCTAACTTTTAAAATTCATCGATCATCGGGCAATCGTGATGATCCATCTCTTTTAGATCATCTATGCTCACATAGTACTTTATGAGCGCGTATGCAATGTCTCTTTTTCCTGGTGCAGCGTTCAGGTCAAAAGTAAATGGCATCTTCCGGAGCGCATCGTTGTATGCCGCTGAAAAGATCATGTATGCCCGCGTATGTAGTTTTGCCGGTCTCTCGCCGGATTTCTGATTCCGGTAATCCTCTGCGATTCCTTTCCAGCTCAAATCCTCCGGAATCTCTGACGTAATATATACGCGCTCCGCGTAATCATCCGGCAGTTTTTCTACTTCGATGTACGCATATCTCCGCTGCCCGTCTTTCTCGTATCTAAATACGATATCCTCAATATACGGGAGTGCGGTATATTTCACTCCGTTTTGCTTCAAGACCTCTTCAAAAGGTCCATCGATGACCTGATATATTACCTCTACACCATAATGATTAAATTTTTCCATTTTTTCTTCTCCTTTTTCATTTTCTTTTTCCAGCCGATCCAGTTCAGCATTATTTGTTATACCTTAAAACTGGATCATAACTCGCGATCCTGTCGATATCTACTATCACAATCTGCCCTTTTATCATCGTAAACCAAATAAGCATTGCACCCTTTATTCTGCGATCAATCCCTTGTTTGCTCTTTAATGGTATAAGCATGTTTTTCCCGACAATTGCGATGTTGCACCCGCGATTAAAAAACCCTTTTAATATGTCGTAAAATAATTTTATCTGTAAACCTTCTTCTTCGTTTACGAGATATATCCGGTTTAAATTACCGGGCTTCTTCGCATTATAAGAGCATCCCATTGGATAACCCTTTCGCTCTTTTTCCTTCAACCATTTTCCTTTCGTCATACCTGATCTGGGCGGCATACTTATAGACTTTTCTCTCCAGTCTTTCATCCCGAGTTCTCTATAAAGTTCCGGAGAATCCATAAGAAAAAATTTTACAATATCCTGATCTTCCTTTTTAATTTTGCGAATATTATTTTTTATAACGTCAGCAAAAAACATATGGTCTCCCGGCGTTTCCAGCTTTTGAAAATATTCGTCTATGTCCGCATCAGTCAACTTTTGTACGTTTCTGCAGAAAAACGTTAAATAATTGTTGCTAAAAACCAGCTTGCTTTTTACCGGTTTCTGCATGGATACAATCCATGAATAATAGTCCATCATACGATATTTCGTATTAAAATAGATCATCCTTTCGTTGCGGATTTCCCTTATTATTTTCCCGCCCGGAGAAACAAATATATAAATTCCGGGACGTGGTTTATATGCTCTCAGCGCAATATCTTCCAGATTTTCAGCGCCTATATATTCAATGGCTTCCAGCATATCATTTCCCCTTTATATCAACTCAATTTTTGTTATTTTCACAAGTGTGTCCAATGGATTCTCTTTCTTCTCTACGATATCAAATTCGTAGTTGATCCACTGGTCATTTGTTATTTTGTGCGAATATGATCCGTAAGAACCAGACTCCTCATCATCCGGTGCTTCGCCCTCTCCGTCCCAGACATCGTTCAGTTCTACAATTTCTCCAACTTCAACCTCTGGAAGATAATCAACTTCAAAATCACCGGTTTCTTTTGCGATTTCGTACGCTTTTTTCACTGTCTCATTCATTTCGAGCTCTCCTTATCTGCTTTCTTGTTTTTACTCAATTTTTGTACCATCTGGGAATTCAAAACCAGAATAGTATTTTGCCCCTATGGCTTTCGCCATATTTTGGAAGTCCTCGTCGGAAAACTTCCCTGTTTTTAAACGTTGGGAAAATGCGGACTGTGATAATCCTATTCGCTTTCCAAGTTCCGTTTTGCTGATTTCAGCCGCGGAGCACGCCATGTTTACTTTTTGCTGGATGGTTAAAATTTTTACCGCCTCCTTATTATTTATTAGGTTTTCCTTATATCTTATTATATAATACTTCTGATTTTTGTCAACATGTATTTGAAACTTTTTTTGATAAAAAAACAGAGCTCATAAGAGCCCTGCTTTTCGGTGTTGTTTTTCTGTATGTCTTTGGTCAGAAAATTTACTCTTTCCGCCACTTTTTTGTTTTCCCGTCCCATTTAAAACCGCGTTCTTTCAGTTCTGCGCGGATGCCATACGTCTGCCCCGAGACAGCTTTAACCTTGTCCCAATTGATACCAAACGTGTCTCCATCCTCTGCGCCAGCATTTAACTTATATGTAAGATACTGCGTTTTATTTGTTTTAGATGTCTTTTCGCGTTTTTCAGGAGTAGCATAGTCAAAAGATAACTCCCCGGTACGATCATCAGCAGATGCCTGCAAAATCTCGTTCTTGTAATAAGACCCGTAATACCCGCGTGATTCTCTATATACTGCTTCTATTTCCCTGGGCTCTGCAGATGGATCGATGATCCCACCTCTATTTTTTTTCGCACTTCCGGCTGCGTTTAAAGCAGATCCGCGCCCACCGAAAAACTGTAAATTTATCACCATGCCGCCACCTCCACAACGTTAAATTTATCGCTAAACGGCTTTATCCTGATTATATCACCTTTGCAATCGTCTGGTACAGACCCATAAAAGATAATCTTATCAGGACATAGCCGCTTCATCATTTCATCATAGCCTGCGGCCGGGAGGACTTTGAATGTTCTCTCGGCCTATATCTTTATTCCAAGATCTTAACCTTATGGATAATCCCATTAATTCCCATCGCCGCAAACTGCTGCCGGATAACCTCTGCCTGCTCGCGTGTCCATACATCAGCTACGGATACTGTGTAAATCACTCCCGGCTCCGCTGCAGGATGCGTCCATTCCGCAGGATCATCATATGCGATATCAAGGTCTGCATCTCCCCTGATACCTGGGATCTCCCCACAGCTCGTGTACTGCCATACAGATATGTCTCCGTCAACATTTGGCTTGTATTTCTGATCCGGCTCGTCATCAAACTGCATCGTTCGATATCCGCGATAATAGCGTGCTATCCACAACCGTGTCCCAGCAAACGCATTAAAGTCAAACCAACGCTCCTTATAAACATACAACCCGATATACAGACCAAATCCGTACCCTGCCGTTGTGATGACCTCCTGCGCTGCACGGATGCACTCTGTCAGCTTCTCAACTCCCAGCGGTCGCAGCGCATCTTTGTCCTCCACATCCCACCATACCATTGTGCCGGTCAGCCCGTAAGACCGCAATAATGCTACGATCTGCTGCGCTTCCTGTTGCGCCACTTCCGGCGTGGCTGCGTAGGTATATTTATAAACTGCTATCGGAATGCCGTGCTTTCGGCAGCCTTCCAAATTTGCAGCAAACTGATGGTCTGTCTTGCCTGATCGGCGCACACTGCGCAGGATTGCGAATGCAACATTTGCCGCTGCAACCTGTGCCCAGTCTATGGCACCTTGATTATCTGATACGTCTAACCCTTTCCACATAAGTATTACCTCACCACAAAGTTCTCCCACTTCTTGTATGCGTCTACATACGTTTCCTGCTTGTCCCCATTATATGTGATTTCATAATACATCCCGTCAGAAACAGTTGTGCTCAGCAGCGCCTTGTGATTCTGAAGCGTCTTGCAGTACCAGACCACATATACATCATCCTGTGCAATCTGCTTCTGGTCGGTTTTGTCCGCATGACTGTTGAAATAGTCAACGACAATCTGTTTGCTCTTTTCCAAAAATTCTTTGCTTCCCATACTTTCAATCCTCCGTATAATCTTCAATCACAGCAATTCCGTACTCAATGGCGCAAGTATTTTCGATGCGACATCCTCTTGCGTTTTCCCAGCCTTTTGCAAAATATGCAATGTCTGCCGTAGAAAGCAATTCCAAAGATTTTCCCAAAAACCACAGAGGTCTCGCATCCGCAGGCGCGCTCTAGAAAAACGAATCAATAACCTCTACTTCTTCGTTCTCTGCAAAATTTCTCTTTGCGCTGGCAATTGCCTTTTCCCTCTCTTTTAAAATTTCATCATCTGTTTTGCCTTTCATCGGCTATGAAATAAAAAGTTTTTTCATATTCTACTCTCCTTATCATTTTATGAGGGCGACCGAAGCCGCCCCAGAATCACGCTTAACCCCGCGCCGGGAGATAATCGGATCACCTTATCCTTCCTTGTCTGCTTCAATAGCTGCCGCATCTGTCAAACCCTCGCCGATGACATAGCCGATAACCGTAGCACCAGCCATGATCAGCGCAGAGATCTGTGTGGCTTCATTTTCCGTCCCTCCGCAAGCCACAATCATCAGCGTCACAAATGATGCCACGCTCATCCAAAGCTTTCTGCTTGTCAGTTTTCGCATCCAATCAATCTTTTTCATTGTCATACCTCCTTAATTTTGTATATGCTTCCATCCGGATATTTGATGTCTAGAGCTAACACCTCCGGCTGCAGCTTTTCGTGATAAATGTCATCCCCGCCGGCAGCTTCGTACACATTCCCCAGCTCTCGGAAGGTCTTTAATCCGTCCGGCGTCACATATCTCTGTGATGTAAATTCCTTATGTAGCCGCCACAGAGTTGTACGTAGCGAAGCAATCGTGCGTTCGTTGTCCTTCTGGATGTACTCTTCCAGCATCCGAGTTATATTCTTTACATCCTGCTTCAATTCAATCTGTTTTTCGTACAAATCGTCCTGCCTTCTGGCAAGATTGTCCCTGATCGTAATAGATTGCTGGTGGTACTCCTCTTGCTTTGACACGACTCCACTTTGCAGCTCCTCGATATGTGAATAGACTGCTGCGATCTCCTTTTCACGCTGTTTCCGGAAAAGATTCTTTTTCTTTACCAACCCCAGTGCGTCAAGGACCTTATTCCAGCTTTCCACGATAGTCGGGATAAACATAAACACACCAGCGATCACAACCGCTATCGTCCCCCACCCAACATTTTCCGCCTTTTCTATCAGTTCAATAAGCATTTCCTACGCCTTTCTCATTCGCTGGCTTCTTTCCATACACTATCCGTTCCTACGGCTCCCGGCTCCCATACATTATTGTCGACCAGAGATTCCCAGACCTTACTATTGTGTTTTACCTTATCGCCTTTTTTATATCCGTTTGTGCTTCCCGGCTGCTCCCAGTCCGGTGTTACGTTCGGGTCTGGGATAAGAACTTTTGCGAACAGGGACGGTGCCGCCTCCGGAGTCCACTGCTCCTGTTTATCGTGGTCAGACAGGACATTGTACAGCACTTTATTATAAGTGCACCGCCGCCCTTTTGTCAGATGTGTTCCGGCCTCCAGCGCTTCCCATTCAGGGTACAATGACGGCACGCGTAAAGCTTGTGCATCCGTGTTGTCCGCAGCGCTGAATTTAGCCTGCTCTAGCATTGCCAGGAGATTTTCTTTCGCTTTTTCCGTAAACATATCATTCGCCCTCCAAAATTCCGTTAACTTCATTGATGCCGGACGTGATGCTGGACACATCGTTTTCCAGTTTTGCGACTTTATCAGTCAGTCCCTCCGGCAGCACTGCTTCTTCAACTTTTTCCATATGCACCGTACATACAGCCACATGGGATTCCGCAAACCCGCTTTCTGTGGTTGCGTCCTCCTGCTCATAATTGATGGACGCTATCACGTCAGGCGTATATTTCAAACTCACGAATTTTTTAAACCCAGCATATCCGCATATCAGGTCAGTCCCAACATAATATCGCATCACAGCCGTATTCTCAGCGTTCGAAAACATGTCAATTATGCTTTTTGTATCGCTGCTTTTTATAGAGATTTGCAAGAATTTCCCGCTTTGGGTAATTCCATCAATCTCCAGTTCTTTGCCAGATTTAAACACGATTTTTTTCATGCTTTTACCTCTTTTCTGTTAGTGTTTTAGATTTTTGCTAAAAATTGCAAACGTTAATATTTTAATGTAATTAATCCGCCCGTTTTATCACCCCATTGGCTGGGTCTGCTCTTACTGCCAACTTTAGCTCCAACAGTCAGATGCCCTTGCGCATAATCATCTTCAACCGTAACTACAAGGTCATCTCCATTCCAACGCACACATCCTGTAACCCATTCCTGATTTTGCCCCGCCGGGGGATCCATCCAATACCCGCCAACCCCCGCAATAGTTCCGGATCTACCCAATTTTTTTAATACTGGATCAGCACCTCCGGTTTTAAAATTATACGTAACCCATTTCCAAACAGATCCGGGATCTGCTTCTGAGCCGCGTTTGTTTATGTCGCCCCAAGCGGTATTTCCGCCGTCTGTGTAACAAGTGCCAGAATAAAAGTCTGCGTTATTTACGCGGATATTAAACATAAATGATGTATGTTTTATTGCCTCTGCGTCTGTAAAGAGATATCTCAAAGCCTTTTGGGCATGCACACTTGCATCATCCGATAATGTAATATTGTAGTTTAATACAGGGAGTTTGCCTCCCATGTCACTACTTAGTGTTTCAACCGCTGTCTTTGCGTTTCCAAATCCATTTGCTACCCTTTGTTCAAGATCGTTCATGTTTTTGGTATTAAACGCATCGCCCTCCTGCGAAACCTGCCCCTCGCTACGGGATACGTCATATGTTACAGTTTCTCCGTTTGCAACATTTCTCAGCAACCGCCGTCCTGCAAATTCCACAAGGCGGGCTTTCCACTCTTTTGGCGTAAACCATGTCTCTGCCATTATAAAATCCCTATTCCTTCCCCGGCGTAGATTTCATCGCCGCAATAATAATAACTGTCCATGACGCGGTCATATACATATTTGACATCGTGTAAAATCCGCTCTATGGCATTCCATTTTTGATAAGTAACCAGCGGCGTATCTGGCGTAACTGGGGTATCTTTCAAGGTACTCCATGCGTCCCGGATGCGTTGTACATTATCACGGATTCTTTTAAAATCACTTACTCGTGGGATTTGATTCTTTTCCCACGTTTTCGTTGTTACAGTTATCGCTAAAATTCCAGCGATTTCCCGGATATTCCCTTCAATCCTGTTCAGGTCTGAGGCATTCAGCGCGCCTTTCATTCCTGCAGCCCATTCTTTTTTCTCCGTTTCCGTGATCGTCCCCGCAGCATATTTTTGCGTAAGTAGTTTTGCCCGCTCCACATCCTCCTGTGTCCGGTCATATACCCATTCCATTAGGTGATTCCCACCTCCTCATCAGCATACAACTCGCCAGAATAATAATCTTCTGATGTTATTTTATAATATCCTCTGTACTTTGCCGTACCCACAAATCCACCCGTGAGGTCAATGCTGAGGGATTCTATACAGGCGACAAAATTACCATGCATTTGCAAGGTATTTTCGACTTCCGCCCAGTCCCCCGCTTTTTCCTCGGCGGACAAATGACGCGTCTGAATAATCTGCTGAAGCTGATAATAATCAAGTATATTATCTGCAACCTTCTGGGCACTTTCATAATTCAAAAGCGTTCCTGTAAATGTTTTTGTGTTCCGCACCTCGCCGGACTTTATATGCTCGATTCTGGACAGTGTAGCCAGCTCTGTGCCAACATATTTGCGCCCCGTGATTGCAACCTCCGTACGGGCGCTTCCCGCGATTTCAAGCACAACATAATACGGCATTTGTTTAACTATCCTGCCTGCTGATGCGACCATGTTCACCGCCGGGCTCGTAAGCTGGATTATATGTATCCCCGGCTCGTATGTGCCTTTTGTAATCTCACTTTCTGCTGTCTCCAACACCCATGTTTTATATTTTACGTTCACATCTGATACATAAGGGTCGACTTTTAATGTCGTGGAAAATTTCCGACTGCGAGGAATCGTTGCAGATATTCTTCTCGTTGATTTCCGTATTTCAACGCCCGACCTCCGTGATGTGTTCATAATCGCCGAGCAAGCGAACAAGACCTCCCGCAGAGCTTTTTGACAGGTCTGGATTTTAAGCGTGCCATATAGAGGGGTTTGTGCCACTTCTTCCTCTACTGTATAATCTTCAATCCCTGCTGCTGTCATAATCTCCGCGATTACACTTCCCGCCGTTTCTCCGACATATATCCGCCCGTCTTTAAAATCCACATTAGCAAGCATCCCTTTGTAGTCGATCGCCGATATTTGGGTGACATTTTTGGTGGTACTGTTGGATTCCATAAAAAACACGCCCAGCGGCATCTTCACGCCGTCAACGATTTCGTATGGCAACATTCTTTGCTTTTTCTGCAATGTTTTGTGCAACCCGTTAATGTTTCCAACATTAAAATCATCATCAGTGTCAACAAAGTCAAACGTGAGTTTGTCCGTTTTAATCTGATTACTGATAGGATCTGTGTCATTTACAAGCTTCGCGCTTTTTATGACATCGGGGCCCCAGATAAACGTTGTGCCATACTCGAGATAGTTTAACTTTACATTGTGCCACGGTAGGGCACGTACAAATCGGATTTCAATGCGTCCGTATTCCTCCACCTGGTTTTCGGCAAAATAATTCAGTTTGTCCGGAAAGAAACGTTTTTGCGATTTATATGTACCGCCGAGGTCGTACCATGTCACTTCCATCTCCAGCGGGAATGTTTCCGAAAAATGAAAAGTCAGCCCGATAGAGGTATGATTTTCGGTAAAATCTATTCTGATTACAGGCTGTTTTGTGAAAATTCCATCTGCGCCCGCTTGCACATCCGAAAAAAATGGGATGTCCGTCGGCGTGTCTGGCATTTCGCTAAGACTCCCATCCAACACGAAAAAATTATGTTCCAGTGTAGCGTATTTTGGTGGGCTGCCTTTTGACTTAAACAGCCCCATATCCCCAAAAGCAGCATTGCTCTCTGTGCTTTCTTTTGCATCAGGCAGAGCAGTCGTGTCATACAGATTGTATTCGACATAAAATTCTGTTTTCATCATGGTCTCCTTGCCGGTTCTTTCGCCGTAAACTTGCAGGTAAACCCTTTATAATCAGCGCTATCCTGTGTTATCTTCTCGTATTCATCAGAGACGCTGGATATATAAGCTGTGTATTCGTAATAACCAGGATCTGACGGCAGCGAAATAATATGGAATGGGACGGGCTCTGTAACCTTATCCCAGAAACGTTTATATACGCCATCCGGGAACGAGCTGCTCTTCCCGACCGACATTGTGTAGTTAAAATACACGCCTATCAATTCACGCTGGAGCTCTCCCGTTTCAACTCTTTCGGCGAATTTGTCGAGGAAATCCGCGTTTCTTTTTATGGACACGATGGGGATGTTAAAATACTCCCCATCTATGTATATGCCGCGTGTAAAAATCATCCTCCGATCACCTCCAGATCATATCCTTGCCTGCTTGCTTCCGATAAGAAATCCTGCAGTGTAGCTTGCGCCAGATCTACCCCGTTTACCTGCAAGACAATTTTCGCCGTTCTAAATCCGCCGCCGCTCTCTGCCATTACCTCCGATACAGCTTGTTTGATTGTGCCTATCGGCGCTTCGATGTTGGTCTGCCCTGCCCGCTGGTCGCCCAGAATCGCCAGGAACGGGTTGCCGCCACGGATTACCGAGCCAGATGCAAGCGCCGGGATATCCCGCAGGGTGCGAGATGCAAAGCTTTCGTTTATGGCATACGGCTGCACGGGAGTTGTTCGCGTATGCGATGATCCTCCACCAGTAAATGCGTTTTTGATCCCGCTGCCGATATTCTTAATTCCCTCTATAACACCAGCAATCATGTCGCTAACCCATGTAAAGAAGCCGGACAAAAACGCCTTTATAGAATCCACGACGCCTTCGATTTTGGTTTTAAAGATCGTGAAGATTTCCTGCGCGGTATTCCATGCGCCCTTCCAGTCTCCATCAATCAGCTGCTTAACAACTTTTACAAACAGACGAAATACAGTTTTCATGATGTCAATAATACTGTTTATCTTATTCCAGAAATCTTTGAACGTATCCCAAGCAACCGCCCACGCCTCTTTCCAAAATTCTAAACAATCGTTTATAAACGTCATAAAGGTTGTAAAACCGTCAACAATCGTCTTAATTCCAAGTATAATAAACTCTAACAGCACCCCTAACCCTTGCACCAAGAATGGCACTGCGTAGGTCATAATCCAGTCAACAATCGGTTGCAAAATACTCTCCCAAAAAGATTTTAAAATATCCGCAACCAACCCAACTCCTCTTATTATAGCTTCCCAAGCCGGCAGAAAAGACTGCGTAAGAAGCTCTGATATTCTAGTCCCGATTCTGTCGATAACTGGCTGAATGTGTGTATTCCATGCGGTTAAAAAATGGTTGACAACCTCTGAAAGCCCGCTCGTTAAACTATCAAATAATGGCTTTATATGAGCGTCGTACATTGCATTCAGGCTATCAAGCGCTTTATCTACAGCTGTCTTAAATCCTTCCAGCACGGTAGCTGCGCCACCTAATAACCCCTCCAGTGCAGTCTTGAACCCGTCAGCATTTTCTGTAAACGGTACAATAAGCATTTGTAAAAAGTCCCGCCCCAGTTTAAGCGCAAGTTCAGTCAGCCCCATAGCTGCATCCGCAATGCTTCCTATCAGCGCCGATACAAAGCGGATCCCGCTTTCGCTTGCAAATGCTTCAAATACATGGGCTATACTCTGGAACAAATCAGCCAGAAGAAGGTTTATATCTGCCCCCACGTTAAATGCGGATATCAGGAATTTTTTTATCCGGTCGGTATTGTTTTCGAGATAATCCCCAATCCCGCCGATCAAAGCCGCCGCCAGAGTAAGCCCTATACTCGCCATTGATCCGGTAAAGGAACCCAACATATACATAAAGGTTTTAAGGAAGTTGTCAGCAGCCCCCACAACCGCAGGATCTGACCATATCTCTATCCATGCATCACGGATTTGCTGAAGCCCATTTTTGATAATATCTAAGCGGTATTCAAAATCACCCAAGCCATCCCAGAAGCCTTCCGCAAAAGCATCTTTTAACTCTTTTACATAGTCAAGAATAGGTTTCAGATTCTCCAAAATCCCATCAAGCCAAGACTTCACTCCTGCATCAACAGGGACTTCCTCGAACATGTCTTTCGGCTGCGTTCCGCCTCCACCGCCGCCGGAATCATCCTGCTTTTGCAACACATCCAGGTCATCAAACTTTGCCAAAGCTCCGGCTGCCTTTTTTGCCGCCGCTGCTGTTCCATTCAGGGAATCGTTATAGGAATCCTGTATCTTTTTCGCTCGGATGAACGTGCTTTTCCCGCCAAGGATGGCAATAAACTGCGCCACATATGTTATTGCCCGCGCTATTCCGTTTATAAGCGCATTGAGATACGGAATTACCATCTGGACAATTGGCGCAAAGGCAGCAGCAAACGCATTCCCAAGTGTAGCCAGTGAATTTTTTAGAGACTGAAATGAATTTGCCAACGGAGCAGAATACTTTGCAAGGTTTGAAAACCCCTTTTGCATTCCAGCTACCATTGCATTAAATGCTTTTGTAATCCAGTTGAATATCAACAGCGATAATGCGATTCCTTTCAGCCTTGACGCAAAGGTGCCGAACAGCCCCGCGCTTTTTTTCGCGCCGGACGAAGCTGTTTTAAATGCTTTATCGGCAGAACGCTTCATCCGATCGAATTCTTTTTTGATGGGCTTCTGCTTCGCGTTAAGTTCTGCCAGCCTGCGCTTTGAAACATCTATGTTCCCAGCAAGCTGTGACGCCTTTACAGACATCTTCTGAAATTCTTCTGTATCTTTTGGGGATACAAACGCGTTACCGGATGCTTTCTCCGCGTTTATTTTTTCCTTGATTTCATCTACTTTTTGAGCCGCTTCATCCAGCTGAGCCTTGTCCACCTTCGGGGTATACGCCTTTCCACTGTTCTCCATCTGCTGAAGCTTTTCTTTCAGGTCATCTACACGGACGGATGCGGCTGCAACCTGTTCATTTAGTACGTCCCATGCGCCGCCGGTTTGAGGTACCCCCATGTTTTCCCAGTCTGTCTGACGTGCTACAAGCTTAGACAGCTCTCCTTGCGCCGCAACGAGGTCTTTCTGTAAAGCTTTATACTCAGACGTTGCCGCCCCCTTTTGTGACATACGGGCCTGCAGTTTTGAATACTCGGATTCTGCCTTTTCTAACTCTCTTTGTAATTCTGCAAATTTTTCTGTCGGGATTTTCTTTTGCGAAAATTCTTCCATTTTGCGATTGAGAGAATCTAAAGCCGCGCTGTCTTTTTTTATGGCATTAGACACGCGCATCATCTGGCTGTTTAAATCTTTTGTTTCAATTTTTGTGTTTATCCGTATCGAACCGTCATATTTCGGCATATCAGCCTCCTACCTTGATCCATTTCATAAAAGCGTCAACGTCTTCCTGTTCCTCTTCTGTCAGTTCCTCTTCCCGCTCTATTGCAAATATTTGTTTCTGCTCCTGCAATGCCTGTTTTGCACGCGTGTCCATCTTAGGGTCTATTTTCTGCTGCCGGATGGCTATGACGTTCGTGTATGCGCATTCACCGAGCGTGGACAGCAGTCCCATGAACGCCCAGTAGTGCATGTCAGACCGGTTCAGGTCGATTCCGTACTTCTCCAGAAATGCTGAATAGATGCGCCACTGGTCTATGTCAAAATCTGTTACCGGAACTTTGTCCTCATCCTTCGGGCGGTTGTCGGTATACCACCCGCTCAGAAACCACCTAAGGCCATCCACGGCAGTTTTTAAATCGGGTAAAGAAGAAGGGCTGCCGTCCCCATCCTCTGACGGATACAGCAGCCCCAGCGCTACAGCCAACCTTTCATCGTCTGACAGGTCCGGATCTTGCAAAGCCTGTGAAATCTGGATCCCTGTCTGGAAGGCTTCGTCTATGCGGAAACCCTCATATTCTGTTGGGAATTTATCAAGCAGCACATTCCACATTTAATTGCTTCGCGCCCCTTTCCTGTTCGGGCTGTATTTGCTTGTGATTTTCTGATTTCGTTCAGTGGCGAAGCCCTGAAGAATCGGTATGATCTGGTCTAAAAAGTCCGCGATAAGCTCCATTCCCGGGGATTCCACGTCAGGGAACACCTTTTTGCAACACCCGCTCCCAAACAGAGAATCCAACTCAGCGCAGGCCTCTTTGCATAAAGCGTCATACGCTCCGAAGCGTTCCGTGAAATCACCGGAAGAATCATTAGCAATCCTATCGGCTTCCTCGTTTTTTGCATTCAGCCATGCCACAAAATCGTCAAAACGCTTAAAAAAACTGTTGTCAGAGATGTTGACCGCAATATAATCGCCGTTGTCGTTGACCTCAATGCGTTTGACGCCACTGTCTACTCGTAAACTTGCTGCTCCCATCTTGTCCTCCTTATTCCGTTAAAGCCCTGCCAGACGCGGGCGTCGCCGTGAATTTTCTTGTGGTTACGTTAAACGTTCCAGCTTCTCCGTCACCTCTGCCACCCAGAGTCAGTGTATTTGTCACGTTTGACCCTGCATCGCCACCTGTGCCACCTACACTCACAACGCAGCGACGGCGGACTGCCGGATATTCAGGTCCAGCGCCGGAAACTCTCACGCGGACATAGGATGTTATGGCATCAGCTCCGACGGGCAGCGTGTCTATCATCTTGTTAAACCAGTCTGTAAGATCCTGATCCTCTTCGTCTACGTTCTGCCTTTCAACTTCGATGGACGGCGTATAGGATTTAAGGTCCGTAGATCCGTTTTCCTGATTGATGTACTGTACCGTCTCCGTCTCGGGGTTCATTTCCTCCGTTAAAGAGGTAATACCCGTTCCCAGAAGCCGGTAGTCTGCCGCTGTTCCCTCAGAGGTCGTGTCCATTTTTACATCGACAAAATGTCTCAACAAATGTCTTTTCATCGTTTTATTCCTTTCTTAAAATTCGGGTTCGATAACATTTTTATAAAAAACCGTAACCGGTAGAACCCAGTCCTGCACGCCATTCTCCTGCGGCTGTGTCCCGTATGCGTTCCCGCGTGTTACCCGCTCAATTTTCCGCCCTGCGGTCAGATCTGGGTATATCGCTTTTTCGTACTCTTTCCCTTCAATCCCGGAGGGCTCGCGGCAAAGCCAGCGCCCCAGCGTGTCGAGAAATTCCAGGATAGTAATTTTCTGCCGTTCTCTTGCTCCCGTGGTCGAACGGTATACTACAAAGCAGGGATACCGGCATTCCTGATATATCCGCCCGAGTATATCTTCTTTTTCTGTATACACCAGCGCCCCGGAATCATTGGAAAACGCAATGCCATCCTCAGACCCGAGCTCTTCGAATTTAATTACTTCATCCGGATACAGCCCCGGAAACTGGTTAAGCAGCGACTTCATTGCCGCCGTCAAAACATCATAGCCGGTAGCATCATTCCCGATAGGTTCAGCCATTTTCCTCCACCTACTTCCCTAAGATTTCAAAATGCGGAATTATCGCATATGGTCCGCCCACTGACGATATAAGATAAACAAAATCCTTTTCGGTATTCATAAACGCGTAAAACCCTTCATATCGCCTGTCCGTATAATCTGCATCGTTCACAGGACTGCCCCCGTCCCATGCTCCTACCATAAAAAAATCTGTAGACGGATTAAATGTAATGCTGTCGGGCAACAAATCGTTGACCTGTCTGTTCCATTCCTTCGGCGGAAGCCACGGCAATTCTTTTCCGACGGTATCAACAATAATTTTTCTCCCGTTCTTGACCCCGAACGGGATATGTAACTGTGCGTTATCTGTACTGTCTGGACCGTACAGCTTCATAATCTGCCCCCGGTCAGTCTCCAGATGCACGCCGGAAAGCACATGAGGATACCAGATGGCGGCGGTGCTGGATTCGTAAAAATTGAATATTGTCACTATCGCATCATTCATCGGTATCCCTCATTTCACAAAGAGCTTCGTTAAATTTATCCGTAAACGCCCGGATTCTCACGATATTTCCCATGCATTCCTCTGGCACAGAACCGTAAAAGATTATCGTCTCCGGCTGCAACCGCCTCACCATTTCTTCATACCCTGCCAAAAACAGCGCCTTTTTTTCCTTGCTGTTCATGCAGCCAACAGAAGATACCGCCACCGTTCCACCCTCTGGCTCCCCATCGAAACACCAGTCATAAGAATCCGGTGTGCTCCATGAGATTGTTGGAATCACACGGCAACCATATTCTTGCAGATATGCACCTATCCAGTGCTTGCGATAATGGTTGTATATCTGGATAGCTTTCGGAAAATCGGTGTAGGTGCTGAAATCCGGTGTCAGAATGTACCGGAATTTGCTCAGTTTGTCCACGTACCTGTCTGGATTTCTCCATAGTGCGTCAAATTGGTAATCATCTAAGAAGAAATGAACAGCTTTCTCTTCTGGATTATTGCATTTTCCTCTGGCATAATTAAAACCGACAAATTCGCAGTTACCCTCGAATGTCTCAGGTTTTATCTGTGGTATACCGTATTCGCCGACGCCAGAGAAGATGCGGCGGTTCAGATTTTCGTAAGCTATACTTGTCTCTCGGTTTGCCATAGATTACTTCTTTCCGCTTCCAAAGAACCATGAATCAAAGTTTTTCATTCTGCGCTTTCTGGCTCTGTCATAAGTGGTGGTAGTACGGCTTGTATCGTGCAAAGCACTTGTATCGCCTTTTTCAGATGCCTTTGAAAATTTGTGCATTTCATCTCTCATGGCTGTACTGGCATTGACTAATTTTCGATGCTCTATAGCAAGCCTTTGATTTTTAAATAACGCCTCTGCACTTCCAAGTTTTGCGATTTTCCTTTTACTCTCACTTAATCTGTCATTTATATAATTCATTGTCTTTACTGCTTCGCTCTTTGTCTTGATTGACTTAAAGTAGCTAGTGTTTTCTGAATTAATGACCTTCTCGAGTTTACTGTCTTTTTTAACAGTTCCGCTCCCTCTTAAAGCGTCGCTTTTCTTTGAAGAATTAAAGTACACCTTCGCAATAAGCTTAGAAACCGGCTTCTCGTTACTTAACCCACTACTTCCGCCACGTCCGCCCATAAAATCACGCTTTCTTTGCCTGCTTGTATACCTGGTTTACTCCTGTGGCCGCCAGCCCGGACACCATGCCCACCGCCGCAGCATTGATATAGTCCGTCGCCGGGAAGTCCGGCATGATGTTCATTCCCAGCGCACCCAGAAGGCCGCCGCATACCGCCATAATGACCGGAATCCACTCATCCGGGATTTTCTGCGCCGCCTTACAGCCCAGACCGATAACATAGCAGATAGCCACGATGGCCACACAAGTTCCTAATGTCGTAATGTCCATGAGTTAATCCTCCTGTTTAACCACAATCTTTTTGCATAAAGCTAAAAATTTATTGTTACCCATTTCTACCTTATTCCTGCGTACAACAACGGTACGCCATCATCATTTTTCACTCCTGCCAGATAAAGCATTGCCGCATCTGCCAGAAGCTTGTTCGTCTCCTGTGCATCCCCGGACGCCTGGTAGACCGCGCTCCATGCCTTTGCGCCGTTTGCCATTTCAGACGGGGAGGCGTAGGAAATTGATTCAGAACCGGCAGACTTGGAAGTAATTACTCCCGAAGTAACACCGCCAGCCCCTCCGGAAGATGTCCCCCCAGCGGAATACAGCGCTTTCTTCTCTGCCAGCTCCAGCTGATATAATTTGTCGCAGACCGCGCACACGGCTTTCTGAACCTTTGTTTTCGCTCGTTCATTGTCTGGAAGCCCGTCCACCAGGCGGTCAAAGGTTATCACGTCCAGAAAGTCGCTGGCACGGTCTGCGATACGATCAAAGTCCTCCGCCGGGACGACATTCCCGTGATAGGTCTGCTCGTAAAATGTAAATGTGCTATATGCCATCCCGTCGGCCTCCTTATCTCTTACTCTTCCGTCTTGTTTCCCCAGAAAGCGGTTCGCCGTCAGTAGTTAGGGGTGTACTGGCGGCCATCAACCCCCCGCCGCGTTTACGGTGATTTTCGCGATACCATCCAGGTATTCCGCAAACAGCACAAGGCCGGTGATCGCAAACGCCTCAGACACGGCGGTGTTGTAGTTGCCCTGTGTGTGGAAACCGATCAGATTCGTTTCTCCGCTGGTCGTGTACACAAGGCCTGCCTTCGCGAAGTCGCTGTCGTTGGGGTCGATGTAATACATCACGATGTTTTCCACCGGTGTAGCGATTACCGTATCAGCCGGGATCTCGCTGTCAGAAAGGAGGAAAATTGTATTGAACCCCATAAAATCCTTCAGGTACTGGAAGCCGAACTGATTCTGGATGGTGATGTTCGCTGCTCCGAGATACTTGTACACGTCAAGGATGTTCACAAAACCGACAACCCCGGTGATGTTCCGGTGCATCTGCTTAAACTTGTTCTCAACCTTGCCCTTTGCCATCGCAAGTGCCATCTGGAAGGTTGTTTCCTCGGACGTGAGCGTTCCGGTTTTCAGATAGTCGTAAAACTTCTTTGTCACGCCCGCCTGAAGCTGATAGAGGAACTCGTCGTCAGTCATCTGGACAGCGTTGTCATAACCGTGGTCTTTGATTGCTTCAATCGAAACGGCCTTCGCGTACTTCTCGATGGTCATTTCCTGATACTTCTTTTCCTTTACGGTAAATTTGCTATACGGGATATCCTCGCCTTCGCCTACTGCACCATCCTCGAGCGTCCCCTCCGCGTATTTACTTTTCAGCACTGCGCCGGGCTGCTTCTTGATGGGGCGCATAATCCCCAAGATTTCCCGCAGATGCTGCCAGTTGCGTTCAAAACGCGTAACAAAGTCCAGCTCTCTGGCTGTTACCTGTATATCTGTTGTTCCGATTATATTGGCCTTTGCCGCCATAATTGCCCTCCTGCTTTAATTAAATAAACTCATGTTCGCAGCAATTGCAGCCTGACGCTCAGAAGCATCCTTGATGCTCATAATCTGGTCTTTCGTCAGCGCGCCGCCCTGCCCCTGCTTGTTTGTCGGCTGTGTAAAGCGTGCCTGATTCTGCTGTGCTTTCTGCTGCTCATCGTCAACAAATGCCGAAGCGTCCTTTTCCTTCATATGGGTTATGAGGTCATTCAGTCCGAGGATTTTCCCGTCTTTCAGTTTTAATCCGGCCTCCTTGACTTCTGCCATAATTGCGCGCTTTGCCGCTTCGCTCGAGAATTTAATTCCTTCAAACTCCGTTTTCAGAGCGTCCGTGAAATCTCTCTCATACAGCTGCGCCTGTGCGTTTTTCTCGGCATCCTCGGCTTTTTTCTTCCAATCAGCCAAATCCTTCTGCATTGTTTCAAGGTCAACGCCCTCGAAGCCTTTCAGGGTGCTTTCTGCCGTCTCAGCTTTTTCTTTCCACGTGTCCCGGTCAGTCTCAGCCTTTCCCAGCTTCTTTTCATGTTCAGCTTTCGTGACGTAATTTTCCGCCACCTTTTTCGTAAGGCTTTCCTTTTTGTCCGCCGAGACCTCAATTCCCAGCTCTGTCAAAATTGCTTCAATATTCTGCATCTTTATCCTCCTAAACGTGATTGATTAACCGCCCGTCAGCGGTATGGATTAAGCCCGATAAACCACGGGCGGGGTAGTTGTGGGAAGGGGAATTGAACCCATGACACACGGCTTATAAGGCCGCTGCTCTACCTCCTGAGCTATCCCACAAAGCGCCCGGGGTAGCGAACCGGGCGAAAAGCGTAATGATCGGCGCTGTCTAAACAATGCACCTATACCGTGCGCCGGGGCTTGAACCCGGCTGCTTCCATGCACGGTGGCAAAAACAAAGAAAGATGGGATGGATTTTCCTGCAATTACGATTTACAGGATTGCACACAGACGGAGTCGAACCGCATTTTCAATCTTCCCGCAAGGCTGTGTGCTGTAAAGGAGGAAATACAAATACAAAAAAGAGCCAGCAATCTGTAAGAAATCCTTACAAATCACTGGCTCTGCGTCTGGCGTCTGGCACTTAACGGACGATAGGCTCTGCCTTTCCGTTTTCAATATTCACGAGGCTGGTCGTTTTACATTTCGGGCAAAACACCGGAAGATTATGCGCTGTCGTATCCTTGCGGAATGCTGACCGCGTTTTATTATTACAGACAGGACAGTATACCCTTTTGATCTCCATAATGATCATTCCTTTCCATAGCCTTTAATACATTTTACCAAACAAAAAAAACTATGGCGTACCCATGTTTAAAGCAAAAGCGGCAAGTTTCCTCGCCGCCTTTACTCACATCATCTTTCGTAATTTTTCGATATACCGCGAAATGGTCTCCCTCTCTTCTCGGCAGTCTGCATCTTTTGACAGATCTCCCAGCTCTTCCGTCAGTGCATCCATATGCTCTTCCAGAGCGGCCAGCATACGCCGCTTGCAATCCTCAGACTTGCCGTTGCGATAAGACTGCTTGTTTTCCATGTAATCATCATAAGGGTCATTGTTTCCGTTTCCACGGCTATAGTGCCCCTTTACATAGTGCTCCCCACGTCGCGCATAGGATGATCCATCGTCATAGGCCGTCATGCTCATTCCATCATCCCTGCTGTATCTCCCACGGCTGTCGCGTTTCCGCCTCTCGCTGTGGTCTCCTGCCTGGCTATATCCGCCTTCCATTTCGTCGAGAACGGCGTTATAATAGCCCTCTTTGCACTTCCAGTATTCCACATTTTCCATGTCTTTCAACATGTCTATCAATTTGTATGCGGTCTCAAGATTGCCTGTGTTCAGACCTTTTTCCGCGATTTTATCCAGCTCTTCCCGGATATTCTGCATCAATTTGTAACTCATGGTCTGCCCTCCTTAACCGCAAACCCGAACAGCTGTTATGTTCGGATTGTCTACTAACACAGGAATTGTCCCTGCGTTTTTGATGGAAACGTTTTCACAGCATCCACAGAACACATCGACGTATGTCTGGGACGATGTGTTAAAATACTGCTCTACTGCCGCAGGGGTGGCACGCATCACCGTGCCGCCGAGAATTTCCCCATCTCTGGCAATTCCCAGCGCCACTTCTCCTACCGTTTCCCCAGTCGGTACTGCGACGTTCCCGGAAAATGTGATCAGATATCTACCGGGCTTTACAAGCGTTATCTGCGCGCTTCCAGCCCTGTGTCTTTCTGCGCATCCGCCCTTTGTTGCCACTGCCGAAAACGGGATGGACTGCCCTACTGGGACCGTGACCGGCGTTGTGTTTACTAACTCAATCATTTTATTCTCCCTTCATTTCAAAAGGGGCAGACGTTCTCAGCCTGCCCCTTTTTGTGAATAACGGCATCAGCCGAACATCATGGCAAAATAATGCCACGAAGATACTCCGTCTGAAGTTTTAACATCCGCATCCCGTGTTGCCTCCGTAGCCACATCCGGCGCCAAAGCTAAAGCCTGTCGGGTTTACGATGGACGTGTACGGGGACATGACCGGATAAGACGGCACGGGTGTAGGTCTCAAAGCATTTAAGATGCTGTTTGTCTGTGCGTTGTTAGACAGCTGGAGCTGTGCGGACTGTAACTCGGTCTGCAAAGACTGTATCTTGTCCTGTGTAAACAGGTCGATGATGCGCTGTGTTCCGGCGTTCTGCGCGTCAATTACATCGCGGAATCCGTTGTTTACGGTATTCTGTAGGATGTTTGTCTGGGCTGCCATGTTGTAGTTTACGCCAGCAATAGCCTCACGGGTATCGCAGCAGCATTGCTGCATCTGATAACCCAGATTTGACAGGTTGGCGTTTACGCCAGCAAGGCCGTTGCAAAGCTGGCCGGAAAGGTTCTGGATCCCGTTTTCGATTCCCTGCGTGGACAGCGCTGCGTCGATATCGGCACGGGTTGCATAACCCTGAAATGCAGGAGAATTTGCTCCTCCACCATTTCCGCCCCAGCCGCCGAAGCCGCCCCAGCCAAACATACCGAAAATCAGGAAAAGGATAATCCATGCACCCCAATCTCCGCCGAAGCCGTCATTTTTTCCTGTGCCGCCGGTTAATACGGCAACATCAGAAGCGGTTAAACCGTCTGTCATAGTAATTATCTCCTTCGATAATGTATTTACAAAACCGTGTGCACCCGGTTGTGTACTATTTAAAAAAGCCTTTAAACATACCCTGCATCTGCTGTGCCATCTGCTGGGCTTGATTTAACTGTTGCTGGTTTATTTTGCCAGACTGTAAAAGTTTATTGATTTCCTCCTGTGGATTCCTGCCCTCCATCTCTTTCCGGAATCGTTGGAACTGTTCCAGCATTCCAGACATCCTGTTACCGTTCAGGGCCTCAAACAAGGGATTCGCCATGCCTGCCTCCTTCTGGCTTTGTTGCCGTTTCGAGATAACTATACAGCTCTTCGTATTTGCTTCTCAAATCGTCGTATTCTTTTCGAGTGACGTATTTATCATCTAAGTTTACTTCCGCCTGTTTCTGCTGATCTTGCGTGCCAACAGTGACCTCTTTGTAAGCAAAGGTTCGGAGAGCCGGCATCCCGGCGGCATCGGTAGTCTTTATATAAAAATTAGAGTTTTCGGAATCCATCAGAAGGACGCTTGTATTTGGAGCGACAAGATAAGATTTAGCTCCAGCCTCGCCTTGCACCCACAAAATCCCCTGATTTACCTGTTGCGTCTGCTGCGGCTGCTGATATTGAGCCTGCATCTGCGCCAGCCTGTCCATCTGCGGCTGTAATGGATTTATTTGTCCATACTGATACGGATTATAGCCATACCCTTGATATGGTAATGCCATGCCTGCGCCTCCTATGACTAATTCAATAACTTTCTATAGCTAAATTATGGCATAAAAAATAAGCCTCTGACAGTTCATCAAAGGCTTACAAAAGTATCAAATCAGCATACCCGTATTATCTTTTTGTTTATTCGCTGGCTCATTCTTTTCACAGTGGACACGCTCACGTTCATCATCTCCGCACATCTTTCCAGCGGGATATTCTGCGTCCGTAATTCAAAAAGCTGCCGTTCATCAGGTGTAAAATTGCAGTATTCGCGGAAAAAATCCAACTCAAATACTGTAAAATCACATACCTTCAAAATTACTCCCCTTATTGTGTTATTGTGTCTGTGCCAGATTAAGATGTATAGCCTGTATCGTTTCCATAGCGCCTATCTATCGCTCCCAGTAGTATATCGGGATCTCCTGTCCGCTGTCCCATGTGTCCCAGTAATGCCCATCCTTGACGCACACAACATGGCCGTCTATCCCGAGCACATACGTCCCTGCTGGATGGTCTCGGCAAAAATCATCTACCGTGTAAACATGCTGTCCGTGGTCGTCTACGATATACCGGCGGAATCCGTTCTCGCGCAGATACGCGCCCCAGACTCTATTAGCACTTGGCATGTCAGACAACGAAAAACCATACACGGACAAACCTACATAAACTGTATCCCAATCTTGCCCTAAAGCCTTGCACAATGCGCGCACAGTGCAATCCCCTACTCTTTGCCATTTCGAGGGGTTTGGATTGTAATATTCAAATCGGTTCGTTCTCCGCATATCTTTTTGCCCCTTTATTTGCTGCCTTTTGCTGCGGGTATCCAAATCCCGCTAATGCATTCCGATCATACTGCGGCTGTAATCCATGTTCTTCGCAATACTGGTTATAAGCCCTGTTCTGTCCCTGCAATCGGTAAGCCAGCTTATCATATTCCTGCTGGCGCTTTTCCCGTTCCGTGTCGGACGCCCATGCAAGCTCTTCCTGTTTTACTATCAGCTGACGTTTCGTCTTTCGGATTCCGCGCTCCATAGATCGCTGCTTCTGGCTGTCCTCATACCGTTTTAGATTTTCAGCATCGGTAATTTTATTTCCGCTTCCATCCAGCAGATTCCCTTCTGCGTCCCTCCACGGATTCTTCATCCGCTTGTCAAACAACATATGACCGTGACGACAGTTATAGCCATGCAGCCCTCTCATATCCACAACCCTGCCCTCTCCCGTGGTCAGATCAATATCATACCCCGTCGATTCCAGCAGGTTCGGATATCCAGGCTCGCTTCCGTCAATTTTAAATACACGGCCCTGCCATTCGTCATGACCCGCAAGCAAGGGCTGCCCATCGCGCCTTACTCTTGCCCCGAGGTGCGCCGAGGTCAACACATACTCTGTTCCGCTGTCCACGATATACCTATTTGTCAGCTGCGCCGCCGTCTGGTTCATTGACGTTACTACACAGCATCGTACTGCCGATTCCAGCGTCCTTCGCGTCCCTGTCGGGTAATCCACCATAACGCCGCGTCCTGCATACGCATCCAGCACATCCGCTATGGCTGCGGGATAGCTTTGCACTCCGCTTGCCACTCTTACATCGGCTTCGTCGAGCAGCGCCACAAGGTCTTTCTGGCTTTGCTCCAGCGTCGTCCTTGTGAGGTTCTTCAACTCCGCCCGGCTTTTTATGTACTCTGCTTCAATAACAGCCATATATCGTGCATTTTCAAGCGGAGACTGCGCCGCGATACCCATTTCTGACAGTGTAACCGCATCATCTTCCCACGATGTCAGCACGGCACCACGCAGGAGCTTCCGCAGTTCTTTTTCGCTCAGGTCTGTCAGTTCCATGATACGCCGCTGTATCTCATCCCGGCTTTCCCCCAACTGCTCCAGCCTGTACAGCAACCTGTCCGCCGTGGCTGTGATTTTCCCGGATTTTAAAATCCTTCTGGCGATATCCCGCAGGATAAAGTTTTCCAGCCGTTCATAGAGTTCTAATATCCGGTCAGCTTTCCCTTCAAAATACTCTGGTCTCAGCATCACTCTTTCCCCACCGTTTTTCTCACAAGATTCAGCCAGTCGTCTTTATGCCGCCTTTTGGCTTCCTCGAACCATTCAGACGTTGTTCCCGGCTCGTGATATTTAATCCGTCTCTGCGTCGGGCTTTTGCTGGGAGGGGATGTCCACCCTATGATGTTCCCCTCTGCGTCTTTAAGCGGGATATTCGGACCGTACACAACGCCCTTGTACAAATAATGAGCATATGGCGTGTCATACTCAACGATGCCGCCGTATACCCCGTCTGGATATCTTACACTGTTTCTTAGTGCACCCTGCCGGAATGGAACGAAGGGGGCGCTGTCCGCCACTACCTGCATATTCAAAAGCTTCTGGGCTTCCAGCAGATTATCGTCTATGCGGGACGTATCGAGCTTAATCTCCACGTCCCCAACTTTCGTATCCAGTTCCATTCTACCACCTCCCGCATTTTATGGCGTACCCTTATTTCATCTTTGCGTATCCCACGCTCATCCCCGCTTCCGCATCGTTTGCCACGGTCGTTGTTGGGCTGTAGGTTCGCAGGGCTTTATAAGTGGCAAGCTGCTCTGTGGTAAGAGGTTTTTCGATCGGTGTTTCAAGCTGCCCTAAAAACGTCAATGGATTGGCTGAGTTTATAAAACCAAGAATCTGTTCTTTAGCCTCTTCTTTTGTAACATCTTCTTTGGGATGATAATAAAAAGTTGTTGAATTTAATGCCCATCCGGGAGCAATTCCCCAATTTGTATAAATACCATGTGAGATTAAACACTTAGTCGAACCATCCCTATATCTATTTACAAGGGCTCCAGAAATACGATATCTGTTTGGAACATCAGCGGTTTCTTCAAAATTTTTCCACTTTGCTTTTGGTGTTTCTGTTGCGACCCTCTGCACATACACTCCTTTTTTAAAATCCACCTCGTCGCATACCCACTGCTGCCCGTCTGCATCTGTGTAGTTTCCGCCGGATGATACCGGGATCCCAGAAAGACCGTTTGGTGTGGGAATGATGAGGGTCTGGGCGGGCTTGTAGGGTTCGTATGGCAAGGCGGTTGAGCCTGCGTTAATCATCGGATTAGACACTACTTCGTTATATGTCCCATTACTAATATAACAGTGATAAGTTGTTTCTTCATCAATTGTTAATATTCGATCAAATACGGAATCTTTAGATGCAATAATGTGCCATATAGCGCCACCTGTTAGACAATATACCCCAGGTTTTAACGTTATGTAAAAATTTCGGTTATTTGTACCAAAAGTTCCGTTTAAAACTACCTCTCCGGAATCGTTTATATGCAGAAGTCCTGCATCTATCTGTGTTTTTAATGCAGTGGAAGCATCAAACAGATTCGCGCCCAGTGTCTTAACCTCAATCTCGCCATCCTGCCCTACGCTTTCAATCTCCTGCGGGTACTCCTGTGACGGGGAGGGCTTGCCGCCGGTGTAAGGCTCGTAATTGGATGCAGTTGGATATCTTTTGGATATAATCGCCTTAACCTTGGTTTCAACGTCTTCTCTACATCTAAGCAATATCCGAAATTTATATCCAGCAATTACTTTAATTTTCACAGCAGCTCCAATTGTGGAAACTCCCAAAATTAAATATTCCCCATTTACAAATGTAGTGACAAGTAATTCCACATATTTGCTGTCTGAATAAATATAATATTCTCCCGGTGCTAATAACGGGAAATCGTCATATGAACTTTCAAGCGTAGCGTTTGGTCGTCCAACTGCATAGATATCGGTTCCTTTTTTGCAGGATATCACTATCCCATCTTCAAATACCTCAAAATTTATGCCCTTTTTCCCTACCTCAAATGGAAATAACTGTGCCCCAGTCGTGTTCATCTGCGTTGATTTGCCGTATAGGGTAAGGGATTCCAGCCCACATTCCCCCTTTGAATTTTCCAAGAGGGCGGGGTTGCCGGTAACGACTGTGAGCACAACGCTGTACGCATCGGCTACCAGCACCAAGAAATGCTCCTCTCGTGTCACAGGCGGAAAGACTTTCCCCTCTCCGCTGGCAATCGCCGCCCAGTAATATTCTAATCGTGTCACAGGCGCAGGGATGCTTCCGCCCCATACTCCTGCTACCTTTGCCATGTAATACTGCAATCTCGTGACGGGCTGCGGGGTATTGCCGGAATAATCCCCCGCCATAGTTGCAAGATAATATTCATCAATAGTCACGGGCTCGGGTGTCTTGCCCTTATATGTCCCTGCAATCTTTGCAAGATAATACTCTTCCCTGGTTATCGGCTCCATCTTATTCCTCCCCGAACAGCCCCGTTTCCTTCGGCTGCGCTTCCGTCACCATTGCCTTCGCATCGTCCTCTGTCATGCCCTCAAATTTTACGAAATACATCCACGCGGGTACCTTGCCCTGCACAACATAGCTCCACCAGCGTGCCCTGTCCTCTTCGCGTTTGTAAGTGATGTCCCCGAAGTCGTATACCACTTCATAAACCCCGACAGGGGCAAGCGCGTACAGATCTGCATACACCGACATGGCATATATAGCATCATTCAGACAACTCTCCAACTTGTCCCGCACGTCCTTAATAAACTGGATGGTTCGCTGCTGCTCCGCTTCCACGCCCGTCGCTGTCTGGATGCCGCTCGCTTCGTTAAAAACAAAATAGCCGTTAGAGAACCCGCATTTATACCCTATCTGGGACAGGAGAGCATTGATTCCGTCCAGGCGTGTGGCTGTGTTAAGCTGCGGTGAAATCTCCTGATAAAACTCTTCCGGGCTGTTGCCGAACACGTTTTTTACATAGTGCGGCAGCTTAACGTCTGGGATGCGCCCGTTAAGGTTCTTCCCGCTGTCAAACATCAGCCTGTCATCTGCAAGGATGATCTTCTCGCTGTCATATATCTCACCGGCGTTCCGGCTGTATGCGATGTCCAGGTCTTTCATTTCTTCGATGGCTTCTGCGTATATCGGCATTCCCAGCGGAGAGGAAAGATCTATGTTGTTTGCAGCAGGGATGCGGAACACTCCGTACATGGGGGAATCAAGTCTTTCGTTCCCGCCCTTGAGAATCGGCTGCGTTTCCTCCAGCAGATCAGCCCACTTTGTCTGCTCCAGCGGGATAGGATCGCCGAGGGATTCGCTGCTCTTTGATACATATGCCCTGTTGGATATCACATACGGGTATATCACGCCCGCCTCCGTCCTCGTCTCGACAAACCTATGATACTCCAAGCGTGTATAAAACTTTTCGTTAGCCGCATAGCTGTCTTTAAACACAACGCCCGTTATATTCCCGTTATCGTCCTGCTCCGTCACTAAAAAGTCCAGAGGGGTAAACATATCAAGCCCGCCGCCATTAGGCTTTACAATGATCGTGCCATAAGCACAGCCATACTCTACCCAATGACGCATGCTATAATAGGCTTTATCAATCTGCTCCTGCAACCACGCCCCGCGTGCGCCGCCGTCAACCTGGATTTTAATCCCCAGCGTGACGAGCCGCGCCGTCTCGGAGCATACCGCCTTTGCAAAATTGATAGTCTTTATTCGATTATCTGCGTCTAACCAGTACGGCGTGCCGCGGTAGATGTTGGCACACTCTGCGACCTTTGCCATCATCTGCGCAGACGTGGTATCCTTTACCCTAAAATCTTTCTCAGCCTGCTTTTTAAATATCATATTAAACCACCTTTTGACTGTCTGTATAAGTCCCATTTCTGCAATCCCCTGTGCCGTGTATTCTTAGGCTGTGTTACCTCTGCGGTTAAATTTAGATTCAAATGCATAGCGTGTAGCATCGATCGAATGGTTATTTGCATCCGGATAACCACTGATGATGTTGCCGTCTTTGTCCCGGTCATATTCGTATTCGGTAAATTCGCGGAATACGTTCGGTGTCCTGCGCTTGTCTATAACGATCTTTCTCCGCATCAGCCACTTCATTCCATATTCGACGCTACCGGGTCCTTTTATTGCCGGCCGCGCCGGAAGTCCCATGCTTCGGTAATCGTTAATAGATTTCGGTTCGGCGCTGTCGCAGGTTATGTGGTAGTCCGTATAACCTTTTTCTTTGATCCAGTTTGCTGTTATTTCATTTGATTCTTTATTGACGTAATGCTCGTCAATAAAATAAATCGTCTCGCTGTCCGCGTCATAGTAGCATCTTACAAACGCGTATGCGTCCGGGTACCAACCAAAGTCAACGCCCTGGTATATTGTATCCATCCGGGCTATTTCTTCATCGGTGATCTCACGCAGCTCCAGAAGCTCAAATATGTTTCCGCCTGTTCCAACTGCGTTCCCTAGATATTCATGGTCATAGGCTCTTGGATTCGTGAGCCTTAAGTGCTCGGCACTGTCAAAAAATTCATCCCCCAGCCACTCACGCGGCACACTCCTGTAGTCGCTTTTGTGGTTGTATGCCCGTCTATCCTCAATTTGCACATATTTATTCGCCCAGTTGTTACGATTGATCGGCGGATTAAACGTTTTAAACACGACATAATTATGACCGCCACGCAAAACTGACTGTTCCGCCATTCGGATCTCTTCTGGTCCCTTAAAGATGTCCAGCTCCTCGAACCAGAGATATTTAAAAAATCCTGTGGCTGCCTTAATGGATTTTGTCTTTTGTGCCTTATCCAGACCCCTAAAGATGATCTTTTGCCCTGTTGGCAGGTAGGTAAATTGCATCGGGTTTACATTGCCGCGCCAATAATCTGACACGCCCAGCGCATCTATCCCCCACTGGATCTGGTTATAAACAGAATCCCGCAGCATTGCGGAAAATTTATGGAATACTGCCGCGTTTGCCTCCGGGTTTTGCATCATGCCAAGCGGGAGCTCTACAGACACAAAAGAGGACTTTCCTGATCCTCGTCCTCCGTAAAGGTTATAGTACTCGTGCCGTCCTTCTTTTATGTCCTTATGCACTTTGTAAAAAGCCGGAGCAATTAAGTCTGTAAGCTTTATCCTTGCTGCCTGCTGTACTTCCATTTAGTCTTCCTGCTTTTCTGTTTCCGTGTCTGGGATATCGTCAATAATCGTGACCTTCCCGGATGCCTCGACCTCCATCTGGTCACGCTGTCCTAACCACTGCTTGCCTAACCAAATAGCCATTGTCGGATTCGTCTCTGCATGTTTGAACTGGAGTCTTCGCAGGCTTGCTTTGCCCTTCTGGCTCTTTTTTTTATAAGTCTCCGCAAATCCCTCTTTGTACGTCCTCACGCACCATCTTTCAATCGTGTCCTCGCTGCATCCGATAACTGCCGCAATCTCCGCAAGTGTGCATTGAATCGAACATAAGTTCTCGAATACTTTTTGATCAATTGGTATTCTTTTCCGTCCGCCCTTGTTTGCATTATCAGACATATATACTACCTCTTTTTTATTTATTGTTTGTTTTCAGTTAAATGCTCATCTTCTGCCTGACATTTTTTTAAGATGATCTCATTGTTATCCCCAATAAAAATTTGTAACGGATCTGATTCTTGGATGTTCAACCTTCTCCGTACATACCTTGGAATTCTTATTCTTCCAAGATCATCTAATATATACACTCTTCCTATTGCTTCCATTTCTCCTCCCGGGTTATTCTGCTATGCAAAAACATTATTTATTTAATAAAACAGCTTTTGCCCCTGTAAACTTTTCCCATCTGTCGACAATAACATCCACATACCGTGGGTCGTATTCCATAGAATAGCCGCGCCGTCCATTCTGTTCGCATGCCATAATGGTTGTCCCTGATCCGCCGAATAAGTCTAAGACTACATCCCCACCCTTTGTGTTATTCTTTATCTGGTAATCAAACAACGGGATCGGTTTCATAGTCGGGTGCATGTCATTTCGTGTGGGCTTGTCAAAATTGATTACTGTTGTCTGCTTTCTGTCTGAAGCCCACAGATGCCCAGCTCCTTCTTTCCAGCCATACAGGCACGGCTCGTGCTTCCATTGGTAGTCTTGCCGTCCCATCACCATGCTATTTTTGTTCCAGATAAGACACTGCCTTACAGTCCAGCCAGCATCAAAGCACGCCCCCCGGAAATTATATCCCTCACTGTCCGCATGCCAAATGTAAAAGACCGCGCCCGGCTTCATAACCATGTCGGCGTTGCTAAAAGCATCTGTCAAAAACTGCCTAAAATTATCGTTGCCCATCTGGTCATTTTTAATTTTAAGCTTGTCTTTGGTCTTCCCCTCATAGTTTACGTTGTATGGCGGGTCAGTGAGCAGCATGTCTGCTTGCTCCCCCCCATCAGTTTTTCTACGTCTTCCAGCACCGTGCTATCACCGCACATCAGCCTATTATTGCCCAACTGATAAATGTCGCCCAGTTTAGATTTCGGCTCTGCAGGTAACTCTACCTCAAATTCATCCTCAACAGCTTCCTCGGCATCGTCCTGCAATGCATCCTCGAATCCAAACAATTCCATGTCAAGGTCGATAATATCGTCAAGTTCCGCATTCAGCAGGTCAAAATCCCATTCAGCTTTTTCAGCTACTTTGTTATCTGCCAGCCGGAACGCCTTTATCTGCTCATCTGTCAGGTCGTCAGCAATTATGCACGGCACTTCACTCATTTTAAGCTTTTTTGCAGCTTTATATCTTGTATGCCCTGCAACAATAACATTGTTTTTATCGATCACGATCGGAACCTTAAACCCGAACTCTTTGATGGATTCGGCAACGTATTTAACAGCATCATCGTTCTTTCTCGGGTTATTCTCGTATGGTTTTAAGTCTTTCAGTGCGATGTTAATTATATCCATGTTTCATGCTCCTATTCCCTCTGATTTTACCATTTCTTTCTGTTCACTTTGTAGCCGATTCATGCTTACATCCATCATGTGGTAAAAAAAGCCGCTGGTAACCGTAAAAATCTGTCCTGCTCTTCGCTGTAAAATTGGCTGGTAGAAATTTTGATTACGAGCCCCGTTGACAGTATGGCGCGCTGAAGCTTTTTCATGACGGCATTACAATTCATATCACACCACCATACAGTTATTATTCTATTTTACCATTCTCGTTTCCTGATCCGCGTACCCCTTTTACACGATTGCATGTCCTTCCAGTATCATGTATCTGTTGTATAAATATATCGTTTTCCTTCGATACCCATAAAAATCCTTCCGCCCGATAGGAATGTCGCATATCTTCGAGATGTTGTCATACCCCAGCCCTGATGTCAGGCTAAAAAACAGATATTGCGCCAACTCTGCATATGCGCTTTCCGCAGCCAGAAGCAACAGTTCCAATTCCCTACCCTTTGCGTTTTTGCACTTGTCCTCTATTTTTTTTACCTCATTGTATGTCAGACCGTAACCATTAAAGTATGTGTCCCTTGTTCCCACATTCCCCACCTTCTTTCTTTTTGCTTTATTTTTTTGTTACCCTATCCCAGTCCCGCAGGATTTATCTGTGTAGACAGAGGGAACCAGCACACAAGCTGGCGCGCCGGACGCTGTCCTGCGTTGTCTCGCTCTGCTTTTCCTGCAGCCGCCTGATCTGCTGCTCGGTCTCCCGGATCAGCTCACAGGCGTCTATGTAGTCGGATAAAAGTTTCTTATCCATCGGTGCCACCTTCTTTCTCATCCACTTTCTTACTTAAATATCAGTTTAATCTTCCAGCCACTTGTTATCAAAATAGCAAAATCCAATTACAGCACCTGCAGTCAGAGCTATCCATAAAGCCCAGAACATTTCATTCGCAACACTATGCGTACAACTGTCTAATGCTTGCTCAATGGTATAATCTTTGAAAAATCTGGAATTATACGAAATCGTTCCGTCCGATAACTTGGTATATACAGTCCCTGTATGCTTAGGGGATGTCCCGTAATACTTGTACCGTACCTTTACAAATTCCCCAGACTTCCAACTATATTCTCTCCCAGATTTTATTGTCTCTATGTGATTGTCCAGAGAATACGGGATTTTATCATACGGAAATTCGATACCACAAAACATAATATTTTCGGAATGTTTGCTTTCTCTGTCCTCGATTTCCCATTCATAGTATACTTCTACTTTTGTGTGCTTTTTACCTTCTGAATCTGTTTCTGTCACTTCTCTTTCATGGCGTTCATATCGTTCTTCTATCTTTTCAACATGAAGATATTCCCCGCCAATCTCATCAAAAGTCACTGTATCAACCGCTTGCAAATCTCCATACACAAAAGCATTTCCAACATTTGTGTCCATGCCATACCGAAATAATTCATAGTCCTCAATGTGCACTGCCTTCTGGTATTCGGCGTTCTTATCGTTCTGCATATCAGTTATTTTTCCAGATATAAAGAAACCGACTATTAGCATAACGGCGGCGATTGCAACGCTGATGATGATTTCGCGCTTGGTTATTTCCATAAGCTATTCTCCAAATAAATCCTGCGGTGCGGCAACAGGTGCTTGATAATCCAACCGCTGAAATTTCAAAACCTCATAGCCTGTCCAGTCGAGGAAGATTCTTGCTGGAAACTTCTTTGCATACCTGTTATAAGCTGTTACGGATTTATTGTAATTTTCCCGGTACTGGGCAATCATGTTTTCGGTAATAGACAATTCATTCATGAGTTGCTTATAATTCTCATTGCTTTTCAATTCTGGATAAGCGTATGTAACTGCCGCGATCACAGTATTTACATCTTCTACACTGTTCCCTTCGCTCATTCCATCTGCAAGTCCAGTCAATGTTTCTGATTCATGTCTATCGTACTGTTTCACACAGTCTGCCAGATTATAGACCAAGTCAACCCTGCGTTTCTCCTGCACTTTAATGTCAGATTCAGCAGTATAGACCGATTCTTCAAGGCTGATTGCCCGGTTCTGTACTGACTGTACTCCAAACACACACACCAAAACTACTGCAACTACTGCTCCTACGATAATCAATGGTAATTTCCAATTTTTCATAGCTCTTTTCCTTCCTTTAAATGATCATTTTCGCCTTTGCAAAATACATCTGGCTAATCACCAATCGTGAAAAAAATCATAGGCAACACCCCAGCAAAGGCTGAGAGTATTAACACATCTCCCATTCTTCTGGAGCGGTCCATACTAAACGCCAGAATAAATAGTATCAGCCAAGCCGCAGCCGCTATTATGCCCAACTTTCCTAAAATATCCTTTTTGTCCATTTTCTTATCCCTCCTTAATCAGGTCAGATTTTTTCGATTACGTTTTTATACAGCTCTCTGTACTCTTCCAGCAGTGCTTCTGCTCTTTCCGCCCGGATCATCAGCTCCTGCACCTCCGCAGCACAACATTTTTGTGGCTCCGCAGGAGCGATATTGCTCGGAATTTCCACCGGTACTTCCCTGACAACTTCTTTTTCTACGATCTGCGGTTCAATCCCGATCGACGCTGCAAGCTTGTTTTTAATATCTGCCAGCTGCTCATCTGTTACTGTACGGAGATATTCTTCAAAACTTCTGGATGGTACATAGTATATTCGATCGCTGGACCCGTACCGCAGCCCCTCGCAATTTACCTCAATGTCTGTGTGTACGCCTTCTTCCGCCAAGTGAATTACATACGCCATTGCCCCGTGGTCTGCTACCACCAGCACGATCTTCTCTGCCCCTGTGACAGTTCGTGTTCTCCAAACCTCTCCGGTTTTATTTTCTGTTCCCATATTCTTGTCCTCCTGCATCTTCCTGCGCTTTATTCTCTCTTCTCTTGCTACCGCGATAATCGCCCGGCAGGCTGTTTCGTCGCGGTAGCCCTCTGCGTTTTTATACATCCATGCCCCCCGAAAATCATTGGTTGATACCATTTCATACTATCCCCTCTGTTTTTGGTATCATCTATTCCCGATGCAGAAGAACGTATCTTCGTCCCAGCATCCCTCATTATGGTCATATCTGTAATATCCAATGTCTCCATCTTCATCCACAAACGGCGCTGTGTAAGAATAATAGCAAGGACATCCTTTGGGATAATATGTCATTACCATCTCGTTTCCAAGCATCGGGCACTCTATCTCCCCCCACTCTTCAACGTCATCGTTCCATTTTAACCATTCAATCGGCATTGTCCGCCTCCATCAAATCTCATCTTTGTTAATTAACAATAGGTACCACTTTATGCATATATGTTGCACTCAATCTTTAACGCCCCTTTTTAGTTTCTTTGCTATCTCACAAATAACATTTACAGTGACTCCATTTCCTGCCTGCTTATATAACTGACTATCTGAATTAACAAACGCTGCTTTTTCAAAATAATCATCTGCCCACCCCTGAAGTCTAAAACATTCTTTTGGCGTTAACTTTCGGATTGCTATGTAACACTGAAGCTTTTCATACCAGACCGCGTATACAATCAGTTCATCTGATACCTGCACGAAAATCCCTTGATTGCAGCTTGTATCAAGCGTGTTTGCTGTTGCTTCCTTGACCTCAATCGCAATTCCATGCCGGTCCTGTCCTGTCAACGTGAACATCGGCTCTCCATCATCTTTAAATCGTCTTCCATTCTGACGTTTTTCTGCTCTGTCGGGTGTTAATACCGGAATTGCAATTCCGCTGTCCTGCCCTGCATGATTCGCCATGCCTTTGTAGTATCTTGCTTTCAAGCATCGTGCCTGCTCTGTCATCTGTGAGCCTTCGTAGCACAAATCAATGAAACACGGCAATGTAACATGATGACCTCTTTCACCGCCTTGTCCAGTATCAAGTGCTTCTGTTGCTCCTTCTGGTGCAAAGACCTGCGCATTTCTTCTGTATCCGTCTTTATGACCGACTATTTGAACACTATTTTCCCCGTCTGTTCCTTCGACAGGAAATACTTTTGCGGTACTTCGTCCTCTAAGATGTCCGATAATAAAACACCTTTCTCTGTTTTGCGGCACTCCAAAATCTTTAGAGTTGAGAACTTGCCACTCTGCATCGTACCCCTCCCTGTCCATTTCAACGAGCAGCCTGGCGAAATCCCATCCTCCATTAACACTAAGCAAATTCTTAACGTTCTCAATGAAAAGGTAAGTGGGTTTATTTTCTTCCTCGTGCTGTCCGATAAGGTACATAACTCTGAAAAACAGGCTCGAGCGGTTTCCTTGAAATCCAATTTGCTTTCCTGCGACAGAAATGTCCTGACATGGGAATCCGAAGCACCAGCAGTCTGCCCTTGGAATGTCTCTTGCATATACTCTTCGAATGTCATTTGCGTACCATTCTCCATTTCTGTATTCCTCCTTCAATATTTCTTTTTGCCGTTTCTTCAATGGCACTTTTTCTAATGATTCTCTTTGTTTTTGCGTGAGTAGGTGCATAGATATATAGCTTGCCGTTGCAAATTTGTCAAACTCGCAAAATCCAACACATTTATGCCCCGCCAACTCCATTCCTTTTCTAAACCCGCCTATCCCCGCAAAAAAATCAATAAATTGCATTTTTTCTCCTCACCTCTTCCATGTCGGTTCTGCCTGCTCCCACACACGTTCCACCATGTCGCACTGGCAAACAATCTCTGTTGCCCACTCCCGGATTTTCCGAAGCCTATCCGCATCCGGTGCGATACTTGCACGCCGTTCGATCGAGAGCGCCAGTTCCCTGATCCGGTTATCTGCCGCCATCCATACCGGTTCGGCATCCGGCTGCGTTTTAATCCATATTGCCATTCTCCTGTCTCCTTTGTCCTATCCTGTCAGTATCCTGCTCCAGGACAATGCTTTCTCCGGCTTTATAAATCCGGTACAATAGCACACCCGTCAGGACTACTAATACAGTTATTATCTTTCGCATTTTTACCTCCTGAGCGGCGCACATGCCCGCTCCCAGCTCTCTGCCCATCCATCCGGCTCCGCTCTCATAATCTCGTAGCCGTCTTTTGCCTTTACGCCGTGGTATACGCGGCTGGCTATGGTCTCGCGGGACATGCCCAGCAAATACATAAGCTCTTTTGCTTTGTACCGTCCCTGGTACTCATCGTTCTTGTACAGGTCGTACAAGATTATCTTTCGTCCCATTCCGTTTTCCTCTCTTCCTGCACCACTGAGGACTGTTTGAAACCTTCTGCTCAATCAGTCTCATATCTGTGATGCACAGCCGCCGGTATCCGTCCTGTTTCTCCTTGCGGACCAGTACGCAGGATTCGCAGCCATCGCAGTGCGGCAGCGTTGCTTTTATCCTGCTTCTGTAGTCCCGCTGCTTCTGCCGGTATGCTTCCGGGTCTGCCTGCCGCTGCCGACGCTTTAACAGCGCCCTTATATCCGTGCCAGACATGATGCAGTCTGGATGCTGGCAGGTCTCACAGACCGGATAGGCACAATCCTTTGTTGCTCTCATACCCGCCTCACTTCCCAAGTAGGGCAGCTTCCAGGCTGTCCATGTCGTAGTCTGCTTTCATGAACTGGTTATACTGGTCAACGCTGGTCTGCTGCCGCTTTGGCGGCTTCGGCTTCTTGTACTTTTCTGGCAGATACTCGTCAAACTTCAGCTTCCGCAGGAAATTTTCAGCGTTCAAGATATATAGCGGCTGCGTGCCGCGTATCTGGCAGGCTTCGGCGTAGTTCTTCGCTGCTTGTACAAGATCATCCGCAGCTACACCCATCCGCAGGGTATTTAAGTATTCCACAGCTACTCCAGGCAGGTCTGCCCCTGCTTTCGGGTAAGCTGCAGCAAAGTCCTCAAACCGCTCTAGTTCCTCGCGCGATATTGTTTTGGATTCGTATTCGGATTGGATTGGATTACGGCGACTATTGCAATCCTCTGCAATCAAGCGATTGCACTTGATATCATTTGATATCAGATTCTCGCAGTTGCTTTCTTCCGCTGGATATTTGCTTTTTTTCGCTCTCACTTGCTGGTGATCTCCCCAAGTTGCCATGTGTAAGTACGGTCGTCCCTGAACGTAATATTCTCGGACCAAGCCTACAGACGTCAACTTCTGCAGGGCATCAGCAATCGTCTTATTTGTAATATCCTTTAGCGGAAAGCATGTCCCGCGGATAATCGCAGGCCTTCCGTCAAATCTTCCATAATCGTCACACGATACGATCAGGCGGTAGAACAGGACTTCTTCGAACCAGCTGAGCTGGTCAATCGTATCTGATCGGCAGATACTTTCCTTTAAAATCCTGTTCGGCATCTTATCCGCCTCCATTCAGGCTCGCAAGCCATTCATCCATTGTGATCTGGTTCTTTTCCAACTCATTTTCCCGTGGCTTCTTATCTTTTCGCAGATACCGTTTCGCTGCATCCACATTCATGCGATTCTCAGCCGTTCTGGAGCTTTCTATTGCCATCCAGTTTCGAACCAGATTCTTTTCATCTTCCGCCGGTCTAAAGTACCCTTTGCCGTCTTGCAAATTGATAATCAACTCTGCGTCACAGTCGTTTTTATTTACTTCCGCAATCAGCCGCCGCACCATCCGATCACTCATGTGCGTTGTGGTCTGCAGCCAGCGTCTGGAAACAGCATTTTTATGCCCAGTCGGGATGTAATCTAAAATATTCATGATCTTTCTCCAGTTAGGGATGCGCCGCTTGCCCCCGGCGCTGGGGTAACAGGAGGTCCCCGTCATGTCCGTGATATATACGCCCCAACAAGTCCCGAATTAGTAGTTTCTTTCGCGCTTATTGCGCCAGTGTTTCAACTGTGTTAGGATTATCTAAAACCTTGTACCAGCCAAGTTTAATCCTCTTCCTTATAACATGTTTCACCACATTACCGGCTATCTCCGTATAACTCCATAAAATCTTCAAATCTCATGGTAACGAGCCAGCCGCAATTATTTTTTCGATGGAATACGGTCGGCTTCTCGTCTGTCTTTGCATCCGCAACAGACTGCGCCAAAGCATCATACAGGTTCAGACGCTCTACTCGCTTGCATTCGATGTGTATCCCTGGTAGCCCAACCACATCAGCGTCGCCGTTCGAACCACAGTATTGTTGTCCTCTGCGCGCTTCATAGCCGTATTCCTTCAGTTTCCGCGCAAGCTCTCGTTCTCCACTCGCGCCCTTGTTCCTGCTGTTCGTTTTCCTCATCCTCCTTGTAGATAATTCCATATACTTTATACATTTTTTGGAAGCTCTCCCTTCCACGCTGATGCGCGTTTGTGTGATGCTCCCGGCATAGGCATATCTTTCGATAGTCCGAATCGTCTAGGGTATTGCGGTTGTTTCCCATGCCGATAGCATCCCAATGATGTATTTCCCCATCTCTTCCGCATATCACACATTTTTTATGCTTTATACAAAAATACAGGTATCGGTTAATATCATCGGTACGTTCCACAGCGTTATCCGTTAATGGGATTCCATTTTCCACCGCGTACTCCAATATGGTGTTAATAAACTCCCGCGCCGTATCCATAGAGCAGTCTGCAAGGCTAAAATATCCGCATCCTGTTTTCACGATATGTAAGTATTTCAACCACTCCTTCTGCTCCTCTGGAAGATAGCCAGTATAAGATGCTATGTCCCGGATCGTCGCATATGCCTTTTTACGCTGCTCGGCGGATATATGCCGTCCATCATCCAGCCGGATTTCTGCATCCTTAATCTTTTTTTTGCTGAGGACTTCGCCGAGGCCTTTAATCGGGACGGATATAATTAAGTCTGTCCCTTTGTCGGTGTCCTTGTACTTTTCTATCCTCACAAACGCATTCATGATTTCCCTTTGCCCCTTATGTCATACACAAAAGCCATTTTGTTAATGGAGGTATTTTTAATAGCAAGTGCCACAATCCGGGAATCTTTGTAGATGATCTGCGTGACATGGAAACGATCGTATGTCGTAAATTTAGGCTTTGTCCCGGATATTTGCACTTTATCAGATGGAATCCATATAAACGGCGCAGTATACAGCTCTCGCCCTATGCCCCAGTTAAAACAGGCGCGTTTAAAACTATCGGATGCAAGTCCTTTTTCCTTTGCCGAAAAGGATTCTATGCCCGTGTCCTCTTTTGATATCCAAAGTTGCTTCTCGCTGTCATAAATGCTTACGGTACAATTCGCATTATCCCGCGTATGCTTCCGCTCCCAGTTCATCGGGCCTACAGCCTCGTCGAGGATGTTCATGTCACATCTTGCATCCTTATACAGCAATAGTGAGCAGCCGTTCTCTTTTACTGTGGACACGCGGCATTCAATCTCATCCGCCCTCAGCTCTCTAAATTTATTCATGTCCGCCTCCTACTTAATCCGAAGATGCTCCCCGCGCTCCTTCAATTCAGCAAATGTGAGGGTTTTTCCTGCATTCAATGCCTCTCTAATCTTAGACGTGTCAGGGATTTTCTTCATGTAATCGTCTGGGACTGCCGTATCATCCACTTCCATCGGAGCGACGCCGCCGTTTTTGCAGATTGCAAACGAGTAGAGGTTTGTTTTAAACTTCTTCCGGTCGCAAAGTACCATTGCTCTCTTTAGCCTGTCTTTCAGCATCGCGCTCCGTCCGTGTAACTGCTCCGCGCGCGCCGCAAGGCGATCAGCTTCTTTTTCAAACTTCGCGGCTTCCGCATCCAGCTCCGCCATAATGATTGCGTAATTCTCCGCCTTTTCTTCTAGTTCGCCGTCCATGCCGTCCAGCGTGTCTTCGATAACCTTCATCTCCAACTCATCCGCTGATTCCATCATTTCATACAGTTCCAAATACTGCCCTGTGATCTCATATAATGTGCTCATCTTCTTTGTTTTCCTCCTGTTCAATCTCCTGCGTTATCCGCATTATTCTTCTCAGGCGCTTATGCGCCTTTAATTCAGTTCCCGTATCCAGGCTTTCATTGTATTCATCTATCGGCTGTTCTGTATACATGTTACTCATCCTTCCACATGTCGCGGAATTTATCAAAAAACTCATTCACGGCCTTATTCATCTCTTCCATCTCTGGTATCGTTTCATTTTTTTTCTTACGTGCTTCTATCATGCCAACGTAAAGCGTTTTTTTCATGATACTCTTCGCATCTTCATACGATACCTCAGCATCTAATAGGATTTCCGTTATCGACGCAGACGCTGCTGCAAAATCTCTAAGGACGTTCAACCCCGTCCCCATAATTCTCACTTTGCCATCTTCTGATAAAATCATTGCATTCTCTCCATTCTTGTCTTATAATAAAGATGATCTCCACAAAAGATCATCCGATGCAGAGCCAGTCCCCCAAGATTACAGCTCTGCATCATTTTTTTTTACCATTTCCCGCGCGCCGATCAGAAACGCTGCCGCAGCAGTAACTGCCAGCGTCGCCGGGAACCACTGCAGGTCTGTTGTCTCCCACAGGATCACTGCTGCTGTTATGCAGTTTGTCCCAATTACTAACATAAGGTCTTCCCCTTCCATAGCTTGTCCTCCTTTCTGGCTTTACGCCTATTACTTTCTGCTTATTCTTACAGATAAAACACCAGAGTATTTTCTTGTGGCGCCAGCTGCTTAACTTCTCTGTTCAGCAGCTCACTCTGACCGTTTTCGATTATTGTTGATGGATATCCGGAAAAACTTGCCTCCATCCCGTATATCCTTATCCTCACAATCACTTTGATTCCCCCATGCGTGATTTTTAGTGATTCGATTAAGGTCATTTCATTTTCACCTCCCTTTTTCTCTCGCGCGCTTCCATATTCAGGATGTTTGCGATATTATTAAGGATCTCCATCGGCACTCTGACCTTGCTCAAATCTTCGATCAGGGTGCCGTTTTTGTCGTAATTAAGCACCTTTATTTGCTGCTTCATCCTTTTCTTCCTCCGGATTCTTTGCAGACGCTGCAAGAGCTTCTGCATATCCCAAAAAGTAGCCCTGTTCGCGCTCCGACATCTGAGGTAATGCTTTTTTCAGCGTCTGGATTATGTTTTTTTCCTTCTCACTCATGCTCTGCTCCTTTCTCTTCTTATTTGATTCTGACCTGCCATCATCAGCACCGGGCGGTCATCCCCGGTTGACGGTCCTTTCGAACCGTTTCGGCTCACATCTCGATCCCAAACTCATCGGAAAGTACCGCTTCAAAGTCCGGATCAATTTCCAGGTATCTCTTTAAAAAGGCTTCCGGCTCGCATGGTGCCATTTCGAAATGAATGCGTTCCCGGATTCCTCCGTCCATATAAAAAGTGATGTCATCCAGCAGACCCTGCGTTAACTTGATTTCCTCTCCATATCTTTTCATTTTTTTATTTCCTCCTTTTTATTATGTATTGTTTGCTCTATAAATATATTACTTTATTTAATAAACTTTGTCAATATATTTTTGTTTGTTTGGCAAACTTTTTCTATTGCCTTTATACATTCCGCGTGCTATTATATATAAAGGAAGGAGGTGGAGAAATGACGCAGGGAGAACGCGTAAAAGCAATAAGGAAATCAGAAAAGCTCAATTTAACGCTGGAACAATTTGGAGATAAAATTGGATTGAAAAAAAGCGCTATGAGCCTTATCGAAAATGATAAGAATACGCTGACGGATTCAAATATAAAGTCAATCTGCCGTGAATTCGGCGTAAATAAGGAATGGCTACTTACCGGAGAAGGCGAGATGTTTAGATCGCTCACAAGAAGCCAGACAATAACCGACTTCATGGGGGATCTGGTACTTGATGACAAATCGTTTAAGGCAAGGCTGATCGAAGCACTTGCAAAACTGGATGAATCAGAATGGGAAACCCTTGAAAAAATCGCAAAAGATATTGTTCAAAACGGAGGCAGTTAAAAAGGCAGGGGAATGAACCCCCTACCTTAAAATCTTCCGGCAGAACCGGTAGACAAGCTCCAGCATTTTTTCGTTGCTGGATCCGTTTACAAGGTCCGTTATAAGTTTTTTGTACATGGCATGCCCTCCTGTGTGTTGATTTCATGTTTAATATACAGGATCTGCATGAGAAATTTTGTAGAATTTCCGCGATAATGCCACGGAAAATGCAAGGAGGAAGCAAAAATGTTAATCAAATGCCCTGAATGTGGTCAGGATGTATCAGATAAGGCTAATATTTGCCCGAACTGCGGTACCACGATCAAGAAAAAATTTTGCTCTCACTGCGGAGAGCGCATAGATGTTGACTGTGTAGTGTGTCCGCACTGTGGAAAGCAGGTCGGCAGTCTAAAAGATGATAAAAATATCATCATAAACAACAATAATAACAACAATAACAATAACAGCGCGGCTGCCTCTTCTTCCCTGTCTGCACGGTACAGATCTGGAAGGAAAGTAAACAAGTGGACAGCGTTTCTCCTGTGCTTATTCCTCGGATGGATGGGAGCCCATAAATTTTATGAGGGCAAAACAGGCATGGGTATTCTGTACCTGCTTACAGGTGGATTATTTATTTTTGGCTGGCTGATCGATCTAATCTCAATATTGTTTAAGCCAAATCCGTACTACGTTTACTAAATACAAGGGGGACACAAAATTATGATGATTAAATGCCCAGAATGTGGGAAAGATATTTCGGATAATGCTACTGCATGCCCTCACTGCGGCTGCCCGATGGAGGACATCCGAAAAGAGCTGACAGATGCGGGCACGCCTGCACCGGCTGAAGCTCCGGAGGATGTAAGCGATAAAGAGCAAGTAAAGGCAGTGCTTAAAAAAGTGCGTCACGGCATACAGTGGGCAATTACGATTCTTTTCTTCTTATTTGCAATCATATTTGTTCAGGAGGGATACGGCATCCTGTCTGCAATCCTGATTGTCATTTCCGCTGTTTTTCTGGCTCCGCCGTTTTCCAAAGTAAATAAGATTTCAAAGGGTACCCGGGTTGCTGTTATAATCGTTACATTTATAGCAGCGTTCTGGGTCTCGATAAAATAGATTGTATTTCCCCGGTGCTGCCCGCAGTTGCCGGGGAAAATTGTATAAAAATGGAGATAGCAATGGACAAGGCAGTATTTATTTATACCCGCGTATCTACTCGTGAGCAGGCAGACGAGGGATACTCACTCGGGGAACAGGAAGAACGATTGAAAAAGTACAGTGAGGCTATGGGCTGGAAGGTCACAGGGATATACACGGATCCAGGCTACAGCGGTTCGAACATGGAAAGACCTGCACTGCAGCAGATGCTGTCCGACATCAGCAAAAAACATCCGGATATCGTACTGGTGGACAAGCTGGACAGGCTGAGCCGCAGCCAATATGACACACTCTATTTAATCAAAAAAGTGTTCGCAGCTGCAGGCATTTCTTTTGTCAGCCGCGCAGAAGCGTTTGACACGTCTACAGCATTCGGACGCGCGATGCTCGGCATCCTATCTACATTCGCGGAATTGGAACGAGAACGGATCAAAGAACGCATGATGGAGGGCAGGCAAGGCAGGGCAAAAGACGGACTGTACATGGGCAGTCAAGCGCCACTCGGGTACAACTACAGCCCAGAGAACGGTTTAACGATTAACGAAAATGAAGCGGAAATAATTCGTTTTATCTTTGAACAAGCTGCACAACGTCGTCCTTTTGCGTGCATCGCCGGAGATTGCGCGAACATGTATGATATTGACTTTTTTTGGAGTTTAGCCAGTATCACTCGGATTTTGAACAGCAAGTTATATATCGGTCAGGTTTTATTTTGTGGAAAATGGACGCAGGGGAAGCATGCGCCGATCATATCAGAAGAAACATTCGAAAAAGCGCAAGAAGTGCTGGGCGAACGGAAGGAAAACTTTTCAAAATTCACGGGGAAAAAGACAAAAAACCTATTGAGCGGTCTAATTTACTGTGAATACTGCAAAAAGCGGTTTCACAAAATACAGACTGGTACATACATTTACTATGTATGTTACAGTCGATCAAGGGTGAAAGGGTCAATGGTCGTTAATCGGGATTGCAGTGCGAAAAGATTAAATCTTCGAAAAACAGATGCGCTTGTACTGGACCAGATAAAGCGCATCCGGACGGATGTTGCCTTTTACGACTCTGTTAAACAGGCAAAAGGCAGCGCGGATCAGACTGTGGAAAGCCTCGGGAAGAAAATAGCATCAATTAATACCCGCATAAACAGACTGATCAGTCTTTATTCTCTGGAGCAAATCGACATAGAACAGGTAAAAGCACAGATAGATCCGCTAACCGCGCAAAAAAAAGAATTGCAGAAAAAGCTCGATGCAGCCGAAAGTAAAAAGAATGATTATGTTAAACGGGAAGATGCAGTGACGTTATCGCAGGCCATAGAAGAAGCCTATAACTCTGGAAATATCAATGAGGCTCGCGCACTTATCTCCCAACTGATAAAATACATATCTGTAAACGCTGATTCTATCAGCATTCACTGGCGGTTTTAATTTTTTTTCATATTTTATCTAACTTTTATCATTCATTTCACCGGACGATTATGACAAAATTGTAACCGGTGATCTCGGAAAAGTCGGACAGCGCGTCCTCTTAGACCTTTTACAGACCTCCGGTATCGACCTTGGGGAACGCCACATGGACTGCGGCATTGAAATTTACGACTGCAAAAAGCAGGACACGCACGCGGGCGGCTCCGGCTGCGGCTGCAGCGCTTCCGTTCTGTCCGCATTTTTGTTAAAGCAGCTTTCCGAAAAAAAGTGGAAGCGGATTCTATTCGTCCCCACCGGCGCGCTGCTTTCCAAAACGAGCTACAACGAGGGGCAGAGCGTCCCAGGCATCGCCCACGCGCTCCTGCTGGAAGCAATCTGAGCGTCGCACGGGTGCGCATCCTAAGCGGAGCGTTTTTATTTCATAGGACGCATTTTCCTATGAAATGAAAAAAAGGCTTCCGCCCGCAGCACAATACTGCAGGCAGGAGCCTTTTTCTTCCTATTTTCCAACGCTGAAACCAGCGTTTTTTACGATGCTTCGTATTCAGGCTTCGAAGTGCCTTGCCTGCTCAGCTGCGGTTCATTTTCTCAAACCTGGGCAACGTCCTTCATAGAGAAGCTCATTCTGCCCATCTTGTCCTTGCCAAGGCAGACAACGGTAACCTGGTCGCCCAGAGTCAGGACATCTTCCACGCGGTCGATGCGCTCTTTTGCGATCTTGGAGATGTGAACCATGCCTTCCTTGCCGGGTGCGAACTCAACGAATGCACCGAACTCCTTGATGCTGACAACCTTGCCCTTGAAGATCTGTCCAGCCTGGAACTCGGTGGTGATGATTTTGATCATCTCGATGGCTTTGTCCATCATTTCCTTATCCGTACCGCATACGGAAACGCTGCCGTCATCTGTGATATCGATCTTTACACCGGTGCGGGCAATGATCTCGTTAATGGTCTTGCCTCTCTGACCAACAACATCACCGATCTTCTCAGGATCGATCTTGATGGAAATGATCTTCGGTGCATATTTACCAACCTCTGCTCTCGGATGTGCGATGCAGGGAGTCATGATCTCGTTGATGATATATTCTCTTGCTTCTTTGGTTCTTGCAATCGCCTCTTCTACAATCGGTCTTGTCAGGCCGTGGATCTTGATATCCATCTGAATTGCGGTGATACCGTCATGGGTACCTGCTACCTTGAAGTCCATATCGCCGAAGAAGTCTTCCAGGCCCTGGATATCGGTCAGGACGATATAATCATCATCGGTATCGCCGGTAACCAGACCACAGGAAATACCAGCAACCTGCTTCTTGATCGGAACACCCGCTGCCATCAGAGACAGTGTAGATGCGCAGACAGAAGCCTGGGAGGTAGAACCGTTGGATTCGAAGGTCTCGGATACGGTACGGATTGCATAAGGGAATTCCTCTTCCGAAGGAATTACCGGGCACAGAGCCTTCTCAGCCAGTGCACCATGACCGATTTCACGACGTCCGGGACCTCTTGAGGGCTTTGTCTCGCCTACAGAGTAGGACGGGAAGTTATAATGATGCATGTAACGCTTCGATACTTCGTTTTCATCCAGGCCATCCAGCTTCTGAACCTCAGACAGAGGAGCCAGCGTACAGATGTTGCAGATCTGAGTCTGTCCACGGGTAAACATTGCGGAACCGTGTACTCTCGGAATGATATCTACTTCTGCAGCCAGAGGACGGATCTGTGTGATTGCACGGCCGTCAGGACGCTTGTGGTCCTTTAAGATCATCTTGCGGACGGTCTTTTTCTGGTACTGATAAACAGCCTCACCTAAAACAGCCAGCCATTCTTCTTTATCCGCAAAAGCCTCTTCCAGACGTGCTGTAATCTGACGGATATTCTCCTCACGAACCTGCTTTACGTCGGTAAAGACTGCCTGTTCCATCTCTTCGGGAGGAACGATCTCTTTCATCGCATCGAACAGCTCCTGCGGAACTGCGCAGCTGGTGTAGGAATGCTTCGGCTTGCCTACTTCTGCAACGATCTTGTTGATGAACTCAATCAGGGTCTGGTTTACGTCATGGGCTTTGTAGATTGCATCGATCATGACAGCTTCCGGAACTTCGTTTGCACCGGCCTCGATCATGATAACCTTTTCGCTTGTGGAAGCGACAGTCAGCTGCAAATCGCCCTTTTTCCACTGTTCCTGAGAAGGGTTGATAATAAACTCCCCGTCGATCATGCCAACCTGTGTCATTGCGCAGGGACCGGCAAACGGAATATCGGAAATGCAGGTTGCAATCGCAGAACCGATCATTGCCACCAGCTCAGGACGACACTCGGGATCTACGGACAGAACCAGGTTATTTAAGGTAACGTCGTTTCTGTAATCCTTCGGAAACAGAGGACGCATCGGGCGGTCGATAACACGGCTGGTCAGAACGGAGTTCTCGCTCGCCTTGCCTTCTCTCTTGTTGAAGCCGCCGGGGATTTTGCCTACTGCATAGAGCTTCTCTTCAAATTCAACGGACAGGGGGAAGAAATCGATTCCCTCTCTGGGCTTCTCACTTGCAGTTGCAGTGGAAAGCACGGTTGTCTCGCCATAGTGCATAAATGCAGCGCCATTTGCCTGTGCCGCTACACGGCCTACGTCTACGCTTAACGTACGTCCGGCCAGTTCCATGGAAAATGTCTTGTACATTCTGTCTCTCCTTTTCTTTTACCTTGTTGTTGGAAATTGTTCCGAAAACGCTTCGGATGATGGAAAAAGCGAAAGACAAAGCTGCCGAAACTACTGAAAAACACACTGGCTTCAATGCGCTTGTCAGTGGTCTCGGAATTGCTCCGGTATCCGCTTTTTACATCGTGTGCAACACCCTGTCTACTTACAACAGCCCCGGCAAAACACCTTTGTGCCACCGGTTCTTTTGCAGCTGCAGCATATCGCACGAAAAACAGGGCAGAAAGCTGTACGGCTTCCGCCCTGTCTCCAAGTCTTACTTTCTGATGCCCAGTCTCTCGATCAGGGAACGATATCTCTCGATGTCATTCTTCTTCAGATAGTCCAGCAGACCACGTCTCTGACCTACCATCTGCAGCAGACCACGTCTGGAATGATGATCCTTCGGGTTGCTCTTTAAGTGCTCGGTCAGCTCCTGGATTCTTGCTGTCAGGACTGCAACCTGAACTTCCGGTGAACCTGTGTCGCCTTCGGTTCTTGCATACTCTTTGATGATTGCTGTTTTCTTCTCTTTGGAAATCATGGGTAAATCCTCCTTTAAATGTTAACCGCCTGGTACTAAGATATGGGTCGGAGTGTCCCAAGCCTGAGCACCGGCTGAATTCATACCTAATGACTATATCATAAAAAAATGGGGCTGTAAATACTATTTTCCGGAATTTATTCAGATTGTGACTGTATCACGCTGCCACAAAACAGCCCCTTTTTACGACAGCACCCGTCTGACGGAGTAAGGTGTCCGATAGGATACGTTTGAAATTTTAATGCCCGTTCTGGGGTTGCTGGCGTGGATAACCTGTCCGCCGCCGATATAGATTGCGACGTGGTTGATTTTGCCATTTTTCGCATAAAATACCAGATCGCCCGGCTGTGCTTCCGAAAGGCTGACCTTCTTGCCGCACTGTGCCTGGCTTCCGGAATGATGCGGCAGGCTCACACCATATTTCTTCATAATGCTCAGGACAAAGCCCGAGCAGTCCGCACCCTTTGTCAGGCTCGTGCCGCCCCAGACGTAAGGGTTTCCAAGAAACTGCTTCGCGTAGTTGACGAGATCGACCCGGATGTCAGAAACACCCTGACCGTATTTCAATTCTGTCAGGCTGACCGCTTTTTCCAGCTTCTTTGCGATATCCACATAATCTGCGGAAACATACGCTGCTTCATCATCCAGCATGATCTTAACCCAATCGTCCTGAATGTCCACAACCTCAAGCTCTTCTCCCTCCGCTACCAGTGTAATGACCGGCGCATCCAGACTTCCCTCTTCCCGCACGCGTAAGCCTCCGGAATTGCAGACCGCCATGTTCGTCGCCTCTTTGTCCGCAAGATTTCTTGCTTCCTCTCCGGTCACCATATAGTCCGCCCTGACATACCCCGTCACTTTACCGGATTTGATCTTATACCAGCCATTTTCTTCGGAAAGCACGTCCGCGCCGCCGTTTTTTGGAAGCTTACCCACCAGCTCCCCGTTTTCAGACGGATCTTTACGGATATTCAGATAGTCATTGACCTTCGCAACGCCAAGATTTTCATAGCCGTAAATCTTTTTGCGCGTCTCCTTGGCATTCTGTGCCGCCTCAAGGCACGCTTCCGGATCCATGGATTCCTCCAGAAGCCCGCCGACGCCCATAGACTGTCCTGCGGAGTGAACGTTGCTCCCTGTAAAACCTGCATTCACTGTCATCCCTGCAGACAATACACAGAGCACAACAGTCAGTCCAAGTTTTTTCCAAATCTGCATTCAAATCCTCCTTCGTATTCTGACGGCGCAGGTGCAAAAACGTCTGCATCTGCGCGCCGACACTACTGCCCGGCAGCGCCAGGCGTGCTGCTCTAGTTTTACCGCGCGCCCGCCGCGATATCCCTCTGCAGCTGCTCCTTTAATTCCTCCACGTCAGCAAATTTTTGTTCCGGGCGCTCAAAGGTCAACAGGCGCACCGTGATAAAGCTGTCGTAAATATCCTCTGAAAAATCATAGATATAGGTTTCCACGCTCATCGGCGGGTGGTCGCCATGCTCCACGGTCGGTTTGACGCCGACATTGGTCAGCCCTTTAAAAACACCACTGCTGCATTCCACCTCCGAGCGGTACACGCCGTTTGGCGGCAAAAGCTTGTCTGCAGGAGGCATCAGGTTGACGGTGGGAAATCCCAATGTACGCCCTAACTGTCTGCCGTGCACAACCGTTCCCATCACCGCATAGGGCGCGCCGAGCAGTTTTGCTGCCTCTTGCATCTTTCCTGCTTCCACTGCCTGACGGACACGGGTTGAACTGATTTCTTCCCCGTCCTCAAGCACCTTGTCGATGATCTTTACCTCGTAGCCGTACGCTTCTGCGCGCGCCTTTAACAGCTTGCAGTCCCCTAATCCCCGGTCGCCAAAGGACAAATCGGTTCCCGCAGCCACGAGCTTGGCCCTGATCTGTTCCTGCACGATCACACGCAAAAAATCCTCCGGAGAAATCGCCGCAGTCTGAAAAGTCAGAGGAAACTCGATCAGCACATCAATTCCGATCTGTCGAAACAGCCGTCTCTTTTCTTCCCGCGTCGTCAGTCCTTTGACTGCTTTTCCGGAAAAAAGAACAGCCGGAGGAGGATCAAATGTAAATACGACCGCCTGCAGTCCGCGCTTTTTCGCTTCCAGTATTTCGGAAAGCAGCGCCTTGTGCCCGCGGTGCATCCCGTCGAATTTGCCAATTGCCACTGCGGACGCCCCCTGCAGCAAAAAATCTGTCGTTCCGGAAATGATCTGCATTTCTTCCTATTGTTCCTTTCCCAAAAACATTTTCACGGGCTTTAGGCGCTTTTCTTCCTGCTTCCAGGCATAAATCCCCGTAAACTGCCCGTCTGTATCATAAATGCGCAGCTGCTGTTCGGGTACAAACGTACCTCTTTCACATGCTGCCGCCGTTTTTTCTTTCGTATAAGGTATCACCAAATCTGCATAAAGCCAGTTGCCGTTTTCTAAAAGCTTCTGTCCGTCCCCCTGCACCTGATATGCATCCAGCTGTTCAAACACGCTCTCCACCGGAAGAAGCTTTTCTTCCAGGCTGCCTTCTTTTGCAAACGCTTCCAGCTCGGAAAGCCGATAGGCATCCTCAGCTTTGAAGTTGCCGGAGCGTGTCCGTTCCAGCCGCTCCATCGCTCCGCCGCAGCCCAGCTTCTGTCCGATATCGTGACAGAGCGTCCGGATATAAGTGCCGCGGGAGCATGCCACTCGCATCGTCACGCGAGGCAGTGAAATGTCCTCGATTTCGATCGAATGGATCATAATCCGCCTGCTCTTTCTCTCTACAACCTGTCCTTTTCTGGCGAGGTCACACAGCTTCTGACCATTGACCTTTAACGCCGAATACATCGGCGGAATCTGGTCATACGGACCGACAAACGAAAGGATTGCGCTGCGCACATCCTCCTCGCCTGCATTTACTTCCTTTTCTGTCAGAATCTGTCCCGTCGTATCCTGCGTGTCCGTCTCCACGCCGAGCAGCAGAACCGCCCGGTAATCTTTATCTTTGTCTGTTAAAAGGTCGCACAGCTTCGTCGCATTTCCCAGACAGACGGGCAGTACCCCGGACGCTTCCGGGTCCAGGGTACCTGTATGGCCGATTTTTTTCTGTTTGCAGATGCCGCGCAGCTTCGCAACCACATCGTGGGAGGTAAAGCCCGGCTCTTTGTATACATTGAGAATTCCGTTCATGTATTCTCCTTTGTTATTCTGCTTTTATCAGCTGCTTTTCAATCTGCTCCGACAGATTGTTGACGCAGTCATGCACGGTTCCCTGCATGGTGCATCCTGCTGCCCTGACATGGCCGCCTCCCCCGAAATAGGACGCGATCGCCGCCACGTCCACCTTTCCGTTCGAGCGGAGGCTAACTTTATATTCGAGTGTCTTCGTCTGATACAAAAAGATCGCACACTCCACGCCTTTCGTGATGCGCAGCTGGCTCACAATGCCATCCAGATCCTTGGGCACAACCTTGTAAAACTCCATGGTTTTTAAATCAATGGAACTGAAAATACACTTGCCGTCCATAAACCGGACGCTCTCTAAAAGTGCGCGTCCCAGCACCTGATTCTGCACATAGGTCTTTTCAAAAAACGTCTCATCGATCAGCTTTGAAAAATCGAATCCGTATGCCAGCAGATTTGCAGCGATACGCAATGTATCCGGCGTCGTATTCGAATACTGGAATACACCGGTGTCATGCACGATGCCAAGATACAGTGCCTTTGCAATCTCTGCATCCATATACTTTTCCTCCAGAAGCTCACAGACGAGCTCGGAAGCGGAGCTTGCAGCCGGTTTGCAGTAATTCACATTGCCGCAGCCGGACGCATTGCTGATATGATGGTCCACATTGATCGTCTTTTTCGCGGTCCGGAAATACTTTTCCGCATCCCCGAGCCGTTCCTTTGAGGTATCCAGAACGATGAAAACGTCATAGACGCAATCCTTGCTGCAGTCTGTACGGACATCTTCGATTCCATGAATGCAGTCAAAAATATCTGCAGGCTTTTCCAGATACACATCAATCTGTGCACCCGGCAGCGCTTTTTTCAGATACAGGTACATGCCCATACAGGAGCCGACACAGTCGCCGTCCGGACGTACATGTCCGCCGATGGCGATTGTATCCCTGCTTCCCAGCTCTTCCAGGATTTTACGCATCCTCTTCCTCTCCTTTTTTGGCGCGCTGGTCTGCCATTACCATGTCGATCTTATGCGACATGTTGACACCATACGCAATGGACTGATCCATAATAAAATGAATCTCGGGTGTATTGCGCAAATTGATTTCCTTTGCAAGACGTCCGCGGATAAAACCCTCTGCGCTCTTTAATCCCTCCAGCGTCGCGGCAGCCTCTTCCTCGCTGCCCAGAACGCTGATATATGCACGGCAGGTTTTTAAGTCCGGTGCAACCTCGACATCCACAACACTCGTCATGGGCGCAATCCGGGGATCTTTGATTTCTCCCCGGATCACTTCTGCCAGAACACGCTGCACTTCGCCGTTAATCCTGCTGTTTTTTACACTGTTCTTTCTCATGAATGCTCCTATATTGCGGGGAAATCCTGACAGATCCCCCCTTCTGAAAGCCTATCTCGGCACTTCTACCATTATATAGGCTTCTACTACGTCAAACTCCTTCATCTTGTCAAAGCCTTCGAATACAAGGCCGCACTCGAATCCGGCTTTTACTTCCTTCACATCGTCCTTGAAACGTTTTAAGGATGCCAGCGCGCCTTCGTAGATCAGCTCGCCTTCTCTGGTAATACGCACCTTACAGCCTCTGGTAAATACGCCGTCCAGGACATAGGAACCGGCGATATTTCCGATTGCGGATGCCTTGAAGATCTGACGTACCTCGGCATGGCCGATGATCTTTTCTTCGTAAACGGGATCCAGCATACCCTTCATGGCAGCTTCCACGTCTTCGATCGCCTGGTAAATAACCTTATACAGACGGATATCTACCCCTTCCGTCTCCGCAGTTGCCTTTGCTGTCGCATCCGGACGAACGTTGAAGCCGATGATGATCGCGTTGGAAGCGCTCGCCAGCGTAACGTCGGACTCGTTGATCGCGCCTACGCCGCCGTGGATACATTTGACAACGATTTCCTCGTTGGAAAGCTTCGTCAGGCTCTGCTTGACTGCTTCCACGCTGCCCTGTACATCCGCTTTGACAATCAGGTTCAATTCCTTTAAATTGCCTTCCTGGATCTGGTTGAACAAATCGTCCAGGGACATTCTGGATTTGGTCTCTTCCAGTTTCTTTTCCTTGTTCTGCTCGATAAATGCCTCTGCGTAAGATTTTGCTTCCTTATCGCTTTCATGTGCCAGGAATACGTCACCTGCTTCCGGCACGTCGGACAGACCGAGGATTTCGACAGGCATGGACGGACCGGCTTCTTTGACACGGCGTCCCTTGTCGTCTATCATCGCGCGGACCTTACCGCTCGAAGAACCTGCGGAAACGAAATCGCCGACATGCAGCGTACCCTTCTGAACCAGCACGCTTGCCACAGGGCCGCGTCCCTTATCCAGCTGAGCCTCCAGCACAATGCCTCTCGCCATACGGTTCGGATTTGCCTTTAATTCCATCACCTCAGCAGTCAGAAGGATCATCTCAAGCAGCTGCTGGATCCCTTCGCCGGTCTTTGCGGATACCGGTACAAATACCGTGCTGCCGCCCCAGTCTTCTGCAACCAGTTCGTACTCCGTCAGCTCCTGCTTTACGCGGTCCACGTTTGCATTGGGCTTATCGATCTTGTTGACTGCAACGATAATTTCAATTCCGGCAGCTTTTGCATGGTTGATTGCTTCTACCGTCTGGGGCATTACGCCGTCGTCTGCCGCAACAACCAAAACTGCAATATCGGTCGCATTCGCGCCGCGCATACGCATTGCAGTGAACGCTTCATGTCCGGGTGTATCCAGGAAGGTAATCGCCTGACCATTGATCTGTACGGTGTACGCACCAATATGCTGCGTGATGCCTCCTGCCTCGCGGTCTGTTACATTCGTCTTACGGATCGCATCCAGCAGGGAGGTTTTACCGTGGTCAACGTGACCCATAACACAGATGACAGGCGGTCTGGAAACCATATCCTCGTCTGCTTCCTCATCCTCTTTTAACAGCTCTTCAATGACGTCAACCTTGACTTCCTTCTCGCAGATGATGTCGTAGTCGATTGCGATGTTTTCCGCGTCTTCATAGGAGATTTCCTGGTTCACAGTTACAATCTTGCCCTCCAGGAACAGCTTCTTGATGATGGCTGCAGGCTGCATCTTCATCTTTTCCGCCAGCTCTTTGATCGTGATGTTATCGCCGACAGTGATTACCTTGATGGTTTCTTCCGGTTCAACCGGCTTGGGTTCGGGCTTGATAAAGCGTCCTGCCTTCTTTGCATTTTTCAGTGCTGCTGCGCCGTCTTCTTCGTAAATCGCGTCTCTTCTCGATTTCTTGTCGCGCTCCTGCTGGTTAAGACGGCGATCGTCTCTGCGCTTTTCCGTATCCTTTGCCGGAGCTTCTGCTGCAAAGCCTTTGCCTGCTGCCGGCTTGCGGAATCGATTGTCCTGCCGTCCATCGCCGTTCTGAGGGCGTCCGCCATTTGAACCAGGACGGTTATTGCCCGCACCAGGGCGGCCACCGCCTGCAGGGCGATTATAGCCCTGATTATCTCTTGCACCGCCGTTATTACCCGGACGGTTCTGGTCTCTTCTTGCTCCATAACCGGATGTCCTTTCCTGACCCTGACCATCTCTGCGGCCGGACTGGTTTCTGTCACCGTTTCTGTTATCACGGTTGTAACCGGGTCTGTCTCCGTTTCTGTTTCCGGCATTTCTGTTATCGGAACGGTCCGTTCTTTCGGTGCGATCTGTTCTTTCAGTGCGGTTGTCGCGCTGCTCGGTTCTCTGAGGGCGCTCCATGCTCTTCTCCAGACGTTCCTTTGCCGCAGCCTCTTCTTTTTTCTGTGCTTCGATTTCAGCTGCCTTTGCTGCGCGTTCTGCTTCTGCTGCAGCCTTTGCTGCCGCTTCCTTGGCTGCGCGCTCTCTGCTCAAAAGCTTCTCATCCGGCATAACGGGCTGGGAAGGCTTGGTCAGGGGCTTGATCAGCGGTCTGCTTTCCATACGCATGCCGTTGTTGTTTCTGTTACCCTGACGGTTCTGGCTTCCTCTGTTTCCATCATTTCTGCGCCCGTCATTTTTTGCACCGTTTCCATTATTATTTCTTCTGTCATTGTTTCCGGAATTGCCGTTCTTCATCCGGCTGTTCTGGGGATTGTTCACTACAATGATCGTCTTTGCTTTTTTATGTGCCTTTGCCTGACTGTCCTGTCCTGCAACTTCTTTGTTCATATCCTGTTTATCCGTTGTCTGTTCCTCCCGGCCCTCAGCCTGTACTGCCGCAGTCTGCGTCGTCTTTTCTGCCGTTTCCGCTTTCTCCACCTGCGCCTTCCTTTCTGTCTGCGCTGCCTGCCCTATCCTGCTGCTGTCCTTTTGATCGGACGGCTCCTTATTTGCAGCTGCGAACTTCTTTTTTACCCATTCTACCGCATCGCCCTCGATTGAGCTCTGCGCTGCCTTAACGTCCACGCCCTTTTCCTGTAAAAAGGTAATGACGTCTTTGCTCTTTATTTCAAGCTCCTTTGCGAGCTCGTGCACCTTTATTTTTGCCATTCATTTCCCTCCGTCTCCTTCATTTCCGTTTCCAGATACCGGTTTAAGGTTTTGGCAAACCCGGCGTCTGTTACCGCCAGGGATGCACGCATTTCTTTTCCCATCGCATGTCCCAGCTCTTCCTTCGTCCCGTATTCATAATACGGTACATGATAAAAGCTGCACATGTCCCGGAAATTTTTCTTTGTATTCGCTGAAGCGTCTGTGCCGACGATCACCAGCGCTGCGGTTTTGTTCTTGACAGACTTTTCTGTCATGAACTCCCCGCTTGCCGTCCGTCCTGCTCTCGTCGCAAGCCCCAGCAGGGAAAATACCTTATTCGGTTTCACTCTCACCAAACTCCTTTTCCAGGCTGTCGTAAACCTCATCCGGAATACTCATCTGGAAGGAACGCTCCAGTCCGCGGTTCTTTCTCGCCTTTTTCAGGCAGTCCAGGCTTTTGCACAGATAGGCGCCGCGTCCGTTCTTCCTTCCCGTCGCATCCAGCACGATCGGTCCCTCCGGCGTCTTGAGCACGCGCATCATTTCGCGCTTGTTTTTCATTTCGCCGCAGCCCACGCACTGTCTCATGGGGATCTTTTTATTCATCGCTGCCCTCGCCGTCTTCCTCGGCTGCTGCAGGCTCCTGTGTATCTTCCAGTGCTTCCTCAGCGCCTTCTTCGTAATCGTCCTCGTACTCTTCTTCCTCGTCGTCATATCCGTCATCCAGATAATCCTCGTAACGGAAGCCAGGAGCATCCTTTGCCTGTGTCTCGCTCTTGATATCGATCTTGTAACCGGTCAGACGCGCTGCCAGACGTGCGTTCTGTCCTTCTTTGCCGATCGCCAGGGACAGCTGATAATCCGGTACGACTACCTTTGCGGTGCGCTCGTCGGGATCTGCAAATACTGCAACGATCTTTGCAGGGGACAGCGCGTTCTGGATCAGGTTGCCGGGGTTTTCATCCCAGTTTACGATATCGATCTTTTCGCCGCGCAGCTCATCTACGATCGCATTGACACGGGAACCGTTCATACCGACACAGGCGCCGACTGCGTCTACGTTCGGATTGTTCGACCATACTGCGATCTTGGTACGGCTGCCAGCCTCACGAGCGATGCTCTTGATCTCTACAACGCCGTCGCGGATTTCTGTTACTTCTTCTTCAAACAGACGTTTTACAAGCTCCGGATGGGTACGGCTGACTAAAATACGAGGTCCCTTGGGAGTGTTCTTTACTTCAAGAATATAAACCTTAATTCTCTCGGTCGGCTTGAACACTTCGCCCTTTACCTGCTCACTCTCGTTTAAGATTGCGTCCGCCTTGCCCAGGTTGATGCTGATGTTGCGGCCCAGATAACGCTGTACAACGCCGGTTACGACGTCTTTTTCCTTTTCGAAATACTGATTGTATACAACGCTTCTCTCTTCTTCCCGGATCTTCTGCAGAATGACATTTTTCGCATTCTGTGTTGCAATACGGCCGAATTCTTTAGACTTAATCTCCACATGGATTATGTCTCCAACCTGCGCTCTGTGGGAAATCTGCTTTGCATCCTCCAGAGCGATCTGCAGACATTCATCCTCCACGTCGTCCTGTGTCGGAACAACCTCTTTCTCCGCATAGCAGAGAAAATCGCAGGTATCCCGGTCGATTTCCACTTTTACATTATCCGCTTTGCCGAAATGCTGTTTGCAGGCTGTGAGCAGAGAGTTTTCGATCGCTTCGAACAGAGTCTCTTTGCTGATCTCTTTCTCTTTCTCCAGTACATCCAACGCTTCCTTTAATTCCTTATTCATTTCATCCTCCATTCCGCTGCTTTGTCGTCTGTTTAAAAATCCAGCGCCAGACGGATCAGTGCAATCTCTTTTCTGGCAAATGTCATTTCCTTTTCTGCTGTATCAATCGTAATGCTGTCCGCATCATAGCTTTTTAATACGCCTGTAAATTCCCGGCATTTATCCACCGGCTTATACAATCTGATTTCCACTTCTTCGCCCAGGCTCTTTTCCAGATGCTTATCCTTTTTCAGCGTCCTGCCCAGCCCCGGTGAGCTCACTTCCAAAATATAGGCGTCCTCGATAAAATCGGCTTCATCCAGTTTGTCGGACAACGCGCGGCTTACTGCCTCGCAGTCACCGATGTTGACGCCGTCCGGTTTGTCGATGTAGGCACGCAGATACCAGTCGCTGCCTTCTTTCACATACTCCACGTCGTAGATTTCCACGCCGTTTTCCTCCGCGATCGGAAGCAGAATTTCTTCCGTCTTCGCTTCGTATGTCTCTCTTTTTGACATTCCTTCACCTTCCTTATTCAGTTGTCTGTGTTATCACCCGCGACATCCTCGTCGCGATAACAAACTTGGAATAGAATCCGGCTTGCCGGATTCCCACGCCTGCGGCGGGTCGCGTCAGCGACACTTTCCACTCCGCCGCATGGCATAAAACACTCTTGTTTGTTATCACCTGTGATAACAAACAAGAGTGGGTTTTTGCCCACTCTTGCTCCAGTAACATGTATCATCCTCTTTACTCTAACATGTTCCCGACTGGAATGCAAGGGGTTCCGGCAAAAATGTTGCAGTTCAACCACTCATAGATGTTTGTGCAAGCACAAATCTATGCACAGGAATTCCCGAGGGAACTGTAACGCAAAAACCGGAATCCTTTACGAATTCCGGTTCTCGAAAACAGCTAGTAGGGGAATCGAACCCCTGTTTTCGCCGTGAGAGGGCGACGTCTTAACCGCTTGACCAACTAGCCATTCTTTTGTGTCACTTAACTGACGCTTGATTACTATACAATACTTTTTTCCAAAATGCAAGTGTTTTTTGCAAATTTTATAAATTTGCTGGTAGATAGTAACAGTTTTTGCTGCAGCCGCTCAAAAACAACTCCTGCTTCATCCGTTTTTGATAGGTTTCCCGGTCTTTGGAGGCATCCAGGATCTCCAACGCACGCTTCATCGCCCGGATGTCTTCCACCATCCGGTCCGGGTGGTTTCCTCTGCCTACAATTTTCAGATGGGTAATTCCCGCCTGACCCAGATCATAGAGCGCACACAGCCCACAGCCACTTTCGCCCAGGATTGGAGCATCGAAATCTGATTCCGGTGAATCCCATGTGCCGCCGCACTGTCTGGCTTCTGAGGTATATTCCCTTGAAGACGCGGTACCGTCCCATTCTTGGTGATCGATAAGGATGCTGTCCTTCCGCTGGCTCTTCCCTACACCGGCCCGATACGGCACACGGCACAAATATCCCATCTCGTCACAGTGCAGGGAATTGCAGAATGCCCCGGAAAACTGACACAGCTCATTTAATGCAAACGCTTCATATTTCATGTTTTCCAATCCGGGACTTCTTTTGGCACATGCCTGCGCCACAACCGCCATATCCTTCGGTCGCATCTTCCTTGGAAAGATGATTCTGCTGATTTCCATCTGCTCAAACAATCCTGCCATCGCGCTGTTGATTTCTCCAACCTCGCCGCTTAACGAAATCCGACAGCCGATCTTTTGCTGCCGAAGATATAAAATCAGCGCCGGGTCTGCGATAATATAATCCTCAAAATCAATTTTCATACATTTTTGAATTATCTCTGCGATTTCCGGATACTGCTGTGGAAGATAGTACAGCGAATTAAACGTCAGCTGCACGGGCTTTTGATACGCCCGCACCATCGCCGCCAGAATTTCCAGCTCCGAAAATGCACCCAGCTGCACGCTGCAGCATCGCACCTCCCTGCGGTTTAAGGACAGAAC
>OJQM01000015.1_pt1 | contig 105605 bp, 115 predicted proteins | sample 1598751 | NCBI WGS metagenome assembly OJQM01 (sample SAMN03922455, study PRJEB24848) | human gut metagenome | isolation source: stool sample | host: Homo sapiens | place: Germany | collected 2009-11 | reverse complement strand
TATCCGCTTCCTGTTCGTTGAACATGCATTTTGCTATCGGCTTCCTCCAGACCTAATGTTGCCACTACGCCCTTGCCAAGTCGCTAACCCTTCCCCTCATCGGGCGAGTTCGGGATTTGCACCCTACAGAAGCGCGTCATGCTGGGCGCACCAAAAAAATCGAGGCCGTAGTTTGAACGACCTCGGATTTTGAGAGCTTCAGATTCCGCTTAAGGCGGATTCTGATCAGCCAACCGTACGCTGGCGCACGGTTTCAAACAAACAAATACCCGCGGCAACGGAAACATTCAGGCTTTCCACCGTTCCCAGCATCGGAATCTTGGCCAAATCACTGCAGCGGCGGCGGGTCAGCTGACGCAGACCGTCGCCTTCGGCGCCGAGTACCCAGCCGAAAGCGCCCTTTTGATCGAATTCATAAATAGTCTTTTGGGCTTCGCCAGCCGTGCCGATGATCGGAACTCCAGCGTCAACGAGCTCCACAATCGAACCGGCCAAATTCGTGACCCGCACAATCGGAACGGTTTCAGATGCACCGGCACTGGCTTTCACAGCCGCTGCCGTCAATGTTGCGGAGCGATCTTTCGGCGTGATCACGGCAGATACTCCGGCTGCATCTGCGACACGCAGGCAGGCGCCGAAATTGCGCGGATCGGTCACGCCGTCCAAAAGTAGCAGAAGCGGATTACCGGCCAGATTATCCATCAATGTATCGAAAGACATTCCGATATCTATCGGAGCAGCAAGAGCGATCAAACCCTGATGCGGAACTTCATGAGAAAAGCCGTCCAGGCGATTGTTGTCGGCCTGCATTAAACGAATGCCGGCCTTTTCTATCTCTTCAATCATCCGGCGCATACGTTGATCACGACGTTTCGGATCATAGTAGACGATGCGAATCGACGAAGGATCGCGTTTCATTCTCGAGGACACGGCGTGGAAGCCGGCTAGGACTGTATCTTCTTTTTTCATGAGCGTTTTTTAGGAGCAGAAGGTGCTTTCTTTGTTTTTCTCGCTGCCGGCTTACGCGGCGCGGCAGAAGATTTTACGGTTTTCCTTTTGGCTTCGGTCTTCGGTCTGCTTTGACGATTCTTCGAAACCAAAGCGAATTCTATTCTTCTTGCGTCGAGATCACAGCGGGCAACCTTAACTGTGAGCTCGTCACCGAGGCGATAACGCAAGCCGGAGTCTTCGCCGTAAATTTCATTGGACTTGTCGTCAAAGACGAAATAATCGTCTCCAAGGCCGGAAATATGAATCGCGCCTTCTACATACAAGTCTTCAAGCGTGACAAAAATCGCAAAGGGGCTTACACCTGAAATCACGCCTTTAAAGACCTGGCCGAGCTTCTTCTGCATGTAATTGCATTTCAGCCAAGCCATTACATCGTAACTGGCTTCATCGGCACGGCGTTCATGAGCAGAACAAAGCAACCCGAGCTTTTCCCACAAGTCGATATGCGCAACCTTCTTCTTGTCGTCGGGCTTCGCCTTGCAGATGATTTCTCTTGTCTGAACAGGAACCTCGGCCTCATTGGGTTCAACCAAAATCTTCGGCACGTATTTCCGGCGCCGTAAGATACCTCGAATGGCGCGATGCACCAGCAAGTCAGGATAACGGCGAATCGGTGAGGTGAAGTGTGTATAAGCGTCATAAGCTAGGCCGAAGTGACCAACGTTATGCGGGCTGTAGACGGCCTGCTGCATGGAACGCAGCAAAATCGTCTGAATCATCGCTTTGTCCGGTCGATCAGCGATTGATTCCAGCACCTTGGCATAGTCTCCCGGAGTGGGAGAATCTCCGCCGGGCAGCGTCACGCCGAACGGCGCCAAAGTTGCTCTGGCTTTTTCCAAACGATCCTGGCTGGGCGGTTCATGAACACGGTAGAGGCACGGAGCTTTATTCTTCTGCAGGAAGTCAGCTGCACAGGTGTTTGCTACCAGCATCATTTCTTCGATAAGACGATGGGCATCATTGCGTTCGCGCGGCAGAATCTGTTCGATCTTGCCCTGCTCATTGGCAACAATATAAGTTTCAACCGTCTCAAAATCCATCGCGCCGCGCAGTTCACGGCTCTTGATCAGGTTCTTGTAGAGATCATAGAGATCCTGAACGTTGCCGAGCACGTGTTCCATGACCTTGGCTTCAGGACCATTAGGATTGCAGAGTGCGGCCCAGACATTGTCATAAATCAGTCGTGCGGCCGAACGAATCACGGCAGGATAGAACTGGTAGGCTTCTACCAATCCGTTGGCGCCGATGATTGCGTCACACACCATGGTGCAGCGGTCAACCTGTGGATTCAAAGAACACAAGCCATTAGAAAGCTCTTCCGGAAGCATCGGGATAACGCGTCTCGGGAAGTAGACACTCGTTGTTCTTAACTGAGCATCTTTATCAATGGCGCAACCGGGTTTAACGTAATGAGAAACATCGGCAATGGCTACGAGCAGACGGAATTTGCCGTCTTCCAAAGGCAGGCAGTAAACCGCATCGTCGAAGTCTTTTGCATCGGCGCCGTCGATCGTCACAAACGGAATATCACGAAGGTCTACTCTGTCTCGAAGATCGGACTTCGTTACAGAGTCAGAGAAACGCTTAATTTCTTTCTTTGTTTCCTCGGAGAACTTGTAAGGAAGATCGAACTTACGAACCGCGATTTCCGTCTCCATTCCCGGCTCGTCGATGGTTCCCAAAATCTCGACCACATGGCCGACTGGACTATTGGTGAGAAGGCCTTTATCTTCAAGTTCGACCACGACGATCTGAGAAGGTGTTGCGCCTAAAGAGCGGCCCGGTGCAATTAAGATCGTTTTGCAGATTCTTGCGTCTTCAGGCACCACAATTCCGACGCCGCGTCTCAGTTCAAAGCGGCCGACAATGCGTTTTAACTTGCGGTCGGCGAGTTCGACGATATCGGCTAAACCTCGACCTCTGTAGTCGGTTCCTGCTTCTCTTGCGACCACAATGTCTCCGGGAAGAACTTTCGTCATTTCTTCCGGAGGAATGTACATATCAGGAACGTCTTCTTCGCAAATCAGGAATCCGAATCCGTCGCGGTGCCCCTGCACCACCCCAGTATGAAGTTTGGCGGAGGAAGTCAGAAGAACGATGTCTTCTCGATTCGTAAAGATTCTTCCTGCCTCTTTTAATTTATTGAAAGCGCGATCAAAAACCTCAGAAGAGATGCCTTTATGGGAAAGCATCACATACTCTTTCAGGTCGTCCGTTTCCATCGGGAACCCGGCCGTCCTCAATTCCCGTTCAATTGCCTTTTCAGCGGCTTCCACTCCGGCAGCCGGGGTGGCACGCTGCGGCTTAGCAGAAGTCAACGCAGACTTCTGGGTGGTTTTGTTCTTCGTAGTAATTTTGAGCCTCAACTAATTAATGTTGATCCTATTTATGCTGGATTGTAATTGTTGAGGCTGCTAACAAAGTCCTAGGATCGCTCAGAGTGGAGATATTTGATTTCGGCCGTCGGGTACTAAAAATATCAATCTAAATTAAGCACATCCAGCATTCCGAGTCCGCGGAACTGGGGAAGAAGCAGAATTAACAAAACAATAATCAAAAGAAAGACCAGACCGTAGGCAAACTGATGATCCGTTAACTGCCTGAAGAAACGGTAGTGGCCACCCGACGGATTCTGTTCATAGCGATAGCCTGAGACTTGGAAGTTTTCAGGAAGCTCTGTTTCTCGATAGTAGTCGTTGAGCCGATACTCATTCCAAACTTTCGGATCCTTTTGGCTTCCGAAACTATCCGGATCTCCCGGCCTTCGCAGATCTCTCAGATAAATCGGACGACGCTCAATGATTTCCTCTCTTTTACGAAAGCGAATGCCCTGTTCATCCAAAAGCTTCTCGTAAGCTAAATCATGTTTCTTTTGCAGGTTGGCGAGAAACCGATAAGCTTTTTCGTCCGCTTGATATTGGTTATCGGCCTCGATCGTGAAGCATTGGTTTTCCAGATAAACCGATTCGTAATAGGGAATCGGATAAAACTCGGTGGACGAAACAGCCTTAGGGACGCAATAACGAAAAAGCACAGAAACACCGCTTGGAAAATTGAAGTTAGGTCAAACAACGGCTGTATTGCCGCCTGGATTTGTTAATGGAGGGATTCTAACGGCAAAGCCTCGGCTTAAGAAATGTTTCTGCCGGCTACGCCTTTGACACAAAAAGACGGCTCCTTTGCCTATTTCTATCCATGTGAAGTCGGTTCGCCTAGAACGAGACGCAGGAAATTTTGGGAGTTCGGTACCAATAGTAGATTACTAACGTCATTTTTTAGAGGAACAGTCATGAAAGCTGCTATTTTTTACTTCACCATGTCAGGAAACACCGAACTTGCCGCTAAAGAAGTTGCTGAAGCGACCGGTGCCCCACTCGTCAGACTCCATGCAGAACCTCCCTACACCGTAGATGACATAGACTGGACCCATCCCGATGCGCGCTGCACAAGAGAACATAAAGATCATTCGCTGTTGCCTCGCGTCAAACCCTTCGGCGTTGACATCTCTTCCTTAGACACCGTGTTCATCGGTTTTCCGATTTGGTGGCACGAAGAACCGGCCATCATTCGCTCGTTCTTAACGACTTACCATGATCAGCTCAAGGGCAAAACACTTTATCCCTTCTGCTCTTCTTATTCCAGCCCCGTCAGTGAAGCAGATGCAAGTCTTACGAAGGAGTTCCCGGATCTGAATTGGAAGGTCGGCCTTCGTTTGCCGGGATCCCAAGCAGAGATTAGAAAGTGGATTGAACAGTAGGCGTTTAATTTAAGCCTCCAAACCATAGCGGCGAGCGACGACTCAACAAGCTAAGCCTCGCAAGAAAGACCTGATTTTCTGCCTTTGCAGATTCAGGCCTTTTCGTTTTTTAAATCGAAAATTTGAATTTCTGCTGGGAATTTTCAAAAGGAGTTATATCGACTCTGAGGCGTAGGACAAAACGGAATGATCACTCCGAACAGCCTGCAGATAAAGAAAAACCTCGTACATCGACGAGGTCTTAGGAATTAGGTCTGGTGCCCGGGACTGGACTCGAACCAGCACGCCCGCGAAGGCGCTAGCACCTGAAGCTAGTGCGTCTACCAATTTCGCCACCCGGGCAACAGAGAGCCGAGAGATTGTTAATGCACACAATCTCCTAGGCCTCTGTCAAACCGTCATTATTCGGGTTTTCTTTTTCCCTCTACCTTGGCTACCAGCTGTCCGAGGCGCATTGTGTCGTACTCTTCAAACGGCTGGTGAATCCAAGGATTGTCTCCGAGATATTCGACATAGTAGTCAGGTTCAACCTGAGAGCAGCTCTTCCACCACAAAACAGCGGTGCGAACTTCAGTCACGCCCGGATAGTTGTTCTGAAGGTGTTCGACTACCTTCTTCAAAGTCAGCCCGGAATCAACCAAATCGTCGACTAAGAGCACTCTTCCTTTGAGAGAGTCAGGACGGCTGGAAGCAATGTACTTACCGATGTCCAAACTTCCCTGAATCGTGCCGGCAGCTTCTCTATAAGAGCTGGTCGACAAAATGTTCAGCGGCATATCGAAAATTCTGGAGAGGATGTCTCCGGGGTGAAGGCCGCCTCGAGCTAAGCAAAGCAAAGAATCAAACTTCCAGCCGCTGTCATAGACATTAAAAGCCAGAGTCTCAATAAGGCGGCGATATTCTTCCCAAGAAACGTGAAGATCTTTCATTCCTATTCCTAATTATTCAAACGGGTTATGAAGCAAAATTGTCTGAGAACGATCCGGGCCGGTAGAAACAACTGCGATCGGGCAGCCGGCAACCTCGGACAGACGAGTTAAATATTTTTGTGCGTTAACGGGCAGATCTTCCCACTTTGTGATACCGAAAGTCGGTTCCTTCCAGCCGGGGAAGTCTTCGTAAATGACTTTGCACTGGGCAACTTCTTCTGCACCGACAGGCATGATATCGATTCTTTCGCCCTTGTATTCGTAGCCGACGCCTAAACGAACGGTTTCAAAACCGTCTAAAACGTCGAGCTTCATCACAGCCAGACCGCTTAAACCGTTCCATTCAACAGCGCGGCGAAGTGCGGCGCCGTCGAACCAGCCGCAGCGGCGGGGACGTCCGGTGACTGCACCGAATTCATTGCCCTTCTTAGCAATGGTTTTGCCGACTTCATCAAAGAGTTCGGTCGGGAAGGGGCCGGAACCGACACGTGTGCAGTAAGCCTTGGTAATGCCAAGAATGTAATTGAGTTTCTGAGGACCGACACCGGACCCGGGGCTGGCAAAGCCGGCAACGGTATTGCTGGAAGTGACGAACGGGTAGGTTCCGTGGTCGATGTCGAGCATGGTTCCCTGAGCTCCTTCATACAGGAACTGTTCGCCTTCCTTCATCTTAGTGTTGAGGATGTGGGAGATGTCGCGAATCTTCGGAACGATTCTCGGAGCCATTGCCAGCGTGTCTTCGATCATCTTTTCGACGTCGACGGGTTCGCTGTTGTAGTAGTTCACCAGAAGGAAGTTGATGAGCTTGCAGTTTTCGCGAACTTTTTCTGCAAATACTTTCGGTTCAGCCAGGTCCCTGACGTGGACAGCGCGGCGAGCAATTTTGTCTTCATAGGCCGGGCCGATACCGCGGCCCGTTGTACCGATCTTCTTATCTCCTAAAGCATTTTCACGAGCGTGGTCGAGTGCGATGTGATAAGGAAGAACCAGAGGGCACTGACCGGAGACAAAAATACGATCTTCGGCATCCATACCGTGAGCCTTCAAGTCGTCAATTTCCTTCAGCATCGCTTCGGGGCTGACAACCGCACCGTTGCCGATGTAGCACTTGACGTGAGGATGCATAACACCCGAGGGGATCAAACGAAGAACCGTTTTCTGGCCGTTGATCACGAGTGTGTGGCCAGCATTGTGGCCGCCGTTGAAACGGACAACGCCTTGTACGCTTTCGGTGAGCCAGTCAACGATCTTGCCTTTGCCTTCGTCGCCCCACTGAGCGCCGACAACGACTACATTTTTACTCATTTCATCCTCTTAAAAAATTAACGGTTCGACGTACGAGCCGCTACCGTCCAAACACCATTGATACAAATTAATTCTTCATCCAAGCGGAAAGATTCTTCCAGCGAAGCAACATTGTCTTCGGGAAGTTTTTCAATCACGATGTCGCCGTTTTCGCGAAGTTCACGAATGCGGGACTGCAGGGCGGCATCATCCAGCTTGTTGGGCGCCAAAATCGCATAGGGACGCTTTGTGTCCATCACGGCGATAATCTCGCGCAGGTATAACGTGAAGCCGACCGCGGGACGCTTACGTCCGAAACGCTCGCCGATATCATCGTAACGGCCGCCGCGCAGAATCGGCTGATAACGGCCGGGAATATTGACACTGAAAGTTACGCCGGTGTGGTAGTTATAGCCGGCAACATCCGCAAAGTCATAGCTGACGATATCTGCGCCGGATTCACGGCCGAGCCTGCGGACTCTTTCTAAGATTTCCGGGATTTCCGGATAATCGGAAAACTCTTCAATAACTTGATTCAGGACGTCTTCCGACCCAAAGAGCATGGTCAGTCGGACCAAATCGTTCACGGTTTTCTCTTTGAGAACACCTCTGAGTTCTTCCAGTGCGGAGCGGTCTTTGTGACTCAATGCAAAGAGAATTTGTTCCTGAACTTCTGCGCTGGCCGGGTCGCTGTCCAGAATGGCTTTTACAACACCGGTGTGTCCCAAGTCCAAGAAAATATTTTCCAAGCCGAATTGACGAAGGGACTCAATGCCTAAACAAATCACTTCCCGTTCGCTTTCTACACTGGAAGAGCCGAACATTTCCACACCCGCCAAGTAGGGCTGGCGTGAAGCAAGAGGATGCAGAGGGCGAGCGTGGAGGACGCTTCCGACATAACAGAGGCGCGATACACCCGAACGATTGAGAATGTGAGCATCGATTCGAGCAACCTGAGGCGTCATATCGGCGCGGATACCCATCGTTTTTCCCGTGACCTGATCGACGATCTTGAACGTTCTGAGATCCAGATCTCCGCCCGTTCCGGTCAGAAGAGAGTCAACGTACTCCACCAAAGGAGGGCGAACGACTTCAAAACCATGGCTTGTCACCAGTTTTAGGAAAGAACTTCTAAGATGCTCTATGGCCCTCGCCTCTCGTGGAAGCATATCCGCGATATTTTCAGGTAACAGCCACACTGACATAAAGATCCTTTCTAAAAAAGCAATGAACCAGCCCAAACGAGCACCAGCCCTAAGACTACACTTTCTAACCCGATATAACGGATTTTCTCGCTAGGAAATCGTGAGATAAATCTCACGGCACGTTTCCATAAATCGGGCGCCAACATAGGTAAAAGGCCCTCAAGTACGAAGCAGAAACCCAGTACGTACAAGAAGGCCTTCATGATTTAGATCACAAAAAATTACGGTTGTTTATTCGCTTGGACTTCACCGCGGGAACTCTTGAGATAGTCAAAGAATTCGCTGCTCGGATCCACCACCATCATGTCCTGAGGTTTATTGAAGGACTGACGGTAAGCATCCAGTGAGCGATAGAACTTCGCAAATTCGGGATCTTTGCTGAATGCTTTGGCGTAGAGTTCGTTGGCCTGGGCGTCCCCGGAACCTTTAATGTTCTGAGCGTCACGATAAGCTTCCGCCAGAACAACGGTTCTCTGACGATCAGCATCGGCCTTGATCTTTTCGGCTTCAGCTGCACCCTTGGAGCGCTCTTCGCTGGCAACGCGCTTACGTTCGGCTTCCATACGGCGATAGACAGACTCGGAAATTTCCGGTGTGAAGTCGACTCGTTTGAGTCGGACATCCACAACTTCAATGCCTAAATCAGAAACACGCTTCTGCAGAGCTTCAGAGATTTCTGCCATTGCGCGAGCTCTGTCGCTGGAAGTGATGTCGTTTACCGTGCGGCGGTTCACAACCTGGTTGAGAACGTCACGAAGCAGCGCAGACATACGATCGTCCGCGGCTCGTTCGCTGCCTTGGAAAGAAACCCAGTAGCGGCGCGGATCGTTGATGCGCCACTTCACATAGGAATCGATCATCAGGTTTTTCTTCTCACTGGTTTGAACCAGATCTGCTGCAGGCGTATCGATCGTAAGAATACGTTTGTCCAAATAGACGACGTTTTGAAGCGGAGCCGGCAGCTTGACATGCAGACCGGGTGTAGAAACAACGCTCTTTAATTCACCAAGCATGAAGACCAGAGCGTATTCACGCTCGTTTACCGTGTAAAGGCAGGTTCTCGCGAGCAAGGCGCCAAAGAGAACAACAATAACTAAGGAAAGTAATTTTTTCATTTCTCTGTCCTTATCTCAAAGTACGGGATAAAAGACGGGAAGTGGGCTGACTCGCGTCCGGTGTTAAAGGCGGCTGATCTCCGCCGGGCAGATTATGCGTCTGCTGAGCAGATGAAGCAGGAACAGTCGGCTGCACAGGCGCGGCCGAAGCTGCCGGAGCCTGCGTCGGGGCGGCTCGTTTCGCCAGCTGATCCAACGGCAGGTACAAGAGATTATTGGAAGACTTGTTGTCAACCATTACCTTGGTCGTGTTGTTGAAGATCTGCTGCATGGTGTCCACATACATACGGTCGCGGGTCACCTTCGGAGCTTTCTCATACTGTGCGTAGACCTGATTGAAGCGGTTTGCGTCACCCTCTGCCTGAGAGACAACACGAGATTTGTATGCTTCAGCTTCCTGGCGAAGACGTTCAGCCAGACCGCGTGCCTTAGGCACAACGTCGTTTGCATAAGCCTCGCCTTCATTAATCTGGCGTTCGCGATCCTGGCCGGCCTTAACGGCATCGTTGAAGGCAGCCTGAACTTGTTCTGGCGGCTGAGCGTTCTGAATAGCAACAGACAGAACCTGAATGCCGGAGTGGTAGCGGTCAAGCATTTCCTGCATCAGTTTTTTAACTTCTTCTGCAATTTCCTGCTTGGACTCGAACAAAACACTGTCCATCTTCTTACGACCGACTACTTCACGCATGGCGGATTCTGCGGTCTGAACAACTGCACCCATCGGATCGCGAGTACGGAACAAGAATTCTTCAGCGCCGTTGCCCTGCTTGATTCGGTACTGAACATTGAACATCACGTCAACAATGTTCTCATCGTCCGTCAGCATGAGCGCTTCTTTAAGACGCTGTGTACCGCCTCTCAAACCGATCTCGGCCTTACGAACAGAAGAAACGTCTACTAAAGCAACGTCCTGGATCGGATAAGGCAGGTGCCAGCGGAAACCGGCATTCGTGCTTTCGGTGTAACGTCCGAAAGTGGTCACAACACCGTTCTGACCTTCCGGAACGATATAAAAGCCGGAGGCCAGCCACGCGGCCAAAGCGATAACAATGGCTGAAACAGCCATTCCGCCGGAGAATGAAGACGGAACCTTAAACTGCGGGAAAGGATTTCCACCGCCGTTTCCATTACCGCCGCCGTTGCCGAACGAATTCTGCTGATTTTTGAATTCGTGGTCTTTGCGCAGCGGAGGTTCGTCGAAGTCGTAGTCTTCGTTTTTCTGATTTTGTGCCTGAGAAGATGCTGACGGCTCTTCTTTCTGAGCATTACGATTTTGATTGCCTTTGGTGCCGCCCAACATCGAATTCAGACGATCGTTGAACTGTTTCCAAAGTTCTTCTAAATCTCCGTCATTGTTGTTCTGAGTGAAGCGGCCCGGCATTTCGTTTCTGCTCGGTTCGGCTTTTCTCGGTTCTTCATCAGTCTCTTTGGGAGGCTCTTTGATTTCATTTTCTTTCTGGGAGGAATCGTCCTCCGAGCCTTTTCGGCCCCAACGGGGGTCATTAAGCGACATTGTCGAATATTTCCTTAAAAATCACAGGACAAAGATAGGTTGTCCGGGTGAGTTAGACAAGAGAGCAGAGCATTTTAGCACTTGAAAAATAATAATATTTTTAATGATAAGAGTTATTACATTTATCGAAATGCTCGCTGAAGGCCTTCGCTTCGAAGAAGGCCCATTCAGCACTAACGTTCAAATTCTGCGAGCCAATCCTCATTATCGGGAGTCTCTTGAGGCTCTTCCGGCTCTTTTTCTGCGATCTGACGGATGGCATCTTTAAGAAGATCGATACCTTCCCCGTTGGCGGCGCTGATGCCGACTGCTTTCGGCGTGCCGTCTTCGGCACAGGTAATAAACGGACTCTTCCCTTCCAAGTCAATCTTATTGAAAACCAGCAGCTGCGGAATATCTTTAGCTCCGATTTCTTCTAGGACTTTATTGACTTCGGCCATCTGCTCTTCTCTAGCCGGCGTTGATGAATCGACAACATGGAGCAGAAGATCGGCCTGTGCCGCTTCATCCAAGGTTGATTTGAAAGCCTCAATCAGTTGGTGCGGAAGCCCGCGAATAAAGCCGACCGTGTCACTTAATACAACTTCCACATCTCCGCCGACAAAACATCTGCGCGCAGTCGTATCCAAAGTTGCAAACAACTGATCGGCCGCATACACACCGCCTCGAGTCAGACGATTAAAGAGCGTTGACTTACCGGCGTTGGTATAGCCGACAAGCGCGACGGTCAGCACCTCGCCTCTTTGGCGAGATTTGCGTTGGGTATTGCGCTGACGCTCGAGTTTTTTAAGCTGTTCTCTTAACGCCTTGACGCGTATTGCAATCATTCGACGGTCAAGTTCGATCTGCTTTTCACCCGGACCGCCGGTTTTAGACAAGCCGCCTCTCTGACGTTCCAAGTGCGTCCAGCCTCTGACCAAACGTGTTGACAAGTGGGTCAGTCGAGCAAGTTCAACTTGCAGCCTGCCTTCCCGGGTCTTTGCTCTCTGACGGAAAATCTCCAAAATCAGATTGGTACGGTCAAGTACTTCCAGTCCGACGGCTTTTTCGATATTGCGCTGCTGCGCGGGAGATAAAGCGACATCAAAAATCAGCGCTTTTGCCCCAGCGGCAGCCGCTTCATTTTTGATTTCTTCGATTTTGCCGCTTCCGACAAAAGTTTTAGGATCCGGACGGTCGCGTTTTGCTTCAGTCAGACCTGCAACTTGGAAGCCGCAGGATGTCGCTAATTCTGATAATTCAAGCGCCGCGTCTCGATGAATTTCGCGGCCCACAATGACAGAGACGAGCCACACCTTTCCGGGTGTCTCGTCTCCCTTTTGATATTGATAATCCACTATACGGTTTCTGCTTCTTCAGTTCCCTGCTGTTCATTGCCCAGCGGTACGGCGCGAGCCGGAACAACAGTGCTAATAGCGTGTTTATAAACCATCTGAGTTACGGTGTTGCGAAGCAGAACAACATACTGGTCGAAAGACTCGATCTGGCCCTGCAGTTTGATACCGTTCACCAAGTAGATGGAAACAGGAATACGTCCCTTACGAAGACTGTTTAAGAATGGGTCTTGTAACAATTGCCCTTTTGTCATTGTTTTTCTCCAAACGGAAAATTCCGCTCATAAATTTGACTAAATTCTAGCTGCGGCACACCGAAATTGTTCTTTGTATTAATCATTTTGGGCGCACATTTAATTCTTCTGCACTTCTATGATCGAAGGACTCTTGTTGGGCGACAACCCCCTTGAGGGAGCTGTGTTTCCGCAGCAGATTCTCTTACTACAGTAACTATTTTAGCGGTAAATGCCCTTCGGAAAGATCATTGTTAATGCTTATTTGAGGCGCACAACGAGCAGCCTCCGGCAACAAACCGCCTTACGAAAATTCCCGCGCACGGCAGGAATTTCTCGATTAAGCCTTTTGGGCGTACGGATTTTTGTTCGTTCTAAATTCAATTCGGAGCGGTGTGCCCTCGAGTTTGAACTTGTCTCTGAACCATCCTTCCAGATATCGCCGGTAGCTTTCCGGAACATCCTGAAGTGCGTTGCCGTGAACCACAATGACAGGAGGATTCTGACCGCCCTGGTGTGCGTATCTCATCTTCGGACGTCCTCCGCCGGCTCTCGGCGGCAGCTGACGAGTCGTAGCTTCAATCAAAGCACGGGTCAGCTTCGGTGTGGAGAGCTTCATGAACGCGGCTGTGTGAGCATCGTTGACGGCATTCAGCAAGTGATGCAGACCGCGCTTTTCAAGCGCGGAGATATAAACGATCTTCGCCCAGCGTAAAAAGTGAAGCTTGCGTTCAAGCTCTTCCTTCACACGGCGTCTTTCGTAATCGTCCAAGCTGTCCCATTTGTTGACACCGACAACCAAGGCACGCCCGCTTTCCAGAATGTAGCCGGCAATGTTGGCATCCTGCTCGGCAATACCGGCGTGGGCGTCTAAAAGAAGCACAACCACGTTGGAACTTTCGATCGCCTGAAGCGTCTTAATAACGGAGAACTTTTCGATTGCCTCAAACACTTTGCCTTTGCGGCGCAGGCCAGCGGTATCGATCAAGGTGTAATCGCGATCCTTATATTGGAACTCGACCTCGATGGCGTCGCGCGTAGTCCCGGGCATGTCAAAAGCGATCAGGCGATCTTCGCCGATCAGCGCATTGATCAGCGTGCTCTTGCCTGCGTTCGGACGGCCGGCGATCGCAACTTTAATCTTGTGTTTGAAATCCTCTTCCTCATCGATTTCCTTTTCGGTCGGGAAGGGTTCAAGAACCAGATCCATCAAGGCTTTAACACCTTCGCCGTGTGCTGCGGAAATGGTGTAAGGCTCGCCTAAAGCCAATTCATAGAATTCAGCTTTAGCTGTTTCTGTTAAACCTTCGGCCTTATTGACGACGAGGTAGGTTTTCTTTCCGGATTCGCGCAGGTTCTGAGCGATTCTCTGATCCTGGGGCGTTAAACCGGCGCGGCCGTCAACAAGGAACAAGACGGCATCGGATTCGGTAATGGCCAACTGCGCCTGTCCGGTCATCTCTTTGACGATGCCTTCGGTGCGGATCGGTTCAAAACCGCCCGTATCGATGACTAAGTAAGGTTTATCGCCGATACGACCGTCGCCGTAATGACGATCTCGGGTAAGCCCCGGGAAGTCCGCCACTAAAGCGTCTCTAGAACGCGTCAGGCGATTAAACAAGGTCGATTTTCCGACATTCGGACGACCAACAAGCGCAATGACTGGAACCATAATTCTTATCTATTCGACAAATAAGCGACTTCGCCTTTACTGGTTTGGAAAATAGCGCCTGCACTGAAAGGCTGTGCCTGCGTTACAATCGGACCGCTCAAACGAACGCGCGCCATTTCTTCACCGGTTCTCGGTGAAAGAAAATGAACGTAACCGTCTTCGTCACCGACAGCCACAGCGCCCGGGAAAACGACCGGTGCGGAAACTCCGCGGTACAGCATGGTCTTATTAGACCAGCGCTGCTCACCGCTTTCGCGGTAGAACGCCTGAACTTCTCCGTTGACGCTGACGGCATAAACGTTGTCTTCGTCAATAGCAGGACCGGCAACAGCGTCAATCTTCTGCGTCCATTTTGTCTGTCCGTTCGTGCTGTCAACACAGGTTACGGCGCCTTGGAAGGCGGCGGCGCAAACTAAGTTTTCGCTAAAGGCCGGGGCACCGACAACGTCAACCAGACGCTCGACTTCCGTCACACCCTTCGCTTGGGCGACCTGGAATTCAAACACCGGTTTACCGGAGGCAACATCCAAAATCACGATATGGCCGTTCGGCTGTCCGACTAACAAAAAGTTATCATGAGCCAGCATTCTTGTGGGTAAACGGACCGTCAAAGCGGGCTGACTCTTCTGATATGTCCACTGCAGTTCGCCGGAGGAAGCCTCAAATGCGGACACACGGGTGTCCATGGTGCGGGCAATGACCAGACCGTGAGAAACAACAGGCGGAGAAGCCAATTCCGTTGTCAGTTTCTTTTCCCAGCTGACCTTTCCTTCGGCATCCACGACTTCCAAATTACCGTCCCAAAGACCGACAGCTGTGACGTAGCCGTCAGAGCCGACACCGCCGGTAATGGGGCTGTCAAAAGAAACGGACCATTCGGTTTCACCGGTTCTGGCATTTAAACGCGTCAAGGTCTTGCCGCCGGCGGCAAACACCATATCGTCATATACCGCGGGAACTAAGAAGCCCTCAGCAGACGAAAGTCCTTTCGACCAAACTTCGGTCACTTCCATGCTCGGTGTGAAATTTACCAGCGGCATGGGTTCATGTTTAGGACTGGAACAAGCCGAAAGCAGAACTGCTGCAGCAACGGCAGCCGCAATCTTGAGTTTTGTACTCATGAGTTATTCCTTGGGTAAAGAATTTAATTTGATTTCGATGACACCGACCAACGGATTGGTCATAGGAGCATGGCGCAAGGCGTCTTCCCAGCTTTTACGAGCGGCAGCGGCATCGCCTTTGGCAAGATAAAGGTCGCCCATACGGTCATAAACCGGAACTTCTTCGCCCTTGGCGTCTTTAACCGCGTTGAGAACTGCCAAGCCCTGATCGTATTTACCTTCATCGAGATAAACACCGGCCAAGCGGACGGAAGCAAGCGGTTTGAGTTCAGGATACTTATCAGACTCTACAATCCACTTGAGCGCTTTTTCAGCTTCTGCATATTTACCGGCGGTTTCAGCGTTATGCGCGGCAAGCAGAGCACCCATCCCGGCGTAGGTCGTCGATGCGTAGCTTTCATGAAGACGACCGGCGATCGCCTGTACGCGAGCCTCATCCTTCATATTGCTTGCCTGAATCATCTGAGCATACAGAACACCGGCGTCTGTGGATTCTTTCATCTGATACCAGCGCCAGCCTTGAAAACCGGCAGCGCACAAGCAGGCGACCGTCACAACAGTCAAAATTAGGTTGCCCCATTTCTCCCACCAAGCCTTAATCTCGGCAAGGGACTCTTGTTCTTCTAAGTCATAGGCCATGTAAAGTATCTCCCGGTCTATTTAAAGGTTCTAATTTCAATTCTTGAAAAAGAAGTAAAACGGAAGGGGACGCCGGTCCCCTCTTCTTCTTAAACGTGCTGTCCGAGGAACGAGATCGCTTCATCGATCGTGAGCGTCTTCTGTTCACCGTAACCCTCGAGGTTTTCACGAAGTGCCTTGAGACCGACCTTGCCGGCGGCGGCTTCATCAGCTCCGATCACCAGTGCATAAAGAGCCCCGGAAGCATCAGCACGCTTCATCTGGTTGCCGAACTTCATGCTGCCGCTGTGGATGATCGCGGCAATATCGGCATCTCTGAGCCTTTCTGCGGCGGAAAGTGCGTTGAGGTACAGCGCCTTATCCCAAACGACATAGACATCGCATTCTCTGGATTCGGGTTTAACACCGCATTCTTTCATCAACTCGAGCACGCGTTCAATGCCCATCGCAAAACCGCAGGCAGGAGCGTCTCGGCCTCCGAGCATTCCGATGAGCGGGTCATAACGGCCGCCGCCGCAGATCGTACCCTGAGCGCCAAGCTTATCGGTGACCCATTCGAAAACTGTGAGATTGTAGTAGTCAAGACCGCGAACCAATCTCGGGTTCACAACATAATCGATGCCTTCGGCTTTCAGAATCGCTTCTAAATCCGCAAGGAATTGTTTGGATTCTTCGCTCAAGGAGTCATAGAGCTTCGGCGCATTATTGACCAAGTCCTGCATGTCGGGGTTCTTGGTGTCGAGAATGCGAAGCGGGTTGGAATAAAGACGACGTGTCGCATCTTCATCCAGGACATCTTTGTGCGCTTCGAGGTATTTGATCAACACTTCTCTGTAGGCCTTACGATCTTCGAGCTGGCCTAAGCAGTTGAGTTCAAGACGAACGGGAGCGATTCCGAGACGCTTCCAAAGGCGGTTCAGCATTAAAAGCTGTTCGGCGTCCGTATCCGGGCCTTTGAAGCCCATTGCTTCCATACCGAACTGATGGAACTGACGATAACGGCCTCTCTGAGGACGTTCGTGACGGAACATCGGGCCCATGTACCAAAGACGCTTCGGTCCTTCGTAAAGAAGGTTGTGTTCAATACAGGCGCGAACGACAGAAGCCGTGTTTTCCGGACGCAGAGACAATTCGTCGCCGTTTAAGGAATCCACGAAGGAATACATTTCTTTTTCAACGATATCAGTCACTTCACCGATTCCGCGTTTGAACAGACGGGTCTGTTCGACGATCGGGGTACGAATATGCTGATAACCGTAGAGTTTTGCCAGAGAGGAAGCTTCTTTTTCAAAGAAGTGCCAAAGAGGGGCATCTTCCGGCAGCATGTCACTCATGCCGCGAATTGCCTGAATCTTTTCAATCGCCATTATTGTTCCTTCGCATTTTGGTAATTTTTCTGGACGTATTCTTCGATAAGCGAATGAAACTCTTCGCTCATCTTCGGCCCTTTCAGAGAACCCCATTTCTTGCCGTCGATAAAGACGGGAGAAACCGGGGCCTCGCCTGAGCCGGGCAGAGAAATACCGATGTTTGCATGACGGCTTTCTCCCGGACCGTTCACGACACAGCCCATCACCGCCACATTCATGTTTTCAACACCCGGATTATGCTTGCGCCAATCCGGCATTCTCAACTTAATAAAATCCTGAGTTTCTTTCGCCAGCTCCTGGAAGAGACAGCTGGTGGTACGTCCGCAGCCCGGGCAGGAAACGACCTGAGGTGTGAAGTTTCTCATTCCAAGTGCCTGCAGGATCTCGCAGGCTAACTCAACTTCGGCTGTACGAGACTGGCCCGGTTCCGGTGTCAGCGAAACACGGATCGTATCTCCGATATTTTCCAGCAGGAGCACGGAGAGGGCCGCGGTTGTGGAAACCGTACCTTTGAGCCCCATTCCGGCTTCGGTCAACCCCAGATGCAGAGGATAAGCACAGCGAGCCTTGAGCTCGCGGTAAACCGCGATCAAATCTTTGACGCCGCTCACTTTCGCAGAGATGGCCACCTGAGAAGGTTTCATGCCGAGCTCAACCGCTCGATCCGCGTTCTCAACAGCGCTTCTTACTAAGGCCTCCCGCAGCACTTCTTTCGCGTCAAGCGGCTTTTCAAGCTTTTGGTTTTCCGACATCATGCAGGCCAACAGATCTTGGTCGAGCGAGCCCCAGTTGACGCCGATTCTGACCGGTTTGTCGTACTTCTTCGCGAGCTCAACCATTGTGCGGAAGTTTTCTTCCTGCTTGTCGCCTTTTCCGACGTTGCCGGGATTGATTCGATATTTAGAGAGCGCCTCAGCGCATTCCGGATACTCCGTCAGCAGCTTATGGCCGTTGTAATGAAAGTCCCCGACAAGCGGAACAAAGCAGCCGGTTTCGTCCAGCCTTCTGCGAATTTCAGGGATTGCTTTTGCGGCCGCAGGGGTATTGACCGTAAGACGAACAAGCTCGCTTCCTGCTTGAGCGAGCTCTAAAACTTGTTTAGTCGAGGATTCGACATCGGCCGTGTCCGTGTTCGTCATGGACTGAATTACTACGGGCCGGCCGGCGCCGATCTCAACGATATTGTCTTTCCAGCGGACAATCATCGGTTCTTTTTGTGAAGAAGACATTCGTTATTTCTGAACCAAAGTAAATACAGTGGATGTTGCGCGATTATTGATATTCAGATCAACGGGCGCGCCGTCAACTTTCACAAAGCCCTTGGCACGATTGCCGACGGAGACTTTGAAAGGATACGGAACTTCGTAATCACGAGTTTCACCGCTCTTTAACTGTGCATTGTGAACCAGCTTCTTGTCCTGATAAACACCGAACCAGCATTCACCGCCTTCGGCACCGATCGTCACTTTATACATTCCGTTGGCGGATTTCGGAACCACGAGATCCCAGCGGCCTTCGGCTTCGTTATGAGTCAGCGCCAAGGGCTTGGCAGAGGTCGTCACGGCAGGAGCTGCCGCGGAAGCGGCCTTCTTAGCTTCCTCAGCTAAACGCTTTTCTTCGGCGACTTTAGCTGCGGCTGCTGCCTCAGCTTCTTTTTGAAGTTTTTCTTTCAAAGCGGCATCCCGATCAGCCTGTGTCTGAGCTTCTGCTGCGGCAGGAGCCGGCGCAGCAGCTGCGGGCTGAGGAGCCGGTTCAACCGTTGTATTAGAAACCAAAACTGGAACGGCTTCAGGAGCCTTGGCAAGCTCAGAAGCCGGAGCAGATGCTTCAGCGCTCTGGGAGGCTTCTGCCTGAGGAGCTTCGGCAGCTTTTTCGGTTTTTTGACTCATGTAGTAGTTGTAGCCGATCCAGCCCAATGCGATCACAACCGCTAAGAAAAGCAGGCCGGCAATAAATTTACCGACGAAGTTTTTCGGCTGAGCGTCGTGATAAGGAGCGAGCTCCTGAGTCGTGCGGCGGATAAAGGTACGAGGATCTTTATCGTCCGGAGCTAATGCCGCGTTAAAGAGCGAAATGATCTTGGCTTCATCGACGCCTAACAAACGGGCGTAGCTGCGCAGGTGAGCGCGGGCGTAAACCGGTGTTGGGAAAACTTTGTAGTTATCCGACTCCAATCCTTCTATCTGATCCGGTGAAATTCTCAGCTGAGAAGACACCTGATCAATACTCAATTCTTTATTTTCACGGGCAATGCGCAGCAGACCGCCGTAAGTCGTCGCTTCGAACGGCTGGCCTTTGGCTTCCTGGTTGACATTATTCTCAGACATTTTTCTCGCCTCCTGTTGCTTTTGCCGGGCTCTTTGAAATCTCTTTAATGATTATCTCGCGATTTGCTCTCTTTTCTGCGAGCTTAGTACGGTCTTTAATTTCCCCGGCCAACTGACCGCAGGCCGCATCGATATCGTCGCCGCGGACCTTTCTAACGGTAGTGACAATACCTGCCCCGTTCAGTCGGTCGGCAAAAGCTTTGACCGCTTCGGGCTTACTGCGTTCAAGACCGGACCCCGGGAAGGGATTAAAAGGGATCAAGTTGAACTTGCAGGGAATGTCCTGAACCAAAGTAATCAGTTCCTTGGCCTGTGCGAGTGAATCATTCACGCCGCCGATAAGAATATATTCAAAAGTGATGAAATCTCTCGGGGCATGTTCCAAATAACGCTTGCAGGCCGCAAGCAGCTGCTCGAGCGGATGCTTGCGGTTGATCGGCATGATCTTGTCTCTAAGCTCATTGTTTGGAGCATGGAGACTTACTGCCAATGCGACCGGACACTGTTCGGCAAGCTTATCCATCTGCCTGACCAGGCCGGAAGTGGAGACGGTAACGCGGCGACGGGATAAGCCGTAGGCGTTATCGTCGAGCATCAGTTTCAGGGACGGGATGACAGCATCCAAATTCTGGAGCGGTTCACCCATACCCATCATGACAACATTGGAAATTACTCTTTCGTTTTCATCGGTGATGCCGAGATCTTTTCTTAAGGTGTGTTCGGCATGCCAAAGCTGACCAATAATTTCCGATGCTTTCAAATTACGGTTAAAGCCCTGCTTGCCCGTCGAACAAAACAGACAGTTCATTGCACAGCCAGCCTGAGAAGAGACACAAAGCGTGCCGCGGCCGTCCTGAGGAATGTAAACCATCTCAACGGCGTTGCCGTTGCCGACATCAAGCAGCCACTTACGAGTTCCGTCAGCGGCGGTTTTATCTCGAATAATTTCGGGCCCCCGAATCTCAGCAACCTTCTCAAGTTTGGCTCGAAAGGACTTGGCGAGATCCGTCATTTCAGAAAAATCGCGTGCTCCGCGGCGATGAATCCAACGCTCAAGCTGTTTCGCACGGAAAGGTTTCTCTCCGAGATCTTCACAAAACTTCTTCAGCCCCTCGGCGTCAAATCCAAGGAGGTTCACTTTTTGAGGCAACTTTTCTTCTGTCATGATCGGTTTTTATCCCCGCTTGCGCGGGGATATTCTTTACGTCGCTAACTAAACTACAGGCGCGGTCGATTAACGGCCGGCGTAGATGTCCATCTGCGGGAAGAAGAAAGCGATTTCAACAGCAGCTGTTTCGGGGCTGTCGGAGCCGTGAACAGCGTTAGCGTCGATAGACTGAGCGAAATCGGCTCTGATGGTGCCCTTGGCAGCCTTCTTCGGGTCAGTAGCGCCCATGAGTTCACGATTCTTCATGATGGCATTTTCACCTTCGAGAACCTGAATCTGAACGGGACCGGAAACCATGAAGTCAACCAGATCTTTGAAGAAGGGGCGTTCACGGTGAACAGCGTAGAAAGCTTCGGCTTCCTGACGGGAAAGCCACTTCATTTTGGAAGCAACAATCTTGAGGTTGTTGGATTCAAAGCGGGAGTAGATCTGACCGATAACGTTTTTGGCAACTGCATCGGGTTTAATAATCGAAAGTGTGCGTTCAATAGCCATTTCAATCTCTTAAAAACGAATAAAAGTAAAAAATAGAAATGCGGAGGATTCCGCACTTCTTTTGTCTACAAGACAATCGGTTGATTTTATCATGCAGGGAGATTGGACTAAGGCTTTACGAGAGGCTGAAACGCCTGATTACTTAGTTTTCTGTCGAGCATTTTCTCCTGCAGCCGGTCACGGAGCAGGTGTATTCGAGGGTTTGAAACGATAGGTCAAGCTGAGCAGGATCAGGTTAATCACGGCAACCACGATGAATGTTTCCCAGCCGGAAGAGACGAGCTCTGAAGCGCGATCCTGCCAGATCATTTTCGGGACTTCAATAAAGATGACGGCGGCAAATGCGGCCGGAAGGATAATCGCGAAACGCAGTGCTTTGAGGGTTAGAAGTTTACTTTCGATATAGAAGCTTCTAGCAAACCAAATCGAAGGAAAAATGAAAAGCAAATAAATCGCGACCGCCGCCTTAACAAAAGTATAGGCATGAATCATCAACCCCCCGTTAACGGATGCTATATCGTGCACTACCCAAACCAAGAAGGCCAGCATGCCGGGTTCAAACAGCATAATCAAAGACAAAATCAAAACGGCAGAAACCGGAAGTCTCGGACGATGGATCTTTAACTGCCGCGCCAGCCATAATGAGCAAAACAGCATCACGGTTGTTGCAATCAGTGTGCGGACAGTTATAAGAAATTCCATGAGTTCACTCCTATTTCTTCTCTCGATCTTTTTTCGGCTGGTGGCTAATCGGGTAATTATCCGCTACCTTCGGACTCATTCTCAGGTAGGCAGTGATCACCATGAGCACTGCGATGTAGGCAGCCATCGTATAGCCGGCCGGCACGGCGACGGTAAACCCATGCGCGCCCAAAATAATGAGCGGAAGAATGCCTGCTGCCAGCACGATGAAGAAGGCAGAGGTCCACATAATTCGCAGAGCGCGAATCAGACTCTCGCGGTTGTGACGGATATACAGCAGCCATGAAGCAAAAATACTCTGACCGATAGCAACCAAAATACAAATTATTGCGAGCGCCACATAAAGCTGATCAAGTGTTGCCATCTTATTGATCGTCCCAAAGAGCATCGAAATGCTCGGAGACTCATAATTCGCGCTTGTAAAGCTCAGCCACAAAGAAGGGATGATATCTCGGATCAAACTGATCGAAAGCAGCGGCAGTCCGATAAACAAAACGACAATGCAAAGGGCCAGTCCCCAAGTCGAGATGCCTTGGCCCTTGGTTTTAACGACATAGGTCGGAAACCAGACGCAAAAGCCCAATGCAAACAAAAAAGCAAACCAGTACTCAAATACTCCGCTTTCTTCCACTCTCTTTCTCCTTAGTTTTATTTGTTTATTAGTTGCTGAATGTTTTTCCAGCGGCCTCAGAATACTTTACGTAAATACCCACGCTTAAGGCAAGTACCAGCGACAAGCATAAAAACGGTAGGTCTTCTTTGGCAAGATTTGCTCCGAAAGATCCGAAAAGCAGGTACGGCGCGGCCGCCTGAGAAAGCAAATTTAAGAGGTAGCCGAGGCCCGTGAAAAGCAGAACCAAATTTATCGTTCCGCGGGAGCGGCTTTCAACGATGAGGTAAGCCGCATACAAAAAAGAGATGATGGCTCCGGTCGACAGCCCCCAGGTCATCCAGGATAAGGTCAGCACGGAAGCCACACCCCATGCCGCAAAAGGCAGTATGGTGTTGTTTAACTCGGCGTTGTTTACGTAAGTGAGGACGGGCAGCAGGATCATCAAAATAGAAGCCGAAAACGCCAGTCCGAAACTTAAATCTTTTTTGAAAAATTTTAAGGCGAAGGCCGGCACCAGAATGATGAGCAGCAGCTCCGCCAAAATTTTGACAAACAGAATTACGATCTGAATAACCAAAGGCGTCATTTCCGTCAAATCATCGGCTCTTCGGATCGAGCTTCTTGGTCAGCCTCTTCAGTCATTCCGCCGATTTCGATTTCATCGATTTCGTCGACTTTTACCGGTTTAGGACCCGGTTCAAAAACGGCAATGCTCTCGACGTGTGCAGTGTGAGGGAACATATTCATCACACCGGCAGACAGCAGTTTCCAGCCCCCTTCCCTAACGAGCAGCGCAGCATCGCGGGCCAGCGTGGCCGGATTGCAGGAAACATAGACCAGACGTGCAGGACGTTTGTCCGTTTCGGCGAGTGAGCGGCAAAGTGCCATTGCGCCTTCGCGGGGCGGGTCGATAAGAACTCGATCTACACCGCCGAGCTTATTCCAAACGGCATCCCAATCGTCCAGTGTCCAGTCAAACAGATTACGAGCCTCAAATTCGGTCTTATCCGCGAGGTTATTGTCTTTAGCGCCCGCGCGTGCACGTTCGACCAGCTCGGAGCTGCCCTCAATACCAAGAACTTTCGCTGTTCTGGTTGCCAGCGGCAGCGTAAAGTTGCCGAGCCCGCAGAAGAAATCGATGACCTTAGACGAGGGTTCTAGATGCAGCAATCGAAGCGCTCTAGTCACCATCACTTCGTTCAAGCGATGGTTTACTTGTGTAAAGTCTGTAGGTCTAAAGACGACTTCCACACCGGTTTCCCGATGGTGCAGTTTCAAGCGAGCAGCGTTTTCGGGATCCATCGGATAAATGGAGTCCGGGCCTTTTGGCTGATACCAAAAATCGACGCCATAGTCCTTCTGGAACTGTCTGAGCTTTGCTTCATCGTCGGCAGTCGGTTTTTCTAAAACACGCAACACTAACGCCAGTGCTTCATCGGTCACGGCCAATTCAATCTGAGGAAGCTTCTTGCGCAGCGATAAAGAATTAATGAGTTCACGGAGCGGCACCAGCAGATCGCTGACACGCTTGGGCAGGATTTCGCAGCTCTTCATGTCTGCGATAAAGCTCGAACGCTTTTCATGGAAGCCGACCAGCACGGTTCCTTTTTTTGCGACTTCACGCACGGACAAACGAGCGCGGTGGCGGTATCTCCATGCAGAGCCATAGATCGGTGCCAGCACCTGCTCGGGGCGAATCCTGCCGATATGCCACAAGGCGTCCATCAAAACCTTTTGTTTCATCGCAACCTGAGCATGCGCTTCGAGGTGCTGCATGGCACAGCCGCCGCAGCTGCCGTCCTTGACGCCGAAATAAGGACACTTCGGCAAAACGCGAAGCGGAGACTCCTTATAGATTTCGGTGGTCAGTCCTAATTCAAAGGAAGGTTTGCTGCGGTAGACCTCGTATTCAATTTTTTCGCCGGGGAGCGCCCCTTCGATGAAAACGACCTTACCGTCGCGGCGTGCGACACCACGGCCTTCCTGATCCAAGGACTCAATAACGGCGACATACTTTGCCCGTTCTTTTTTAGCTCGTGCCATGAATTTTCCTAACTTCTAACTTAGCGCTTTTGGAGCATTGTAAGAGGATCAATCGGTTTGCCGTTTTTGCGTATTTCAAAATGGACACGGGGAGAAACATCCGTCGTTCCCATCACGGCAATCGCCTGTCCTTTGCGAACCTGATCGCCCTGTTTTACCGTGATCGATTTCACGCGGCCATAGACAGAAACGCAGCCGTCCTTATCGCGAATCATTACGACCTTGCCGTAGCCCTGTACCTGGCCGTCAAAAAGTACTGTACCGTTCACAGCGGCGTGGACCTTTTCTCCTTCGGAGCCGGCGATATCGATACCTTTATTCATACCGCCGAAATTTTGAATAATCTTTCCGGAAGCCGGCCAGCCGTAGGTGCCGTTGGCACTGCCGACAGAAGTGCTTGAAGAAGCCGCCTGCGTATTACTTGCAGAAGCGGCAGGAGCAGCACTTGAAGAAGTCGAGGACTTCGCAGAGCTGCTCGAGCTTGTCTGCGTCTTAGTATTGGCTTCTACTCTGCGAATATTGGCATCTGTTGAAGAAGACACGGACAAGCGGAGTTTCTGACCGACCAATAGGTGGGACGGATTCGTCAAGTGGTTTTCGCGTGCGACCACGGCAGGATCGAGGCCATAACGGGAGGAAATCGCATACAGCGTGTCTCCGGGCTTAACGGTATAGACGGAAGCCGTCGCTGAACCGTCGGATATCGGGGCATTGCCTCCGGTAAACGAACAGCCGGCCATCAGCGAAGCAAACACCATCGGCCAAAGATACTTACTGCAATTCATAACTCCTCCATGAGCCTCTTTTATTTCTTTACCGAACAGATTTTAAGTAAAAAGACTTCAATCGTCAGAACAAATCAAATTATTCTCAGGACTGAAAGCTGTTACACCAAGCGCGAACGGTATCCAACATCCCGTAATTGGTCATATCCACTTGGAGCGGCGTCATGCTGACGTAGTTGTGCGATGTGGCCCAAAAATCGGTGCCCTGAGTGCTGTCGCGGGCATCACCGGCGGCACCGAGCCAATAAATTGTCTCGCCTCGCGGGTTAACCTGCTCGATCACGGACTGAGCTGCGTGACGACGGCCAAGGCGTGTCACGACTAATCCGGAGAGCTGGTCAATCGTTGTATTGGGAATATTGACATTCAGCAGGAACGGTGCGGGAAGCGGATTTTTAATAAAGTTGTCCACAATATACTCAGCGACCTCCGCGGCGGAATCCAAACAGGACCAACCCGAATGCACTTGAGAAAAAGCAAAGGACGGGCAGCCAAATAAAAAGCCTTCCATCGCGGCTGCAACAGTACCGGAATAAAGCACATCGTCGCCCATATTTTGTCCGCAGTTGATGCCGCTTAAAACGATATCGGGTTTTTGGGGGAGTAAACCGGTTAAAGCAATGTGAACACAATCTGAGGGTGTGCCGTTCACAAAGAAAACATTTTCCTGAACCTGACGGACGGAAAGCGGACGGTTAAGCGTTAAAGAATTGCTGGCGCCGCTGTGATTTTGCTCGGGCGCTACTACTGTGACATTGCCGAATCGGCGAATACGACGAGCGAGTTCCTGAATGCCGGGGGCTAAGTAACCGTCGTCGTTTGAAATCAAAATGTTCATCGCTTCCTCAAAGATAGCCGAAGTGTTCAGCCCTCAATTATCGCGATTTTCCGAGATCTTATCCAATGCCACGCGCGCAGAGCGAGGACCGAATACGGGAAAGTATTTTTGAGGAGCTCCGAAAAGGCAAAAGCCGTAGGTTTACTGAATCACTACGGCTGCACATCAATGTCGGCAATCGGCCGACGAAATTTTTAGTCCTGTCGAAAAGTTAGGCAGTCGCCTTAGACAAGGTCATTCCTGCAGATACAGTAACGACTTTTTGCTTCTTCTCTTTTTTCTCAGACTTTTTAGCAAGGGAGATCAATTGGAGAGAAGCCCCGGCTAATAAAAGACGAGTTTTCATCGGAAGAGATTCAGGCATTTAGTCCTCAAAGGTTGTTATGAAATCACCTTCCAATTTAGTAACTTAATATGACAGCTTTATGACAAAAATGACATAAATTTCAAAATTAAGTGTTTATCCTTAAACACTTACCATGACACGGAAACCTCTTTTTTCAAGTTTATCTCGAATTTTACAAAGAGACTCCTTGTCCGCCTTTTTTAACCCTGCAGCCGGAGTGTCGCGAGCAAGGGTATAAATCATTACCTCCCGAGGCTTGATTTCTTCGAGCACGTCAATCCAGGGATTTACAAACTCGTCTATCGTATTATCCACAGACTGCCCTTCAAACTCGCCTTTCATGAACATCGTCTGGATAATCGGACGAACCGGCATATTTTTAAGCTTTTCGATGACTTCTTTTACGTCGTACTTGGCGTTCGGACGATCAATCCGCCTGATGTAGTCCGCGTTCACGGTATCGAGTTTCATAATCGGGTTGTCCACTTTTGCTAAAGCTTTAACTACTCTGTCGCGAGCCAGAAATGTGGAATTGCTTAAGACGCTGATTTTAGCGTTGGGAAAATAACGATCTCGAAGTTCAATCGTATCGTCAATGATGAGGTAAAAATCAGGGTGAGAAGTCGGTTCTCCGTTTCCGGCGAACGTAAAGACATCGGGTACGACTCCTGTTTTCTGCAGATAGATGAGTTTCTTTTCTAACGCAGTACGGACTTCTTCGCGCGTAGGCAATTTGCGCTTAGCATCGTGATCTTTATTAAAGCCGCATTCACAGTACACGCAGTCAAAAGAACAGACTTTAGCTTCAGCCGGCAAGAGATTGATACCTAAAGAAGTGCCTAAGCGTCTGGAATGAACCGGCCCGAAGATTGGTGAAGGAAAAAGAATACAAGCCATGCTGAATTCCTCCGTAACAGCCGCAGAAAACAAAAAGGTTGTCGCTTGGACAACCTTTCGAGAATTTGTGGTCGGGCGGCGGGAACCGTACGACCAAAACAAATCAAAAGGTTACAACAACATCCAGCTTCATTAGTACATTCATTGATACATCAAACTCATAAATCAGCTGAACAGCCCATTATTAATATATTAGCGAGTTGCTTTGGAGTTGTCTTTCTTAGCGGTGGTGCTTGTAGCAGAATTCAAGGCCGACTTCAGCTTCTCGGAGGAGTTCTTCCTTCTCGACTGCCAGTCGCTGAAATTCAAGACACTTTCCAGCGGAAGGATTTTGGGCTGCTCTTCTTTCAAGTTCGGACAGTTGGTCGCGCATCCTGCTAAGCTCATTCCGATGAGCAGACTCAGCAATCCGTAATTCAGAAAGCGCCACAGCATCATTAGTCTGTTTGAGCCGGAAACCTTGAATCGTGCTTTTGAGAACTTGAATTTCAAGCCTTGCATTTTTTAATTCCTCCGATTCTCGCCCCTGCTGGACTCCAATCCAATAGGAAAAAACAAGGGCGGCACAAGCCACCCCTATTTTCAGAACATTGATTAGGTTCATTTACCATTCCACCTCCTGTGCGGCCCAAGGTCTACATGAACAAACGTCGGGTAAAAACCCACACCGCCGGTGCATCTTCTGTTTGCAATGATTTTTAATCGGCCTAGAGCCTTGTTCCATTTATCCGGATCTCTGTAACGGGTCGGCCGAATGTCTGCTGCCTGCCCTTTAACATGAAACGAATTCGGTGCGCCTCCGATTTTCCGATTATGTTCCGGACTTCTGTAACCGGAATTGATATAAATCGGCTCTCCAAAATCAGCGCGGATTTCCTCTAGCAAAAAATAAAGGCCCGGATCGACAACCTCGGGCCACGGACTGGGTCTGCCATCCTTGGAGGCAAATTCCTTGGGTTTAAAGTGCTCACTCATTTCAAATTCTCCATCCCGTGCTTCTCATAGAGTTCGTGAATGAGTTTTGTGTTGTTCTGAATAGCTTGCTCATTGGCCCAGATTCCCCGTTTGATATCGTCAAATATCACGTTGCGCTCGCAGTAATACCACCCTAGTAGGAAGCCGAAGCAGATTGCGATTGCTATAGCCGTTGACCTGCATAGGCGTATTGCCCATTCATTTAAAAAGACACTCATGATTTAGCTCCTAGTCTGCTGTCTAAAAATTTTTTGATGTAATAAGCGATGATCCTGACTCCAAGGTAAGCAGCCATGAAAGAAATTCCGACTGCGGCCAGCTCATTGACGCCGTATCCCTCAAGAATCCAAAAGACACCGATGGCCGTGACACCTCCGGACAATGCTTCCCAGATTGCCTCAAATGCCGAAAACTCAATCGGTCTCTCCTTGCGTTTTTCTCTCCAGTCATCGACGTAGCGAAGAAGCCCAGCGATTAAACCGAGCCCACCAACGCAGGCGATGAGAGTGTTTATAAGGTCTGTGTGTTTAATCACGATTTCACCTACAAGAATGGTGTTTATTTAAGAAAGGTCTGATGTGCATGATCAATTGTTAAATTGTGCTTTTAACCTTCTTTTTTGCTAAAAGAAAGATTTTTATGAAAAAGTCTTCTTTCACCGATAGCAAAATAAAACAACTAAGCCCCGCCAAGAAACGTTATTCACTGACCGTTGACACCGGACTGTCCATTAGAGTCATGCCGTCCGGTGTCAAATCATGGGTTGTTCGGATTCCTTTTAACAACAGGGTATCTGACATAACGCTCGGACATTTCCCTGAAATCGGAAAACGCCAGGCGTGCCAGCTTGCCAAACGGGAAAGGCAAAAATATGAACTTAGAGCCCCAAACGGATATACATTCCAAGATGCCTATTGCCTCTGGAAAAGCCTGAAGCGAGGAGAAATCGTCAGTTATCAATCCGAGAAGCAGCGACTGGATAAATATGTTGTTTCCGCTTTGGCAAGGAAGCAGCTTGACGATATCACGGCGCCCATGATTATCCGGTTGCTCAAACCTATCGAACAGTCAGGAAAACGTGCCACCGCAAAACGATGCCTGATGAGAATCAGAGAAATTTTCGATCTTGCAGTCTGCGCCGGATACGTTCTCCACAACCCCATAGCAGGAGTCAGCAGGTTGTTCAAAGCCCCCAAGAAAACTCCGCGACCCTCACTCCCTTGGTGTGAGTTGCCTGCCGTCATTGACGTCATCTGCCAGAATGCAAACAAGCATCTTCAGTTGATTTTTTTCTTTTCTCTTTACTCAATGCTGCGTCCGGGAGAAGTCGTAAAACTGCGGTGGGACTGGATTAAACAAGATTGTCTAACAATTCCGGCTGAACACATGAAAATGAAAAGACTGCACAGAGTGCCTCTTACTGCCTATGCCCTTTCATTGCTCAATGAGGCAAAAAATACTTCAAAGCACAAGAGATCCAGCTATGTTTTTCCTGGACAAAAATCATCCAAACATGCGAACAGTCAAATACTGACCAACTTCATGAGACAGAATTCGTTTTTCAAGAACCGACTGGTTCCGCACGGGCTACGATCAATCGCCCGATCCTGGATGGCCGATCACAATGTTTCATATGAAGTTGCCGAAGCCTGCCTGGCTCACATTGTAGGAAGCAGTGTATCCAGAGCTTACCAACGAAGTGATTTTTTCGAAGCCAGGATGCAAATTCATAAGCAATGGGACGGATTTATTCAAGACTGTGCCAGAAGTGCCCAGCTAACCAGTCCTAAGGCAGATTCCATCGAAACACCGAGCCTTTCTCAGAGTTAAATCGTCTTGTGCCCGGCTCCCGCTTTTTACGCCTCGTAAGGAACAGTCCAAAGTGCGGTTTGAGCATCCCCAGCCAGCCGCAAAGCTCTCGATAACTGCCGCACGGTTACCCGTGTAACGGTATTGTCTGCCAATACCCAAGCCCGGGTTTCTGTGTCCAGATCAACACCGCAGGCAATTGCCGCCGCAATTGTTCTTCCCATGCGGGTCTGGGCAGTTTCATCCCCATCAAAGATCATTCCGTCAACTTCCACCGTAATTTTAGAGACCGCTTCGGCTCGCTCAGCTTTTGCCTGTTCTAATGCTGAGGCGGCCTTTTCTTCCTCGGTGGGCTCGGGAGGAACATATGGAGTAAAAGTTCCATCCGATTTTCTGATGTACTCCTGCCCGTCAATGTTGCCAATCAGCAATTGATACTCTGTTTCAGAAATCGCAAGAAATCCGTTCGCCAGCAGTTTATTAATTTGGGCTTCTGTTTTCTCTTCTCTCACGTACGTTTCAGTACGTTTGCCGTTTTCATCAAATTTAATCAGATAATTCATATGATTTTCCTTAAAAACACGTGATAACTCCACAGGTTTCACAATCGTCTGGGGTGTTGTCTCGGGAACTATCTCCAGTAAGCCCTCAGCCTCCTTTGCACGCACCTTAAAATCTGTTTACGGAGCGCAGGTTTCAAAAGCATCGTATTTAGGGAACGCTTATGCGGTCAGCATAGAAAGTATTTCAACTTCGGCTATACAGGTTTTTGGCTACAGTCTCGGATCCGGAAACGTAAATTACGTTGTTTTTGGTTTTAGCTAAAACCAATTGCAATCCACGTCCAAGAAAAAGCTCCAGATCGAACAAGAGTTTTTGTAAATCCCGTATTTGACCAACTTTTAATGTTGTCAACGTCACTTGAAACTGATGAGTACCAAGGCGCTGATGCTACGGAACGAACAGAACTGAATGATCTCGGAAATGCTACCCATGTGTTGTCTCCAGAAGTACCCCACTGAATCGTGAAACCTGTGGAGTTATCACGTGCTACGAAAATCCCGTGGCTAACCAATGCGTTCCGACGGCAGTGGTTATAGTAAATCCGGTGGTCGACAGGTCAGTAAAGGCGCTCCCTGCAGTTACTTTCGTTGAGCTGCTCATTCCTGTTAACACTACACGTACAGAAGCAAACGAGCGGGGAAACGTGACCCAGGCGGTGCCTGCTGCATTATAGACACCCCACTGTATTGTGAAACCCGTGGAATTATCACGTGCTACGAGAAACCTACAACTACGAACCTCGATGGCCAGTAATTCGAGCCAACAGATACGGCTGAGTTCGAATAGCTAGCTACTCCAATTTCGTTGTTTTTCGATGGCCCGCTAGTGTCGGAAATAATTGTTCTCTGGACTGAGTAAACCGCTGAAAAGCTTCTAGGAAAATTGGTAGTGCCTCGAGCATTCGCGTTTACTGTCATCCAGGCGATAGTAAATCCTGTTGAGTTATCACGTGCCCATCCATTTGTTCCATTAGAAACAGACCAATTAGAAGAGTTAGTTGTAACAGTATCCTGAGTGGTGATAGTAAAAGTTGTTCCATCACCACGGGTAAAGGTAATCGTTCGTCCGTTTACACTAACGTTTTTGATATAGGTCGAGTTAATTTGCTGGCCGGCACTATCCTGAGTTGCTTTAGTGGCAGATGATGCATTGCCGTTTAAAGAAGCAGTAATACCGCCCCCGACGCTCAACGCTCCTGTTACTGTTCCTCCGGCCAAGGACAGATAATTAGCCAACTCTGCTTTTGTTGCATACGTCCCCGTTATCTCATTACCGTTTTTATCAACCTTGGCTGCCTCTGCTAAATAAGGAATTAAATAGGTTCCTGTGGATGGATCCTTTAGAAGGACTTTTACTGCTTCTACAGTTGCTTGCATATATGCTCCATATAAAAATTAGGGCAGACTAATCCGCACTGACTCAACTCAAATTACCCTTCAACAACTTATGCATAAGTCATTGCGTCAGTAATTCCAAAATATTGAAGTTCTCTTGTCCTGTCACTACGTCGTAAGCTATCAAGCCTTCAATTGTTTTTTTGACTCCTTTGGGAGTTACGGCCCGAGCGTCATCTTCCCCGAGCACCGTTTCCTCAACCGTGGCCAATTCAACTACGCCGCTAATTTCTGTTGTGGCTTGGGGCGGTTTCAAACTTTCAAGCTGTTCTGCCGTGAAGTCCTCATAAACAAAGGGGTCTCCCTTATCTCCTTTATCGCCTTTCGGGATTCCTAACGTAAACGAAGGATTTTCAGCCGTACCGCTCTTACTTATGGTAGGAAGTTGTCCGGCACTAAGAGCAGAAACCTTGATGTCTATCTCAGGAGTGATCCCGGTAGGTCCTACGTCTCCCCAAACCGCAAGGACCGGACCTAGAACAATTTCCGTACCTCTTAATTCGATAAGCTCGTAGACCTCGCCACCCCTGTTAATAATGTGGTCTCCAACCTTAACGTTATCGCTTGGCGTTAAAGCGGCGGTCAGATTAGTTCCTTCGTGGGCGTCGGCGAGCCACCTCATGGAATAGCCTGCAGAATTGACCAGTTCTTCTACTTGATTCTTTGTCAACTGAATTGCATCAAGAATCTCTTGAGCCTGCAGCTTAACTAAGTTAACCTGCTCACCGCCTTTGGCGTCCAGCGCGGCGATAAGAGTCTGAAGTTTGGCCTCCAATTCAGCAGTCTTTTGCTCTATTTCTTCCTGAGAAGCTGCAGTAGCCGCATTGACGGCCTGCACCTGAGCCTCACCCGCCTCTCTAACCAAAGCAACTTTAGAATCGGCTTCTGCCTGAGCTGCTTGCGCGAACTCCTTGGCTTTTTCGGCCCAGTCCTGAGCGTCTCCCGCGAATCCTTCAGCTTTGAATGCCCGCTGCCTGAAGTCTTCAAAAATATCGGCCAGTTGGTGTAGGTTATTCTCATCCGGCTCAAGTCCCGCACCTTCGATCACATTCATGAATTCTTCTGTAATCATGTGATGCCAGTAGGAGCCTAACGTTGTCGGCAGCCCTTTTTCGTTTTTATCTCCGTCCTGAGGATATCCATAGGACGGATTTTTAGGCGGCAGCGGCGGAGTATCCGATGCATTTGCGTAATAAAGTCTTTTCATTACTTGTTCCTATTCATGCATTAAAAAAGCCCCTTTCGGAGCTTGTTAAATATGAATGTATACGGGGACCCTGCTGGCAGGAGGCTGTATGTGATTAGTGCGGCCATAGACAGGAGAACAGCGATTCGCATTAAAGTCGATCCTGAAATGTTGGTCATGAGACCCGGATCTTGAACCTTGATTGTCACGCGTATACGTTCTCCAAAAAGCGCCTGACACCATGCTCGTATCATTGTCGTACGCATTGAAGTCGCCTATGGTTCCCAAAATTGGAGGCGCCCCTGAATCAATATATTGCCCCACTCCCCAGTTGGAGCCCCACAGCACTCGGTCTAATAGGTACGGCACGTTAAAAGTGGTCGAACCGTTGCCTGCTCCCCACGTCGTGCCAATGGCCCGAAACAGACTCGCGAAACCGGATCGGCTGACCGCTCTTCCATCACAAAGTATCCAATTGGGACTATTGATAAAACAACCGGCGTAGATAATGAAGCCCGGAGGAAAGGTTTCAAATTTATCCACTCTGTCGGTGACACCTTTTAACACAGTATTTATTTTTGCCTCTAACTTGGTCAGTCTTGCCTCAATGCTCTGATTCAGCTGGTCAAGGGTATTTTTGTCGGGCTTAACTCCTCCTCCGACAATTGCATTCCTGATTTCTTCGGTTACCGCGTTATACCAGGGGGCTTTAGGAACCGTAGCGAGCTGTCCGCCCGTGCTCGACCCGTCTGTCGGATAACCTAAAGGCGCATCCTCCGCAAATTTTGGTTCGACCTGAACCACTCTAGCTCCGTATGCTCTGTCCATTTTCTTGTTCCTTAAAATCCCAATAACCAAAATAAAGTGTCGTGTGCGCCGGTGCGTACCGTCTGATCAGACACTCAATCACTGAGTCTCCCCACCAAGCTAAAGCCTCTTTTGTTTCCCCGGTTACCTCGTGCCACTGCAGTGTGTTGTTTGAACCTCCGATGACATTGACGCGCCACGTATGCGGCCAAATGCCGTCAGCCAGAACATCGTTAACCCGGCTCATTACGCTGTAGCCGTTGAATTCATCAATCACTATGAGGTAGCCGAATATCGCGGCCAAATCGATAAAGAATTGAGGCGTCTGAGAACCTACCGTGGTCATTTTCCAAATCAAGAGACGCCGCAGCGTATTGATGTCTGTTGCACCCCACAGCTTTAAGCACTCATCAGGCAGCCCCCATTCTTCAAGCCACTCAGGAAAGGTTTCAATTGCAAAACGAGGATCTGCCTCTGTAATAAGCGCGTTTGCTCTGGAGTCAATCCTAGCCAGCTCGATCGCCCAAACTTCAAACATCATGGCGTAAAGACTGGTTGAATCTCCTCTTGGCCAAACGGGACCGGGAGGCAGAAGCTCTTTGAGCATTCCTACATATTCGTTTGCCGTTACTGCCATGTGATCTCTCCCAATGTCAGCAGCTCGTTGTTGCTGTCAGGAATCGGATCGGAGGTTGGAGAAGTTACTGAATGATCTTCTTCACCCAATGCAGCACTAATAGCTGCTCGGATATGCGACAAATAAATTCTTTGTCCGGGAACCCCTTCTCTGGCAAATAGATCTTTGAGCTCTTGCTTTACGGCTTCTCTGACTTCAGCATCGTCAGGCAGCAGTCCGGCAATGACAATGTTGACCGCCTTAATCTCCGGAGCTCTAACATAGAGGTGAGCCGTCACAGGACGCAGCTGGTCAATATGTTCAAATACCTTATCCCGCATAGCTTTATCGGGGATGATCTCGGCCATGCCGTCACAGACAAATCGGACGGTAACCGTGCCCTCGCCTTCTTCTTTAGGAAATGCCCAAGCTCGGGTTACGCCCGGTACTTCTAAAGCCCACTGAACATAATCCGACTCCGTACCTCCGTGAGGCGTCTCCCTGACGCGAGAGAGAAGGCGCGCCCTAAGACTGTCGTCGGTTTCAGCCTCGCTTCCGCCTCCGAGTTTGACAATCGTAACTTCGCTAAAAACACCCACGATCGGAGAAACCAGCGTCAGGACGTCCTCTTCCAGCTGATTACCGGAAGTTCCCTCGTTTAAGGCTTCAACTGGGGTCGTTCCATCTGAAGAGACAGGCCCTACGGTCTTGTACTGCACTCCGTCATCCGACTGCAAAATCGTCCCTTCCGGAACATTGATGAGTTCTCCGGAAAAACGAAAAACAACCTCGCCGGAAGCTTTCGTAGCTTTCTTCCTGGCTAAACCGTAAATGGAGGCCCAGCGATCCAAATAGTCACTTTCTGCCGTATCAAAAAACTGCTGCCGATTTAAATACTCGATATAGCCGTACAGAGAGTGAGCAGCTCCGGCCAAAACTCTGTCAAAGACTCTCGCGTTGGAGCGCCTCATCTGCGGAACAGACAATCTGCTCTGAGTATCTCCGTCGAGTCTTTCTATGATTTCCTTTAGTGTCGGACGTTCAAAACTCATAATTTGCTCCACACATCGACAAATCGGGCGGTAAGTGTTTTTTGATCGGGACGAATAATCTCAATCAGTAAGTTAAGGCGATCCACTCCGTCCAGTTCAGCCCTCGCCGTCACTTCTTCGGCAATGCGGTCCTCAACCATCCAGCGCAGAGCTTCCTGAGCGTACTCTTCGGCCAAAGCAAGCGTTTCAGTAGTGAGAGTTGAACGCATCAGCAGCCAGAGCCTCGAACCGAATTTGTCTCCTTCCTCAGAGAAGGAATCCGCCCACCAGCCCATCTTGGATTCTGTCGGCCTTTCGTCATCGTCCTCGGCTCTTGCCCAAGAAAAAAGGCTGTTTACCACAGCCCTTGCTAAATCGTCCTTGGCAAAATCCGTTAGGGTTGCCTCGGTGCCATTTAAATAAAATTGCATAGCTCCTCACTTCAAGGCATCTTTTATCGCCCTCACCGCCTTTGCTATTACCCAAACCGCCAGCCCATAACTAATTAGATAGAGAGGTAGTGCGGCGTACCAACTTAAAGAATCTGCCATCTTCAGCATTCCCGCTAAATCCTGTAAAATACTCATAACCGTTGACTATCCATGGTTCAACTAAAAAGCCCGCTTGAGTTCGCTGCTCAAACGGGCTTAACTTTTTGCATTCCGCATTACATCTTTTGATCTGGCGAAGGCCCGCCGTTATGCGTGTGGCCGTTGTAGGTATTGCGCATACCGGCCATTGAGTAGGCACCTCCTTTATCTTTGATATCGCCTTGTGCAACGATATTGCCTCCGACCTCAAGATTTCCCGTGCACTTTGTCAAAGGAGCATCCACTGTCACCGAGGCTGACGTTTTTACCGTTACCGGACTGGAGACACCTTCTACCCTGATTCCGTTTCGGGAGAGATAGACTTTTCTCCCCAAGTCATCAAAGACACAAACCTCTCCGTCCTTCAAACCAGTAGGACGGTAACGACGATCGGCAACAACCACCGCCAGAGTCTGATCACGATCGCCACCCAAGGCCAAACCGATTGCCTCAGCTCCGGTATGCGGTTCCGAAGTAAAGCCGTAGGGCTCGAAGTGCTCGACTGACTCTCTGATGTCGCCGCCGAGAAGCTGAACCTGCAGGGTTCGAAGTTTTCGGGCTCCGTTCTTGGCCGACACCGTCGCTCTGTTGATTAGATCTTTAAGATTCATTTTTAATTAGATCTTTACGATTCATTTTCTTTAGGCAAAAATAAACCCGCCGAATTTGGCGGGTGAGACTAAAAAGGAAGCAATTAGAATCTGCGAGGTTTGCCAGCCAAAATTTCAGCAAAGGCGTCGGCGTCATCTAATCTAAAATCTTGGGACTTACGTATGGTTATCTCTTCTTGAAGTTTTTCACGGAAGATCTTTTCATCCATCTTTCGTTTTTGCTCGGGGCTGACGTAAACCATACCTTTCATGTCTTCTTCAGTGATGTGTAAGGCGGGATCCTTCCAACCGGGAATATATACGCAATTGGTAGAATGACCGTCAGGCAACCTGTCGCATTTAAGATCAGCATATGCATAGCCGCCTAACAAGAAACTCAAAAGCAGAACACTTAAACCTCTCACTTACAGCCTCCCGCTATTCTTTTTAATCTCATCCTCTCGAATTGTAACCTTCTTCGCATCTACCTCTGCCACTAGGTCATAACTCTTTGGATCCTGCAACTTAAAATTACAACTTGTTCCGCTTGAGTTCAATAAATACGAAATTTCGGATACAACCCAATTATGGTTTTGGCTTACTTCTAGGTAGGTATCTTTAACGAATAAAATGGTGTTTACTTTCCACAGCTCGCCGTTGCTCTGTCTCCACCCCTGTACTTTGTAAGTCAATATATCTGACTCACCCTGCCTCACATCCCTAGTAACTACCGCCTTTTTCTGAAGAATCTCTGTTGATGCATTACCGGATTCTTGTTTAACCAACCATCTGGGACGTCTGACTCCCGAGTCCCGAGCCGTCGCTGTAAGATGGTTTGCCGATGCCGGAAGTTCACTTGTCGGATTAGCCGCTTGGCCTAAAGTAACGTAGTTGCTGAATCTCTTAGAGACGTCCTGAGTCCGCTTGCCTTCAAGGATATTCTTCCCAAGTTCCAATATGTCGTGGGCGATGCCTCCGGATCCGGCTTGGGCGATTACCAAGTTGCCAGCCTCGTCATCCGTAAGCAAAATTCCGTTTTTCTGTAGATATCGAGTGATGGCAGAACCAACGGTTTCCGTCGGAGAAAACTCGAGATTTCTCCTGTCTACCGACTTCACTTGGTCTACAACTCCGATTCCAAACGGCTTGCAGACTGCCTTTAAATTCTGCTCATGGGTCTGGTTCTTGTATGATTTAGCCATCCCGTGAGGCATGCAGCAGTCCTGCAGATCGACCGTCTTACTGGCGCCTGAAATCGTAACGCTGATTCCTGAGGCCGAATAACTGACTTCTCGCTTGGTAACGTAACCGGTCAAGATTGGCTCACCGTCGATAAAAACCTGCACTTCGTCCTGAGGCTGAATGCCTATCGTTAGATCTTCTTTGCTTCTGGTTGATCTTACCGAGAAGGTTCTGGCAAGACTTTGAAGCGTACAGGCAATACTCACATCCAGCCAGTTCTCGTATTTTCTGCCGTTGACAAAAAGAGTAACAACGCTATTCCTTGATATTGTCTTTATCATGTCGTTCCTTTGCCCAAGACTTTAAGGCAATCGTATTCCAAGCGTGTAAAACACTAGCCAGTGCAATACAGCCCGTAAAAGAGGCTCCCAAAACATTACCGCCGGTGCACCAACCAAAAGAAAAAGCACAAACGCCGAAATCTGAATAACGATCCAATTATTCCAATTAATTTTCATCTTTGACTCACTCATTCAATAATTTCAGCGGCACCGCCGGTACAAAGCCCGAATACCGAAGCTTACTTTTCACCCGTTTATTTTGACTGCCGCTTTCAAAACCTCAAATATCAGCTCTAAGGTAATCGGAAGCGCTCGCTCTTTCGCGGTGTCTTTGACTTTTGCCCAGATACCTTGATTTCTAAGAGCGTCCAACGTATCCTGCCCTTTCATAGTTAAGCGGGGGAACAAACCGGGCAAGGTAAATGCCGTGCGATTCAATATATTTATTTCGCATCCGGCTATCATCCCGGAATCTTCCATCAGCAGCAATTGAGCTAAGACCATGGCTTTGAAATGATCGGATTCTTTTTTCCGCTCTTGCCATTGTTCTTCAGACTCATCCAATCTTCTCTCAACTTTTTCTGCCATCAGCCCCGACAGATACTCTTTAATGGTTTCATCTTCGAATTTCTGCAGGAGCTGTTTTATTAACATCCAATCACGCTTCATCTTTGACTCACTCATTCAATAACTTCAACGGTATTGACGGCACAAAACCTGAGTGCCGTATCTTATTTCTTCCGACGATCTCTAATTCGCGGGTCGAGTCTCCGTAATAGTCATAGGCCAGCACCAATGCCGGAGTAACAGCCGATGGCGTAAACGTTACAAGTCGAGCCTGATTTTCAGCTCGCTGCGTTATCGCCTCATACACTGAAGAATGCGCCTGACTTAATGCCTCAAAGACCGAATCGTTTTGAGTTTTAAACATCTCTGCGTCAATCGCTTCCAGGATGTTGTCCCTCACCTGAATTAAATCGTCGTACGGGGCAGTTTGAACCACGGCTGAAGCATCTACCCGATCATTTTCCGAACCAACTTCTGAAGCAGCCAAAACCGCGTTTGATAGTGCCGCCTGCCGTACCAAGGTTTGGACTGCTGCGTCGGCATTCTCGATCCTCTCGCTTGTCGTTCTCGAAGCCACGGCCGTCGGCTTAGAGCTGTTCAACGAATTTTCTTTCGTGAGCTGGCTGAATCGGTTAGCCACATTGCTCCAAGCGCATATCGTTGAAGCAAAACCCTGTAGTCCCAGCGTATCTAAAACTCTCTGCCCTAAAGATTGCGGAGCTCCGCTCACCAAGGTAATCGCATCATTGGCCAAATCGGCCAAGTCGTCGGCCAGATCAAAGGCCTGATAAATTCGAGACAGCGAGTCTTCCGAGAGGAGCTTGGCGAAGTCTTCTCCCACCGTCTTTTTCACGAAATCCTGGCACCCGGAGATATCAAATTTTTTAATAAACTCGTCAAAATTAGCATTCGTCAGTGCTGAGGCCGCTTTTAAACACCGTCCCCCTGCATCCACTATCGAGTTCGGAAACTCTAATTTCCCGCTTTCAACAAAAGAGAGTGTGACGGTGGAAAGGCGGTTTGACTCAAAACGCGGGGAAGTGAGATCAACTGCCACGACCTCCATGGTGCCGAGCCACGGATGGATTAACCGCCCCGGGCCCTGTTTTTCGCATGCCGCTATCAGCCGCTTCATCCGGGTAATGTAATCAGCTCCTATGACATAGGCCGTTACGGTGATTGTTCTTTTTGAGCGTCCTAGATCTTCAGTAAACGGCGTATCTCTCTGAGGATACTCAAAGGTCTGAGTTCTTCTGCCTACTTTGAAGTCGGAGCTTGTTACTTCAAAGGGTACGCCTCTAAAGGAGGCTCGCCTTAATTCCGGTGCATTCATTAGTCGGTCAACCCCTCTACTGGATAGTTTTGAGTTGAAGCAGAGAAATACCCGCCGCTCGAGTCTTGCTTATTGACCTGAGCCTCGGTTCCGTTCGGAACTTTTACGACCACTTCCAGACGGTTATCCACTTCTGTTTTCTGAGTCGGAAGCCCTCTGCTCATCGCCGCTGCTTCTGAAGAACTCATCATCGGAGCAAGCCTCTGAGGTTTCGCCTCTTCTCTGGAGAGTCCGAGCATTTCCCTAGCAGAGCCTTTAATACCCTCCCAAGACAGCTTTTTCTTGATGTTTTCCCACGTTTCAGTCAGGCCGGACCAAAGCGCACGAATATTCTTACAGGCGTTATCCCATGCCAGAGAAAAGCCCTCAGGCAATCCCTTCAGTACCTTTGACAAATTGGGGAATGAATTCTCAAACCATGTGGAAATATCATCCCAGTTCTTCCATAGTGCAATGCCGGCAGCTATCGCTCCTCCGATGATCCAGCCCCATGGGCCGAAGGCCGTGGTAATTGCCGCCCCAACCCCGTAAAGGGATTGCCCAAGGCTAATCATATTGCCGACAAGCGTCAGACCAATTACAGCCCCGAATCCTTTGATTATGGTGTCCCAGCCGCCTATAGAGTCCACAAAGTTCATGAAGCCGTCAATAAGATTAAAAACCCCGTCCACCGCTTTTTCAAAGTCAATTTCGGAGACAGCCTTGGAGATTTTTTCGAATATGGCTTCCAGCCTTTGGGTAATCAGATCCTTGTTGGCTACAACCCAATCCTGAATCCTCTTTACAATCGTTTCGATAACGGGCGCAAGCGACGCCCCGATGGTAGCCGACACACCGTCTAAGACTTGAGAGAACTTGCTCATAGTATCGGTTAAATGAGCCGAGTCAGCTGCCATCTTATCGTTCATCACGATGCCCAGCTTCTCGGCTTCATTGCCCATATCATCAAGTCCTGAGGCACCGCTCTCAAGAACAGGAATCAGCTGTTTAGCCAAATCATCACCGACAGCAGCCGTTAAAATTCTGAGCCTGACCGCCGGAGACTCATTGTTCTTAACAGCCTGCGCGAGGTTGCGCATAACATCAGCCGCGTCTCGAATATTTCCTTTGGAATCCTTCAGAGAGACGCCCAATCGCTTAAAAATAGCTGCCAGTTCCTTATTTTCTCCTCTGGCAGCTTTCCCCATGTTATAGGTAAGCTTTACCAGGGCCTGATCCATCTGCTCGGCTGACATTCCTCCCAAACCCGCGGCATAACGAAGTTTCTGTAAGGACTGAACGCTGACGCCTGCCCTCTTGCTTGCCTTATCGATTGAGTCCCCTAGGGAAGTAAACTTGTCCACCGCGGCCTTTAAGCTAAAGCCTCCCACACCCCCCAAAACTGTCAGAGGAAGTGCAAACTTTGATGCTAGTGCTGCCGACGACTTCCCGAGAGCGGAGAAGGAGCGGCCGATCTTGCCGAAATTAGCATCGATTTTCTTCAGAGCCGGGCTTATCTTATCGGTCGCCGATAGGACGGCCTTGAGACTGTATTCTTTTCCTGCCATTTTTTATCTTCTTCCATAATGCGAAGAGCCTCTTTCGCAAGCTCAACCACCCGCGAAAAAGGCTCTTTTGACAGTTCAGTAGGTCTTTCACTCCAGAATCGAGCCGTGTTGTAAAAGACCTTCACAGCCATTTTCTTCTGCCCTACTCCGTATCGGTAAAAAAATCGGATACCTTTCGGATTAAAGTCATCGCATCTCTGATTCCGAGCTGGCCCACAGCTTCGTCTGAAAGACCGGAGCAGGTCACAACATACTTTCTCAGCAAGCTTAATTTTTCATCCGGAGTAGAAGCGTCCCCGGGAAGACCCATTGCGGAGATCTCGTTAAAGGTCGGTTCTCGCAGATCGACCTTCTCAATTTTGTTTCCCGATACCGTGATCGGAGCTTTCAGCTTATAAGTCTCAATCATGACCACCTCCCGTTGGTTCCTACAAATTTCATTCCGACAGTGCCGGCGTCACTGTCATAGTTCATCTCTCCTTCAATGAAAGCCTCTGAGAGCGTGTAACTCTTACCGTTGGCTAATTCCGCAACGACGGTACCTGTATCCATGTTTGAGAGTTCCTCGATCGGAAAATCCTTATCCATGAGGAAAGTGCCGTCGATATAAGGAGCTATCGGAGTCTCTTTGTAGTTAACCGACCCGTTCGTTGAAACAATGGTTTCTTTTGTGGTCTTTGAAAGCGGGATAGTGAGCCCTCCTTCAATATCGAGCGTCCTGCCGTTGACTGTGATGTGGCAGATTCCTGCAATTCTTGGCATTAAATCACCTCTTATTCATTAAATTGAAGACGGAACTGAGCCAGCACGGCAAAGACTCTTAACTGATTGACCAAGTCCGGCGGCAGAAGGACATCCACTCTGTTTGGATCATCTTTATTTCTTTCAACAATGAGGTACTTGGCAAACAAGTCAGCATTTTCGACAATCGCCTTGTCTTCGAGCTTGGTGTACATCGCAATGAGCTCGCCCCTGATAATGGACGGCGTCACAACCGCCTGCCCTGCACCGAATCGCGTCCCGTCACTGGCTAGTTTGTGCCGCGGATACTTGCTCGTAATACAGCTTCTCAAGGCGCGAATGATGTAGGCCAGCGTGTGCAGCGTCTCGGAATCTAAGTACGAGTTGTCTTCATCGCCAAATCGGTTCTTTTGGTACGTCGTAATCGCCCGCTCCACCCTCATATAGCCGGATTCCGTGTACTCGGTAGCAATGCCGTTTGTCAAAAGAACCTGACGCTCACTCATGGTAAAACGCTTGCCGTGAGGGGCAGAGGTGATCCCGATTAACTCTAAAGTCTGAGTAGGACGCGCCGGGTCAATAGAAAGCTTGGCTGCGTTCTGAGCTCCGTAGGCTGACAGCACCTCAATTGCCAAAGACGGGACATCCGGTTCGAGCCCGATAATCGTGGCGTGCTGATCGTTACGGGTTACTCCAAACTTCTGCAGATCGCCAACGGTGCCCCTCTTACAGGTGTAGACATGTCCATACTGCTGCTTGTCATAGGCCCAGCGGCCGCTCGTATCGTTCATAGTCTCTTTGAAATAATCCAAAGAAACCGTGTCCGAATAGGGCATCAGGATAAAGTCGTACGGGTCATCACCCATAATTTTGGAGAATTCAAGAGTAGAGAAATCAGGTGCTCCGGTGCCTCCGGCCATGGCTGTGATTTTGACACTCAGCCCTTCAGGCGTCTCCTCTCCGGCCCCGTAGCCCTGAATATTGAGTCCTAAAGCGATGTCGTTGCCATTGGCGCCCTTATTCTTCGCGCTGACGGTAACGTAGCCCTCTTCTACTTCCGCATCCTCCACACTCGCAGAGGCTTCTGCCGTAACCGGAAGATCGGGTTTTCCGTTAATCGCAGACGCGATTGCAGATGCTACGTCAGCAGGCGCATCATCCACACCGACCGCTACCTGAACTCGATCGGCTCCGATATAAACGCTCAAAATGCCGGCTAAAGTAGGAAGACCCGATAATGTATACGTGCCCGAAGCGGCTGTTGCCGCTTCCGGATCACTTAGCGGAATTGCCCAAACCTGACCTGCAGGATCGTTTTTGCGATAAACCGTGTTCATCCTGGCCAGCTCCGAACCACGACCAAAAAGGTCCTTCCCTTGACTATCGCCGGTGACAAGAACCGGCACAAGCGGCTCAGCCTTCCCTTCGGTCATCTGACCAATAAGAAGCGTCGTTTGAGTCGAAGTGGCCAAATTAGCCATCGAATTATCGACTTCCGCATAAAAAAGCGGCGTTCTCACGTCGCTTGGGATGTTGTTAAATGAAATACTCATTTAGTTTTCTCCAAATCAATTAAAACTTTTGCTTCAATCCTGCCGTCCGGATGTCCCTTCTCGGCAATCACATCGATATCGGTGTACATCCGGAGGAACCTTCCAAGTCGATCGATGTCTGCTCCGTGACGGGTTTCGTTATCGTTGATTTCGTACTGACAGGAGAAATCCAACTGGACGGTCAATGCCGCGCGATTAAGATCAAGGACGGTAAGAGACTCAAACTGAATCCAATCTCTGCCGGCCTGAATATCGTCGGCTCCCAAAATGGCTTTAAAGACTTCTTTTTTGAGATCGACCGACCGCTCCCAGGCTGTCAGACCTTGCTCATCCTCGGTATTGGCGACCATCAGGATGACGGCAAAGTTGAACCGTACCTGCTGCTTGTAGCGGTTGATCACCGCAGGCTCTTCCGGATCTTCAGAGACCGGAATCACAAACGCAGCCGGAAGCAGTTCCGCTGCCACCGATTCATCAAGCCGAGAAAACGTTCCTACGCCAAAGACACGGCCCTCAAAGCCCGGACAATGAGCCCGAAGCTCTTGAATAATGGGTTTTAATTTCACTTCATTAAGCTCCTAACCGGGCCTGGCTTAAAGGCATCTTCCAAAATCCGACCCACGACCGCTTGAAAGCGGGTTCGACCATAGGTTTCAGCGGCAGCTGAGACCGGATTGGCACGCGGCTTAGCCACTTTTGCCTCAAAGGATTGTTTGCGGTGGGCACGGGTGCGCTTGCTGCGTTTGGGCCCTGCGTGGCCAAAGACGACAAACGCGGGATAAAACCCGCGTCTTTTCAGTTCTGCAGAAACCTGCTTGCCTTTTCCGTAGGGCTTCACGGCCACCGAGAACCCGGAGCGCGAAACCTTGTAGGAAATTGCCTTCTGGAATATCCCTGTTTGCTTTCCCGGATAAGCTCCGGCATCTGATACTCCTTTTTTGCTGACCAGTTTCTTTGCAATCTTGGAAACGTCTCGACCGACCTGAGTAAAACCTTTCCTCATCGACTTCTTGTCGAAATCGGCAAAGTTCAAAGGCCTTGCAAACTTCGCTTCAATTCTTAACGGCTGCATTGAGCACCTCGCATTCCAATAACGTGAACCGACCCGCACTGTTGCAGTCCGTCACTCGTTTGACCCGATACCAGAAACCCGCGCATTCAAGCTCGATCAGGCGCGGCAGATCCTGCGGTCTGCTTTTGCCTTTGACACTTCTGATAAAGATACGGTGCGTGACCGCTTCTTCTGTCTGGACGTTCTCCCAGAAGACCGATCCGCCGATCACTTCCACCTTGCACCAGCAGCTCCAAAGAGGCGTTCGTTTGGTGGATTGATCTGCTTTGCCGTCAGACATAAGCCGGGAGGAATAAATCGAACAGCGCCGATTCAGTTGTCCGGATAAAGGTTCGATCACTTGTAAGCCCTCCACGGATCAATCATCCGCTCAAAGAACGGAGTACTCTTGAAAGTTTTTTCGCTGTCGGACTCGCGGTTTGCATAAGCAAAAGCAACAGAGGCGCCGACCCAAACACGCAGTGCAGCCGGCACGTCTTCCTTGTCCGAGCACACCGCATCGGAATCACCTTCGTCTCGGGCAATGATGTGTCTTTTCAGACGATGCTCAAGGTTTTCCGTAGCAGAGCGGCCTAGTTCTTCGAGAAACAAGTCTTCAGACGTGTCATCGATACGCAGATAGCACCGGAGATAAGCGGCGTCAACAATCGACACCATACCTTTTGCTTCATACATAAGCTAAAAGGCGACGTTACCGCCGCCTTCCTAAGGTTGATTAGCCCGCTCCGCCTTGGGCGCCCTGGGTGCCTTTATCAGACTCACCGCCTTCGGCTTTAGGCTTTGTGACCGTCAAATCGCCGCCTACAATGCCGCTCGGACGTTCGATCGCGAAGGCCAAACGACGGTCAGCCTTGATTGTGACAAGACCCTTTCGGAAGTTGTTGCCGTCTTCATAGCCGAATTCCACGACGGTTTCCTTACGGTCGTAGATCATGCAGGCCATGTTGGTGTCTAAGGTCAGGAACTTGCCTTTGGGCATTGCGGAACTTTCCACAACGTAGGTATCCCAGATCGGACGATTAGACGGGGCCATCGGATCGCTGAAGAGATAGCGGCCGTTGGAGTCCTTCAAACAGCGAAGTTTGAAGTAATCGACCGGATTCATGATCGTGACGTTCGGTGTCAGACCCACAGACTTCACGGCCAGTGCAGCAAAACCGATCAAATCGACCTGATTTGTGATTTCGGGGTTGGTATCCGGATCAAAGCCGTGCGGCGTATAGTTGCCTGTCACCAGAAGGCCGCTTAAGTTGGCGTTTGTTCCGTCACCGTTCAGAAGCTGGCTTTCCACGCGCTGCTTAACGCCGTACTGGACGCGGAAGTTAATGTAATCCGCCAATGCCTGAGAATCCTCCATGAGGTCCTTGGTCACAATGAAGCAGTTGCCGATGTCTTTGACGTTGGCGGTCTGAGTATCGAACTCGATTTCAGACTGCGGATCAGAGTCCACACCGTTGACCACTTCTGCAGCATTGTTGACGTACTTCTTCTCACGAGAGTAGACAATCGCTTTGTTGCTTGTCGGAGAATGATGAATCGTATCTTCGAGCGTAAGCGGTGCGGTTCCGATGCCGATAATGCCTTGGACACGCTGATCCGGATAAACCTTGGAGTCAACCGTAGAGCCGGTACCGACCGGGTCCGGATCAGTCAAAGTAACAGAGAAGCCTTTGCCTTTGCCGGCGGCAAACTCCAGGAACCCGGCATCGGCCACCACGCGGGCTCCGAGTGTGAGCGGCGCAGAAACGTTGTCAGAGCCGCCCGGCTGCTGCTGTTTGAGGCGGCGGATTTCTTCAGCCAGGCCGAGCTGCTTTTTGCTGAGTTCGGCGAGTTCGGCCTTAACTTTGGCGGTTTCTTCAACCGTGGAAAGCTGTCCTAATCTGGCCTCGATGTTGGTCATTGCGGACAGGAGTTTTTCAATTTCTTCGTTCATTTAAATTTTCCTACTGAGTGCTTTATCGATTCGCTCGGTTACTCCGAGCACCTTGTTTAATGCTTCAGCCAAAGCAGCGTCCCGCTGCTCTTCGCTCAGCACCTTCTTCACGCGAGAAACAAGCGCCAAGGCCTGTTTCCGGCTGAAGCCGCAAGAATCCCTCAGGCAGGCTTCAAAATCTCTTAACGTCTTAATTTTCTCGATGGTTTCGTCCAGGGAATCCTTCGAGAGTGTTTCTGCAATCCTCGCCTGGCCGTCAGCCGGGAAGCTGCAGATGGAAATTTCGTAGAGTGCAGCAATGCTCAAAACCTTGATATTGCCGTTGTCATCCTCAACATATTCGCCCAAGCGAATACCGACGGACAAACCGTCTAAGGTTCCGGCTTTGAGCGCCTCATAAATATCAGAGGCCGCTCCGACTCCGAGCGTGAGTTCTCCCTCTACGTACAGGCCTTTATCATCTTCTTTGAGCGAGGTCCAACGGCCCACCGGAACGGCTGAATAGTCATGGTTGAAGAACATCTTCGGTGTCGAAGTAGAGTTCTTCAGTACCGCGCTGTAGGCGCCTTTGGCGATGTAAAACCCGTAGCAATTCAAGTTGTCGTAAACCGAGGCATAGCCTTTGACGACACCGGTTTTCTTGTCTTCGGATAGCTTTACTTCCACGCCTTCCAATCTGACGGATAAGGTCTGATCCTTTTTCAGCTCTTTAGACACTGTCTGACTCCTTAGTTTTTTGGTCGACCGTTGCTTTGGCCAATGCTGAAATAGGCCTCAGCGCCGACTGCGCAAAATTGACATCGCCGCCTTCCACCGGCGGCAAGTTTTCGTATTGACGTGCTTCGTTAACAGTTTCAACGCCGTACTGGATGGCTTTGCCGTGGATTTCCATGCGCTCTTTCATGGTTGCCCGGAGCAAGTTATCCATGGAAATTTCCACTGTGTAGAGCGCAAACTCTTCCGGCGTCATGATTCGTGCTCTCACCGCCTGTTCAATTCGCCGGCATAACGGCAGCAATGTGAACTTTTGGAAGCCCAAAATGATCTGCTCAATACCGCTGCCCCATGTTGTGGCCGCATTCGACCCGACCAGAACGGAAGGCACGCCGAACCAGCGGCAGATTTCCTCAACCGAGAACCGTCTTGTTTCCAAAAGCTGAGTTTCTGCCGGTGTAAGCGTCAGAGGCGCGTAATTCAGACCGCCTTCAAGCACGTAGAGACCCGAGCGGCTGCCGTTGGCCATTTCGTTGAAGGTCGTTTGAAGACGCTCCCTCTGTTCTTTGTCGAGCGTGCCTTCCGCGCTCAAAATACCGCTCGGTTTGTTTGCGTTACCAAAAAGTGTAGACGCGGTTTCTTGGGCGTCGGCCGCTTCGCCAATTGTGGCAGCCATCAATTTCAACTTCGAGGCTCCGGCAAAACGGCCCCCAACGCCTTTCAGGTGAAACATAAACTCTTTGGCAATCTTCTCTGTCCCACAATTTTGGTCGTATTCATACCGCAGAGTCGAACCGTCATAAATCGTTTTCACCTGCGAAGCATTGAGGGGCATCATCGAAAGCACGCGTCCGGACGGATTGTTGTCCTCTCGTTTTAGCCGGGCGTACCCGTTGCCTCGGAGTACCATATTGAAAATGATCTGAGACCAAAACTCGACCGGCGTCATGAGCTCGTTCGGACCATCGTGAAGCAGCTTCCAAAGTTCGGTTTCTCGGGCCAAGTCTCTGTTTCCGCTGTCATTGCGGTAAACAAATATCGGCATGGAAGCCACTGTTTCAGCCAAGAGCGTCGTGCACGCCATCACAGAGGAAATCTGCAGGGCCGTTTCTTCCGAAGTCTCCCGTTTCCTCGGCACCAGCTGCAGCATAGGTTCTGTTCGCTGCACCCCTGTATTGTCTTTGAACGGGTTCCCGATCGAAGAAAAAAAAGAACTCAAAAACATAATTTACCAATTGAAAATGAGCGGAGAATCAAGCATCGGTGTCAGGTCCACCGGCTTTTCAATCTTTCCTCCGCCGATCAGGAATGAGTAGAAGGCCATGATTAGGGCCACCACCAAGTCGATCTTGTTTTCATTCCTCAGCTTGTTCGGATAAATGTTGTCTTTCGCATCGCGATGACAGACGACGTTTGAAACGCACCAGTTAAAAATCGGATCATCCGGATGATGCAGTCTCCCGGACATCACTAAAGCCTCGATGGTTTTCATCGGCTCGGAGAAGTTCTGGACACTGTTTCGGACCTCGACCATCGGACAGCCCTGCTCGGTTAATTCACTCGCGAGCTGAGTTGCCTGCCATGGGTCATAAGCGATTTCCTTCACAACAAAGTCAGAGCAGCTTCTCCGGACATATTCTTTGACCTCTTCAAAATCGACTACCGCACCTTCCGTCACTTTCAGGCGCGCTTCGTACTCCCAGCCGGAGTAAGAAGCGTTTTTCGCTGTGTTAACGGTTTCCCGGGGAAGCCAAACCTGCGGGAAAACAAAGAAATGCTGGACTCCGTTGATCGTTTTGCAAAAGAGCCTGACTGCTGCCGTCAAGTCGATCTTTGAGGCCAAGTCGAGCCCCAGCCAAGATTCCTGTCCGTAGAAGTCGGATTCCTCCAGGGCCGGATCGCCGCACTCATTCCACTTGGTCAGATCCATCCAGGCCGCGTCTGCGTTACACCAGACATCGAGGTGCTTGGTCTTAAAGTTGTTAACCGCACTTGCAACCGTCTGCGCTTTATCCCGGAGTGATTTAATCGTCTCCGGATGGACCGAGACGCCCCAGTTCGGATTGGCTTTGATCAGCGCACTGTCACTAGTCCAGTCATCCTCTTTATCGATCGTGTAAATAATTCCGAACTGGTCATCCCCGCCGGAACTTTTTCCGGACAAAACTTCGATCACGTAGTTTCTAAGCTCGTAGCAGATTCCGGATAAGTTGAATCCGGCCGTCGTAATAGCAAACAGCAGGGGCTGCAGACGCTTGCCGATAGACGTCTCAACCACGTCGTAGACTTCGCGGGTTTTATGCGCGTGAAGTTCGTCAATACAAGCAAAGTGCGTATTGAGACCATCTAAGGTGCTGCCTTGCGCGGACTTCGCAACGAATTTTGAGTTACTGGCGAGCTGAACTATTGAATAATCCAACGCCTTAATTCCGAGTTCTCGACTCACATCCGTGCAGCGGCGGACCATATCGCGCGCAGTATCAAAAACTTCTCTGGCTTGCTCCCGGGTCGTCGCAAAAGAGTAGCAATCTGCGCCGCCTTCTCCGTCCATGGTCATCATGTAAAGACCGATCGCGGCCGAAAGCGTCGACTTCGCGTTACCGCGAGGAACTTCAATGTACGAGCGCTTAAAACGGCGCTTTCTCGTATCTTTGTGAACCCAGCCGAAGATTGAAGTGACAACAAAACACTGCCAGGGCTCCAGTTGGATCAACTGGCCGGCTTTAGGTCCTTTCACATGCCTTAAATGCTCGATAAAGAAGCAGGCCCGAGTCGCCAAAAACGGGTCAAACACATAAGGAAAAGACCCTGATTTTGATTTTTCAAGGTCTTTTTTCTGTCTTTCACAAGCCTGGCGAACATAAACACAAGCGAGAACTTCGCCGCTTAGGACCTGCTGCACGTACTTTTGAGCCCATGCAACGTAATTTTTCAATTCATTCCACCGTAATCAAGGCCAAATTCAAGGCATTTTTGCATCGCCTCTTTTGAAAAAAGTTCAGAATCTTCTTGATTTTTCGGAGTATCCGCACCGTTTAAAGCGATAACTCGGGACCGAGAAGACGGTGTTAGTCCGAGTTCGGCAGCCACGCTTTTGAATGGCTGGACACTCTTAACGATTAGGTTGGCCAGGAACCTGTCTTTTTCTTCCAAGGCCTCCATCCTGGCATTGATGACCTTGGCTCTGTCTAAGCTGCCGAACTTCAGGGCTTCCTCGTACTGAGGCCGAAGTTCCGAGAGCTCCGCGCGGAGCGCCTTTTTTTCTTTTCGGCTTTTCGTGATCTCTGCCCAGAGTTCGCAGTATTGCTCGAACATTCCGCGGTCGCATTGTTTGATCCAGCCAGCGCCTTCGTGCTCGAGCACAAAATTCCAATGGACTTTTGCTTCGTCCGACAGCGTCTCCGGCGGAGCCGCTTTTTCACAAATTTTTTGGCGGACCTTAGGTTCTTGGTAATTTGTACGGCACGGCTGAAGCGTCCCTTGGAGTTCTTTAATTTCTGTCGGTAAAGGTTTTCGACCTTTCATCCTATTTACTCCAGACGCGCAAAACCTCGAAAATCTCCAATTTTGCACGCATAAAAATTCGACTGAGGGCGCGGTCTCGGACGATCGCGTCACTTCACTTTTTCACCACCCCTCCCTATGTTTCCGAAGCCTCCGTCTTCTGCGGCTGTCTTGAGATCGTGATGTCTTTTGCACAAAGGCTGCCAATTATTTCGATCCCAAAATAACTCTTTATCCCCCTTATGCGGGATGACATGGTCCACGACCGCAGCCAATCGAGGGAAGCCTTCTGCTTCGCATTGAACACAGAAGGGATGGCGGGCTAAGAAACCTTCCCGGGCTTTTCTCCAGGCGGAGGAATATCCCCTTGAGGCTGCCGATCCTCTTTCTCGATCGAGCTGGCGGCGTCGATCCGTTCTTTGATCCTGAGCGATCTGCTTATGCTTCTCGCAGTAAGAGCCGGAGCCGCGGAAAAGCGCACCGCAGCCGGGAAAGGCGCAATGCTTTAACGGAAATACAGGCATAACTTCTCAATGAAAAAACTCCGGAGCAGCCACCCAACCGCTCCGGAGAACCCTCATACCACTTCTCAAGGAGAGGCCGATAACGCACGGCCCGGGCGTTCGTCCTAAGGTAGGTGACGAATCCATGAAAAAAGCGGACGCTCAATGAGCAATCCGCCTTTAATAAATCATTTAAATAATTCGTTGGTTTTAAGATCTCAGCCCTGCGGCAGCCAAGAGTGCGCGGTTCCTTTCCTTAGCCTCTCGCCTTAACGCTGTCAATGTCAAAACTTCAATAAAGACCTTCAACTTCGCTTTGAAACCATAGAAATGGTCATGCAAGGCGTTTGGGTCAAAATCATGCTCATTTTCCAGACAGTCTTTAAGGGATTCATCCACGTCACAAATCAGGTAGTAGTAGATAGGGCAATGCTCGGAATTAAGCTGTATGCCATCTCGGGAATTGACCGTTGATTTCCTAAGCTCTTTAACATAGTCTAGGATTTGCTTAATAGGATCCTGCTGAGAACCGTAATTCTTTCTTCCGGGCCGCTTGAACTCAACGAAAACAAACTCAGCAACGTGGTCTGCATCATTATTCCCATATAGCCTCATGGACATAATGTCGGGAGCTTCACCAGATTCGGACTTGACGCACTTCATGACCTTAAATTCTTTGTCCGATGCTAAGTAATGATGGAAAGCGAGGCTCTCATCTATCAGCCAAAGGTTATGTTGGATATTTTGGTCCGTTGAATCTTTCCCCTTTGGATATATCAAAGAATGCAACGCCTCTTCGTAATAATGTTCTTTTCCAATCGAATCCTTATATCGACATACCTTATCTAGCAAATCTACGTAAAATTTTCTTTTACTTGCGAATTTGGACAAGCTGTGGAGATTGACCGGGGAAATAGTTTTTTGAAGTTCTTCAATCTCTTTCTTTGGGTCAATAGAAGCATCCCAATCAATTTTTAACAGCTCATCAACCTTATGATTTTGCTTGACTTCAAACTCAGCAAAATTTACCGTTAAGAAATCCCTCACTTCTTTCTCAGAAGCCGAGGGTGAAATGTACAGATCCGGATCAGCGTTTAAATACTCCCTAAACTCAGGACCCACGTTCTCTACATAGTCAACAAGCTTTTGTTTTCCTCTTGAGCGAATTTCCTTCAAAGAGTCACTCAGCTGTTCCCGAACCATAGCTGCAACTGCTTCTTTGATATCCTTTTCCGAAGGAATCCATGAGTCCTGAGTTATCTCAGAGTCTTTGGGAAACATGATCTTCGTTCTGGAAGAGTCTACGCAGTCGTCTAAGAAAGAAGAGCTTACCGCTGCCACATAGCTAAAAACCTCTCCAGTATCCGGATCAGATAGCTGTTCCGAAAGTTCCTGAACCTGTTCCGAAAGTTTGACAATTTCTACAATTCTTTTGCCGGCGCTCCAATACACGCCTCCAATCTTCGAGCGAATGGCACCCTTTTTAAGTTTCTGACCCGTAAGCTTAAAAGAGATTCCCTTAACTTTCCGCTCAGTTTCCATTGAGGAACCGATGACGCAATCCCTAAGCTTGTCATTAACGACGACTTTAGAGTTGGTCCCTTCTTCAATTACATAAATCTCCGGAGCATCCTCTGTGAGCAAATCCAAGATAAAGTGTGACAGCAACGCTTCTGCAATGTCATTCAGCTCAATGGGCTTCTTGTTGGCAACTGCATCAACAATCCCCGACAAAGTGACTGTTGTTTCCAACCCTTTTGTCAGAGGGACAGCCTTAGGCGGTTCGTCCTGGTGAACGAAACTCCCGGATTTATCGAATGAGAAGTTACGCTCGAAGAGCTCATTCTCCTTCTTAAAAACGCTCTGGATCCGAACATCCTGGAAAGATTTCAACCATAAGAACCTTCCTTCCCCCTTACAAGCAAACGCAGCTTGCTTTAGCAGGGTATCCATCGTATCGAATGACTCGAAGTTGTCTTCCGTAAATCCCTCACCATTATCAACAATTCTGAAGGAGTCAATTATTCCTCCATCAGCTGCAATACCCTCCGACTTCCCCAGATTCTTCGTTCCCGCCTTGAATTTGACGTAAACCGATACTTTGCCGGCAAAATCTTTTTCCTGCGGATTATTCTTTTGGCGAAGCTGAATGGACTGGATGGAATTAGAAACGGCCTCAAACAGAGGCAGCCGGTAATTTTTCACAGCCGGCATCTTTCTTAACTTACCTTCGATGTTGAACTTCATAGGAGACCCCTTTTTGTCTACTAAGAAGTTTAAAGAATTAATCCGCATATCCGCGTCCTTTGAAAAGAATGCGGGACGGCACTAAAACATGCCTAAAGAGACGGGATAAAAAAACGATAAGGGAGGAGTCGCAGAAAGATCGGTTGTTGCTACCGTAAGCTACCGCCCGGTGCCACCTACTGCCAAATTTTATGAAAATATAGCCGATTTTCGACAAAAAGGTGACTCTAGGATTTACCCTTAGCATGATTTTTCCTTGTTTCTGAGCTTATCGAGTTCGATGGCAATTGCCTGATCTGCCCGGCAAAGACGGCGGATCATGCTGCGTTTTGTGATCCCTAACTCATCGGCTGCATGGATAACACCTCTCATCCCTGCGCGGCCGTAGAGCGCGAAAACAGCCTCTCTGAGTGTCGGATGCAATTCACTGATGATTCTGTCCAGACGAAACATCGCGAAGTCGCAGGAAGCGGCGTTAATCAAATCGCTGCTCTTTCTGGATGAATCCACGCGATCGTTATTCATGTCCAACTGAGGAGGAAGTTTGTTCCGGGAAAGATTCCGCCACTTCCACCAGCAAAAAAGCAGCCGTTTTACGTAAGGAATTCGAGTCATGGGAGCTGTACCAATATCGTCAAAGAAGTTGTTCAATGACTGTTCATTAGTTTGTTCAATGGTTTTATTCATAATTATTTGTTTTTAAAGTGTTTGTTCACTTGTTCATACTGTTCATACTTCCATACCCCATAAATTTCTTTTTTCCGTTTTTTATATTTCCATCCACGCGCGCACATGTAGGTAGACGTGTATTAGGTGAACAATATGAACACACTGCTCCCATCGTTTTGATTCCAAATAAAAAATTAGTGTTCATACCGTCCATTTTGTGCCTCTGAACAGGGTGAACAGTATGAACAACGGGGAAAACAAAAGGCCCTGCGGCCTAAAACAGCAGCAGGACCTTGCAAAAAGGTACGAAAAAGGTTTACTGGAGAGACTTGAAATCACGATAGAACCTTTCTTTGGCGGTTTCCACGTCAATCTGAAACGCCCGAGCACGCTGAGAGAATTCAGCATTGACTTTCGGATCTTCCGTGGCTTTCGGCCAATACACCTGCCTATGATATATCTTCAGCGGCCTTAGCGTCTCAGTCGAAGACGAATCTTCGCTGTAGAGCTGCACCCTCAGCCTTCCGCCGTTTAAGCGGCTCTTGCATCTGCCGCCGAAGACTTCCTTGCTGCAGGGTCTTTCTCCGGACGACTTGCACCAAATGGTGTAGGCGTCATAGAGGTGGCCGAGCACGGCCGGTCCCACCGGCAAATTGATATTTCCGGACGTCCAATCCTCAATGAAGCGGATGGCAGAGTCGCTCCCCAGACGCTTCAAATCGACTCTCGCCTGAGTCTCCAAAGGCCTTTTGCTCTCATTGAACCAACTCGTATCAAAGTTGAGCAGATAGGCGTAGAAGGACTCAATTCCGCCGTTGTCGATTTCGTCGGCGAGCGCCTCGAAGTACTCCGGAGGCGAGGCCGTCTCAAACTTAATCGCCTGATAACGGCGGTCGGCACTGTCAAACATCAGCGGCTGAAGTTCGTTAGAGAGGAAAACAAAATTCGTTTTGTTTGCTTCAAATCGCGCAGGAAGCCCTTTTTCGTTTATCGTATGCGTGGGGTTGGTGACGAGATTCTTAAGCGCACCTTTCAAATTTCGCTTCTCCTGATTCGTTACCACCTCCTCACACACTACAAACAGCTTCTTAGACACCCATCCGTTGAAATCGCTCTGCACCATGTTCTGGTTAACCGAACAGGCGTATTGACCGTAAATTTTGGAAATCGCATTAAAGAACATACTCTTTCCGGTGCCTTCTCTTTCGCCGTAGACGACTAAGGCCGTCTGCATTTTGGCGCCCGGGTGCTGAAGAGGGTAGGCCAGCCATGCGGCCACCCACTGGAAGAGATCATCGTTTTCTCCGCAGATCTTGAAAAGATGATCAATCAGCCTTTGACACTTATGGCTGTAATTGGGCTTCATCGGCCATCCGGCAAACATCGTGATGCTGCCAAGCGGGATCTTTTTCGGATCCGGCTCAAAAATCAGCTGCTCAGGCTGGATGATTCGGCGGTTGTCGAACTCATTCTGCAGCCAAAGGTTCACTGTCTTAGCTCCGAACCATTGCCGGATCGTAGAGATCTTGGTCACCCTCAGGTATTCGGTATCCCAACACGTGTCCGTACTGTCAATGGCAATGTAGCGTTTACCGAGGGAGCTGATAACCCCTAAATTCTTCTCATTCACTTTTTTGTCTCCGGATCCCTTACTTAAGGGCTCCGCCTGTCTCCAGGCTAACTGCTGAGAGACTGCGTCGCGTCCTTCCTGGACGGCCAAGTCGTTAAAGTCAGTGCCTCCGAGTGAAACATCGGCAAAACGCGGAATGACCACGGCGGCTCCTACCTTGGAAGCAGCGATTTTGGCCTTGACCACACCGGTATTGCAAAGCGAACGGTGCATGGGGCGAGGTCGGCCGTCGGACCATTCTTCATATTCCAGATAGGTCTCCTTATCCTTCGTGGTCCACCAGGCCATGACCTTTCCTCCGGGAACAATCTGTTCCCGGGCAGAGGCTTTAGAGGCAGCGATATTGAGTTCAATGCCGAAGCGGTCGCTGATTTCACGCTTCAGGGCTGTGTGATAGTGGCAGTCATTATCTGCAGCAATGACGATCTTGGTGTTCGGGTATTCGGCCCTAAGGCTTTCGGCCACCGGGAGGAGATTCCCGGCTGAGAAGGCCACAACGACCATCGGCGCACCGGATGCCTGCATGATGCTGCATGCCGTGGCCCATCCTTCCGTCAAAATAATCGCCTCCGGCGGCTGGGCAGGTTCCCCGAGTTTTAGACAGGAGCCTTTTAAGTCACTTCCGGACAAAAATCGCTTCTGGATCTCGGTGCTGCCGTCCTGAGTTTCTGCAGGAAAAATCGTCTGCAGGCCGACTACACGGCCTTCTTTCCACATAGGGAGCAGAATCTGATTGCGCAGCTGATAGGCACCGTAGGGCAGAATCTGTTTTTTGGCCACATACGGATGGCTCATGGAAACGGAAGAGCTTGCCGCCTGCAGCATTTTGATCGCTTTTTGGGCCGCGGATCGCCGGCGCTCCTGGAGCGCTTCGTCAACAATCTTTTGATCTGTTTCCGTGCGCGACTTAATTTCGCGCCATTCTTCCTGCGTCCAGCCGCTTCGGGTGTGCGTGATCTTGTAGGATTGGCTTCCGATTCCGAAGGTGCCAAAGTAATAGCTGCGGCCCGAGCCCAGCGGCTTTTCCCAAATCCCGTAAAAAACCTCTTTGCCGCGTTTGAAGTGAGAATTTGCGGGCTTAAACCGTTTCCAGTTTGAGCCGTTAACTACCAAATCGACACCCGGCGGAACATCGATTCCGACAGAGCTCATTTGCTCTTCAACTTCTCTTAGTGATTTCGCCATGATGATTCCTCTTTCCTCCGAAGATAGGGAGCAGTCTCGAGTTCGAGGGAGGAAGGCTCTACAGTTGCAACTGTCCCGAGACTGCAAAATCGTTTATCTCAATAAAGATGTTTTTCAGGAGAAAACTCCGAACACTTTCAGCAGCCACCAGACCATCCAGATAAAGAGCGCAACGGGCACTGCACACAGTCCGATAATCACCAGTGAAAAGATGGCTGCCAGCAGACAATTAACAAGCTGCTCCAGAAAATCGATCATGAAAGCCTCCCGGACAGTACGGAAAAAGGCGGAAGAGCCTTCTCCAGAGCGTGAGAAAATAGAGGTCTCAAACAAAATTCACTCAAACTAAGGAGAAGGCTATGGAAAGCAGTGATGTCTTTTCTTACATCGGCGCACTCGGAGCAATTGCCACCGTGATTGCGCTTATCCCGGAGAAAAACCGAATGGCCGCATTCAGCTTCTTGAAAAAAATCCTTAGACAAGTTCTGAACTTCTTTCGCAAGGCAATCAAAACCGCCGAGCTTGAAACCATCCAGCAAACCGCCCCTGAAGGAGCAAAGGCAGCAGGAACCTTCAGGGTTCAACGCCTCAAGCCCATTTGCTCCATCACAATGACCAGAGACTTTCCGAACGAATACACGATTCTCGAGGTCACTTACGAACCGGAAAAAGAAGTCTTTCCGTTTGAGAAGGTGCGCAGCAGCATCCCGCTTTACGAGGCCTTTTTCGGGGACTACTGGAGAGTCGGACATCCGCACGTTCTTCGAGGTGCCTTTGAAGAAGACTTGGCAATCGGAGAAGAGCCTCAAACCGAGTTCACTCACGACTTCGGAAGTGACAGAAGGCTTCTGTTGGTTGCTCCTGCTGCAGATGTCTCCGGATTGACCTTTACGATCTCCGGTCCGAAGTGGCTTAAGTCCCAAACTGTAGGCATTTAACGAGATAGTCATCATGCGCTCCTATAAAGCTGCCCACAAAGTGCGAATCGCGATCAAGAAACAAAGGAAGACGACAACCAGCATTAAGACAAAGAGAACACCGAAAAACAGGTCTCTCAAAATTCCCATAAGATCGTTGATATCCATGCTTTCCCTCCCTATGCCCCAATAGTCAGAAAATAAAACGCGCAAAAAGCCGCCATTGCGATGAGAATGACGGCTACCCAGTCAATCTTCATCAGGTCGAACTTTCCGAGCCGATCGGCATCCATCTTCTGCAGATGACGCTCAAATCGATGAGCGGCTCTCAATCTTTCTTCTTCTGTCATTTTTCCAGCCCTTATTGCGGCTCTTATCTGGCGACCGTAGCGGTCCCGTTTCATTTTCTATTCCCCTTGGTGCCGTAGTCCACGGCATCGATACGGCATATTTCGGAACTTTCCGGCATTGCCCGGAGAAGTCCGGCATTTTTCGGAAAACTCCGGCAGACTTCGGCTACTTTGCCGTCTCCTGCCGTAACGACGCCGTATCAACGCCGTAGCTTTCGTAATCCCGAATCCTTAAATTGAGGGCATCCCTTTTTCGGAGGTCCCTCATGATTCGCTTCTTCGCCCAGGTATCCATCACGTCACGGATCACCGAGTTCTGCGATCGGTCCGGATCATCGGCAATCACCTGCCGAATCACCGAGATCGTCACGTCCGTGAGCAATGCCCTGACTTCGTTCGTGCCTTTGTCTCTCATTGGAAACCAACTCCTTGGCCTGTTCCGGCGTGATCTTGTTCAGACGAATAGCAGCACCGATGACTTCGTCCTGCTGACGAATCGTCAAGGTCTCCGGCCAGAAGCCAACCGCTGTTCTTGAGATTCCCAGCGCTCTTCCGAGAGCTGCCCCTGAACCAAATAAAGAGATAGCTATTTTTTTGTCCATATCGGTATGTTAAGCATTCTTCACTTTTTACGCAAGAAGAAGGTAAACCATGCTTATCAAGCGGCTTTGTAAACTTTCCTTATGAGTTCGTTGTCTGAAAGAATCCAGTACGCATTAGATTTGCGAGGCATGAAACAAATTGATTTGGCTAATAAGTTGAATCTTTCTCGATCTGCTATTTCTCAAATCATGCTTGGCAAAACTAAGAGCTTTAGTGCAGAAAATGCCCTAAGGATGGCTAAGTGTTTGGATATAAATCCTTATTGGTTAGTCCTTGGGGAAGGAAAACCGGAAATTACGGCTTCCGGAACTCCAACCCCAGAAGCCACCGAAGCTGCTTCTCTGATAGACCAGATGCCAAATCAACAACGAAAAATGACTTTAAATATCATCTCACAAATCATGAAACCCGTAGATGATATGTGAAGGAAACTTTACAAACATAAAAATGTGAAGTAATCTTAACGTATCTCTCAATGAGGTGCGTTATGTTAAACACTGAAAATTCTCTACCCGTTTGGATCTTCTTTTCAAACGTCGACGCCATCACCGTCAACAACAGCGCGAGTCAATTGCTTGCCTGGAGCGGTGAATCTTTCGGGCGCCTTTTCGGCTCCACCCAAAATCTTCTGAATGTCCTTCTGGACAGCAATCACCGAATGGCCAAAGAGCACGTGATCGAATTGATCGGACTGCTCGGTGCCTGTGTTGCCTCCAATCCGTACCCGCATCCGGCAGCCAGAGAGCTGTTTACCGACTGCATCATGATCCTATCCCGCAATCTCGCAGGGCTGCCGGAGGAATAGTCATGAAACTCAAAAAGCGAAAGAAGAGCCTGAAGGCGCGGGCTACTTACTCTCCATCATCAGTTCCTCCTCCGAACCCTGTCGACATGCTGCTTAACTCCCTGCGTGTTGAATACGCCGTGGTGGGGAAGATCAGGAAGTCCGCCTTTAAACAAATGTTTAAGGAATACAAACGCTTGGTGGCCGAACGGAAGAAAACATCATGAAGCGGAAAAAGAAGGAAATGATCCTCAAGGCTTGGGAAAGCCTTGAGGTCAAAGAGGAAGCTGAAGTTACTTATGGGAAACCGGTTCCTTTAAACAGGAAGGCAGCTCTTTGCATATGGCACTTCTTGCAAAACAACTCGACTTATAAGGATGCTTGGTATAACAACGGTTTTGAAAGCACGCTTTTGCGGCTTTTCCGACATCAGCTCCGTTATTTAATCAGGGTGGATTCACTCTGTGGCGGCGGTCAATCCGAGATCGGCGAGAGTATCTTTGGAAACTCCTTCAGTAAGAACGGCAAAAAGAGAAAGAAGGTAAAGGCCGTCCGCACGGGCCGGAAGAACAAATTGACTCATAAGCCTGCCGTCCAAAATTTCCTGAACGGGAACTTTGTCGTGCCGGACAATGGTTTCATAACTTTCGGACACAAGAGCCTTGGAAAGCTCTTGAGAAAAAGCGGTCGCATACGGAAGTTTTAATGTTCCGCTCCGAAGTGCTGCGGCGATAACCGTAGCCGCATCGGTTTCAGTCATCTTTACTACATTTTCGTTCGTCTTGCTTTCAGCCATTTTCACTCCTTGTTCGTTAATGGGATTTAGACACTTCAATTATCGAGCAAGGATGGCAGCCGGGAAAGACCGGCACCCACACAAGTTTTTGGAATCACTATGAAAACGCTCAAACCTGAATTCGTCAATGCACTGGGAAACTTCATAGCCTCCCGCTCGAGCGAAGATCCGCTGGAAAACTGGTTCACCAGACGGCGAATCGTTATCGAGCTCGAATGGCTGGCCAACACGAAAACCGCTACGGACTGCTTTGTTCTCTATCCGGACCCTGCAGATCCGAAAGTCTTTACCGCAGGCTACATGCATGAAGCAGTCATCGGAGGCGAGACCTACAGAATCGTGGCTTCAGTAAACGACTACACGGGCACCAAGGGCACACCTGCAGACGGAGTGGACACAGAATGCTGAAGCTTAAAAAATCCACCGTTTTCGCCCTGAAGGAGTTCATCCAGCTTTTCTCTGGGAATGCAACGGCCTCCCGGAGGCAGGCAATGCTCGAAGAGGCTGTCAAAAACTTCGAGCTGATTGCCAACGGCAAAGCCGGACATTCCTGTTATGTAACGGTCGGATTAAAGCCGGATCGATCCGACTTTGAATTCTTTTACACATATCAGTTCCCGATTAACGGTCCGCACGGAAGGCTTGTGATTTCCCCGGACAGCGATCTGGAGGAAATTGATGCCTAAATCAAAGAAGACCCGGGCAAAGAAATATCACCCGAAAACCGTAAAAGTCGGTCCCTATTGGCCGGCGGAAGCTCAGGCCGACGTTGAGGCAAAACTGACTCAAGTCGCCTTGTATGTTGAATCGAGTCTTCCGGCCGGAACCTTGACAGATCAGCAGATGGACTGGATCGAAGACACACTCAATTGGTTCCTCGGTCTGCTCTACAAACGTTACGAGCACCTGAACCAGCAGGAGATCAACGAAGTAGGCCCGATCGCAATGGCAGCACGGAAAGCCATCAACGACATCAGCGACCGCCAGCTCAAAGGACAAACCAAGGGTTTCGTGGCCACAGGCGACGAAATCAAGATTATCAGCCAAGCCTTTGCCATCATCATCCCGACACTAAAAGAGGCCGTGGCACTGGCGCCTCACAAAACACTTAATGAATTTACTTGGGCTTATGAACGAGCCAAAGAAAAACTTAAAAGGAGCAGCAATGCAAAAAGAGAATCGAATTAAACAACTCGTGGAAGAAAAAGCACGTCAGGCCTTCAGCGAGAAAGGGTTTCAACCCTTGGATCTTACGAACGTAACTGTGAGCAAACTCGATATCCATATTAAGGACTCCTGCGCACACGTTACCTTCCCGGCGTTGATCTGTGAATCTCCGGACAACCCCGAGCAGAAATTCATGATTCCTCTTTCTCCGGAAAAAGCATCTGCAGTAGCTACCGCCTTAATCGCCAGCGCAGAACAAGCCAAAAAGGAGACTGAATAATGGCCTCCGTCAACAAAGTCATTCTGATCGGCAATCTTGGCCAGCCGCCGGATGTCCGAATTACGAACTCCGGATCGAAAGTGGCCGAAATTTCTCTGGCTACAACCAGCTACTTCACTCGAGATAACGAGCGCGTTGAAAAGACCCAGTGGCACACCGTCACGCTATGGAACAAGCTGGCTGAAATTGTTGAGCGGTACACCGGAAAAGGATCGAGCGTTTACATCGAAGGACGTCTTGAGACGGAAAAATGGCAGGATCAAAACGGCCAAAACCGATACACAACCAAAGTCATTGCTGAATCGATTCAATTACTGGGCAGCAACACACGGAGATAACCATGAAATCCAAACAAGTCGCCGTTTGGTCAGAAATTACGGCAAATGACGCAGCAATTATTCGTGAAACGCTGCGCGTCAAACAAAGCGTTGCTCAAACGACCAAACTTCCCTCTGACATCACAATGGTCGGTCTATTCGGAGCAAGCAGAGTCGAGCTTACAGACGGCTCGGGAATGGGCTTTGCCCTTCTCCATTTTGTCGATACGAAAAACAATCGGTTTGCATTCATGGCCTCTCCAGTGGAATTGCAGGCCCTTTGCATTTTGTGCACGAACATTTTGAAAGACATGGGCTGTGAAGAAGCAGTCGGCACTCGTCAGTAACGGATGAAAAGGAACAAAAATGAAAAAGCGAGCCAGTGACAGTACGGGATTAGGCGTTTTGATGGTAGATGTTAAACAGGCTGCGGCCATGTGCAATATCGGAGTATCCACAGTGTGGAAACTCGTAAAAAACGGTAAGTTTCCCAAACCCATCGCCTTCACTCCGAAGTGCGTGCGCTGGAAAAGATCGGATATCGTGGAGTGGGTTAAAACCCTAAGCACGAATGATACCAGTGCTGCATGATTGCGCCCATACGCACAAGGCCGGCTTCTTGCGGAAACCGGCCCATTAAGAACTATGCACTCGAAAACGATGTCAATCTATTCTAAATAAACATTCTTTCTTCTACTGAAACAATCACAACAAGCTGTGACATAATCTCCCACGAGGTTAGAAATGTAGACACCATCTCATCCCTCATTAGATTTAGACTCGGCCCGTGCTACCAACACGGGCTTTGTCGTTTCTGAGCGTACCTATCCCCTTGTTGTTCCGTGAGTGATATAGGCTGCGCCCTTATCATTAGCGAAAATCTTCACTGCTGTAGTTTGCTCGAACGTTAAACACATTAGGTGGTGCAGTGACAAAACTAAATCTTGCAATTTGTCATCTTCCTCCAACGCAACCACCTTAAGGCCATAATCCTGTGCCATTCTGCGCGTTATGTGTCTGGAATGTGTTTTAGATATTGCCTGATCCCCTAGCAAAGATTTTATTTTCTTGACTTTCTGCTCAGCATCTGGATCACCTTCAAACATAACTCTTTTAAGAGAGTTGGTCAGAATTTCGTTGGACCAATCAATGGCATTCTGGCAATCAATAAGGAAGCCCGGCGGCAATTTTCCAACAATAGACTGCCAAAGCGGAAAAATCGAAGGATGTTGTTCCACCTCTCGGCAGGCTTTGTCAAATTCTGCCAAATATGACTGAGCCGCAATACCATTAATTTGAGGATCCACAGGTCCGATACTGGACTGGTTGCCCATTATTATTTCACGGCAAGAAACCGCAATTAATGTTCCTCCGGACATTGCCAACTGGGGAACAATTGCCCTGATATTCCCTTCATACTGCTCGTAGAGATAATCAATCAACGACTCAGTCGCATCGACTCTCCCTCCAGGAGTATGAAGAATCAAATCAAGCCCCTTCTTTCTTGCTGCTTTTTTAGGGCAACAAGCCATGAAACCATTTTTGTCTTCGTCTGAGATGCTGTAATTCGCTCCAGTCTTTGGGTTTTGAAGCCAGCCTGAGTAGTAAAGCATTACATTCCGTTTGGTGTGATTTGCTATTTTCTTTAACCAATCGTTCCTCAGAACATCGTGAGCGCTATGAAACCGAATAGCTTCTAGAACCTCATTCCAAGTTGCCATAAATCAACCCGCGTGCCCTGTCGTTGTACTTCCGGAAACAAACATATTGCACTGGCGGATTTCCTCAGCATTCCAGGCAAACGGACCATAATTGGGAACAAATTTTGTCCCCGTAGCATCAAACTCGAACTTACTTTCTTCTATTTTTTTTCTTAATTCCAAACTTTTAGCGGAAAGCTTCCGTTCCTCAGTCTGATATTTCTGACGATTTTTCATAAACTCCCCCAGTCAGTAATTCCTAGCTTTTCTCTAGCATTTTGATTGCTAGAAAGAGTCATTTTAATCTCAGATGGCTTGTAACAGTCTAAATTTGGAAAATAGCGAGAATACTTGTTCACGTTGCTCTTATTGCCGAGTAACAGTACGCTCCCCACGCGTCGAACACTTCCCGCATATCGCCTAGAGCCTGTTCCCTGTCATACGCGCATTGATAGGATTCGTTGCGGTGATCCAGGCAGCTTTCCCGGAGATCGCGAGAAAACGCTTTGTGCTTATATCCGGCCGCATCCTTTGCCCACGTGTTAAACGTTGCCCTAGCACAGCCGTGAAGCGTCACGATCCTCGGTTTTCCGGTTTTTGCGTGTGTCTGTTCCGGATCGATCCAACCTATTCCGTCGATTGCTTTCTGCTTATCGTGCATTCGTTTGATCAATGCCCGGACAGAATCTCTTGTGAACGGCGAATTCCTGCCTTTATTGATGTTCGGGAAAATAAAAGCCTTGGGATCGAGTCCAATGCGAGGCGCCGTATTTAATAATTCGAGCGCCTGGGGACTTAACGGTGTTTTCCGGTCAAAGGGAATCTTCTCCCCTTTAACCTTCATGCGTGCCCGCGGAATAACGTGAAACCACTGGCCGTCCTCTTCTTTGATTTCTTCCCAAGTCGCTTCCCGGGCAGTGGAGTTTCGAGCTGCAGTAAGAATCGCAAAGGCGAGGCACCGAGCAGTCTGACTCACCGGAACCAATTTCATGAGCTCAGCAAAGAAAAGCGGCAGACGTTTGGGAGGCAGCGCAGGCTCGTGGCCGCCTTCGGCCCTCACCAGCGGCAGCAGGTCTCCGAGCTTTCCGTCTTTGACTTGCGCCGGATTCAGCATGGGAGGAATGAGCTCTGATCGGATTGCCCAGTCAATCGCCTGGCGAGCATCAGACAAGATCCGCTCCGGAGTATCGATCATGGTCCGCCACTTTTCACTTAGAGCTGCCGCAAAGTGCTCAGCCTTTAGTTCTTCTACCGGACGTTCCCGGATAGAGTTCGGAATATGATTTCTGAAAAAGCCTTCCCAGATCTCTCTTTTCGGCTTACTTGGATTATTCCAACGCCCGCGGGCCTCGTTAAATTCAATCCATCGATAGATCAGCTGCTCGAAGGTTAAACGATCATCCCGGACTGATTCCTTCCGTAATGAAGCCTTGAGCGCTTTTTCTTCCTCAGACGGGTCAATACCCTGCTGAATCTTTACTTTCCACTCAGTGGCTTTTTTGAATGCTTCTGCAAGCGATATTTGCGGATAACGACCGAGCGTAAATATCCGGTTAATTGTTGTTTCTCTCAGAACAAAATACTTGGCCAGGCTTCCGTCTTTCAGTTTCACTACCCTAACAATCAAACCAGGAACTCCGCCGCAGGCCGTGGTCTTTGTCAGGGCCCGCAGCCGCTTTTCCGTCATTCGTTCAACTAAACGCATAGTTTCCTCCGAATCTATCTGAGAGCAATACTGACAGGCGTTCTCAAAATTTAATGTATCAACAGGAACGAGAAAAAATGAGATTTTTTAGGGCGCCGAGAGCCATTGCTACATTAAATATTACATTAGATCGTTGAGCTACATACAGATGAATAGAGATAAAGACAGACTAAGACAAGGTATCCGACAGTGGAAAACGCCGTGTTTATTGGGATTTCTTAGACAAATACACATTAAAAAAGCTCGTTTTTAAACGAGCTGTTTTATAAAAATGGTCGGGGCGGCGGGATTCGAACTCGCGACCCCTTGCACCCCATGCAAGTGCGCTACCAGGCTGCGCTACGCCCCGACTCAAGAACCGTGATATTACACGATTTTTTTTAATTGTGCAAAAACTCTTCGATTTTTTCTAAGTTATAGACGACAGAATCAAATTCGTCCCAATCGATTTCCGGCTGAGCAAACGCTCCGGCCCCATCAAAACCGGGTAGATAAGCTTCCGGAAGCTGCGGCGCCGAAGCGCCGGCTTTTGCTTCCCTGTCTTCTTTATTCAAAATTTCTCTTGCCGCATCAATACGATAGCCTTCTCCGTAGAGCAACTCCCGTATTCTGCGGGCAATCAAAATATCTTTTGCGCGGTAAGCACGCTGGCTGCCGCGCTTCATCGGTCTGAGCTGAGAAAATTCTTTTTCCCAAAACCTCAGGACATAATCTTTTACACCACAAAGTGAGCTCGCTTCCCGAATCGGAAAATACCTTTTCGAAGGTATCGGCGGCAATTCAGGAAGCTTTTTCTTTCTGGGCATCCGCTATCAAGCCTTTTGGCGGAGGTTGTAATCGATAAAGTCCGTCAGTTTCTTGGAAGGATGAAAGTAGACATCCAAACGGGTCGGAGCGTCAAACCATTCCTTGGCCTCCGGGTCAAAGAACATTTTGTATGCTCTGCCGCAGATTTCAAACCTGCCGAGTGTCGTGAGTTTTACCTCTTCTCCGGTTGCTAAAACATCCGAAATGGTCTGGAAAAACTGAGTCACAAAAACTCGAGACATCTCGCGGCTGAAACCGAGCTCCTCGAAAAGAACTTCTTCGAGCGTGCTGCGGTTCATTGTGTTCTTATCCCCAAGCAACTCTTTGACGAGTTCAAAATTGTCAGGACCAATGTTTGCCATGACTTCCCCTTAATCTCTCAAGACTGCGCCCTCTTTAGCGAGGGCTTCTACCACAGCGGCGACGGCCTCGTCAGCCTCTTCTTCAGAAAGCTGAGCATCCGGACGCTGGAGCAACATGTTAAACGCAAGGCTCTTCTTCCCTACATTAGCACCATCCTGAGGTTTGTAAAGATCAAAGAGTTTGAAAGATGACAAACTCAGCAGGCGCGGATCTTTCTTCGCGGCCTTGCGAACGGCGTCCATCAGTTTCTGAACCGGAACTGCATCGTCAATAAACACGGCGACGTCGCGGGACATCGGCTGGAACTTAGACAGGCTGCGGTTGACCGGAACTCCGACATCAAGAAGCGCTTCTTCCTTGAGCTCGAAGACGACCGGAGAATGCGGCAGCTCATACTTATGAGCGAGCTCGGGATGAAGCTCTCCAATAAATCCGATTTCTTCGCCGTCGAGATAAACAGTAGCGGCGCGTCCCGGATGGAGTGCAGGATGGTTAGATTTTTCAAAGCGGAGGTTGCAGCCCGGAAGCAGCATCTCAACCGCACCCTTCAAGTCGAAGAAGTCAAAGTTTCTAGCCTTCTCTCCCCACTGAGCCGGGCGAGCTGAGCCGTATACCAGAGCGGCAAGATGCAGCGGCTGATACACGCCTTCAACGGCAGCGTCGGAGCCCTTAACGGAGGGATCACGTCTGAAGATACGGCCTAATTCAAACAAGGCTGCTCTGTCGGCTTTACGATTGAGGTTGTACTTAAGACGATCCACCAAGCCGGAGATCAGCTGTGTTCTCATGACAGCCATCTGGGAAGCGATCGGATTCAAAACTTTAATCGGATCCTTAACTTCGGCAAAGTCTGCTTCCGCTTCTTCACTGATGAAGGAGTAGTTAATCAGCTCCTGGAATCCTAAGCCGGCCATCTTCTTGCGAAGTTCATGACGGTCGAGTTTGGCTTCAGGACGTTCGAGCATGGCTACGCGAGCCAGCGGAGGAATTTCCGTCAGGTTCTGATAACCGTAAAGGCGAGCAACTTCTTCGATCAGGTCTTCTTCAATCTCGATGTCAAAGCGATAGCTCGGAGCATCCACAACGAATGTGTCTCCTTCTTTCTTGAAAGAGAAGCCTAAGCGAGTAAAGCACTCGGCCATTTTGTCGTCGGAGATATCTGCACCGATAACTTTTCTGCAGCGGTCAGCTCTCATGCGAACGGGCTCGCGAACCGGAAGCTCTTCAATTTCGTCGACAACCGGACCAACCTTCGTTTCAGAGGTACCGCAGATCTCGAGAATCAGTCGAGTGATATATTCCATATGGTCCACGTTGGACTGGAAATCCACCCCGCGCTCGAAGCGATAAGCAGCGTCCGTGGAGAAGTTTAATTTTCTGCAGCGGCCTTGAATGGCTTTGGGCCACCAGAAAGCAGCCTCAATAAAGACATTTTTCGTGTCTAATGAAACAGCAGCATGATCGCCGCCCATGATGCCGCCGATGGCTTCAATACCGTTGTTATCGCTAATCACACCAAAGTACGGATCGATATCAACAGTCTGACCGTTAAGGAGTTCGGCTTTCTCACCTTCTTTACCCCAGCGAACGGTCAGAGGACCGTCAAGCTTATCGAGGTCAAAAATATGAGTCGGACGGCCGAGCTCGAGCATGACGTAATTGGAAATGTCCACCAATGCAGAAATCGAACGCTGCCCGGAACGCTCCAGACGGTCCTTCATCCACTGAGGAGTCGGAGCCTTAGCATTGACGCCGCAGACCACACGGCCGGCGAAGCGTCCGCAAAGATCCGGAGCTTCATTGCGTACTTCGTGAACGCAGTCACAGGTAGCCGGAACCGGAGAGAAATCCGGGAGGGAAAGCTCGGCACCGGTCAGCGCTCTCAAATCACGGCCGACACCGATCACGCTTAAAGCGTCACCGCGGTTCGGAGTTGCTTTGACTTCAATCTTCTTGTCGTCAAGACGTTCGTAGACGCGAATGTCTTCACCGACAAGGGCGTCTTCCGGAAGAATCCACAGACCGGAATGATCTTCGCTGATGCCTAATTCTCTGCTGGAGCAAAGCATACCGTTGCTCTCGACACCGCGGAGTTTGGCCTTTTTAATCTTAAAGTCGCCCGGAAGCACGGCGCCGATGGTAGCGCACGGAACCTTGACTCCGGCTCTAACGTTCGGAGCACCGCAGACGATTTGCACAGGTTCCTCTTTACCGATATCCACCGTGCAGACATGCAGTTTGTCTGCATTCGGATGCTGTTCGCAGGTCAATACCTGAGCAACGACCACACCGGTGAAGGCCGGCGCAATCTGTTCTGCGCCTTCGATTTCCAGGCCGCCCATCGTCAGGGTTTCGCACAGCTCATCGCTGCTGAGGGCAGGATTGATGTAATGGCGCAGCCACTCTTCTGAAAATAACATTTTTATCCTTTCGCCGATTAGTTGAACTGTTTGAGGAAGCGGAGGTCGCCTTCGAAGAAAAGACGAAGGTCATCGATTCCGTAGCGGAGCATGGTCAGTCTTTCGAGGCCGGAACCGAAAGCAAAACCGATGTAGCGTTCCGGGTCTAATCCGAAGTTTCTGACCACATTCGGATGGACTTCACCGGAGCCGCTGATTTCCAGCCATTTTCCCTTTCTCGGGCCGCTGGTGAACATCATGTCCACTTCTGCGCTCGGTTCAGTGAACGGGAAGTAGCTCGGACGGAAACGAACGATTAAGTCGTCCGTTTCAAAGAAACGCTTCAGGAAGTCAACGTATACGCCCTTCAAGTCGGCAAAACTGATGTTTTCGTCGATCCAAAGACCTTCGACCTGATGGAACATTGGAGAGTGCGTTGCGTCAGAGTCCACACGATAGGTTCTCCCGGGAGCGATAACTTTAATAGGCGGCTTATGCTGACGGGCATAGCGAACTTGCATCGGAGAGGTATGCGGTCTCAACGGAAGCTGCTTGCCGGTTTCATCCTTCATGTCAACGTAGAACGTATCCTGCATACTGCGGGCCGGATGATTAGGAGGATTATTCAGGGCTGTAAAGGTGTACCAGTCGTTTTCAACTTCAGGGCCGTCGGCAACATCAAAGCCGATGGTTTTAAAGATTTCTTCAACGCGCATCCAGGTTCTCATGACCGGATGAATACCGCCGTTGCCGAATGTGCGGCCCGGCAATGTGATATCGACCGATTCAGAGGTCAATTTACGGTTAAGTTCTTCGCGGGCCAAAGCTTCGCGTCGATTATTGAGCAGCGTTTCGACTTCACGTTTGGCTTTATTGATTTCGGCTCCGCGAGCGCGTTTTTCTTCGATGGACAGTTTTGCCATCCCCTTCAGCAATGCTGTCAAAGAACCGTTTTTGCCGAGATAGACAGCTTTCGCGTCTTCCAGGGCTGCCGGCGTTGCGGCCTGATCAAAAGCCTCTTTGGCAGATTGAATGATTAGACTGAGATCTTCCATATTGGGTCAGTTGGATTTTTAGTAACCTGAAAAAACAAAAGCCTGGCATATCAAACCAGGCTTTTGTAGGTATTTTAGCAGTTTCAAAGCACTGAAATCGGCTTGAAACCTGCGTGTCTGAAGCTAATTAAGCAAGGCTAGCCTTAGCTTTGGCAACAACAGCGGCGAAACCTTCTTTATCGAAGATGGCCATGTTGGACAGAACTTTACGGTCGAGTTCAATACCGGCTTTCTTGAGGCCGTTCATGAACTGGCTGTAGTTCATGCCGTTGGCACGAGCACCGGCGTTGATACGAGCAATCCACAGACGGCGGAATACGCGTTTCTTGTTGCGGCGATCGCGATATGCGTACTGACCGGCACGCATAACTGCCTGCTTAGCGACACGATAAACATTATTGCGGCGAAGGGTAAAGCCCTTGGACAGCGCAAATACTTTCTTATGACGGGCACGAGCCGTTACACCACGTTTTACTCGGGGCATCTTATTCTCTCCTCTAAATTAAGCGTAAGGCATCATCGCGCGGATTTCTTTTTTATCCGACTCGCTGATGGTTAACATGCCGCGCAGGTGACGTTTGTTCTTCGTCGTGCGCTTGGTGAGGATATGACGCTTGGTAGCGTGTGCACGCTTGATGGAGCCACCGGAGCGAACTTTGAAACGCTTGCTCGCAGCTTTTTTAGTTTTCATCTTGGGCATTTTGCCTAAGTTCCTTTTATTAGATGATTGCAGGCGCCCTCAGACACTGAGGATCTTGTTCAGCCTGGTTTCACTTATTTTCTGCCCGAAAGCAGGGTCGTAATAATACTCCAAAACAAATCATTAATTTGTAAGAATATTATTTCTTTTTCTTAGGAGCCAGAACCATAATCATCTGGCGGCCTTCAAGTTTAGGAAAGGATTCGACCTGAGCGATATCGGCCAAATCTTCCTTCACTTTATTCAGGAGATCTGTACCAAATTCCTGGTGAGCCATTTCACGGCCTCTGTAGCGCAGTGTGACCTTTGCTTTATTGCCGTCGGCTAAGAAACGAGTCAAAGCACGAAGTTTCGTGTCGTAGTCGTTCTTATCCGTCTGCGGACGGAACTTCACTTCCTTGACCTGAATGACCTTCTGCTTGGCCTTCTGTTCCTGTGCCTTCTTCTGCTCCTGATAGCGGAATTTACCGTAATCCATCAAACGGCAGACCGGAGGACGAGCGTTCGGCGCGACCTCCACTAAGTCAACATCTGCCTCTTCGGCCATGGCTAAAGCCTGAGAGGTCCTGACGATACCGATCATCTCGCCGTCAAGACCTGTCAAGCGAACTTCAGGGACGCGGATCTCGCCATTGATCCGGTGTGTACGTTCTTGAGCTATTTTCGTCTCCAATTAGTTATTCAATTTCGTTCACGTTGCGGCGTGTGGCCACATCTTCCTGAACGAGCTTAATAAAGTCTTCCACGCTCATGGCGCCAAGATCCTTGCCGCCGCGAACTCGAACCGCGACTTTACCTTCTGCCTTTTCCTTAGCTCCGACAACGAGGATGTAAGGAAGCTTCTGCAGGCTAAGTTCGCGAATCTTATATGTAATTTTGCCGTTTCGCAAATCTGCTTCGGCGCGAAGACCCGCCTTTTTGAGCATAGAAACAACTTCCTGAGCGTAATCGGCCTGATCGTCGGTAATGTTGGCAACGGCGACCTGTACCGGAGCGAGCCACGGAGGAAGCTGACCGGCATAGTGTTCGAGCAGCATGCCGATGAAGCGTTCCAAGCTGCCGACAATCGCGCGGTGAAGCATGACAGGAGTGGCTCTGCCGTTGCTTTCGGTCACATATTCGGCACCGAGACGAGACGGCATCTGGAAGTCAACCTGGATCGTACCGCACTGCCAGCCGCGGCCTAAGGAGTCACGCAGATGGTATTCGATCTTCGGACCGTAGAATGCGCCTTCACCCGGAAGGATGTCATATTTGATGCCGGAAGCATCCAAAGCATCCATCAGAGCTTTTTCTGCTTTGTCCCAAGTTGCATCATCGCCGATACGTTTTTCCGGACGTGTTGCAATCTTGTAAGAGATGTCCGTAAAGCCGTAGTCGGCATAGACCTTCTGAACGAGCTTGGTGTAAGCAGTGCATTCGGAAAGAATCTGATCTTCGGTACAGAAGATATGTCCGTCGTCCTGAGTGAAGCCGCGGACGCGCATCAAACCGTGCAGAGAGCCGGACGGTTCATTTCTGTGGCAAGCGCCGAACTCACCGTAGCGGATCGGCAGATCGCGGTAAGAACGAACGGCGCTGTTGAAGATCTGAATGTGGCCCGGGCAGTTCATCGGTTTCAGTGCGTAGTAGCGGTTTTCCGACTCTGTCGTGAACATATTCTCTTTGTACTTGGACCAGTGGCCGGATTTTTCCCACAGAGAACGGTCTAACAGCTGAGGTGCCTTAACCTCCTGATAGCCGTTATCTTGGTAAACACGGCGCATGTATTGTTCGACCTGCTGCCAAAGTGCCCAGCCGCGTGCATGCCAGAAAATCAGGCCGGGAGCTTCTTCCTGGAAATGGAAGAGATCGAGTTCTTTGCCGAGGCGGCGATGGTCGCGTTTTTCTGCCTCTTCCAGCATGTGGAGGTAAGCAGCCATATCGTCTTTCTTAGCCCAGGCGGTACCGTAGATTCGCTGCAGCATTTCGTTCTTGCTGTCACCTCTCCAGTAAGCGCCGGCAAGTTTCATCAGCTTGTGAACTCTCAGGCGACCGGTGCTCGGGACGTGGGGTCCGCGGCAAAGGTCGACATAGTCACCCTGACGGTACAGAGAAATGGTTTCACCGGCAGGGATAGAGCCGATGATTTCGGCCTTGTAGTGTTCGCCGATGGAGTTGAAATATTTAACGGCCTCGTCGCGGTCCATCTCTTCACGAACAATCGGAAGATCGCGTTTAACGATCTCGTCCATCTTCTTTTCGATGAGCGGAAGATCTTCGTTGGTCAAATGTTTCGGCAGAGAGAAGTCGTAGTAAAAACCGTTTTCAATCACCGGTCCGATCGTGATCTGAGCCTGCGGGTACAGCTCTTTGACAGCCTGAGCCATCAAGTGAGAGGTCGAATGACGAATGATCTCAAGGCCCTCAGGGTCTTTGTCAGTCACAATCGAAACCGTACTGTTTTCGGTAATCGGGTGAGACAGGTCCACGAGTTTGCCGTTAACTTTACCTGCCAAAGCAGCGCGAGCGAGGCCGGCGCCGATAGAGGCTGCAACGTCACCTACGGTAACCGGTGAATTGAATTCACGTTTGGAGCCGTCGGGCAGAGTTACTTCGATCATTAATCTTTCTCCAAAAATTCTTCAAATTATTCGATTGGTTCGAGCGCGGACGCAAAAAGCCCGGCCGAACATAAAAAATAGATTTTACTGTCTAACCGGAGCCTAATGCTTAGTCCCGCCTTACTTTTTCAGCTTTTCAGCCTTCTGTTCATTAGCGTTTGAACTTATTTCTCGGGTTTATTCTTAAACGCTTTCCCGCTCAGGATGACGCCGAAAATCGCAAGAACCGCAAGCCAAATACATTGGCGAATAAACCAATCGGTATTCACTGAGCCGATTACTTCTACCCAAAGGAGGAATTTGAGAATCAGGTAGGTTGCCAAGATACCGATAAATGCACCTATGACACAAGCCAAAACCACCCCGAGAAAATTAGGAACTCTCTTCCGAAAAAAAAGGCCGGACAGAATTCCGATGCAAAACGACAGAATCAGCGTCAAAAATGAAATTAGCACTTTCGCTCCTTATGCGATTTTCTTAATATGAATGTTGCAAGGATACCTATTCCAAATCTTCAATTACTACAAAAAGGTCCGAAAATGGAACACTTCTCTCCCAAGATTGTCAAAGCTGTAGAAACAGTCAAAACCAGCCCTTCCGTACAACGTGCTTTCGACTATGTGAAAGAGCATCTCGAAGAAACGATTCGTGATCAGAAAGAACTCGTACTGATCGAAGCTCCGACCGGTCACGAAAAGGCCAAAGCAGAGCGTTACCTCAGCATGCTGCGCGAAGCCGGGTTAGATGACATCTACATGGACGAGCACTTCAACGTCATCGGCAAACTGCATGGGACCGGCAACACCGGCTGCAGTGTTTTACTCGAAGGCCATTTAGACACCGTGTTCTCTTTCGGAGACGTTAAAGGTATCGAGACGGATGCCGAAGGACGTATCCACTGCCCCGGCATTTGCGACGATACGCGCGCCATCGCCGCCAACCTCGCGGTTCTGAGAGCTTTTAAAGCGGCAAATCTTCGACCCGTTCACGATATCTACTTCTGCGGTACGGTCTGCGAAGAAGGTCTCGGAGGCATGAAAGGCATGGCCTGGACGCTTGACCAGCTCAAAGACAAAACCAAACTGCTGGCCACAATTTCTATTGACGGCGCGACGGCAGAAATTTTTTACGCCAACGCCACCGGCATGATCGACCTTGAGGTCACGATTGAAGGCCCGGGCGGTCACGCGTGGACAGCGTGCGAACGCGTCAGCGCCATCCATGCCGCAGGCTTGGCCATCGCGGAAATCGCCAAGATCGTTCCGCCGAAAGATCCTAAGACAACCTTGACCGTCAGTTTGATCGAAGGCGGTCAAGCAATTCACGCCATCGCTCAGAAAGCAGTCTTCAAGATCAATGCTCGTTCAAATTCTCAGGCTGCACTGAATGAAGTAGAAGAACAAATCTATCAAGCCATCCGCGGAGGCGTTGAAATCGAACAAGAAAAAGAAGGCAGCGAAGGAGAACCCAGTCTCAGTCTTTCGATCGAAAAGACGCTGGACGTCCCGGCCGGAACTCAGCCGGATGACGCTCCGATCATTCAGCTTGCCAAACTAGCCACTCAGGCGGTCGGCAGAAATTACAAATTCTTGCCCGGCGGGTGCACCAATACCAACATGTCCATTGAGCGCGGCATCCCTGCCGTGACACTCGGACGCGGCGGCGAAGAATACGGAACCCATACGCTTAAAGAATGGTTCAACCCGAAAGGCGTCTATGCCTGCGAACAGAAGTCCATTCTGATGCTGTCCGTACTCGCCGGATTAGACGGTGTTATTGCGCCTCTGGACAAAGCCTAAAGGAGCTATAAGTGTTTTCTATGATTTATTTATGGCTGATCGGAGCCGTCGTATTAGCCGGCGCCGACATTCTTCTCGGCACGATCTACCTGCTCATTATTGCTGTAGCCGCATTGGCCGCCTTTATCTTTGCCGTGATCGGAGCAGGGATACTGTTTCAGCTGCTCGCGTTTGCCGTCTTTGCCATTGCCGGCTGTGTTTATCTGTCCTATCGGAAAAGGAAAAACTCCGTAAGCACGGATGCCGACCATTTGCAGCACATCAACGACGGACACTCCGTCGAAGTCAAGGAATGGAAAGAAAACGGCAAAGCTCGAGTTTTCTATCGCGGAACCGTCTGGGATGCCAAACCGGAAAAAGGTTCACCGATGGTTCCAGGCCTTTGGGAGATCGTCGGGATGAGCGGAAATACTTTAATTATCAAACTCAAACAGGAGAAATAATATGGAAGCAATCGGAGGGTTCGCCGTATTCATCATGGTGCTGGCAGTTTTTGCCGTCATCTTCATTGCAAAATCGGTTCGCGTCGTTCCTCAGCAGGAAGCCTGGGTCGTCGAACGATTCGGAAAATTTCACACCGTGCTTCAGCCGGGCCTGAATTTCATCATTCCGATTATCGATCGCGTTGCCTATCGCCAGACGCTCAAAGAAATTCCGATGGACACATCGAGCCAAATCTGCATTACCAAAGACAACACTCAGCTGCAGGTGGACGGCGTCCTCTACTTTCAGGTCACCAATCCGGAACTTGCCAGCTACGGAACGTCCGACTTTGTGATGGCCATTACACAGCTTGCGCAGACATCTCTCAGAAGCGTTATCGGTACGATGTCACTCGACAAAACGTTCGAAGAACGTGAAGAGATCAACGCTAGAGTCGTCCAGGCCGTGGACGAAGCCGCCCAGACCTGGGGCGTGAAGGTTCTGCGTTATGAAATTAAGGATCTGACGCCGCCGAAAGAGATTCTGCGCGCGATGCAGCTGCAGATTACGGCAGAGCGAGAAAAACGCGCGGTCATCGCCACTTCGGAAGGCCAGAAGCAAAAAGAAATCAATATTGCAGAAGGCGAAAGAGCGGCCATGATCGCCCAGTCCGAGGGCGAAAAGCAAGCTGCCATTAACAAGGCCGAAGGTGAAGCTCGTGCAATTGAAGCCGTTGCTAAAGCGCAGGCAGAAGCCATCCGTGCCGTTGCGCAAGCCATCAGCGAGCCGCAGGGCATGCAGGCGGTGAACCTTCAGGTCGCAGAAAAGTATGTGGAAGCTTTCGGAAAAATTGCTAAGGAAGGCAATACGCTGCTTCTTCCGGCCAATCTCGCCGACATGGGTTCGATGGTCGCTTCAGCAATGACGATCATCCGCGAGCAAAACGGCAAGCAAGCCGCCGCACCCGCCGTCCGCAAGGCCGAATAAACCGCAAAGACGAAAATGCCCGGGAGCTTACGCTACCGGGCGAAATCTTGGTAGGCACAATTGGACTCGAACCAACGACCCCCACCATGTCAAGGTGATGCTCTAACCAGCTGAGCTACGTGCCTGAAGAAGTCGAAACTATACAGTCATTTTTTTAGTTGTGCAAGTCGATCGCATGGCTGTTGCAAACTCTTACGTTCTTCTTGCTGAAAACACGCCTTTAACTTCGCGAATCGCGGCCAAAGTACGATTCAAATCGTCCTTACTGTGGATTTCGATCGTGAACGTCATGTGCACGTCACCTTTCACGCGAACGGTCTGCATCGCAGAAATACTCTGTTTTTCCCGAGAAAGGATTTCAGAGATATCTTTGAGCAAGCCCATACGGTCAGCTGCGATCACCAAAATCTGGACCGGGAAAACGGAAGATTCGTCCTGCGTCCAGGAGACTTCAATCAAACGATCTCTGCCTTCTTCGTCCAAAGAACGAATGTTCGGACAGTCGGCGCGATGCACCGTTACGCCGCGTCCGCGGGTCACGAAACCGACGATCTCATCAGGCGGCACCGGATGACAGCAGCGAGCCAGCTGAGTCAGCAGTGAGTCAACGCCCACCACCAGGATCTTGCCTTTCTCGTGCTCGGAGGTTTTCTTCGGAGCCGCGGTTTCCAGCTTTTCTTCTTCCTGCGGATTCTTCTGCGGACGAGGTGCTAAAACGTTTTCGATCGCTTTCTGACCGAGTTCGTCTTTTCCGGCAGCCAAACACAGATCATCGACAGTGTTGAAACCTAAACGCTTAGCCAAATCCTCAAGCTTGACAGCGGTTTTACCCAAGCGTGCCAAGTCCTTGTCAATTTTTTCTCGGCCGGCTGTGACCGCCTGCTCCATTTCCTGAGCATTGAACCACTGACGAACCTTCGTGCGAGATCTGGGAGAAGCCGTAAAGCCTAAGTCCGGGTTTAACCAGTCTCGGCTCGGAGCACCGACTTTTGCCGCAATAATCTCAACTGTTTGGCCGCTCTGAAGTTTGGTATTCAGCGGAACCATCACACCGTCAACTTTGGCGCCGCGGCAGCGGTGGCCGAGTTCGGTATGCAGAAGGTAGGCGAAATCGATCGGCGTACTGCCGGCCGGAAGGTCAAGGACTTTGCCCTGCGGCGTCAGAACGTAGATATGTTCGTCTTTCGCAGCTTCCGGGGTCGGAGCAGCTTGAACGTCACTCTTCCAAGCCAGCATCTGGCGCAGCCAAGCCACACGATCTTCTTCATGTTCGCCGGCCTTGCGTTTGGAGCCTTCTTTATAGCGCCAATGCGCGGCCACACCGAGTTCTGCGAACTCGTGCATCGCGCGGGTTCGGATCTGGATCTCGAGCGGTTTACCTCTGGAGCCGACAATCACGGTGTGCAAAGACTGATAACCGTTGGGTTTCGGTTTTGCAATGTAATCGTCGAATTCCTTAGAAAGAACTTCGAAAGATTCCTGGATCAGCGAAAGCGTCTCGTAGCACTTTTCTACGGAATCCACGATGATGCGGATGGCTCGAACGTCAAAGAGCTGTTCGAACTTCAAGTTCTTCTTGCACATCTTCTTCCAGATGGAATAGATGTGTTTCGGACGTCCGGAGACAGACGCCTGAATTCCGCGGGAAGCCAGTAATGCCTGAATTCGGCGTACTGCTTCCTGAATAGAAGCAACACGCTCCTCACGGGTTTCTTCAAGATTATTGGCGATCGTGTGAAAAACTTCCGGTTCGGTAAAGCGCAGAGACAGATCTTCAAGCTCCCACTTCATCTGCCAAATACCTAAACGGTTGGCAAGCGGAGCGTAAAGCGCCAAAGTTTCGGCACCGTATTCTTTTGCACCCGGAGCTTTGGTCGCTGCGAAATAGCGCAGCGTCTGAAGACGCGAAGCCAAGCGAAGCAATACCACGCGGAGATCGGTACACAGAGCGAGCAGCAAACGGCGTACGGCATCAGGCTGCTGACTGATGCGTGCCTCTCCCTCGCGCGAGCGGGCCTTCTCGCTCACGTCAATAACGACTTTGAGATTTGCGACGAGTTCGCAGACTTGTTTTCCGAAGTGTTTGGTCAGCCATTCTTTCGGATTTTTGAGTTGGTTCCAAACACAAAAAAGATAGGCTGCTGCCAAAAGGTCATCGTCATCGCGAATGCCGCGAAGGATATCCACGACGCCCTCGGCATGAGCCATTACGGACTCGCCGGTGAAAAGTTTCTGACCCTCGTAAAGAGGCTCAATGGTACGACGGACATCAGCCAAATTAAGAGTCGGAGCAGATTCTTCCATTCTTCTACCACTAAACAAAAGAAGGCAGGCCTGATACAGAAACCACCTTCTACAAAAGGATGCGTAATTTTACCGAATCTGTCTGATTTGTCTAAATTTCGGCGCGTTAATCCACTACAACTGCGACTGTTGAAATCTGTACTTTCCAAGACGGATCAGGAAGCGCAGACTCAAGGACGGATCGGGCCGGAGGATTGGATTTGCTCACCCATTCTTCCCAGGCCTGATTCATTTCGGAAAAGTAACCCATGTTCGGAAGGTAGACAGTGCAGCGAAGAATATGCTCCTTATCGGATCCGGCTTTTGCAAGCAGATCATCGATTGTTTTGAGCACTTCTGCCGTCTGTACTTTCGGATCCCGGTTACGGGCCAGATCCACTTGTCCGGAGATATAGACTACTCCGTCACAGACCACCGCCTCACTGAAACGGCGTCCGGGCTCGATACGTTTAATCTCGGGCATAGCGGTTTCCTTTTGTTAGTTCTTGAAACTGTGGATCGGAGCCGGAATGCGTCCGCCGCGATTGATAAAGCCGGCTGCGGAACCCTTCTGAACCGCCATAATATCGGCACCGCCGAGCAAACCGCCGAATTCGGCACGTTCGCCGACCGTCTTGCCGGGAACAGGGATGAGACGAACAGCCGTTGTCTTAGCGTTGATCATACCGATCGCGCTTTCGTCGGCGATGATGGCGGAGATGACGTCAGCCGGCGTGTCGCCCGGGATCGCGATCATATCGAGACCGACGGAGCAAACACAGGTCATGGCTTCGAGTTTTTCGAGTGTCAGGAGGCCTTTAGAGGCGGCATCGGCAATGGCCGCATCTTCACTCACGGGAATGAAGGCGCCGGACAAACCGCCGACGGAAGAGGAAGCAAAGACACCGCCCTTCTTCACCGCGTCGTTCAGCATAGCAAGGACGGCTGTAGAGCCGGGTGCGCCGATAGAAGACAACCCGACGCTCTGGAAGATTTCACCGACGGAGTCTCCGACTTCGGGGGTCGGAGCTAAGGACAAATCGGCCACACCGAAAGGCAGGTTCATTTTTTCGGCAACTTCAGTACCGATCAGCTGACCGACCTTCGTCACCTTAAAGGCAGTGGTCTTAATGATTTCAGCAATTTCTGTGATCGAGACCTGCTCGCCCCTTCTGCGAACGGCGCGGTCAATTGCTTTTTTCACAACGCCCGGACCGGAAACACCGACACTGATCACCGCATCAGCTTCGCCGACGCCAAGATAGCCGCCGGCCATGAAGGGTACGTCTTCCGGAATATTGCAGAAGACAACCAGTTTGCAGCAGCCGAGACCGTCGCGGTCTGCGGTAGCGGCAGCAACATCGAGCACTCTATGGCCCATAAGTTTGACAGCATCCATATTGATACCGGTGCGAGTGCGGCCGACGTTGATGGAAGAGCAAACGTGGTTCGTGGTTGCCAAAGCTTCAGGCAGCGCATCAATCAGGTTTCTTTCTCCCGGCGTGATGCCTTTTTCGACCAAGGCGCCGAAGCCGCCCAAGAAGTCGACGCCGGCGTCGGTGGCGCAGTCGTCTAAGAGTTTGCAGACCTTGACCATCTGGTCACGGCTGTATCCGGCACAGACGGTTCCGATCGGAGAGACCGTAATACGCTTATTGACAACGGGAATACCGTAGCGGTCGCCGACTTCGTTGCAGATGGCAACGAGGTTCTTGGCATGACGATTAATTTTGGAGCGGACGCGGTAAGCGAAAGTGTCGAAGTTATCGCTTGCACAATCGAATAAGTTCAAGCCTAGGGTCACGGTACGAACATCCAAATGTTCGCTTCTGAGCATATCCAGCGTGGAGATGACCTCACGTTCTGTAAGCATTTGATTGATTCCTTTTTGAATTAAGCGATAGACACACGATGAACCGCTTCAAAAATTCGGCGGTGCTGCATGCTCATGGAAAGATGACGGTCGTGGGCGATGTCGGAAAGAGTTCTGCTCAGAGCTTTTCTGTCCACTTCGGGAGGAACAGTGACTTCAAACACCAGAAGAACACGCGGCTGCGGCAGAGGGTTGCCGGCATCGTCCAGTTTTACTTCAATCGTTCTGAAACTGTCGATGTTGATGCGGCCTTCATAAAACACTCTGGTAAACGCCGTCAGAATATCCCTGCTGTCGGTACCGTCCACGGTCAGAACGAACGGTTCACCTTGGGTAACGGTAGCTTCGCCCGGAACGTAATCACGGACGAGGACGGACATATCGAAGCCTTTGCCCTTCAGTGCTTCTTTAATAATCTTTGCGACTTCGTCGTCGCCAACACTCTCCGGTTTATCCACGATCATGATGGCGGAGTATTCGTTTCTCACCGTCGTTTGATCCATATCTATAATGGAGCAGCCGAGTTTGTTCAGAGTATCGGAGGTTGTGTAAACAACACCGAAGCTGTCGGGACCGGTGACAGCCACTAAAATTCGCTTCACGTTAATTTCCTAAAAGAATGAGTTTTTCCGAAGACCCGGATGTCATTTCCGGCCTTGGCAATTTATGAGGACAAATTCTCCCGACTCGGCGACCGTGATCGTCGAGACAGTCTTTATATTAGCCAAGCAAAAGGCTTCTTTTAGGAAACAAAAGGACTTTTTTCGTCTCGGGAGGCAGAAATTAACACTCTGAATTTCGGGATCGCTTTAAGCGTGTTTTGAATGCTCTGCTCCGAGATTTTTTTCACAGGCGTATTTCTTAACTCCGCGGCAAGCGCGCCGTAGCGAGCCGTATCGGCGAGCGCGCTTTCGGGGTTCTCCTGATTTTGTTCCCGCACCCAGCTCGGGGGCATATCCGGACAATCCGTCTCCAGGACCCAAGCATCATCAGGAAGCTCGGACAAGATTTTGCGAATACGTTTCGAGCCGTCGTACGTCATTGCTCCGCCGTAGCCCAGCTTAAAACCATTTTGCAGGAACGCTTGCGCCTGAGCCATGCTTCCGTTAAAGGAGTGAATGATTCCGAGCTGCGGCGGCAAACGACGAATGTATTTGAGGACGATATCCATCGCTTCACGGCCGTGAAGACTCAGCGGCAAGCCGTACTTACGGGCAAACTTTAACTGAGCAGAAAAAACTTCTTCCTGAACGTCATGCGGAACGCTGCAGGCAGCAGAAAAATCCAGACCGCACTCGCCCACCGCAGCTAAACGAGGATCATCTTGATGCTCTTCCAGGAAGGCTTCCAACGCTGTCAGATCTTCTTTCCAGGAAGATCTGATGTAAAGCGGATGAATGCCGCACGCGTAAGCCTGGTCTTGTTCATACGCACAGCGCCGGGCATCTTCCAGATTATCGACACCGCCCGCGCACACCAAAGAAGAGACGACGCCGAGCCGGCGGGCCTCCCAAACTTCTTTTTTCTGCTGTTCTTCCGAGAGAACGAACAGATGGTTATGGGTGTCAATCCAGCGAAGCATTTAATTTTCCTCTGGCAAGATGCAGCCGTTCTTTAAACGCACAACGCGATCGCATCGCGCGGCAATATCAGGATCATGCGTCACAATGACCAGGGCCAAGCCCTGAGAGGACGACAATTTGAGCAGGTAGTCGATGACAACCTCAGCCGTCTCGCCGTCCAGGTTGCCGGTAGGCTCATCGGCCAAAAGACACAGCGGGGAGGCGCTGACTGCTCGGGCGATAGCGACACGCTGACGTTCGCCGCCGGACAGCTGGCTCGGCAGATGATCGGCGCGATCGGCAAGTCCCATTGCGTTGAGCAGGCTTTCAGCCCTCTTTTGAGCGACAGACGCTTTTTCGCGGCGGATTTTGAGCGGCATGGCCACGTTTTCCATGGCCGTAAATTCCGGCAGCAGATGATGGAACTGATACACAAAGCCGAGCCTGCGGTTGCGCAGCTCGGTTAAACGCTGCTCGGAGAGTTCGGCGATGTTTTCTCCGCCGATTTCGATCAAACCTTTATCAAAACGGTCCAGACCGCCGATGCACTGCAGGAGCGTTGTTTTTCCGGAGCCGGACGTGCCCACGATTGCCACCGACTCACCCTCGTGAACTTCCAGATTGACGTCTTTCAAAACATGCAAAAGTCGGCCGCCCTCTTTATAGCTTTTCTGCAGGCCGACAGCCTTTAATACGACGTTGTTATTCATATCTCAGTGCCTCAGCCGGTTGAATGTTTGCCGCTCTCCAGCTCGGATAGACGGTTGCCGCAAGAGCCAGCAGGAAAGAAAAGACGGCAATGGGGATCACGTCGGATGCACGAGGATCACTTGGCATTGCGGAGATGAAATAGATTTCTTTGGGCAGGAACTGGACACCGAAGAGCTGCTCGATGGCACCCACGATTGAACCTACATTGCAGGCAATGAGCAAACCGAGGCCCACACCGATCAGCACGCCGGCCGTCCCGATGAAAGCGCCCTGAACCATAAAGATGCGCATGATTGAGCCGCGCGTTGCACCTTGGGTTCGAAGGATTGCGATGTCGCTGCGTTTAGAGTTGACGGTCATCACCAAGGAAGAAACAAGACCGAAGGCTCCGACTAAAACGATGAGGAACAAAATAATGCCCATCATGCGTTTTTCGACCTGAACGGCCGCAAACCAAGTCCGATTCTGACGAGACCAATCGGTTGCCAAAAGACCAGGCGGCATTTGATTATTGAGTTCAGCGGCGACTCTCGGTGCATCCTGCATGTTGGAGAGCTTCAGTCGAATGCCTCCAGGTGTTTGAGTACGCATGAGTTTTTCGGCGTCCGTGAGATTGATGAAGCTCATTGCGCTGTCAAACTCGTAGTGGCCGGAATTAAAGACGCCTGCGACCGTGAACTGGCGCATGCGGGGCATGGTTCCGGCCGGCGTGAACTGTCCCTGAGGCACCATCACGTTGACCTTTTCTCCCGGAATCACGCCGAGGATCCTGGCTAAGTCCGTGCCGAGTATGATCTTGAATTCCCCGGGCTTTAAGTCGGACAGCTGTCCGATCTTCATGTTTTTTGCGACGTCGCTAACTTGAGATTCTGTCTGAGGATCAATGCCGTTTAGCTGGACGCCGCGCACGTTGGTGCCGCTCGTCAGCAGTCCCTGTCCCCTTAAGAAGGGCGCTGCGCCGATGATCTCCGGCTGCTGCTTCTTCAGCTCTGCGGCAGTCTTCTGCCAGTCCGGAATCGGAGCTCCGATCGACAGCACTTCGGCATGCGACAGCACGGAGAGCATCTTGTCTCGGACTTCTTTCTGGAAACCGTTCATCACGGATAAGACTATGATGAGGGCCATGACGCCCAAGGCGATGGAAGCCATGGACATGGCTGATATGAACGATACGAATCCGTCGCTGCGCCCTTTGCGGCGCGACAGTGTGTATCGCAGACCGATCATCCACTCGAAGGGCAGACCTGATAAAGGTTTATTTTTCACAAATTTTATCCAACTAAACGTTCAGGCTATTCTAGCTGTGAGATCAAACAATTAGAATTTAAGGCTATGCCCGCATGTATATTTTTATTGCCCAATTCACTGCCTTCTCCTAATGAAATTAAAGCGTTAGGAAAGGACGCCTATCCGCCCGTTTTGCGGAATTTCCTTGAAGGTTTCGGAGAACCGAAGGTCGCCACGATTTTTGAAAACCCGGCGCTCAGCGGTTTTGCTTCGATGCAGTGGGTATGGATGCTGCTGACTCAGCGCGAAAATCTAGCCCCGACCGCTCCTTATCTCTGGAAGGGTCTCGGAGGTCCGAAAGTTCATCAGGAATTTTGGGCCCTAAACGGCTACCGCATAGAAAACGGCGTGCTTAAAAGCGCCGGCGACATCTTTGATATCGATGAAGAATGCGATCTGAGAGATCTTTTGAATCCGGTCGCTCGTCAATTTGATTTTGAAGTGCAGGTTTTGGACGGACGCTTTTTCCTTGCGCGCAAGAAAGCATGGCAAGTTCTGATTGCTCCGTGGCTTGCTCAGAAAAACAAAGAACCGGCGCAGACTGCCGGTCCCCAAGCCGCTGAATGGACTGAAATCACTCGAGCCATTGAAGATAGCCTTGCAAAAAGCGCTTTCAATGAATTCCGGGCAAAAGCCGGACGGCCACCTGTTGAAGGTTTTTGGATCAACGGCGGTGCTTTTGAAGAGCAGCTCCTACCTTACACTCAGATTCGCTGTGCTCTGACAAGCGATCCCACGATTCGCGGCATCGCCGAGGCGGCGGGCATTGCGCGGGCCTACATTAAATCTTCGACGGCCGCTTGGCCTGACTGCCCTGAAGGCGACCGCTTCTGCATCCTCGACGAGTTTAACGATCCGACTGTCAAAGCAGATCCCGCTCACTGGCACGCCGCCTGGACACGCGCCGTTGAGCGCATGGAGCATCTCACGGCCACGGCAAAAGGATTTGAGAAATATCATCCCCGCTTGGTCGCTTCCGACGGTCTGCGCGTCAGCGTCATTGAAAAACTTCAGGAACAAAAGTCTTCTTTCGCCTTTTGGAAGAGTCCTAAAAACTACACCGAAGCATGGCTGAACTCCGGCCGCTAAAAACAAAAAAGTTATGACCAAAATAACGATTCGCCGATTTGACCGAAATGTCGTTCAGGCGCTCACAAACCGCGGCTTCCCCGAACCGCTGGCCCGCGCTTTAGCGGCCAGACACGTCACAAGCCCGTCCGACCTTGATTATGAATTCAAGGAGATGCTTTCTCCGTGGGATCTTAAAAACTGCAAAGAAGCCGGAGAAGCCATTGCCGATGCAATCTGGAAACAGAAAAACATCGTGATCATCGGCGACTATGACTGTGACGGTGCGACCGCTGTTTCCGTCGGCATCCTGGGACTTCAGGCGCTAGGCGCCTTCAACGTCTCTTATTTAATCCCTGACCGCGACAAGGACGGTTACGGTCTGTCTCCTCAGCTTGTTGATCGAGCTGCGGCTGCCGGCGCCGAGTTCATCATTACCGTGGACAACGGAATTTCTTCGGTGGCTGCGGTCGAACACGCCAAAGCCCTTGGCATCGAGACAGTTGTCACCGATCACCATTTGCCGGGCGATGAAATTCCTGACACCCTCGTCGTCAACCCGAATCAGCGCGGTGACACCTTCCCGAGCAAATCTTTAGCCGGTGTGGGCGTCATCTTTTACGTGTTGATCGCCGTGCGCTCGGCACTCCGCGCCAAAGGAGCCTATCCGAACGGAAAACAGCCGAATCTCCAGCATCTCATTGATTTGGTGGCTTTGGGTACGGTTGCCGACGTTGTGCCGCTGGACCGCAACAACCGGATCCTTGTTTCCAAAGGTTTAGACAGCATTCGCGCCGGCAAAATGCAGCCGGGCGTGAGCGCCCTGCTTTCCGTAGCAGGTAAGAATGCTCACCGCATTTGCGCCAATGACTTGGGCTACATTCTCGGACCCCGCATCAACGCTGCGGGTCGTTTGGACAGCATCAACAAAGGTGTTGAGTGTCTGACAAGCTACGACTACAACACGGCGCTTTTCTACGCAAAAGAGCTTGACCAAATCAATGCCGAGCGCCGCAATCGCGAAGTATCCATGCAGTCCGATGCAATTCTGTCCCTGCAGACAATTTCCGTCGATGACAGCAATTCCATCGTCCTTAAGGGCGATGACTGGCACGCCGGAATCATCGGTTTAGTGGCCTCCCGCATCAAAGAACAAACTTACCGCCCGGTGATCGCTTTTGCTCCGTCGGAAGAAAACGGTGAACACGTCCTCAAAGGTTCGGGACGGTCTATCCCCGGCATTCATCTGCGCGATGCCTTAGACCGCGTCAGCAAGCTCAAGCCGGGGCTGATCCTGAAATTCGGCGGTCATGCTATGGCTGCAGGCCTTACGATCCGCAAAGATGCTTTTGATGAATTCAAAGAACTCTTTGCCCGCGCCGTTAAAGAGCTTTCCGATCCTGAAATGTTCGAACGCAACATCGTCACAGACGGCGAGCTCAGGGCTTCGGACTTCAACACTGAACTCGTTGAAGCCATCCGCAAACATGTCTGGGGTCAGGCCTTCCCGGAACCGCTCTTTGCCAATCAGTTCAAAGTACTTTCTCAGAGAGTCTTGAAAGATCAGCATCTGAAACTTTCTCTCGAAGTTGACGGCAGAGAAATCCAAGCCATTTGGTTCAGGCATAAGCGCGAGCTGCCTCCGACCGTGCGTTTGGCTTACAAGCTCGACATCAATGACTTCCGCGGACGTCAATCGGTTCAGCTCATCATTGAAGGCATGGAAGACGAGTTTGAGGACTGGACGGCTTAAGAGCTTTTCAGTCGTGCAAACAAACTTACACAATTGAGGGAATACGGACCCATTTCCGCCCGCTCATCGGGTTAAGGATTGGGGCCGCTCTTATATAATTGAGGGTTCTTTTTAATATCAACACGTTAAGAAATGGAAGTTGAACGTTTAAACCTAATCGGCACCACCGCCGAGGACCTTCAAGCTCGCACGGAAGAGCTGCGGAGGTATCTTTGACTACGACCACAAAGAGCGTCGTTTAGAAGAAGTCAATCAAGCCCTTGAAGACCCGAGCATATGGTCTGATCAAGAGCGTGCTCAGCAGATGAGCAAAGAAAAGAAACGTCTTGAAGACGTTGTCCTTACCATCAAACACCTTACTACCGGCCTTTCCGATGCTTTGGAATTATTTGAAATGGCCAAAGAAGAGGACGATGACGCCTCTTTGGAAGCGGTAGAAACTGATATCAGCAGTCTCAAAAAAGAGGTCGAACATCTCGAATTCCAGCGCATGTTCAATCAGGAACATGACGAGGCTAACTGCTTCCTGGAAATTCAGGCCGGCGCCGGCGGAACCGAAGCGCAGGACTGGGCCAGCATGCTTGAGCGTATGTACATCAAGTTTGCGGAACGCCAAGGCTTTAAGCCTGAGATTGTTGAAGAAACCGAAGGCGATGTGGCCGGTATCAAAGGCTGCACGATCAAAATCACAGGCGACTATGCCTACGGCTGGCTCAGAACCGAGACCGGTATTCACCGCTTAGTTCGCAAGAGCCCGTTCGACTCCAACGCACGCCGTCATACTTCTTTTGCTTCTGTGTTCGTCGTTCCCGAAGTCGACGATTCTTTTGAAGTCGAAGTCAATCCGGCCGATCTGCGTATTGACACGTTCCGCGCCTCCGGCGCCGGCGGTCAGCACATTCAGAAGACTGATTCCGCCGTCCGTATCACGCATATTCCGACCGGCATTGTCGCTGTCAGCCAGACCAGCCGAAGTCAGCATCAGAACAAGGAAGAGGCTATGACGATTCTGAAGAGCCGTCTTTATGAAGCCGAACTCCGTAAGCGGCAGGCTACTCAGCAGGCCTTGGAAGACAACAAGAGCGATATCTCCTGGGGTCATCAGATCCGCTCTTACGTGTTGGACCAGTCCCGCGTCAAAGACCTGCGTACCAATGTCGAAACCGGCAACACCACTGCCGTTTTAGACGGCGCTTTGGAACCCTTTATCGAGGCCAGCCTCAAGCAAGGAGTTTGAGCGTGAAGACTCTCACCATTATTACCGGTGCCTCTAAAGGGCTCGGTTTTGAATTAGCCCGTCAGTCGCTTAAGGCCGGCGACACCGTCGTGACGATGGAACGCCGTCCCTCGAAAGCCTTAGTAGAAGAAGCCGATAAGATCGGCTGCAATTTCATCCAGTTCACAGCGGACTTGCTTGACCGCAAGGGCGCTGTCGAGCTTTTGATGTGGCTGCTTTCCGATAAGGAATACGCCGAACACGACCGTCTGATTCTGATCAACAACGCCGGCGTGCTCGGTCCGGTCGGCCCGATTGAAAATGCTTCCCCGCAGGCTGCTGTTGACTGCATCCGCGTCAACTTTGAAATCCCGGTGCTGCTGACTCAGGCTTTTCTGAATGAGACACGCGACTGGAAAGGCGAGCGCCGCGTTATGAATATTTCTTCCGGCGCCGGACGCAAGTCCGTTCCCGGCTGGGCCATGTACTGCTCAACCAAAGCAGCCCTTGACCGCTTCACCGCCGTCACCGCCGAAGATCAGCAGGGAAAACCCAATCCAGCACGCCTGAGCGCCGTTGCTCCGGGCGTTGTAAATACCGACATGCAGGGCAGCATCCGCGCTTCGTCTAAAGAAGATTTTCCGAACGTTGACCGTTTTATCGACTTAGAAAAAGACGGAAAACTTCAGAGCACTGAAGACACCGCCAAACGACTTTTAAATTACCTCAACAGCGACGAGTTCGGCAAAGAGCCCATCTCGGATATTCGCAATATTTCTGTTGGAGACTAAAGTGGAAAACCAGAAAGAAACCGTCAAAAAAGAAGACGCTCTTGAAACTGAGAACCATATCATTGCCGAACGCTTAGCTAAACTCGATAAACTCAGAGCTGAAGGCGTTGCTTATCCGAATGATTTCGTTCAGCAAGACCGCATTGAAGAAGTTCGTGCCGCCAACGGCAGCAAGACGCCGGAAGAGCTTGAAGCTGCTCCGGTCGAAGTTACTGTTGCCGGCCGCGTCATGCTCAAACGCGTCATGGGCAAAGCCAGCTTCCTGACCGTCAAAGACGGCACCGATCACATCCAGTTTTTTATCACCAAGGCTGAAGTGGGCGATGAAACTTACGACTTCTTCAAGAAGATGGTCGACATCGGCGATATCGTCGGCGCAACCGGCACGCTGTTCTTCACCAAGACCGGCGAACTTTCCGTCCGCGTCAAGAACTTCCGTCTGCTGACCAAGAACATTCGTCCGCTGCCGGATAAGTTCCACGGCCTCTCCGATCCGGAAACCCGCTATCGTCAGCGCTATGTCGATCTGATCATGAACGAAAGCACACGCCGCACCTTCATGATCCGTTCCAAGGCGATCGCCGAAACTCGTAAATTCATGATGGAACATCACTTCATGGAAGTGGAAACTCCGATGCTCCATCCGATCCCCGGCGGTGCCAATGCCAAACCGTTCATCACCCATCACAATGCGCTCGACATGGATATGTACCTGCGCATCGCACCGGAACTTTATCTGAAGCGCTTGGTCGTCGGCGGCTTTGAACGCGTGTTTGAACTCAACCGCTCTTTCCGCAACGAAGGTGTTGACGTTCGCCACAACCCTGAATTCACAATGATGGAGTTCTATGCAGCCTACAAGGAATATCACTGGCTCATGGACTACACCGAAAAACTTCTGCGTACCGTCGCAGAAAAGACGATCGGTACCGCTATCATTCAGTATCAGGGTCATACCATCGACCTCACAAAACCGTTTGATCGCCTGACCGCTAAAGAAGCCGTCCTGAAGTACGCTCCGCAGTACACCGCCGAGCAGCTCGAAGACAAGGACTTTATGCAGGAAGAACTCAAGCGCCTGGGTGAACCCGCTAAGGCTGACGCAGGCGTCGGCGCTCTGCAGATGGCTATGTTTGAAGCCGTTGCCGAATCCAAACTCATTCAGCCGACTTACATCATTGACTACCCGGTTGAGATTTCTCCGCTGGCTCGCGCCTCCGACAAAGTCCCGGGCATCACCGAGCGTTTTGAACTCTTCATGGCCGGCCGCGAAACTGCCAACGGGTTCTCTGAGCTGAACGATCCGCAGGATCAGGCTGCTCGCTTCATGGCTCAGGCAAAACTGAAAGCCAGCGGCGATGATGAAGCTATGTACTACGACGCCGACTACGTCCGCGCACTGGAATACGGTCTGCCTCCGACAGGCGGCTGCGGCGTGGGCTTAGACCGCTTTGTCATGCTGCTCACCGACTCTCCGAGCATCCGTGACGTTCTGCTCTTCCCGCATATGCGTCCTGAGGCCTAAGAATCATGAGCGAAAGGAAGCTGAAAATCGCGGCTCTGTTAAAAGAGCTTTACGGCATGGCCGAAGTTCCCGTGCCCTCCTCCCGTATTCCGTTTTACTTTAACGACGTACGAGCCGGGCATATTGAACGAACTGATGCCGAGTTTTTAGCGAAAACCTTTCGCTTCTGTGAAGCTCGTCCGGATGCTTTCGTGTTTACCGCGGAAGGCCCCGGACAGGCTTCGCGCCGCTTGGCTGCCGTTTCGCACCTTTATAAAGGCGCGGACAAAGTCTTTGCCTGGCGGGATGAACTGCTTTCCGTTACTGCTTCGGATGACATTGCCTGCGAGTCGCCTTTGACCGTTATTGAGCGTGCAATGTGCCGTCCCTTTGCCTTTAACACCTTTGCCGTTCACCTGAATCCGTTCACGCGTGACGGCAGGATGTGGGTCGCTCAGCGTTCTTTCAAGAAGGCGATCGGCCCGGGCTATTGGGACAATTGTGCGGCCGGCTTAGTCGGCGCAGGCGAGCCTTTCGGGCTTGCGATGGAACGCGAAGCGTTTGAAGAAGCCTGTGTAGCACCCGGATCCATTGAAATCTCTTTTAGCGCGCGCAATATCATTTCTCGTCCCGTTCATGAAGGCTGGATGCGAGAAATTGCCTACATCTGCAACGCTTACGTTGAAGATTCTTTCCATCCTCACAACATGGACGGCGAAGTGGAGTGTTTTGAGCTCTTAGAGCCCGAAGCGATTATTGAACGCATAGAAAAAGGACGATTCACTTTCGAATCGTCCCTTGCTGTTTTAGCCGGTTTAGCTTGGCAGGAAGGCCTGCTTGATCTCTTAGATCAGCCGGCCGGCTAAACACTATTCTCTTTCGTCCATCCAAGCTACCAGGATGGCTTCCAGTATTTTTTCGTTGCTTGCTTCCGGATCGTCATCAAAATCCGGGAGAGCGACGATCATCGCGTGCATCTTCTCAAAGCTGATCGTCAGCGGATCTAAATCCGGGTTTTCATCGTAGAGCTCTTCCGCAATGGCACGCGGATCCTTCCAAGTCAGCTTCATCATTCGTTTTCTCTCGCATGATTACGGGAGTATTTCGGAATTTCGACCGTGATGTCTTCTTTGCCGACTTTTGTCTGGCAAGTCAGGCGGGAATTCGATTTCAGACCCCAAGCCTGATCAAGCAGATCTTCTTCATCGTCTTCAGCCGGCTCCAACGAGTCAAAGCCTTTGTCGATGTAGCAGTGACAAGTCGTGCAGGCGCAGGAGAACTCGCAGGCATGGTCGATATTGACGCCGTTAGCGACCAAAGCCTTAGCTAAGTTTGCACCTTCGGGGACTTCAAACTCAGCCCCGTTCGGGCAGATTCCGGGATGCGGTAAAACGGTTACTTTCGGCATTTTTTAAACCTCGTCAACAGATTTGCCTTGGAGTGCTTCCAAGATCGTACGGTTCATTCGACGTGCAGCAAAGTCCTTGGTTCCCTCGGACAGTGCTGAAATCGAATTTTTAATTTCATCCTTGTCATCTTGCGCGCGAACGGTCTCGAGATGTTGAATCATGGCGTCGATCTGAGCGCGCTCGGCTTCATTGAGAAGGTCGGCGTCGGAGGACAGTGCGGAGTAAATGCTTTCCAGAAGACGCGCAGACTCGACTTTCTGCTCGCGCAATTCGCGCAGCTTCATATCTTCTTCGGCATGACCGAAGGAGTCTTTCAGGATGCGGCTGATTTCATCTTCCGACAGACCATAAGAAGGCTTGACCGTAACGGATGCTTCCACGCCCGTGGTTTGTTCGCGGGCCGTGACCGACAAAAGTCCGTCGGCGTCGACCTGAAACGTCACACGAATACGAGCCGCACCGGCAACTTTCGGTGGAATGCCGCGCAAAGAGAATTTGGCCAAAGAGCGGCACTCTTCCACTAAATCTCGTTCACCCTGAAGGACATGGATCGACATCGCGGTCTGACCGTCCTTGAAGGTTGTAAAGTCCTGAGCCATAGCCACAGGAATCGGCGTATTGCGGGGAATGACTTTTTCGACCAAACCGCCCATGGTCTCAAGACCGAGGGAGAGGGGTGTGACGTCAAGCAAGAGCCAGTCTTCGTCGCTGCGGTTGCCGGCAAGCAAATTGGCTTGGAGCGCGGCACCGATTGCCACGACTTCATCCGGGTCGATATCAGTCAGCGGTTCGCGATCAAAGTAATCAGCGACAGCTTTGCGGATGCAGGGCATGCGGGTGGAACCGCCGACGAGCACCACACCTTTTACTTCATCACGCTTGAGACCGGCATCTTTTAATGTCTGCTTTGTAGCTTCAATAGTTCTTGCCACCAGGTGATGCGTAATGGAATCAAAAACTTCGCGAGTAATCGTGACATTGATAATACGGTCACCGGAAATCTTGGCATGAATCGTTGCCTTCTTTTCCGTTGTGAGCATTTCTTTAGCCGCCTTGGCTTTTGCCATCAGCATACGGCTGTCGGAATGCGTCAGAAGCGGGCGACCGGCCTGATCAATGACCCAGCAGTAAAGGCGCTGATCAAAATCGTCGCCGCCCAACTGACTGTTGCCACCGGTGGCGAGCACCTCAAAAACGCCTTTGCGCAAACGAAGGACAGAGACGTCAAAAGTTCCGCCGCCTAAGTCATAAACAATGTAAAGACCTTCCGCGCCGGTATCGAGCCCGTAAGCCAAGGCAGCGGCCGTCGGTTCGCTCAAGAGACGAAGAACATTCAAACCGGAGAGTTTGGCAGCGTCTTTTGTAGCCTGACGCTGAGCGTCGTCAAAGTAAGCCGGTACGGTCACAACAGCGCCTACCAGTTCACCGCCTAAGGCGTCTTCGGCGCGTTTTTTAAGGACTTTCAGAATTTCTGCAGACACTTCCACGGGGCTCTTGGCACCCTGAGAAGTGTTGAGTTTGACCATGCCTTCGCCTTTAATGAAGTCATAGGGCATGTAGCGATTGTTCTGAAGTTCGGAAGCACTTCGGCCCATCAGGCGTTTGACGCTGGAAATGGTATTGAGCGGGTCGGCTTCTGCACGCAGCCGAGCTTCTTCACCTACGACAACGTCTCCGTTCTTCTCATAATGAACAACAGAGGGCAACAGTTTCTGATTTTTTTCATCGACAAGAACTTCAGGAGAACCGTTTCTAACGGTGGCCGCCAATGAATTCGTGGTGCCTAAATCAATACCGACAGCGAACCGCTCTTGATGCGGTGCTGTCGACATTCCGGGTTCGGCAATTTGCAGAAGTGACATTATTCAAAATCCAGTAGCTGGCGATTTAAAAACATAACCTTTTTTAAATCCTCTGCCGCCAGCGAGACATCAGATTTCACATCGAACGCATCTGCAACTTCGTTAAGCAGTTCGTTCTTTTCCTTTTCTATGGCTTTCTTCATGACTTCGAGCTCAGCCGTATCGCCAGCGCCTTTGGCGTCAGCAATGGCCTCTCGGCGCTCGAGCTGTTCAAAAAGAAACTCTTCGGAGATCGAACCGCTGCTGTCCTCATCAATCGGATGTCCGCGCAGAGCGCACAGGACCTTGCCGCACTGAATCGGATCGCTGAGTTTTTGATAAGCGTCATTGATCAGCGTTGCCCACTGCTGGGCAACGCGTTTTTCAGCGTCGCTTGCCGAGGCAAAACGGTCGGGATGAACCTTCTTTTGGATCTCAAAATACTTTTCATCCAGCTTTTGTTTATCAATTCGGAACTGTGGCTTCAGACCGAAAATTTCAAAAGGGTTCAGCGCCGCCATAATGCCTCCGCTTTAGTTAGACATGGAAAGATTTGCCGCAACCGCAGCTTTCTTTCTCGTTCGGGTTCTTGAATTTGAATCCGGTATTGAGACCTTCACGGACAAAGTCCAGTTCAGTCCCGTTGATATAAGGCAGGCTCTTAGGATCGACGATCACCTTGATCCCGAAGCTTTCATAAACCTGATCTTCGGGCTCGATTTTGTCCGCAAACTCTAAGGCGTAAGCCATACCGGAGCAACCGCTGGTTTTGACACCGACTCTAAGGCCGATGCCTTTGCCGCGTTTACGAAGGAATTCTTCAACGTGGGAAGCTGCTTTCTCTGTCAATGTGACCGACATTATTTTTCCTTAATCTGAGCCTGTTTGTGGCGATAATCTTCCACTGCGGCCTTGATGGCGTCTTCTGCAAGAATGGAGCAGTGGATCTTGACGGGAGGAAGCTCAAGCTCTTCGGCAATAGCTGTGTTTTTGAGCTGTTCGGCCTCTTCCAGGGTCTTGCCCTTGATCAGTTCAGTGACCAAAGAGCTGGAAGCGATGGCGCTGGTGCAGCCGTAGGTTTTGAACTTAGCGTCTTCGATAACACCGTTGTCGTTAACTTTGATCTGCAGGCTTAAAACGTCGCCGCAAGCGGGGGCGCCGCGTGTACCGGTTCCGACGTTGGGATCGTTTTTATCCAGTCTGCCGACATTTCTGGGGTGCTGGAAATGATCCATCACTTTATCGCTGTATTGCATTCTTTTCTTTCCTTATTAGTGTTCGGTCCATTTAACTTGTTTCATGTCCACGCCTTCCTTGTACATCTCCCAAAGCGGGGACATTTCACGAAGCTGTGCAACCTTTTCTTTGATGAGCTTGATGGTGTAGTCAATCTCTTCTTCCGTCGTAAAGCGGCCTAAGCTGAAACGGATGGAGCTGTGAGCCAGTTCGTCATCGATACCGAGGGCACGAAGAACATAGGACGGTTCCAAGCTGGCGGAAGTGCAGGCGGAGCCGGAAGAAACGGCGATTTCCGGGCAGCTGGCCATAAGGGCCTCGCCTTCAACAAACGCGAAGCTGACATTGAGATTGAACGGAGCTCTGTGTTCCATGCTTCCGTTAACGTGAACGGCTTCGATTTCGCTTAAGCCTTTCCAAAGTCTGTCGCGAAGAGCGCCGATACGCTTCATTTCTTCATTCATTTCCAGACGGCACAATCTGTAGGCTTCGCCCATACCGACGATCTGGTGTGTGGCGAGCGTGCCGGAGCGCATGCCTCTTTCGTGGCCGCCGCCGTGAATGATGGCTTCAATACGAGCGCGCGGTTTGCGGCGAACATAAAGCGCACCCATTCCCTTCGGTCCGTAGAGCTTGTGGGCGGAAAGGCTCATCAGATCCACCTTGAGTTTTTCCATATCCAGGGGGATCTTGCCGGCTGCCTGAGTGGCGTCGACATGGAAGAGAATTCCGCGTTCGCGGCACATCTCACCGATTTTCTCGATGTCCTGAATCACGCCGATTTCGTTGTTGACGGCCATCACGGAAACCAGAGTCGTATCCGGACGCATGGCTTTGGCCAAAGCGTCGAGGTCCAAAAGACCGTCCTTGCCGACATCCATGTAGGTGACCTCAAAGCCTTCGCGTTCAAGTTCGCGCATGGAGTCCAACACGGCTTTGTGTTCGGTCTTTACCGTGATTAAATGCTTACCTTTGTCCTTATGGAAACAGGCTGCACCCTTGATGGCGAGGTTGTCGCTTTCTGTGGCTCCGCTGGTCCAGACGATTTCTTTCGGATCGGCATTGATCAGTGCTGCGACTTCAGCGCGGGCATTTTCAACGGCTTCTTTAGCTTTCCAGCCGTATTCGTGGCTCGTGCTGGCAGCGTTGCCGAAATTCTCATAAAGGAAAGGAATCATCTTGTCGACGACACGGGGATCGACAGGAGTGGTCGCAGAATAATCAAGGTAAATAGGGAACTTCATGATTAGCTCCAATGAAGAGATAAATTGGGGATTGTTTAAACCTTCGGTTTGATAATTGAGACGGGGCTTAAGCTCTGATCTTTGAGTTTTTTCTTGTCAGCCAAGGTTTTCAGCGAGATCCCTTTTAGGAATCTGCGGATTTCCTCGTTGAGGCTTTCCCAAAGATCGAATGTGATGCACTCACCTTCTCCGTCGCAGACTGCTCTGTTTTTATCGCAGCTGGCTTTCTCCAGCGGGTCGTCCACGGCTTCTAAAATATCGATCACCGTGATTTGATCCGCGGGCTTAGCCAAACGGTAGCCGCCGGCAGGACCGCGCACCCCTTCAAGGAGACCTGCTCTGCGCAGCTTTCCGAAGATCTGCTCAAGGTAGGCACTCGAAAGATGGCGTCTGTCACCGATCGCGGCGATCGACACATACTCCTCAGGGTCATGAAGAGCAATATCTAGCATCGCAGTAACGGCAAAACGGCCTTTAGTAGTGAGTTTCATCTTTATTCCGATTTAATTTGTCGGAAATAATAGACCGTTTTATTTCCGAGCGCAATAGTCGGAATTGAAAAAGCCCTCCGAAGAGGGCTAAGAAGGAAAATGAATTTTCAGCGGCTACAGAGCTGAGCCGGGAATGTAGACAGAAGCGCGTTTCTTAACGACTTCCAGCAGGCCTTCGCAGGCGTCTTCACAGTAGTCGAGTACCGTGTTGAAACCCTCGTTGCCGCCGTAATACGGATCGGGCACTACGGCCGTATCGTATTCCGTTGCGTAACGCATCAGAAGCGCCAGCTTGTGTTTATACATCGGAGGACAGATCTGCTGCATCGCAGTCAGATTTTCCCAGTCCATCGCCAAAATGAAGTCGCACTCTCTAAAGTCGTCGGATGTAATCTGACGAGCCCTAAGTTCGGATAAGTCATATCCGCGCTTACGGCCTGCTATCTGAGCGCGCACGTCCGGCGCCTCTCCGACGTGATAACCATGTGTACCGGCAGAATCCACGATTACTTTGTCAGTCAGTCCTGCTTCCTTCACCATTTTCTTAAAAACTGCTTCAGCCGTAGGGGAACGACAAATGTTCCCCATGCACACAAATAAAACTTTTACCATGTTTTTTGCATTCTTCTTAATTGACGAATTAATCACACCTCTCTCGCGTACACCGCAGGCAGGTTGCAATAGCTTACGAGCCCCTAACGTTTTTTGCAAAAATGTATAGGGTAATTACTAATAATTCAACTCAAAATGAGCACTCAGGCATTCGGTTTTGCGACATCCTCGTCTTCTCCGGGCGTTGCTCCGAAAACCTGTTTACGAATGGATGCCAATTTATCACGGACTTCAGAGGCTTTTTCAAATTCGAGATTCTTTGCATGCTCAAACATTTCGTTTTCGAGCCGTTTGATTTCGCGCGCAAGTTCCTTAGGTCCCATTTTTTCGTAATCCCGACCGTCAACCAGCCCGAATTCGTTCTCAAGGCTATCGCTCTTATAGACGCCGTCGATAATGTCTCGAATCTCTTTCTTAACGCTCTTCGGCGTGATGTTGTGCGCCACGTTATAGGCAGTCTGTTTTTCTCTGCGTCGAGCCGTTTCGTCCATCGCTCTGCGCATGGAGTCTGTAATCGTATCAGCGTAAAGAATGGCTTTTCCCTCAACATTACGTGCCGCACGACCGATTGTCTGAATCAGTGAGCGTTCGCTTCGCAGGAAGCCTTCTTTATCCGCATCCAAAATCGCGACCAAAGCTACTTCCGGAATATCCAAGCCTTCTCTCAGCAAGTTAATGCCGATCAGAACATCGAAGACACCGGCACGCAGGTCTCGAATAATTTCCACGCGTTCCACCGTATCAATATCTGAGTGCAGGTAACGCACTTTGATGTCGTTGTCCTGCAGGAAGTCGGTCAAGTCTTCGGCCATGCGTTTGGTCAGCGTCGTGATCAGAATGCGCTGGCCTTTCGGGATTCTTTCTTTAATTTCGCCGAGTACATCGTCCACCTGAGTCGTGGCCGGACGCACTTCTACTTCCGGATCCACCAGGCCGGTCGGACGCACCACCTGCTCCACGATCTGGGAAGAATGATTCAGTTCATAGTCGGCCGGAGTGGCCGAGACAAAGATTGCTCGGCGCATCTTGCTTTCGAATTCGTCAAAGCGGAGCGGACGATTGTCCTTGGCGCTCGGAAGACGGAAACCATACGTCACAAGCGTTTCTTTTCTGGCGCTGTCTCCTCGGTACATACCGCCGATCTGACCCAAAAGAACGTGAGACTCATCGAAGAACATCAGCGCGTCCTTCGGCAGATAGTCGATCAGGGTCGGAGGCGGCTCTCCGGGCAGACCGCCTGCAAGGTGTCGGCTGTAGTTCTCAATGCCTTTGCAGAAGCCCACCTCATGGAGCATTTCCAGGTCAAAGAGCGTTCTTTCGCGGATTCGCTGAGCTTCAAGCAGCTTGCCGCTTTCTATGAATTTTGTCTCCTGGTCTCTGAGCTCATCTTTGATAGCTTCAATAGCGCGAAGAATATCGTTTCTCGGCGTGACGTAGTTAGACGTCGGATAAATGGCGAAGCGGTCTACCTTCTGACGTGTTTTACCGGTCAGCGGATCGAAGAAGTACATTGCTTCGATTTCGTCATCGAAAAGTTCGATACGCAGCGCCATTTCCGAGTGTTCCGCCGGAAACACGTCGATCGTATCGCCGCGGACGCGGAACTTACCGCGCGTAAATTCCATGTCGTTGCGCTCGTACTGGATGCGCACCAAATGAGAAATCAAACCGCGCTGCTCGATCTTGTCACCGACTTTCAGGATCAGACGCATTTCGGTGTAGGACTCGGGCTTACCGATACCGTAAATCGCGGAGACCGTGGCCACAATAATCACATCGCGGCGTTCCAACACGCTCTTTGAAGCCGAAAGACGCATCTGTTCGATGTGCTCGTTGATCGCGGAGTCTTTTTCAATAAACAGATCCCGCTGGGGAACATAGGCTTCCGGCTGATAGTAGTCGTAGTAACTGACGAAATACTCCACCGCATTGTTCGGGAAGAAGTCCCTCATTTCCGCATAGAGCTGGGCGGCAAGAGTTTTATTCGGCGCCATGATGAGCGTCGGGAGCCCCGTTCTGGCAATGACGTTAGCCATTGTGTAGGTCTTGCCGCTGCCGGTCACGCCGAGCAGCGTCTGAGCCGTGAGGCCGTCCTCGATACCTTCGACGAGCTCTTTAATTGCCTGAGGCTGATCTCCGGCTGCCTCAAAGGGCTGATACAGTTCGAACGGGGAGTTCGGGAATCGGATGATTTTCAAAATAGCGCCTATCTGAAAGATTCTTCGGTTGCGGAAAGTTTAGAACGAATCGCCAGAAGCTCGTTGCGCAAAAATCCGATCTGGTCAGTTCGGGAAAAATCCGAGATGTCTCTTGGCAACAGGCAAGTCCTTCCCTTCCAATGTCTTACAGCCTTCGAGAGCGTGCTATCGTGTGAGGGACGGAATGACAGCCTCTCTAGCTTGCTTTAATCGATTCCAAATAAGGTCGCAGCGGGGTCGGAACACAGGCAACACACTTGACATCAAGACGCACAGCGACGTCCATGCCATCACGCCAACAACCGCTGCGGTTAGAATCAACATGAAAAAGGTGCGATCAGCGCCAACTATAACGATTACCTCACCTTCATTAAGCTCGACGGCCGCTAGCAGGCTATCGCCAAGGTTTTCCATCAGTTCAACTGCCAGTGACGTTTTAGAGGTCGCGCACAGAGGCCTCACTGGCCTTTACGTATATAAAAACTCTACTTTTCAGCTTCGGAATTCTCGACTGTCTTGTCGGCAACTCAGGTCAGCAGCCTGCCGCACTCATCAACGGAGATGCAGGAAAAGTGATTCGATTCTCAGATGATGGACTAACACCATTTCCATACGGTCAGCGGTTTGCCAGGGTGGATGTTCTTGAAGGTAAGCCGGTGTTCAAAGTAACCACCGGCGACAAGACAAACGGTATCAACGCCGGCTTTTGGGAAAGCTCGCAGGGCAAGTAGCATTCCACAACGGTAAACGATCATTGAGAGTCTTGCCATCTACTGTAGGGGAAATTGAAATTACAGAAGACAGCGATTTCGCGCCGGTCTGAGCTTCATTCTTCACCCTGGATTTTCCGTTACCTGGCGCTCTATCGAGCCTACTAAGAAAGAATTTGTCATTACCCGACCGCATAAAACATCTAAGTAAGAGTTTCCCGTTTACCTACCCGAAGGAACGACAATGAGCAAGGTATCAATTATCAACGACAGCGCAAAGTGGCACGGAACAGGCGGAACTATAAGCGATAGTATCGTTAAGGCTGCCTAAGACATTTTGAACTCACTCGGTCGTCAAGTCACTGTGAAGACTGTGGACCGAGACTTAGACGCTTACGAGGAAGAGCAAAAGATTTTTGAAGCAGACGGCTTACTCATTCAATTCTCGGCCTGGTAGATGAATTTGCCTTGGCAGATGAAACGCAATCAAGACGAAGCCCTACCCGATCCGCGCATTAATGGAGGAGGCGGCCCCTGCATCAACAAAACCTACAAGCTGAGTTCAACTTGAAATGTACCGCTAGAGGCTTTTGAGGGGCCGATTCAATTCTTTGAAGGAAAAGGCATTGACGCTGTCCTGATGGAGGTTCATAAAACCTTCCAATTCTTCAGGAGGAGGCTGCTTCACTCTTTCATGATCAACGACGTATTGAATAATTTGCAGAATGAAAATGACCGGCGTCGTTTCGGGACGCACCTGAAACGGTTCGACTAGACGCCGATCGTTAAAGAGGCAGGATTTAACTTTTAGGGAGGGTCTCCCCATCACTTTGGATAATCTTTCTGTTCAGCGCTCCCAAGCGATAGTGAACTGCTTAGCTAAGCAACCGAATCGTTTTAAATTCATCTTCATTCCGAAGCACGCCTCCTGACTCAACCTTATTGGATCATTCTTCGTGAGCAAAGCCCGCACCGCTTTCAGAGGACTGTCAATCAGCTTTAAGGAAGAGCTTATCAATCACTTTACTCTCCCCACCATGGTTCCTACAAGTTAATGAGAGGCCGATAGTCTATCTCTATCGTTTGAAGCGTGAAGACATAAGACTCCCATTTCCCTGACAGAAGAGGAATTTATAGACTGAGATGCTGACATGTTGATTTCAGCACATCACCCACCAATCATATGGAATCTTAAAACATAGCGCCACGTAGTTCTTTCTTTTACTCCTAAAAATTGGGCCTGTTCATTGACATTAAATCAATGACAGGCCCCGACAAGTTATTTAAAACCCGAGGTGCTTTAATAACGTTTCTTTGTCTAAGTGCTACAAATACAACAAAACTGGTTAACCCTTCTTTCGAAGGTTAGAAACTGTATCTGTAGCCGCCTTGGATCTGGATGTCTTTTCTGTAGCCGCTTCCGGTTGCTCTATCGACCTTCAGATAAAGCTTGTGGTTATCAGCAAACTGCCAATCCATATCAGCACCGTAGTAGAAGAGATTCTTCTTACCGTCAGCACTCAGTTTCTTTTCATTGAGTCTGAGTTTCTGATCGCCGGCAAATTCATGGATTAAGCCTGCTTTAGCAGAAAGCTGGAGATAACGCTTCTTTTCGGCACCGTAGGCAAACTGTTTACCTGCAGAAACACCCACACGTCCGGTCAGGAAGTTAACCGACTTCTGTTCGACGTGGATAGCATTACTGGTTTCGTAGTTTTTACCTTTTACACGGAAGTAAGACAGCTGAATCTGAGGTTCGGCGAACCAGAAGCTGTCGGCTGATCCTTCAAGGAATCTGAACTGATGGCCAACTTCTGCAGAAATACCAGCGCCCCAGTTGTTGACCCTGCCATGGACGAGACCGGTCCAGCTGTCGTGATAACCGCGGAAACGGTTATTGAAAGTACCCACAGATACCACGATGTCCGCATAACTACCTTTTTCGTGGACATAAGTTCCGTAGAGCTTCCAAGTGTAGTGATTCAAGTCACCGGTTCCGGCAGCTCGAGCTGCCTTCATATCAGTATGACCGCCCTTAAAGGAGAAGCCCGCAAAGAATTTATGACCGTTGTTCTTATAAAGCGTTCCGTCTGCACCGACATGGATGGCGTAGTCAGTGGATTTCACTTTACCGGCGCCGAGTCCGCTTGCACGGTAGCGTGCGTAAGAAACTTTAGTCCAAATTCCGTTGTCGGAACCGAGACGAACTTCTCCTAAACGCTGACGAAGATCCTCGAGGTCGGACAACCAGCTGAAGTAAACTTGGTCGAGGCTGGCAAGGTCTTCAATAATGCTGATTGAGTTGGAGTTCTTACTTGTGACTAAGATGTAGCCATTGGTGTTGTCTCCCTCAACACGTTCCAACTTCACAAGGGGATTGCTGGAGATTAAGTTTTCGCCCTTCCAAGAGGTTTCGTCATGTTCAAATCCGGCAGGATTTATGACCACAGATTCTTGAGCAACAACGGGAGAAGCTGCTGCTCGGACCATACTAACGGCTTGAACTTCAGGGGTAGATTCATTGTAAGCGACTAAATAGGTATGTCCTGCTTGGATATCATCAGAGACAATGTTTAGAACAGCACCTTTTTCAAGAGTCATACCGTTTGTAGTGTGAATTCCAAAACCATTGTTGCCAATCGCACCAGCTGCTTTATCGTGGCCGGTTCCGTTTTCATCTGCGAGGTCATCAAAATGCGTGATATTTTTATCATGGACATGATGAGAATCGCTCAAAGTTATTGTGGTAACAGTTCCTGATTTAGCGACAAAGGAACCTTGGTGGATTTGGCTTCCCGCGTGAAGAACCAAGGCTCCTTGATTTAAGAAAGTTTGTCCTTTTCCAGATATTCCGCCGCTGATTGTCGTAATGATGTTGGGAGCAGAGTCAGTACCAAAATTTAATACTGCCGAATTCTCAATATCTAATAAATTCCCGTCTTTAGTATTGCCTTCAAAGATATTGGTTCCTGAAAGGTTAACTACACCATCTTTTTCATTGACTAAGGCTGCGGAATTAGTGGAATGATTATTCAGGAAAGTATTATTCCCCACTAACGTTATGCTTCCACCGGAATTGCGAATCGCACCGCCTTCGTTACCTTCGAAAATATTGTTTTGTCCAAAAAGGCGAACAGTTCCATTGTCATTATGGATTGCCCCGCTCTCGCCAGAGGAAACATTACCTCTGAAAACGTTCACCTCTCCCGCAAAATCTACGCTCCCCTGAAGGTTATACAATGCACCCCCTGACTCAGCTTCATTTGCCTCGAAGGTTGTATTACCAGTAATCGTTAACTCTGCATTATTGTAAATAGCGCCGCCATAAATATCAGCTTCATTTGCCTCGAAGGCTGTATTACCAGTAATCGTTAACTCTGCATTATTGTAAATAGCGCCGCCACAAATATCGGCTTTATTTTTTACAAAGTCATTGCTTGTGCCTGACAAGACGATCGTTGCGTCCTTGTAGTTAGAGATGGCTCCTCCCCATTTAGCCTTATTATCTTCAAAGTGAGTAGCTTTTAAAAATTGAGTTTGAGAAGACCAATTAAATAATGCCCCTCCGGAATAGCTGTTATTTTTTAAAAACGTCGCGCCACCTTCAATGGAAAATGTTCCATCTAGATTAGCTACCGCACCCCCATGTGCTCCGGAGCTATTCTCTTGAAATACTTGTGTACCTTTCAACAGAAAAGATGAACCTCTGTTAAAAATAGCACCGCCGTAATCTTTACCTTCATTCCTTATGAAAGTATTGTTTCCCTCTATCTTGACGGATGTTTCTTTTTCTACTGTTTTGATGCTCATTATGGCACCGCCGGAGTTGGCTTTATTTCCCTCGAAATAACCATCTCCCTTGATCTCTAAGGTGCTATCTCCATTGTAAATAGCGCCGCCATCTTCTGTGGAAATAATATTTTTAAAGTTAAGTTTTCCAACAATCGTAAGGCTAGGAACAATCGTAAGGCTAGGCATTGAACTTTCGTTGTAAGGAGAATTGTGGATCCCTAGTCCCTTTTGAATTCCTTCTAGGTCGCTGATAGTAATATCCGAAATTATCTCAGTACCGGCTTTATTATTTACTACACTCTCGTTAATTACCCCTCCTACCTCAAGTTGGTTAGCCAGGCTATTGATCGACTCTTCTGCAAATGAGTTGCTTGTAGGAAGCGTGACGCTAGCTAAAGCGGCTAATAAAGATAGCAGTAATCTATTCTTTTTTAATGTATTCATATTCACTACTGTCTAAAATAAATTTGAACGATTGACATATCCCCAATGCAAACATGCTGGCGATCCGATAAAGTTGATTTTTGCGAAATACCCGAACTCCGCAGGCAAAATCCTATCTAGAACCAGAAGTTTGTCATTGGTCAAA